>Ga0070741_10005696_pt1 | contig 27372 bp, 29 predicted proteins | sample Coa_R1_4_FD_66440 | JGI IMG/M metagenome (GOLD analysis project Ga0070741, IMG submission 66440) | Surface soil microbial communities from Centralia Pennsylvania, which are recovering from an underground coalmine fire - Coalmine... | ecosystem: Environmental > Terrestrial > Soil > Unclassified ...
GCAGGAACCATACCGTCAGCAGTGAACCGAACAATGCGCCCACGCCGGAGAGGATAAAGCTTTCTAACAGAGCGCCGCGAATCAGATCGCTCGTCCCCGCGCCGATTGCTACGCGGATTGCCCAGTCCCGCCGTTGTGCGATGGCTCGCACCGTCATTAGATTCATCAGGTTGATGCAGACAATCAGCATCACCGCGCAAACAGCCGCCATGAGAATAAGCAGCGGCAATCGCACTTCCCGCGCCATGGCGCTTTGTAATGGCCTGACGACGGGGTCGATTTCGACCGGCTCCGGATAACGCTTCGCAATCACTTTCTCAAGAGCAGTGAGATCGGCCACTACTTGGGCCGGTGTCGCGCCTGGCTTTAGCCGTGCGATAGGAAGATAGTTATCGTTTCCCATGGGCTCGGCTAAATCGTCCTGAGTAAAGACTAAAGGTCGCCAATAGTCCGTGTGTTCGGGCAGTTGCTCGACTTCGGAGAGTTGACGGCCTCGAGGAACGGGAAATCCGTCAGGCATAACACCTACAACGTGAAATGGGCGTCCATCCATCCGTATCGTTTGCCCCAGAATCTGTTTGTTCCCACCAAACTTTTCTTGCCACAGACGATGACTGATCACGATGACATCGTCATGGCCCGCTTGGTCTTCGCCGTTGACAAATCCTCGGCCAAGGAGCGGCGCGACACCCAAGAATTGGAAGAAATTGGGTGAGACATTCAAGCCGCCGATTTGCTCTGCTTCACCTGCACCCGTCAAGACGCGCGAGTCGGGCCGCAGCATCGTAATATCCGCGAGTGTGCGGGATTGGCTACGCCATAGCAGGTAATGTTGAGCATTTACGGGGATCGTGGAGTAATACTTCGAGAACTGCGGGACGCTGAAGGTGAGGGTGACAAGCTGCCCCGGATCACGATAGGCGAGAGGCTTCAACAGGACAGTCCGCGCAATGCTGAACATCGCGGTCGTCGCGCCTATGCCAAGGGCGAGGATCGTGATGGCGAGCAGCGCAAATCCGGGCGCGTGACGAAGCGTTCGAACAGCGATTCGAAACTGATTCCACATGAGGAAGCTTACGCACCAATCGAGCGAAAAGTTCCTCGGTGACTTAGCTGTTTGGTTGCCTTAAGGTTCTAGCGGTAAGGTGGCTTTGCCTGCTGGACCTGAATACATCAACTCCAGAGAGTGGATGCTTTGCCTTTTGCCGTGATACTGAAAAAATAGCAACCCGGCCTGAGGCAATGCCCGATCGCCCTCTGGCAGGGAAACCTTCTCAATGTACTGCGTCATCGAACGCTGCAGTTCGAGAGGGATCTTCGGCGGTAAAGTGGTCGTGTCATTCCCTCCGCCACCACCGAAACTGGTCTTTGGTTTGCCTTTCGGCTGGTCTGGCGCGACCCATTCCGGGTCTCGAAGCGAGCTTGACACAAGTACGAATGGCTCGCTGGCTAATGGATTTTTTTTGCCATTTATGCGTAGCGAGAAGTCGCCAAGCGACAACGTGAGCCGCGCTCCCGTCGGGCCGAACACACCTGCTTCGACGACAACGTAATCGTCCGTGGATAACGGATCTTCCGGTCTCGGGATAGAGTGCCCGGCGAATTCGGCGGCAATCGTGACATTGCCGACTTGAGTATGAGCCGGATAGTCGGTGGGCGCCGATCGCGGCGGCATTCCGGTAACTTCGATGGGATGCGGCTTATTGGCCGGCGCATTCTGCGCTAGGAGCGAGCCTTCGACGATCAAACAAACGACGATCCCCCAAGAAAAACTTCGCATTTAGCTCACAAATTATCACAGTGAGGATCGGTCACGTTTGAAGGCGTTCCAATCTGCGGCGCGTGCTTTTTTAGATGCCTTCCGCGTTCAAAAACCGCGAGGCTGTCGTAGAAATGCATTGACAACGTCGATCTGGTGAATTCGGTGGCAGCCAAAGCGTCTCGGGCCCAGTCGGCATTCAATTCGTCAAGAAGTTGCTTGCACAGTTCGATAAATGTACCTTCCCGTTTGAAGCCCCCTTCAAATTCCGGCCAGTACGACGTGTGCAGATCCTCAACCATGTACACGCCGTTTTTCTGTACGTGCGGATAAAGAAACTTGAAGGCAGCGACGACATGGGACATCATATGGCTGCCGTCGTCAAGCACAATGTCGGGCTGCCCAAACTCATCCACTACACTCTGGAGAAACGCGCCATCGGACTGATTTCCGATCCTTACGTCGATCTGATCTTCCTCAAACTCCTTACATCGCGGGTTGACATCAATTCCAATGATCCGAGCAAACGGCCCGAAATAGCGCTTCCACATCTGCAGCGAACCGCCCTCGCCGCAGCCGATTTCAATAAATGTCAGCGGCTGATAAACAAACTTTCCGAAGTGGCGCTCATACGCGGGAAAGTAGTGTGTCCATTTGTGGATGAGCCTCTTGTCGTTTGTTAAGAAGTCGGACCATAAGCCAGGCATGATTTTGTTCGATAAATTACGAAAAACCGGGTTTAATTTGGGAGCCGGCTGATTCGCTATACTTATTCTGTACTGCTACCGCATTAGGGCCGAACTGCGTTTTCACCTGCCCGGCTTGCAATCAGCGTCTTCCTCGAATACGTGTGCGGTGTGCGCGCTTGTAGATCATGTTTGAAAATCTCTCCGACAAGCTGCAGCGGGTATTCAAAAACCTGCGCGGCGAAGGAAAACTTACGGCGGCCAACATGGAGGAGGCCCTCCGGGAGATCCGGGTGGCGCTGCTCGAGGCCGACGTTCATTTCAAGGTCGTCAAGCAATTCATTGAGCATGTAAAAGAAGAGGCGATGGGGGAGGACGTCCTTACCGCTCTCTCGCCCGGTCAGCAGGTCATCAAAATCGTTCGCGATCAGTTGACCAAGATGCTCGGCGGACACCAGGCGCGTCTTCGTTTCGCCAACGAACCACCGACTGTCGTTTTGATAGTAGGGCTACAAGGATCGGGCAAAACGACCAGCGCCGCCAAACTTGCGCGCTTCCTCACCAAAGAAGGAAATAAGCCGGAACTCGTTTCGGTAGACGTATATCGTCCCGCAGCGCGTCATCAGCTCAGTATCCTCGCAAAGAACGTTACGACTCCAATTTACGAAGGTACGCCGGAAGAGACACAACCGCTTGAACTCGCGCGGTCCGCTCGGCGCGAAGCGGTTCAGACAGGCCGCGATGTGCTGCTGGTGGATACCGCAGGCCGGCAACATATCGACGATCAGCTCATGCAAGAGCTGCAGCAATTGAAAGAGGCACTGAACCCCACTGAGATTCTGTTCGTTGCCGACGCAATGACCGGGCAGGACGCGGTCAAATCGGCTGACGAATTTCATAAGCGGCTGGGAATTACTGGCATCATCCTCACCAAAATGGATGGGGATGCCAGAGGCGGCGCAGCGCTCTCCATTCGTTCCATCACCGGTCAGCCTCTCAAATTCGTCGGTGTAGGCGAGAAGACGGACGCGCTCGAAGCGTTTCACCCAGACCGGATTGCATCGCGCATTTTAGGGATGGGCGACGTCCTCTCCCTCATTGATAAGGTCCAGGAAAACATCGACCAAGCGACCGCCGAAAAAATGCAGGAGAAGCTGCTCGGCGACGATTTCACGCTTGAGGATTTTCGCGATCAGATCAAACAGATTCGAAAGTTAGGTTCGTTGGGCGGCTTGCTGGACATGATGCCGAAGATCGGTCCTTTAAAAGAGCTGAAGGATACGAAGATCGACGAGAAGGAGATCAATCGCGTGGTCGCGATCATTGACTCCATGACGCCCAAAGAGCGCCGAAACCACATGCTAATCAACGGCTCGCGGCGGCGGCGCATAGCCAAGGGTAGCGGCACCAGCGTGCAGGACGTCAACAACCTTTTGAAACAGTACGCGCAGGCGCGCAAGATGATGAAAAGCTTTACCGGCCCAGGCGGAATGTTGGGCAAGAAGCTGATGAAGATGAAGATCCCGGGCATGCCGTTTTAGTTGGCCCGTTCGAAACTTTGTAACAATAGGAAAGATAAGAAAAGGCAACATGTTAGCTATTCGTCTGGCACGCTTCGGCGCCAAGAAAAAACCCACCTATCGCGTGGTCGTCATTGAAAAGGATCGAGCGCGCAATAGCCGCTCGGTTGAGATCGTTGGGCACTACAATCCCGTTAGCAAACCGGCAGAGGTGCACCTGAATCATGAGCGCATTCAGTACTGGTTAAAGAACGGAGCGCAGCCTTCGGAAACGGTCAGCCGTTTACTCAAAACGAACCCGGCAGTTGAAGCACCTGCCGTAGCGTAGACGCACAGGTGCTCTGTGGGCGCCGTGAGTGAAAAGAAATGAACGATAGTAATGGCGTGAAGACGCTGGTGGAAGAAATCGCCAAAGCGTTAGTAGACACTCCGAACGGGGTCGTTGTAAACGAGATCGCGGGCGAACATGCCACCGTTTTCGAATTGCGAGTGGCGCAAGGCGACCTCGGCAAAGTTATTGGGAAACAGGGCCGTACCGCGCGTTCCATTCGGACGCTGCTCGGTGCGGTTGGGACAAAGCTCAACCGGCGCTTTTCGCTGGAAATCTTGGAATAGTTGCTGCTTTGCCATGGCGATGGACCCGCAATCGGTGGTTGTCGCCGAAATTCTTCGACCGCGTGGAAATCGCGGTGAGTTACTGGCAGTCTCGCAAACCGATGTGCCCGGCCGGTTCGAAACGCTGAAGAAAGCAAATGTCCGTCTGGCGGATAGCAGTGCCGAAGTTCAAGTCGAAATTGAGTCCGCGTGGGCGCATAAGGATCTTTGGGTACTGAAGTTTGCAGGCGTGGAAACTATCGGGGCCGCCGAACGGTTTCGCGGCGCTGAGTTGCGCGTTCCGATGTCTGAGCGCGGCAAACTGGCCGACGGAGAATACTTCCAGAGCGACCTTATCGGTTGTGAGGTGATCGAGAAAGCCACCGGGAAGATTTTAGGCAACGTGACAGGCTGGCAGCAATACGGTGGGCGGCCATTGATGGAAGTGCAGGCGGATGGACGCGAAGTGCTAATCCCTTTCGTGCCATCGATTTGTACGCAAATCGATGTGGCGGGCCGTAAGATAACGGTAAATCTGCCGGAGGGATTGTTGGAACTATGACGTTCCATGTCATAACGATTTTTCCGGAGTTTTTTCGCGGGCCGCTCGATCATGGCGTGGTGGCGCGGGCGCAGGCAGACAAACTGTTGGAAATTCAGATACATGATCTGCGAAACTGGACTTACGATCGTCACCGCTCAGTAGACGACCGGCCGTTTGGCGGCGGTGAGGGGATGCTGCTGAAAGCGCAGCCCTTGTTTGAGGCGGTGGAGGCAATTTTGCCGAAGCGGACGTCGAGGCAGCGCGTGGTTTTGCTTTCGGCGCAGGGACGACCGTTTACTCAATCGGTAGCGCATGAGTTTGCCGAGTTGGACGACCTGTTATTGATCTGTGGGCGCTATGAAGGTGTGGATGAGCGCGTAGCAGAACATTTAGCCGACGATGAAGTTTCGATTGGAGATTTTGTGATGAGCGGGGGCGAATTGGCCGCTGCCGTCATTGTCGATACGGTCGCCCGGTTGTTGCCGGGCGTGCTTGGAAATGAAGATTCCGCGCGAAATGAAAGTTTCAGCGTGGAGAGCGAAGGATTATTGGATTGCCCGCAGTACACGCGTCCCGCGGAGTTCCGCGGATGGAAAGTGCCTGAGGTGTTGTTAGGCGGCAATCATGAAGAGATTAAGCGCTGGCGCCGGGCGGCGTCGCGACAAAAAACCGAGCGGCTTCGACCGGACTTACTCCGCAGCCGCCAAACAAGATAGGACGGTCAAGAAACAGGACTAAATTATGCAAAACGCACTTGTCAGCAAATTCATCAGCAAGAACGCGCGTCAGACGCCCCATCCAGAGTTTCGTCCGGGGGATACGATTCGCGTCCACGTTCGGATCAAAGAAGGGGACAAGGAGCGTCTTCAGGCTTTTGAGGGCACAGTAATCGCCCGAAAGAACACCGGCATGGGCGAGACCATCACGGTTCGCAAGGTGAGCTTCGGTCAGGGCGTCGAGCGTATTTTCCCAGTCCATGCGCCTGTGATCGATCACATCGATCTCATAAGAACCGGACGGGTTCGCCGCGCGAAGCTTTACTATCTGCGCGGCTTGAAAGGCAAAGCAGCCCGTCTGCGCGAGCGCGACTAGCGGTAGGGCGCTACGCGTGGCCAAAGCTCGCGGCGAAAAATCCGGCGTAAAGCGCCGGAAGACGGCGGCCAAAGACGGTCCGCGCGAGAGGTCTATCCGCTGTGTCAGCAGCTACGAACGCGAGGCGCGCGAACGCGGGTTCAAGCAAATTGCCGGCGTGGATGAAGTTGGCCGCGGCTGTCTGTTCGGACCGGTCTTTGCCGCCGCGGTTATTCTTGATCCGCTGCGTCCAATCCGCGGTCTGCATGACAGCAAAATACTTGTCGCCGAAAACCGTGAGAAGCTAGCCGAACAGATCAAGGCTCGCTGTATCGCCTGGGCAGTCGCGGGCGCGGACGTGTACGAGATCGACCAAATCAACATCCTTCAGGCGTCGCGCCTTGCCATGAAGCGCGCGGTTGAAGGGTTATCGATCTTCCCGGATTACCTCCTCATTGATGCGGTCAGAATCGACTTGCCCGTTGAGCAGCTTCCCTTAATCGACGGCGACGCGCGATGCCGGGCCATTGCCGCAGCATCCATCCTTGCCAAAGTACATCGCGATGCCTGCCTGGCGCAGTGGGACCAAGTGTTTCCGCAATACAACCTGGCTTCGAACAAGGGATATTCCACGCCTGACCACAAGCGTGCACTTCGCAAACACGGGCCAACGCTCCTCCATCGCTTCAGCTTTTGGCCCGTTCGAGACAACAGTCCTTACGTCCACTGGACCGGCTATCTCGGCGAACCGGTGCAAGGCGAATTATTTGAGACTGCGGAAGAAAGCGCGCTCGCGGAATTGACGCAAGGAGCGTCCGTTTGAGCACTCCCGTTCAGACTCCCTCCGCCCCGTCCTCGACAAAGAATACTGGCCGCTTTGCGCGCTGGCACCGGCGCGTCCTAGGGTTCTGCATGATTATCTTCGCCCTTGAGATCGGCGTGTTTTTAACCGTGTTTCCCTGGCTAAGCAATTGGGACCAAAGCTGGGTACCGCTTCACTCGCCGCGTTTTGCCGATTTTTGGACAAGCCCTTATTTTCGCGCCGGGCTGAGCGGTCTTGGGCTTCTGAACATTTACATTGCTGCTTCAGAACTGCTGTCCCAATTGAAATCGATTTTCAGCCCGCACTGAAGCCAGTTACTTAGGCGGCGCAATCTCAAATTGAACGCCTTGCGCTAATGGCAACTCCGATCCGTAGTTAATCGTATTTGTGGCACGACGCATATAGAGCTTCCAGACGTCGGATCCCGATTCGCGTCCGCCACCGGTCTCTTTTTCGCCGCCGAAGGCGCCCCCGATTTCCGCCCCTGACGGGCCGATGTTGACGTTTGCAATTCCGCAGTCAGAGCCTTCGGCTGACAGAAATCGTTCAGCTTCTCGCAGATCGGTTGTGAAAATGGATGACGCCAATCCCTGGGGCACCTCATTGTGAATGCGGATTGCTTCAGCAAGAGCGCGATATTTGATTACATACAAAATCGGCGCAAACGTCTCACGTCTTACGATCTCGCTTTGCTCGGCCACTTCGACCAATGCCGGCTTGACGTAAAAGCCCTCACTCGCGCCAGAAATTTCAATGCGCTCCCCACCAAATACTTTCGCACCCGAGGCACGCATTTCATTTAACGCTTTCTGCTGGGCTTCATACGCTTGCTTGTCGATCAAGGGACCAACAAGGGTTGACGACTCCCGAGGGTCGCCGATTGAAACCGAACCATACACTTGCTTCAGGCGCGATATCAGCCGATCGTAAATATCTTCTTGAACAATCAAGCGGCGTAGCGTAGTGCATCGTTGACCTGCCGTTCCCATGGCGGCAAATGCGACCGCGCGAACTGTCAAATCGAGATCAGCCGATGGACAAATGATTGCGGCGTTGTTACCGCCCAATTCCAAGATCGAGCGTGCAAATCGTTTTGCCAGTCTCGGCCCAACCTGACGTCCCATGGCAGTAGATCCGGTGGCTGAAACCAGCGGCACAAGCGGGTGATCTACCAAAGCTTCGCCGATTTCGCGCCCTCCAATTAACAGTGATGAGAGGTTCGCAGGCAAATCACCGTAATCCGCAACGGCTTGTTCAAACAGCGCTTGCGTGGCGATTGCCGTGAGCGGCGTTTTTTCGGACGGCTTCCATACTACGGCGTTCCCGCAAACCAGCGCGAGCGCTGCGTTCCAGGCCCACACGGCCACTGGAAAATTAAACGCAGAGATAATGCCCGTTACTCCGAGCGGGTGCCACGTCTCCATCATCCGGTGATTGGTGCGTTCCGTGGCGATGGTCAATCCACAAAGCTGCCTGGACAATCCAGCCGCGAAGATGCAGATGTCGATCATCTCCTGCACTTCGCCAAGTCCTTCCGATAGGATCTTTCCCGCCTCAATGGTTACCAAGCGGCCCAGCTTTTCCTTGTTGCCGCGAAGAATGTCAGCAAATCGCAGAATGAATTCACCGCGCTTGGGAGCAGGCACTTGACGCCAGCTGAGAAACGCTTTGTGCGCTGCTTCTATTTGACGGCCCGCATCGAGAGTGCTGATGGTAGGCACACGCCCTACGATTTCCCCTGTTATGGGTGTTCGCACCACGAAATCGCCATCGGAAAACGTGTCCGCACTCACGCCGAAGGCTTTCAAAATTTCGCCAGCGTCCTCGGCAACGCTGTTCATGACCGTGCTCAAACTAATACCTCGCAAACGCAGTCTACAACGCCGTGCGATCTAATTTGTTGGCATTTCGCGTCCATTAAGTACATATATGCCCGCAACCGTTTGGAAAGGTTATCTCACATTCGGTCTTGTCTCATTTCCAATTCGCCTGTTCGCGGCAGCTCGCCCCGAACCCGTCCACTTTCACCTGCTGCACAAGAAGGATCTCTCGCGCGTGAAAGAAGTAATGTATTGCGTCAAGGAAGATGAGCCTCTGGATCGCTCTGAAATTGTAAAGGGTTACGAATACGAAAAGAACCGTTACGTGGTTGTGGAGCCGGAAGAACTCGAAAAAGTAGCGCCTCCGACCGCCACGGCAATGGAAATTCTTCAGTTCGTGAAGATGGAAGAGATTGATCCGATCTTCTTCGAAAAATCGTATTACGTCGGTCCCGAAGAATCGGTGAGCCGCCCGTATTCCCTGCTCCTCGAAGCGATGAAAGAGACAAAGTACGACGCGGTTGCCAAAGTTGCCATGCACGGCCGCGAGCATATCGTTATTCTTCGTCCTGCCGAGAAAGGCATTGTCCTGCACACGATGTATTTCGTCGACGAACTTCACAGAGGCAAAGAGGCGCCGGCCCCCAAGCAAGCGAAGTTCGATAAGAAGGAACTCGAACTGGCAAAGAAACTGATTGATACGCTCGCGGGCCCTTTTCATCCGGAGCAGTACCACGACGAATATAAAAAGAACGTGGAAAAGCTGATTGACAGCAAGCGCAAAGGACGGAAGGTGACGCCAATTAGCCAACCGAAGAGCGCGCCCGTGATTGACCTCATGCAGGCATTACAGAAAAGCCTTGCAAAAAATAGCGGCGGCAAGCCCCAATCAGTGACTAAAGCGCACAAGGCAACTCGAAAACGAAGCGCCAAAGTCGCCTAATTCCGCTGCGCTGAACGCATTTCGGGCGCAGATCGAGCGCGGGAAACTCCTCCGCTCGCTAATGCGCGGGGTTCTGTCGTGTGCGCGGGTCAGATTTACGCGGCGATTGGCTCCGTTAGAGGCGCGGCGGCGACGGTTTTGACCTGTTCCTTACGAATTATTTCGCGTTCGAGCTTTACTTTTTCGCGAGCGACGGCAGTTTTGACGCGTTCGACCTGCCAGACATGCTTTTCGTCGCGACGTTTTTCCTGCGCTTCCGCCCGCTGCTGCGAAACAAAGCCACGCTCGGCTAACAATCTTTCTTTCCTTCTCTTTAGCAGTTCTGCCGAGGCGCGTGCGTAGGCACGATCATGATGCGCCTGATAGCGCATGAAGCGTTCAAGCTGGGGATCAATCACAGCTTGGCCTTCCAAGTTGCGGCGCTGCTCGTCGGTTCGACTAATGATGAAGCAGCCTTCCTGCAAACGGCTGGCTCGTTCGGAGCACCAGGTGTGCTCGGCCATCTTCTTCACCAGCTCGATTTCGGCGAGGCAGGCAGGCTTTTCTTCTTCCATCAGCCGGTTGAGCAGCCCGTCGAACATCTCCTGGTCTTCGCCTTCGAGAACTTCGAAGGCTCCGGTGAGGCCGTGCTTTCTGGCATTGCGCGCGACTCGTTCGCGACCGATTTCGGTTAGGGGGCCGGTGCTCTTTTGCGCGTTCGCACGATTAGCTTCCCGTTTACGTTTCGAGAGGAACATAGGTTCAGTTTTCCTTTCACCGCTTGCTGACGCGCGCGGTTCTGTAGAGCGCGCGATTTCGTTACGACTGTGGCAGATGGACGTATGGAGATGAGGGTCGGGCGGCAGTTAAGCCGTTGTCTGGACACGAGAAAAATTTCGGACGTTAGTAGTCACTGGGAGTAGGATGAGCGAACGACGGTCCGTAACCGGTGGCCCAATGCCGCTGTCCACTTAATGCGTTGAAAGATGATTAACGACCTTTGGTACAAGAACGCAATTGTGTATTGTCTATCAGTCCGCACATACATGGACGCGGATGGCGATGGGATTGGCGATTTTAAGGGCCTGATGCGCAGGCTTGATTATCTGCAAGGACTGGGAGTGACGGCCCTGTGGCTGATGCCGTTTCAACCGTCCCCGATGCGGGACGATGGGTACGACATCACGGATTACTACAATGTAGACTCACGCTACGGAACGCTCGGGGACTTCGTGGAATTTGCGCATGCCTGCGAACAACGCGGCATACGAGTGCTCATCGATCTGGTGGTGAATCATACATCGGATCAGCATCGGTGGTTTCGCGAAGCGCGAAGCGACCCTCAATCCAAATATCGCGACTGGTATGTGTGGTCAAAGACGCGGCCCAAGCACAGCAAAGATGGCGTGGTGTTTCCCGGCGTTCAAAAATCCACCTGGACGCGGGATGAGAAAGCCCGGTGCTGGTATTTTCATCGCTTCTACAAATTTCAACCCGACCTGAATACGAGCCATCCGGACGTACAGGCCGAAATTTTGAAAATCATGGGGTTCTGGATTCAGTTGGGAGTGTCCGGATTTCGCATGGATGCGGTGCCGTTCGTCATTTCGAAAAAAGGGCCAGGCATCCTGAAACCGCAAGAGCAGTACGAAATGCTGCGCGAGTTCCGAGAGTTTCTTAGCTGGCGCAAGGGCGAGGCTATCGTTTTGGCCGAAGCCAACGTGCCACCCGACACGGACCTGGAATATTTCGGAGCGAGCGGCGAGCGGCTGCACATGATGTTCAACTTTCAAGTGAACCAAGCTCTTTTTCATGCGCTGGCCACGGCCGACAATCGTTTGCTGATCAAAGCACTGAAGGCGACGAAGCCGCGCCCAGCGACAGCACAATGGGGCCAATTTCTTCGCAACCACGATGAACTAGACCTGGGGCGGCTTACCGAGGAAGACCGGCAGGCAGTTTTTGCAGTGTTCGCGCCGGAGCCGAACATGCAGCTTTATCAACGCGGCATACGGCGGCGGCTGGCTCCAATGCTCGAAGGAGACAGAAGACGGATCGAACTTGCCTACAGCTTGATGATGACGTTGCCGGGCACGCCGGTGATTCGGTATGGCGACGAAATTGGAATGGGCGACGATCTTTCACTTCCCGAGCGCGAGTGCGCGAGAACGCCGATGCAGTGGTCGACGGAGCCGCAGGGAGGTTTTTCCGCCAATGCCAAAACCGTAATGAAGATGATCCGCAAGGGTGCATATGGCTATGAGCACGTTAATGTGGCCGAGCAGCGCCGTAATCCGGATTCGCTGCTGAACTGGATGGAGCGCATCATCCGCATGCGAAAGGAAGTGCCGGAGATCGGATGGGGCGATTTTGAAATCCTTAGCACGAGAACGCCGGCGGTGTTGGCGATCCGCTATGACTGGCGCGGCAATTCGGTGATTGCAGTACATAACCTGAACGCGAATCCGCGCGAGATCCGGCTGAATACAGGCTTGGGTAAGGAAGAAGGACTCCGGCTGGTGAATCTTCTTTCGGAAGACCACAGCATTGCGGATCAGTCAGGCAATCATCGCATTTTGCTGGAACCGTACGGGTACCGCTGGTATCGAGCCGGTGGGCTGAGCTATCTGCTCAATCGAACGGATTCATAGGACCGGAGGTGTTTCCCCGGCCACCGCGGCGCGCTCAGTTTCGGCGCTGAGGACGGCCGCGGGAACTTGCTCCCCAGAACCCGGAAGAGACGCATTCAGCCAGCGATTACGCAGAAAACGGATCAGATAGAACGAGCAGCCAATTCCCACCGCAGCGACGGCATTGACAACTAACACCGCGATTGCGGTAGACAGGAATGCCAGCGCATTGACGGCGCTCATTCGAGGAAGCCGCCGCCAGGTGCCCCATTCGAGCAAACAGATGCCGATGTAGGCGGTAACGCCCGCTAAGGCTGGAATGGGAATGTGCGAGATGTAATTTGCGCCGAGGGCAAGAAACGCCACGATGAACACAGCGTGGAAGATGTTGGACATGCGGGTAGTTCCTCCGCATCGGACGCTGGCGAGACTGCGCGCTGGAATTCCCACGCTCATGGGCGCGGCAAAGATGCCCGCAAAGAGATTGGCTAGGCCATATGCGCCCAATTCGGCGTCGGCGTCAGAGCGCTTGAGGAGTTCGTGGCGGCCCCTGAAATGTTCGACCACGCGCGAGGTAATTAGAATATTGACGGCGGAGACGAAGGCCAAGCCGAACGCGGCTGGAATCAGATGGAGGATGCCGGCGGATGTCCAGGCGAAAGCGGCGACGCGAGGAATTTCGAGCGGCACATGCCCGATCTCCTTTTGATGTAGGCCCAAGCCATTCGCAATCAGCACGGCAATGATTACGCCAATTAAGGGCGCGGGCGCTTTGGGAAAACGAGCAGTGGAGAGGAGCGCCACGCCAATGACGAGAGCGCTGATAATTACGGCGCTGGGCTGAAGCTGGGCTGCCTGGGACAACACTTGCCAGGTTTGATAAAGCATGTTGTTCGACGTGCGATCAACCACAGCTTTCACGCCCAGCATGACGCCGAGCTGAGAAAGAAACATCATGGCCCCAATGCCGCAGGAGAAGCCGGTGACTACCGGCTGGGGGACTTTCTGAATGTGCCGGCCCAGCCGCAAAGCACAAAAGATCAGCAGGAACACGGAAGCCCCGATACAGACTTTGGCCGCTCCGGGAATGCCTTGCGCATGAACAGCAGCCGCAATGAACGGAACCGTCGCGCTGGCGGTTCCACCGATAAGGACCGGGTTGCGACCAAGGAGGGCAGTTATAGGCGCGGTGGTGACGGATGTGACCAGACCCAGTACTGGCGGAAGGCCCATCATATTCGCCAACGCCAAGCCATAGGGCATAGCAATGAGGGCCGCGATGATGCCGCCGGACACATCGCCAAAAAAAGTGTGCCAGCTATACCGGAACCGAAAGCGTTTCAAAAGTTCTGTCTCATTTCCCCTGCGCGAATGGGCTGAGAAGCAACCTGGCTTCCGAAGTAGATTATCAGGCGTATGGAGGTATTTACATTATTGTCAAATAATCGTTTTCGGGGCTGCTGGATGGCGGCGCTTGGACAATAGATTGCTGCGATGTCACGACGCTTCTTTGGCGCGTGAGACAATTTGCTAAAGGGTCTGTCTTTTGCCCGACAAAGTGAAACAGCGCGGAGAGCCTAGAAACATTACTGGTTAAAGTTCTGCTATTTTATAGTCACCCCCACACTTAGTAATCAGAGGATAGCCGTCAGTCCTGAATGCCGTATCAGATTCAACCTTTGCGCGAATTCCTTGTGCGCCCGGCCCTGCCGACCGCGCTGAATCGCCTTTCAGAACTCGCTTACAACCTATTGTGGAGCTGGGATCACACGATTCGATCGTTGTTTCGACGCCTTGATCCGGTTCTGTGGAAAGAGTCAAACCATAATCCGATTGCGCTGTTAGGACGCATTTCGCAAGAGAAGCTGAATCGCGCTGCGGCCGATCCGCGGTTTATCTCTTTATACCGGCGGGCGTGCGAGCGTCACGATTCGTACCTGCATTCGATCAGTCCTACCGAGAATACGCCTCGAATCGCCTATTTTTCGATGGAGTATGGGCTGCTGGATTGCATGCAGATCTATTCCGGCGGCTTGGGAATTTTATCCGGGGATCATTTGAAGGCGGCGAGCGATCACGATTTTGCGCTGACGGGCGTTGGTCTTCTCTACCAACGCGGCTATTTCCAGCAGTATTTGAATCCGGACGGATGGCAACAAGAGCGGACGCCGCTCAACGATTTTTATACGCTTCCGGTGCGTCCGTGTCTGGGCGATTTTGACGAAGAAATCATTGTCACGGTGACACTGCCGACCGGCGAAGTTTTCATTAAGGTCTGGCACATCGATGTGGGGCGGGTGAGACTCTATCTCCTCGATACCAACATTCCGCTCAACAAATCGGCAGAGCATCGGGAAATTACCGATCAACTCTACGGCGGCGACATACACAAACGGATACGGCAAGAAATTGTACTTGGTATCGGCGGACTGCGCGCGCTGCAGAAGCTCGGCATTCGGCCCACCGTTCATCACATGAACGAGGGTCATTCGGCCTTTCTCGCGATTGAACGCATCCGGCTGATGATGCAAGACCACAAGCTGACGTTTGAACAGGCGTTGGAGGCAACTCGCTTAACGAACGTATTCACGACGCATACTTGTGTTCCGGCGGGCATAGACTTGTTCGATTCGAGCCTGGTCTACGACTATTTCACACGTTATTGCGAGCAAGCATGCATTCCTTTCGAGAAGATATTGACGCTTGGCCGCAAGAACATGCAGGACCCGACGGAGCGATTCTCCATGGCGGTGTTGGCGCTGAAGACATCGGCATTCCGAAATGCGGTCAGCGTGATTCATCGCAAGGTCTCGCAGGACATGTTCCAAGACCTTTGGCCGCGCCTGCCGGTGGACGAAGTGCCGATTACGTCCGTGACGAACGGCGTCCATTCCCCCACGTGGATTAACGGCGACCTGGCGAGCCTCTACGATCAATATCTGCAACCCGACTGGCGTGAGCGGCTAGAAGACACCAAGCTTTGGGAACTGGTGCATGAAATTCCCGCACAGGAACTCTGGGAGATGCACCGCAAGCGCAAGCGCCGCATGGTGGCGTTCGTGCGCGAACGCGCAGTTGCTTCCGCGATGCAGCGCAAGGCCTCGGGAGCGGAGATTCGCCGGCTTCATGACGTTCTGGATCCGGACGTTTTCACGATCGGCTTCGCGCGCCGCTTTGCGACTTATAAGCGCGCCACGCTGCTGCTGCGCGATGTTGCACGCCTCAAGAAGATTCTGAACAATCCCAAGATGCCGGTGCAGATTGTAATCGCCGGCAAGGCGCATCCAAAAGATACGCCGGGTAAAACGCTCATCCGCGAAATTGTCGCGCTTTCACGCGATCACGAAATATCGAAGCGGCTGATTTTTGTTGAAGACTACGGCATTCAAGTCGCGCGCGAGATGACTCAGGGCGTCGACCTGTGGCTGAATAATCCACGCCGCGGTGAAGAAGCCTGCGGCACCAGCGGCATGAAAGCATCGATGAATGGAGTGCTCAACCTCAGCGTTCTCGATGGATGGTTCGACGAAGCTTACGAGATATCGGGAGGTTGGGCAGTCGGCGACCGCGTGGCATACGCAGAAGATCAGGATGACCTTCATTCGAGCGCGATTTATTCCACGCTTGAAAACGATATCGTTCCGCTGTTTTACCAGAGTTCGGAAAACGAGATTCCGTTGGAGTGGGTGCGGCGCATGCAAAGTTGTATTGCGAACATTACGCCGCGATTCAGTTGCGGCCGCATGGTAGCCGAGTATATGTCCGAGCTATATCAGCCCGCGCACAAACTTTGGATAAACGTATCTAAGGACAACTTTGAAGCAGCCCGGCAGAAGACGGTGTGGGATGCCAAGCTTAACGAGACCTGGGGCATGATCAAGTTCCTCGACTTCGGCGATATTCCGGGCGATCAAGTTATGAGCGGCTCCGCAGTTCCGCTTCGCGCCACAGTGGAACTGGCGGGACTTAAGCCGACCGACGTTCGGGTAGAAGCGGTGATTGGACAAGTAGGAGTGAATGGGCAACTGCAGCGCACGTATACCCTGCCCTTAGCGCCGGTAGAGGAAAAGGGTACAGCCGTCATTTTTGCCAGCGAGTTTACAGTTCAGCAAACAGGACGCGTCGGCTACTCAGTTCGAATCAGCCCCAATCATTTCGATAATCCCTTAACACGCCCTTGTAACGCCTTGTTAAAGTGGGTTTCCGACTAAATTTCGTTGAATAAGTTCACTTACTACTGGCGCACGACATAAAAGTTGTGGTACATACTAAGCAGGTGCTGGCGGGATCTTATACATCCACGTCCTACCAAGACCCCGTCCTCTTCTGAGAATCCAGCGTACTAGAACTTTTCTCTCGAACACTGGAACTGCACCCATATGTCATCCGGTCACGGAAAACTGTTCTGAAACATCGCACTATTAATCGCGACCGGACGCTCTCGAAGGAGTCGATCAACGAGAATGGACGGAGATCGCAAATACCGGCAACACGGATACCAGGATTCTGACCGTGGCGGCAATTCGTATCGTTCGGACCGCCCGCGGCCTGCTGGGCCGAAGCTGCCGCTCGATGTTACGGGGCCGAAGCTTCCACGCCTTGTGCAGACCGTTGCCGCTGCTCGCTGTTATAACTGTTCAGTAGCTTTAGCGCCAGACACCGATTTTACGAGCAAGTGCCCGAAGTGCGGTTCGGCTTTGCACTGTTGTAAGCAATGCGTGAACTTTGATTCTTCCACCCGGTTTCAATGTTTGAAACCTATCCCGGTTCGTATTGCGGCTAAGGATCAAGCTAACTCCTGCGAGTTGTTTTCGCCGCGCGTCACCGTCGCGCGGGATTCAGCCCCCGCGGGCTCCATTTCTCAGGTACCTGGCAACGGCACAGTGATCGCGACGCCACGCAATGCCAACGATGCGCGCGCGGCGTTTGATAGTTTGTTCAAGAAGTAGTTTCTTACTCGACGCTGTGGTGAGCGCGATAGCGTTTGCTATCGATTTCGCACACCAACTGACTTGCGATGGCCGGCCCGAAAATCAAAAAGAAATCATCCACGACTAAAACTTCCGCCATGCCCAGACAAGGCGCGATTCCTTGTCTCATTTTGCTTCTTATCATTCTGGCGGTAATAGGCTTCTTCTTTTTCGCGGGTTTCCGCGGCGGCGGATAGGCGTTGCGGCGTACTTAGGTAAGCTTAGGTTTGCGAACCGACGGCAGGCAACCCGATCAACTCAGGCCGACAACCATTACGCCCGGTTATCTCGCAACGGCAGAGGGATCTGTATTGATTGAAGCCGGTAATACGCGGGTTTTGTGCGCGGCGACGGTGGAAGATTCAGTCCCGGGCTTTCTGCGCGGCACCGGCAAGGGTTGGGTGACGGCCGAGTACGCGATGCTTCCGAGGGCCACTATCACGCGCACGCCGCGCGAAGTTTCGAAAGGTCGGCAATCGGGGCGAACGCACGAGATTCAGCGTTTGATCGGCCGCTCTTTGCGATCCGTTGTGGATCTTGCGGTCTTAGGCGAACGTAGCGTCATTGTCGATTGCGACGTTTTGCAGGCCGACGGCGGCACGCGCACGGCGGCGATTACGGGCGCTTATGTGGCTTTAGCCATTGCGTTGGGAACTCTGGTCAAATTTAAAGTAATTGCGAAATCGCCGCTCGTCGATTCCGTAGCGGCGACCAGTGTGGGCATCATCAACGGCATTCCGATGCTGGATCTTTGCTACGAAGAAGATTCGCGCGCCGACGTGGACATGAATGTTGTCATCACTGGCGCGGGCAAGTTTGTCGAATTGCAAGCCACGGCCGAACGCACTCCCTTTGACGATCCGCACTTGGCTGCGCTCATTGCACTAGCGCGAAAAGGCATTCGGGAATTGATAGAGGTGCAGCAAAAGATGCTGCGTTAGGATCTCCGGCGCATGCGGATTTACGTCTGCTCCTCAAATCCGGGCAAGCTGGGAGAATTCGCCTTGGTGGCGCACCAAGCTGGGCTCGCGGATGTAGCACTCGAAGCGCTGCCTGAGTTGAAACGGATTCAACCTCCTGAAGAAACCGGATCGACTTTCGAAGAAAACGCAACCGCGAAAGCGCTTTACTATTCCGGCTTCACATCGGAAGTGGTACTTGCCGACGATTCGGGATTATCGGTAGACGCACTGAACGGCGCGCCCGGCGTTCTCTCCGCCCGCTACGCCGGACCCAACGCGACCGACGACGAGAACAACAATTTGCTGTTACGGGATTTGGGAACTAGCGCGCACCGCGAGGCACGATTTGTCTGCGTATTGGCGCTTGCTCGCGAAGGCAGAGTGTTGCGTACCTATCATGGCGTGGTCGAAGGCCGGATTTTGCTCGAACCACGCGGAACAAATGGATTCGGATATGATCCGTTGTTTTTTTATCCGCCGTTTAACTGCTCTTTCGGTGAACTGCCGCCCCAGAAGAAGTTTTCGGTAAGTCACCGCGGTAACGCAATTCGCGCGCTTGTTAAAGAATTGCCACAGCTCGGCAAGGCTTAAAACGTTCTGACGGAGCAACTTTGTTCGTTAAAATACGAGCAAGTGCATCGTTACCTGCTTCACAACGAAGAAATTAGAGATACCACGGAACGTCTGCTTATGCCGGGCCAAGTGGGGTTTCTGAACGGCTGGGGTGTTTTCAGCACAATTCGCGTTGCCGATGGAGTGCTGTTCGCATTCGATCGCCACTACCGCCGGATGCGCTATGACGCAGAACGCATGCATGTCCCGTTCAATTTTCCAGAAGCGGAGATGGAACGCGCGTTGCTTTCGCTTGTTGCCGCGAACCAGGCGCGTAACGCTACGCTTCGCGTCGCAATCGTGCGCAATCGTGGAGGTTTGTTTGAAGCTCCGGGTCTGACTCGTGATGCCGACATGGTCGCCTTTATGGCGGACTTGAATCCCTGGGGCGACGGTGTGAAGCTCAGCTATAAAGCGAATGCGCGGTACGGTGCTTCGCCCTTTGCGGGAGCAAAAATCACATCGTGGGCGCAAAACTTAACTTGGTACGAGGAAGCGCATCAACAAGGATTTGACGAATTCATTCTGCTGAACGAAAAAGGTCAAATTAGTGAATGCACGTCGGCCAATATTTTTGCGGTTCACAAAGACAATGTGTTTACGCCACCGCTTGTGATGTCGGGCTGCCTGCCGGGAATTACTCGTGCTGTATTACTCGAAGAAATTCAAGTAGCTGGCTTGAGTATCTCAGAACGGGAACTGACTCCTGCCGATCTCGAAAATTCGGATCAGGTATTTATAACTTCCACGACTCGCGACTTACTTCCTGTGCTTGAAATAGATCACAAACCATTGAAGCAAGCACCTAGCATCCTGGCAGTTTTGCGTGAGGCGTTCCTGACTTACCGGGCGAATTATGTGACTAGCCGCCGAAGCGACAAAATAGCCGCGGCATGATGTATCCGGTTAACTGCGACTATTGTGGCGGCGCCCATCTGCGCCGTTCGCGCCGGCAGAGCAAATCAGAGCTGCTGAAGATGGCAATTGGCGCATACCCGTTTCGCTGCTTGGATTGCAATGGCCGCTTCCCTGTTAACGTTCTGCTGTTATCCAGGCTGGCTTATGCCAAGTGTCCCAAGTGCCTGGGGCAGCAACTCACCACATGGCACATGAAGCGGTATCACGTGTCTGTGATCAAAAAGCTGATGCTTACTTTCGGAGCCCGGCGTTATCGCTGCGCAAAGTGCCGCTACAACTTTGTGAGCTTCCGGCCCATGGAAATTCACGCGCAAGACGCAACCAGGACACAAGAACCGGCCGAAGATGCGGTTCACCGCGACGAAGCGGAAATTCACCCCAAAATCAGTTAAACCGGCACGCGTTGGGAAAGCACCAGCAGGCAGCCGACCTGCTCACCCACGGTGCTCAGCATTTCCATATCGCTGCCGGAGTGAATGCGCGGCTCCCTGTGTTGCACATTGATTACACCAAGCACTTTACCTTGAGAAATGATCGGCACCGAGAGGAATGCTTCAAAGGTGTCCTGGGGCAGATCCTTGAAGAATTTGAAACGCGGATCGCTATAGGCTTCACGAGAGATAGCTAACAGCCGGCGCTCACGCGCGACCCAACCAGTGAGACCTTCATCGATGCGCAAGCGAACTTTGCCGATGTTCGCTTGATGGGCATCGCTTGATGCAATCAGCACAAGCTGGCCCTCTTCCACCATATAGATGAGGCAAGAGTCGCACGACAGAAAGTCACATATCAATCCGACGATCTCGCGTAAGGCATCATCGAAGTCGATATCGCGAGTCATTAAGCGGCTGACTCGCTGAAAGAGCTGAAGCTGCTGTTCGGCCCTTTCCAGTCTCGATTCCAGCTCCCGATGCTTCGACACCGCCTTTATTATCACAAGGCTGTAACGGAGCGGCGGTGAGTCTTGCACCGGCTTCCGAAAATGAAGGTACCCGGCGTACTACGGCTCACATCGGACATGAGTAGTACGATTGGAAAGAGCATTTCCAGGAGATTCCTGTTTCATGTGGAGCAAACGTAGAGAAGACGAACTACCGCAACAGCCGCAACGGCCGGCGGGGGCGCCAGCGACGGCGCCCGCACAACCGGTGGAAGCACAGAGGAGAGAACCGCAGACCATGTCATCGCCATCCAGAACTTTTGAACCCGAGACCAATACCCGCACCGGTTCAGCCGCGCTGGGAAAGAATGTGACCGTCAAAGGACAGATTTTCGCCAGGGAAGACCTGACGATCGATGGAGAGGTAGAGGGCACCGTCGAGTGCCAAGAACATCGCTTGACGATTGGGCCGAATGCCCGAGTTCAAGCTGGGTTAAAGGCGCGCGAAATTATTATTCACGGCTCGATTCAGGGCAACGTAGATGCGACCGACAAGATCGATATCAAGAAAGAAGCGAAGTTGGTAGGAGACATCAAGACCAGCCGCATCGTTATTGAAGATGGCGCCTACTTCAAGGGCAGCATCGACATCTCGAAAGCCGCTTCGGCAAAGCCGACACCATCGCAGCCCCAACCGGCGCCGTCACCTGCCGCAGCAGGTTCACCGGCACCCCCGACTCCGGCCGGCACCGCAGTGAAGTAATCGCGGAGACGCGGAATACACCAGCACTGAATCGCCGTTCCGCGTCTTCGCCTCATTTTTGGGGGGCTCCGCTCCTGCATTCATATGAAATTCGGCGCTCACAAAGAGCCGTCTGCCAAATCATCATCTAAAGGCGCTCCGCCCGCTATCACTCGTCAAAGCAGCGGGTTGGATCAGTTCTGCACGACGCTGCGGAACTCCGAGAGCCTCTCGATTCTAGATATGTCGGGGGCCAGCCAGGCGAACATCAGCTTCATCACCGGCATGGGACATCGTATTTCGTCCGACGATATTGTGGGCACGATGCAAAACTGCTTCGGAGATGACTTTCTGCAGGCGCAGCAGGCGCCCAGCTTGTCGCAACGCTTTTTAGACCAGACGCTCACTTTTCCGGATGCGTTTTTCGATGGCGCACTGGTGTGGGATGCGCTTCAATTCCTGACGTCGCCGGTTCTAGAAGAAACAGTTGCGCAGCTTCTTCGGGTCATGCGACCGGGCGGCCAGATGCTGATGTTCTTCAATGCGAACGAAAAGGCGAAAGAAATTCCTGTCTACAATTACCGCATTCAAGATCAGAAGACGCTATTGCAGATCCAACGCGCCGGCGCTCATCATCAGCGCAGCCAGTTTTTCAACAACCGAAATCTAGAGAAGCTTTTTCAAAAAGCCGCCTCTCTGAAATTCTTTCTTACCCGCGATCATTTGCGCGAACTCATTGTCCGCCGATAGTCCAGCACAGCGATCCATTCGCCCTGAGTAGCGGCATCAAATCCACGCTACTTCAAGGCCGAATTAAGCAATACAACAAATTGTCCGGGTGCACTTACACGGCAATCTACTAAAAAACGATTCCCGTCCTGGGTGTCGAATGTGTAGGAAAAAGGCGCGCCCGCCTCGGCCGGCGAGGACGGTACGGTTTGGGGGCATGCCCGAAATAGCTTTACCGGGGCGGGAACCGTCTGGGTGGAGCGGAGATTCGACAGATCCACACCGTAAATGGCATTGTCCGCGGACATGAAGAATATTTCGCGACCATCTCTACGCCAAACGGGGAAATCTCCTCCGTCGGTAGAAATTTGAATCCGGCCAAGTCCGGCTGGGCGGCCATCGAAAGGCCGTATATATATTTCCGTTCTTCCGGTCTCGTTCGACGAATACGCGAGCCACTTCGCATCGGGGGAGAAGCGAGCGCCGCCTTCATCAAACGATGTCGCTAAGTAGGTAAAACCATGAAAGTCTTCCGCCGAATTAACGAAGATGTCGTAAGTTCCGGAGGAGATCCATTTCCCGTCCAACGACCAGTCATATGGGTCTGGCGGGATTTTCAAGGGATACTCTTCCGCACCAGGCTCGAGCGACTTTTTTATGTAAGTTGCGAATCGGCGGGAAGAATTGCGGTCAGAGCCGAAAAGAATCTGTTTGCCGTTTGGAGCCCACAAGCCGTCCCAATTATTCGCGGGATTGGTAGTTAGAGGCGCAACGATTCCGCGCTTCAGCTCGGCTATCCAAAGAGCGCGATTCCCGTCGCGTACATCCGGCCGACTAAAAAGTAATCGCTCACCGTCGGGAGAGAGTCGAGGCTGGCTCAGTTCTCCCTCGATGCGAAGTGTTTCTAAAACTTGGCCTCGGCGATCAAACCATTGCAGATGCGTAAACGTTGCCCCCGGAGGACGAACTAAGATGCACCGTCCGTCTGATGAGGCGCTAAAGAAGGCGTATGTACTGGCAGAGTTAAAAGCAATTTGTTCAATGATGATTTTCGGTTCGCCTAGAAGCCGCGCCGCACCCGTGTCGAACGGCTGCGCAACAAGAGCTCCGTCTTTGTAATAAAGAAGCGATCCCGTATCGCCATGCGTTGGAGGCAAGTAGAACGAGTTGGAATCCATCGGCGCGATAGGTGTGCGCTTAGAGGAGCCGACAGAGGCTAAGTAGAGAGTATTGTTTTCCCGCTTGGCGCAGCGCGCGAGATAAAGAAATCGCTTTCCATCGGGCAGGAATTGTACATTGCGATGTGAGTTTTCGGTCCGGGACAAATCGAGCTGCGTGGCTTGCGTTGGAGTGCCGCCCGAGCTGGCAAGGAGATAAAGGGATTCACGGTTGGAGGGACGAAATAAGATATCGCCCGTGGTTCCCCAGCTACCTTCCTGAAAGCCGCGCAGACTAGCGATCGTTTGAACAGGACCACCTTGCGGCCTGACCTTTTTGAGATGGCCGGCGGCGTAGAACGCGATCCACTGGCTATCAGGCGACCACACGAACGCGCCGACATTCTCTGTTCCCTGCAAAGCGCGGGAACGGGAGGCATTCAGAGCGCGACTGAAAAGCGATTTGTTGCCGCTTTCGTCCTTGCCGACGAAGACAAGATAGCGGCCATCAGGTGAGACTGCGGGCATCTGGTCGCCGGCTTCGCTCATGGTGAAGGGGAATTGGGTGGGATTCGCCACCGCCTCCCCTTTCCTTGTCATTAAAAGTCCCATTGCGACTGCAACTAGCGCGCAGAATCCCGCGACGAGCCAGGCCCAGTGGAGTTTGGAAGAAGGTTTCTCAGCCGGCTTCGCGGTAGCTGCCCACTCAAGTTCCGCCCGCACATCCGATGCCGCCTGCCAGCGGTCGTTCGGATCTTCGGCCAGGCAGCGGTCCACGATATGGGCCAGATCTCGCGGGAGCCTCTGCATTGCCGACTGATAATTTTGGCTGGGACGTTTACCCAGAGCCATTTCATACAACACAAGTCCCAAAGCGTAGATGTCGGTTCGCGCATCCGTCGCACCGCCTTGGCGCTGTTCCGGCGCCATGTAGGCCGGCGTCCCGATGATTACATGGGAGGAAGTAAGTGTCTCATCTGCAGTCGAATGGGCGAGACCGAAATCCAACACTTTGATCCCGCTTTTGGAGACCATGATGTTTCCGGGCTTCAAGTCCCGATGAACGATTCCGCGCGAGTGCGCGGCAGCCAATGCGTCAGCGATCTGAATCCCATAGCGGATGACCTGTTCGATGGGGAGCGGGCCTTTTTTCAATTGTTCGGCCAGGCTGCTTCCAGATATGAGTTCCAGAACAAGGTAGTTGAGACCGACGTCATACAGAGTACAAATGTGCGGATGATTCAACGAAGAGATGGAGCGGGCCTCGCGCTCAAAACGGGCGCTGAAATGCTCAGGAACGACTTTGATGGCAACCGGCCGGTTCAGACGTGTGTCGACAGCGCGATAAACCTGGCCCATGCCTCCCGCACCCAACTCCGATTCAATGCGATAAGGTCCCAAATGGGAGCCCGGCCTTAGGGCCGAGGGCTGAGCAGAGGTTTCGAGGAAATCGGAAAGAGACTGATCCAGTATTTTGCCGGTGGGATCTTGCGCTAGTAGACGCTCAACCTCCAGGCGTATATCGGGAGCCACGCCGGCGAGAACGTTGGCCCCGCTTTTCTGGGCGGCATGATAAAGGTCTTCGATTTGCCGCCAGCGTTCGGAGGTCATAGCTCCATGACTTTCTCATGATAATTTCCCTATTTGAGGCGACGCAACTACGAGGTCACGGCAGATAACGTTAACGAATGGTGGCGACGTTCTGATCTTTGGTCATAGCTACTAACCGAACGTGCCGCCGTGCAGCCAAGCCCAGATAGATCAACTGAACATCTTCCGGAGCGAATGGTAGCGGTTTGTTCATCATTCGGGCGAAGTCCGCATTGTCCCATTTTGGTTTCATCACACCTCGCGCAGAATGCCGTGCGACGCCTTGCAAGATGTGCGTAATCTCGTGCACCAGTACATGAGCCAATACGACCGACGTCAGCGTGCCGAATTCAGCATGGATGCGGTCGTAGAAGACCTCAACACGCGTGCCTTCATAGGGCAGCGCATAGGCAAAAGCACCGGGCGCCAGAATCTCGGGGGTAGTTGCGCTCAATTCGACTCGTGTTCCTTGCGCGGGACAAGTCCGCGACTCGCTTTGCCAATTGACGGCAATCCCAATGTGAGCGAACATGCGGGAGGCAAGCATTTGTGCCCGGATTACCGCGGGTCCGGCTGCGCTTCCGGCAAAGAGACAGACGGTGACGGTGGGGACCACTTCCGGTAATGCCGACTGGCAGTATGCCAGGGTACCTGAGAACAGCATTAACAGTGTCGTTGCGGTACGTTTCATGGTTCGCTGTCCGGGGTTCACTCCGGAGGCGCAAATGCGAGAGGAAAACTTGAACGTCCCGCCAATTTTTTTTCGGGAGCGCAGACTGAGTCCGTATAATCCCTTAAACCGAGCCCATGCCGAACGCAGAAAGCTCTGAAACTACACAACTTCTAAGGGCCTGGGCAGACGGTGATGCAGCCGCGCTCCAGCAGCTAACGCCGCGTGTCTATCAGGAGCTGCGGCGCATTGCGGGACGCTGTATGCAAGATGAGCGTCAGGGGCGTACCATTCAGACCACCGCTTTAGTACACGAGGCGTATCTGAAATTGATTGACGTAACAAACGTGGACTGGCAGCATCGCGCCCATTTCTTTGCCATATCGGCGCAGATGATGCGCCGCATTTTGCTCGATCGAGCGCGCCGGCGCGTGGCAGCTAAACGCGGCGGAGCCACGCCGAAGATAAACCTTGATGACCTGGAACAACAGTTGGGGTCTGCCCGTGCGCGTGAGCTGGTCGCACTCGATGACGCGCTCATTGCTTTGGCGCAGTTTGACGCCCGGAAGGCGCGAATCATTGAACTGCGGTTCTTCGGGGGTCTCAGCGTGGAAGAGACAGCGGAGGTCGAAAAGGTCTCGACGGATACGGTGCTACGAGATTGGCGATTGGCGCGAGCTTGGCTTCTGGCCGAGCTCAGTAAAAGTTCGTCTTAAGGAGCCGCACGGCTCCTGTTGGTTTCCAAAATGGACATATGCCATACTTCCTGTAGGAAACCAAAAGAATCAATGAAAGAGAAAACGGATGTCTTGCAAGGCACGCTGGCATTGATGGTATTGAAGACGCTGGACGTCCTAGGCCCGCTGCATGGATACGGCATCGCACGGCGCATCGAGCAAATTAGCGGAGATCTTCTGACCGTAAACCAAGGCACGTTGTATCCGGTGCTCTTGAAGCTAGAGCAAGAAGGCTCTATTGCCTCCGAATGGGGGGCATCTGAAAACAATCGTAGGGCTCGCTTTTACCGGTTGACGCGCGATGGACGGAAGCAGTTGCAAGCCGAGACGCGTGGTTGGGAACAGACGGCGGCCATTATCGGACGCTTCTTTGCATTAAAAGCGGAAGATTTCCAATGAGAGCGTTACGCCGCTTTATCAGGCGGCTCACCTCCTGGACAAGGCGCCGACAGAGCGAGGAGAGATTGCGAGTTGAAGTTGAAGAGCATCTCGCATTTCAAACTGACGAGAACATCCGCGCAGGATTATCGCCAGTCGAGGCGCGGCGGCAGGCGGTGCTGAAGTTCGGTGCCGTAGAAGCAACGAAGGAAGCGTATCGGGACCAGCGAGGATTGCCGTCGGTGGAGATGCTAATGCAGGATACGCGCCATGCGCTTCGTCGGCTGCGGAAATCGCCAGCATTCACCATCACGACCGTACTGACGCTCGCGTTGGGAATTGGAGCTACAACCTCGATTTTCACCTTGGTATATGGGGTGCTGCTGAAGTCGCTGGCAGTCGCAAATCCTAGTGAACTGTACCGTCTGGGAAAAGAAGCAAATTGCTGCTATTGGGGTGGGTACAGTCAGGACAAAGAATTTTCTCTTGTCTCATACGAGTTGTACAAATACTTCCGCGATAAAACCAACGGCTTTGTACAGCTAGCGGCGTTCTCCGCGCCCGAACCGATGTTTGGCATCCGGCGCAAAAGCATTGCTGAGTCTGCACAGGGTTATCCGGGCGAGTTTGTCTCAGGCAACTATTTCACGATGTTCGG
>Ga0070741_10005698_pt1 | contig 27366 bp, 21 predicted proteins | sample Coa_R1_4_FD_66440 | JGI IMG/M metagenome (GOLD analysis project Ga0070741, IMG submission 66440) | Surface soil microbial communities from Centralia Pennsylvania, which are recovering from an underground coalmine fire - Coalmine... | ecosystem: Environmental > Terrestrial > Soil > Unclassified ...
CGGCGCGAACGGGCAGCCGACCAGGTTCGTCCGCAGGTCCGGCGGGCTGCCCGGGATCCCGTGCATCTCGCGCCGCTCCCCGCGCAGGTCCGGGAACGAGCGAAGCAGGCCCCTGGTATATGGGTGCAGCGGCGAGGCGGCGACCTGCTCGGCCGGGGCGTACTCGATCACCTGGCCGGCGTACATCACGGCGAGCCGGTCGCTGATCTCCAGCAGCAGCGCCAGATCGTGGGTGATGAAGATCACTGAGAAGCCGAGCTCGGCGCGCAGCCGCTCGACCTCGTCCAGGATCTCCCGCTGCACCAGCACGTCAAGGGCCGTGGTCGGCTCGTCCATGACCACGACCTCCGGCTCAAGGGCCAGCGCCATCGCGATCACCACGCGCTGGCGCATGCCGCCGGACAGCTCGTGCGGGAAGGAGCGCAGCCGCTTGGGGTCGATGCCCACCATCTCCAGCAGCTCGCCGGAGCGGGCGCGGCGCGCGGCCTTGTCCATGCCCGGCCGGTGGGTGCGGAAGATGTCGTCCATCTGGCTGCCGATGCTGGTCACCGGGTTCAGCGCGTTCATCGCGCTCTGGAACACCATCGAGACCTTGTTCCAGCGGAACGCGCGCAGCCGGTCGCCGTCCAGGGTGGCCAGGTCGACGCTCTCGCCGTCCCGGCTGAAATACTCCACGACGCCGGCGGTCATCCGGGCCGGCGGCCGCAGCATCCGGGTCAGCGCGTAGGCGAAGGTTGACTTACCGCAGCCGCTCTCGCCGACGATGCCGAGCACCTCGCCGCGCCGCAGCTCCAGCGACACGTCGCGCACGGCCCGGGTCGGGCGGCTTCCGGCGTATTCGACGCTCACGTTGCTCGCGCGCAAGACGAGATCTGTGCCGAGGCCGGCGAAGCCGTGCGGCGCCTCGGTTCCGGTCGTCGTGATCACTGCTGCGTCTCCGTTCCGGCTACCGGGCTGACCTTGTTCGCGCGACGGCCGCGGGGTTCGCGGTACACGCGCAGCCGCGGGTTGAGCAGTTCGTCGAGCCCGAAGTTGATCAGGGCGAGGCCCGCGCCGAGCAGGGCGATGCACAGGCCCGGCGGCGCGAACCACCACCAGTCGCCGGAGGAGAGTGCCTCGGCGTTCTGGGCGAAGTACAGCGTGTTGCCCCAGGTGAGCAGGTCAGGGCTCTGCAATCCGAGGAAGGCGAGGCCGGCCTGCGCGAGGATCGCGAAGATCATCGAGAACAGGAACTGCGAGACGATGATCGGCAGCTCGTTCGGCAGGATCTCCACGAGCACGATCCGCCAGACCGGTTCGCCCAGGGCTTTGGAGGCGAGCACGTAGTCGCGGTTGCGGATCGAGAGCGTTTGGCCGCGTAGCACTCGCGCGGAGGCGGCCCAGGTGGTCATCGCTATCACGAAGATGGTCGGCAGCAGGCCGGTGTTCTTCACGAACGCGGCCACGACGATGACCAGCGGCAGAGTGGGAATCACGAGGGCGACGTTGGAGAGCAGGGCGAGGATCTCGTCCACCCAGCCGCCCGCGTAGCCGCCGCCGATCCCGATGATCACCGAGATCACGGTCGCGACCAGGCCGGCCGCGGCGCCGATCTCCAGGGTGGCCCGGGTGCCCACCACCGTCTGCGAGAACACGTCCTGGCCGATGTCCGTGGTGCCGAACCAGTGCGCGGCGGACGGGGATGCCGCGCGGTCGGTGCTGATGAGATTCGGATTTCCGAGCAGCAGCGGGCCGATCACGCCGAGCAGGACGAAGAACCCGACGATACAGAGCCCTGCGATCAGGCGCCGCGAGTGCAGTGCGGTGCGTAGCAGGCCGGTGCCGCGCGCGGCGGTCTCGACCGGCGCTTCCACCAACTGTGTGGTGACCGTGGCCGACACTTACGCCTCCTTCGTGCGCGGATCGATGAAGCCGTAGAGCAGGTCCACCAACAGGTTCGCGCCCAACACGGCGAAGCTGATAGCCAGGAAGATCCCCTGCATCAGCGGGTAGTCCTGGTTCTGCACGGCGTTGAACAGCAAATTGCCGATACCGGGGTAGTTGAAGACCTGCTCCATCACGATCTGCCCGGTGACCACGAAGCCGATGGAGACGGCGAACCCTGACACGCTCGGCAGCACCGCGTTACGGGCCGCGTACCGGACCATGACCCGCATCGAGCTCAGGCCCTTCGCCTCGGCCGCGACCACGTAGTCCTCGGCGAGCGTTGCGACCATCATGTTGCGCATTCCGAGCAGCCAGCCGCCGATCGACGCGACGATCAGCGTGATGGCGGGAAGCAGCGAATGCCGGATCGCCGAGGAGATGAACGCGCCGCTCCAGCCGGGATCGAGCGAGATGTCGTAACCGCCCTGCGCGGGGAAGAACTGAAGCTTGTTCGCGAACAGATACACCAGCAGCAGCGCCAGCCAGAAGTACGGCACCGCGGTCAGCAGCGTCGTCGCCGGAACGATCGCCTCCAGCCTGCTGCCGCGCCGCCAGCCGGTGACCGTACCGAGCCCGACGCCGAGCAGGAAGCTGAACAGGGTGGCGACGCCGACCAGGATCAGCGTCCAGAAGATCGCCTGCCGCACCAGGTCGACCACCGGAGTGGGGAAGACGGTGATCGACAGCCCGAAGCGCAGATGGGCAAGTGAATCAAGGTACTGGCCGTACTGGCTGATCAGGCTGCCTGAGCTGAGCCCGAGCAGCTTGCGCAGCTGGTCCGCCTCGCCCGGCGGGACGGAGCCGGTCTGCGACTGCTTGTTGATGATGACCGCGATCGGATCGCCGGGGATCAGCCGCGGCAGGAAGAAGTTCAGGGTGATCGCGATCCATGCGGCCACCAGGTAGAAGCCGAGTTTCCGGCCGACATAGCGCAGGCGCACGCCCCGCCTCCTTACTCGTAGTGCGTCGCCCGGCTACGGCGGCGCGCGTCCCGGAACGCCGTGCACGAGTTCTGTGCACAGGTGCGCGCTCCGGGACGCGCGATCGCCTTGCCGGGAGATCCGCGCGTCAGGTCAGCTGGCCGGTTCCAGGTGCATGGCGACCTGGCCCTCGTCCGGGTTCAGCCACGGCGGCGGGGGCGCGTACGGGCTGTCGGTGGTCGGGAAGTTCTTCACGTGGTTGCCGTTGAACTCGATCTCGTCCTGCGCGGCGAACAGCGCGATGGTCGGCACGTCCTGCAGCACGAGGTGCTCGATCTGGTAGTAGTCCTGCTTCTGCTTCGCGGCGTCCTGGGTCGAGGCGATGTCCGCGAGCAGCGAGTCCACCTGCGGGTTGTCGTAGCGGCCATAGTCGCCGAACTGGTCCGTCTTGCCGATGGGCGGCGCGAACGAGCCGTTGAGCAGCTGGTTGTAGTAGGTGTAGGGGTCGGAGGTGTACCCGAAGTTGTCGATCATCAGTTGGAAGTTGCCCGCGTTCTGGTCGTCCAGCCACGCGGCGTACGCCTCGGGCACCACGGTGAGCTTGATTCCGGCCGCGGCCAGTTCCTGCTCCACGATCTGCAGGATGCTGATGTAGTCGGACCACCCGGTGACCACCTTGATCGAGATGTTCAGCGGCTTGCCGGACTTGTCCTTGAACACTCCGTCCGAGCCGAGGGTGTAGCCGGCCGCCTGGAGGGTCGCCTTCGCGGCCGCGGGGTCGGCCTTGCCGAAGCTCTGGCCGGCCAGGCTCGGGTCCAGGATGTTGTTGAAGTTCGGGGTCAGCAGGTCCATCGGGTTGGTCGCCGGGGCGTACCCGTTGTAGACGGACTGGCTGATGAAGTCGCGGTCGATGGCCTGGCTGATCGCCTGGCGCACCGCCTTGTCCGCGGTCGGGCCCTGCTTGTAGTTGGGCATCAGGTACGTCACCGAAAGCGGGATGTCCTCGAGGGCGAACTTCGAGTTCTTAGCCAGGAAGTTCTTCTTGACGTCGGGCACGAAGCCGCCGCCCCAGTCGATCTGGCCGGACTCGATGGCCTGGTCGGCGCTGCTGTTGCCGCTGAAGGTCACGAACCTGATGGTCTTGAGCTTCGGCAGGCCGGCCTGGTAGTAGTGCGGGTTCGCGTCGTATTCGAGGACCTGGCTGTTGAGCTTGCCGACGGTCCACGCGCCGGTGCCCACCGGCTTCGGGTTGGTCCAGGTCTTCTTGTCCGAGACCGTGGACCAGATGTGCTGCGGCAGGATCATCGTCTTGGCCGCGACGTAGACGAGGTATTGGTAGGACGGCTTGGTGAAGGTGATGGTCACCGAGTCGTTGCCGTTGGCCGCCGCGCTCTTGACCGGCAGGCCGTTGGTGTTCAGCGCCGCGTCGCTCGCGGCCAGGTTGAAGGTGTAGGCGACGTCGGCGGCGGTGAAGGGCTTGCCGTCGTTCCAGGTGACGCCGGTGCGCAGCTTGAAGGTGATCGCGGTGCCGTCGGCGTTCCAGGTGTAGGACTGCGCCAGCCAGGGCTCGACATCCCCGGCCTTCGCGGTGTTGAAGAACATCAGCGGCTCGTAGATCATCCCGGTGGTGCCGATCTGGAAGCTCGGCGAGTACGGGTTGAAGTTGGCCGTGAACGGGGTGGAGGAGCCGGAGGCGGTGATCACCCCGCTGGGCCCGGAGCTTGAGGAGGAGCCGGAGCCCCCGCTCCCGCAGGCCGCGGCCGCGGCCAGGACGGGGGCCAGGACCAGGGCGGATACCGCGCGCCATCTAGATCTCATCGTTGAGCCTCACTTCGCTACGCCAGGATTAGGGTGCGGATTCACAACCCAGGCGGGTACTGCTGCCACCGGTTCGCAGCATTGCCGAGTGTTCACGGATGCTGGCACTGAACCGGTTAAGCGTCAAGAGTGCGGAGGACCGGATTTGGAACCGGGCAGGCGGGTGCGGCGGCGGGGGCGGGCGAGGGCGCGCTTGGCCGAAAGAAACATTCGACGATCAAGCGCGATGAACCGAGCATAAGGACAGAATCGGACTTATGGCCCGGTTCGGTGGCAGTGGCAGCGCTTCGACAGACGAAACGGCGCGACGCAGCTCACCCGCGGCGCGCAGGGGGCGGCGCGGTGGACATGCGCTGACTTGGTTCGGTGGCAATGGCAATAGCAGGGCGAGTGTCAGCGGCAGTACCGGCGCCTCGACGGACGAGGCACCGGAGCTCAGCTCACCTGCGGCGCGCAGGCGGCGGCGCGGTGGACGCGCGCGGCGTCAGCACTGCCGGTGCCTCACCGCGGGAACCCGGCGCCCCGCCGGCCGCCAGTTCCAGCAACCGCTGCGCGGCGTGCGCGCCATAGGCGACAACGTCTCTGCGCAGGGCGGTGAGCGCCGGATGCACGAGCTGGCAGAGCACCGAGTCGTCCCAGGAGACCACGGACAGCTCACCGGGCACGTCCACCCCGGCCCGTTGCGCCGCGCCGAGTCCGGAGACGGCCATCAGGTCGTTGTCGTAGACGATCGCGGTCGGCGGATCCGGCTCGGCCAGCAGCGCGGTCGTCGCGTCGGCGCCGCCCTCGGCGGTGTAGTCCGCCGTGACGCAGTGCGCTTCGATACCCGCCTCGTTCGCCGCCTGCATGAAGGCGTCGGTGCGGATCCGTGTGTGCCAGAGGTCTGTCATACCGGTCACCCGGGCGATCCGCCGGTGGCCGAGCTTGGCCAGATGCTCCACGGCCAGCCGGGCCGCCGTCTCGTCGTCCGTCCAGACCGCCGAGAGCCCGCCCGAACCCTCCGGCGCGCCGACCACCACCGTGGGCAGCGCCAGTTCCCGCAGCACCGCGATGCGCGGGTCGTCGATGCGCAGGTCCACCATGAAGACCCCGTCCACCCGGCGCTGCGCCCACCAGGTGCGGTAGAGCTCCATCTCCGCCTGGCGGTCCTCGGCCACGGTGAACAGCAGGGCGGTGTGCCCCTCGGCGAGCGCGCCCTGGATGCCCGCGATCAGCTGCATGAAGAACGGCTCCGCGCCGAGGATCCCGGCCGGGCGGTCGATGACCAGGCCGAAGGCACCGGCCCTGCCGTCGGACAAGGCCCGCGCCGCGCTGTTGGGCTGCCAGCCGATCTCCCTGGCGATTTCCAGAATCCGCTGCCGGGTGGTCGGCGAGACGCCCGGCTGGTTGTTCAGCGCAAACGACACCGCCGCCTTGGTGACCCCGGCCCGCTGGGCGATATCCGCGATCGTAGGCCGTTTCACCTCGTGCAACCTCCCGTACCGAGCAGCAACCCCACCGTCCGTGGGCAGTCTACGGCGCGGCGGCGGCTCAGACCGCAGCGTTCGCTGTGGCGAGTGGCCGCGCCGAGCGGCGTGAAGCTTACAAGCGCCCTTGAGGACCGGCCGGGTCCGGCGATCCGCCCGGCGCCGGGAAGGCTCTTGCGCGGCGGGCCGATTTACGGTCCACTAAACCGGTATAGCACCCACCGGTCTCCCGCCCAGGGGGTGCCGCCGCTCCGAACGCGCCTCAAGTCCCGCCCGTGAAAGGTCGTGACCCGCATGCACCGTCCCTCACTCAGGCTGCCCGGCGAGCCCGGTTCCAGTCCCGCGCCGTGGATCGGCGCGAACTTCTGGTCCCGCCGCGGCGGCCCGCTGATGTGGCGTCAGTTCGACGCGGACACGGTCAGGGCGGAGCTTGCGGTGCTGCGCGAACACGGGCTGACCTTCACCCGCTCGTTCTTCTACTGGCCGGACTTCATGCCGGAGCCCAACCGGGTCGACGAGCAGTGCTGCGCGAGCTACGCGGAATTTCTCGACTTGCACGCCGAGCTGGGCATGTACACGATCCCGACGCTGATCGTCGGGCACATGTCCGGGGAGAACTGGGACCCGGCCTGGCGCGGAAGCCGCGACCTGTACGGGGACGTGTGGATGGTCGCGCAGCAGGCCTGGTTCGGCGGGGAGATGGCCCGCCGCTTCGCCTCGCATCCGGCCGTGGCCGGCTGGCTGGTGAGCAACGAGATGCCGATCTACGGCGGCGAGAACTCCCCGCGCGAGCAGGTCGCCTCCTGGGCCCAGCTGATCATCGACGCGGTGCGCGCGCACGGCGGAACCCAGCCGATCTCGCTGGGCGACGGGGCGTGGGGGCTGGAGATCACCGGGCGGGACAACGGCTTCCGGCTGCGCGACGCCGCGCGCCTGTGCGACTTCCTCGGCCCGCACAGCTACCCCATGGGCAACGACCCGGTGCGTCAGCACTACACGGCCGCCTGGATCTGCGAGCTGGCCGGCTCGTTCGGGCTGCCGGTGGTCCTGGAGGAGTTCGGCCTCACCTCGGACTTCACCTCCGACGCCTACGGCGCGCACTTCTACCGGCAGGCGCTGCACAACTCGCTGCTGGCCGGGGCCACCGGCTGGGGCGCCTGGAACAACACCGACTTCGACGGCCTCGAACATCAGGACCCTTATCGACACCATCCGTTCGAGCTGCACTTCGGGCTGACCGACGCGCAGGGCGCGCCGAAGCCGCAGCTGGCCGAGTTGCGCGCCTTCGCCGACGTGCTGGCCCAGGTCGACTTCCCGCGGCTGCGCCGCACCCCGGCCGAGGCCGCCCTCGTGGTCAGTTCGTTCCTTGACACGGAGTACCCGTTCACCGAGCCGGGCACGGACGGGCCGGAGCTGTGCCGCACGTTGGGGCAGGCCTATGTCGCGACGCGGCTGGCGGACCTGCCGGTGGCGATCGCGCGGGAGAGCGATGGGATCGGGGCCGACGCGAAGTTGTACCTGGTGCCCTCGACCAAGCAGCTGCTCTCCCCCACCTGGTACACGCTGGCCGATCTGGCGGTAGACGGTGCGACGGTGTACGTGTCCTACTTCGCCGGCGCGCACGGCAACCAGCGCGGCCCCTGGCACGCCGCGATGAACACCCTATTCGGGTTCGAACACCAACTCGTCTATGGGCTCGTAGACACGGTGGAGGAGGACGAGTTCGAATTCGAGTTCGTCCGGCCGTTCGGCGCCCTGGCCGAGGGCAGCCGGCTGCGCTTCCGCACCGGCGGCAACGAGCACAGCCGCGCGATGCTGCCGGTGGTGCCCACCGACGCCGAGGTCGTCGCCGTGGACGGAAAGGGCCGCCCGGCGCTGCTGGTGCGGCGGGTCGGATCGGGCTCGATGGTGTTCTGCACCTATCCGATCGAACACATGGCGGCGTACCTGCCGCGTGTGAATCCGGATCCGACTCGGGAGCTGTACGACGCGCTGGCCGACTTCGCCGGAGTCGCGCGGGTGGTCACCGTAGACGAGCCGAGGGTAGCCGTGGACGTGCTCGAACACGAGGACGGTACCCGGTGGGTGTGGTTCGTGAGCCAGGCCGCCGAGGAGCTGACCGTGAAACCTGCGCTCCGCAACGGCGGCCGGCTGGCCGAGGACGCGGTGACGCTTCCGCCGTTCGGAGTGCTGGTAGTCAAGCTCGAAGGCTGATGCGCACCGCCTGAAGCAAAGCATTGATTGACTTTGACAGTCGATCACTGATACAGACGAGCCGCGCCGCGGTCCCTAGTGCGGAGGGACCGCGGCGCGGTGTCTCATGGCTCTTCGGAATCGCTGCTTACGGCAGCGTGGTGATGTGCGCCTTGTACGCCGCGCCGAAGTTGGTCGGCGTTCCGGTGTAGTCGGTGATCAGGGTCGGGCCGCTGGAGCAGCCGCCGGACCAGTTGTCCCAGGTCCAGGCGAGGTAGCCGGTGTGCTCGGAGTCCAGCCACGACATCAGTGGGTTGATGAAGCTGCCGGAGCAGTCGTTCTCGCCGATCTCGCCCGCGATGACCGGGACCTTCGCGATGACCGGCGCGACCTGGCTGGTCCAGCAGGACTGCGGGGCGCAGGTGTTGAAGTTGTAGTCGTGGAACGAGGCGACCAGGTTGTTGTCCGGGTCGGTGGGCTCGTTGGCCAGCCAGCCGGTCAGGTCGTTGGAGTACTCCTCGCCGCCGAGCATCAGCACATTGCTGGCGCCGGTGCCGCGCACCGCGTTGACCATACCCTGCATGCCGGCGACCTGGTAGCCGATCCCGTTGCAGGTGCCGCCGTTCTTCCAGCAGGTCCAACCGGAGGCGCTGTCACCGGTGGCCCGGGACGCGTAGGGCTCGTTGAAGAGGTCGAAGATGACCGCGTTGTTGCCCTTGAAGGTGTTGGCGACCGAGGTCCAGAACGGGATGGCCTGCGCCGCGTCCGGCATCGGCTTCTGGCAGGTGGCCGTGGCCGCGGAACAGCCGGAGGAGTTGCCGGTGTACGTGCCGTCGGTCCAGTGCAGGTCCAGGATCGCGACCAGGCCGTTCGAGTTCAGCAGGTTGACGAAGGCCTTGACCGCGTTGATGTAGTTCGAGCCCGCATACGCCGAGCTGACGTACGACTCGCCGTTCCAGCAGGCCTCGTTGAGCGGGATGCGCACCGCGTTGGCGTTCCAGCTCTTGATCGCGGTGACGGAGGGCTGGTCGGCCGGACCGTCCCAGATGCCGTAGCCCTGTACGCACTCGTACTCGCCGCCGGAGCGGTTCACGCCGTGCGGGGTCCAGGCGGCGCCGGTCGAGGTGACGATCTTGTTGCCGGAGACGTGCAGCTGCGGGGCCGAGCCGCCGCCACCGCTCGATCCGGAGGGCGAGACCGAGGGCGAGGCCGACGGGGAGGCGCTCGGCGAAGCGGACTTCGACGGACTGGCCGAGGGCGTCGGGCTGCCGCTCGCGGAGGCTCCGTTGCAGGTCGTGCCGTTGAGCGTGAAGGTGCTCGGTACCGGGTTGCTGCCGGTCCACGAGCCGTTGAAGCCAAGCTGGATCGAGCCGCCCGTCGCGATCGAGCCGTTCCAGCTCAGGCTGCTGACGGTGACGTTCGCACCGCTCTGCGACCAGGTGCCGTTCCAGCCCTGGGTGACAGTCTGCCCGGCGCCGAAGGAGAAGCCGAAGGTCCAGCCGTTGATCGCGGCCGCGTTGTTGACGATGGTGATACTCGCGCCGAAGCCGCCGGGCCACTGGCTGCTGACGGTGTACGTGACCGCGCACGCGGGAGTGGCGGCAGCGGCCGGACCCGTGGTGAGCGCGACGATTCCGGCACTCGCGGCCAGCGCGGCGACGCCCATGCCGGCGAGCGCGGCGCGCAGCCGTGGCGAGCGGTTGTGGAGCGTATCCATGCAGAGACCTCCGTGGGCAGAGAAGCGCACGGCGACGGTGCCGCGCCCTAGTGCCCTAGCACGGTAGGACCGCCGACTTAACCGTTCAAGTACGGCTGAAAGTTGCATCTGGTGCAGTCGCGACACCAGGGACGACTCGGCCCGCGCCTGCTTCCCTTCATGAAGGGAAGCAGGCGCGGGCCGGGATGCGGGCCTCAGCCCCTTGATCAGCGGGCGGTTTCAGTGGGCTTTCACGGCGATCGTGACGCCGGGCGGCGGCCAGGTGACAGCGGTGACCGGAACGGTGATCGTCCCGCCGGTCGTCACTACCGAGAGCGAGCCGTGCGCCTTGCTGGACAGGGTCGGCACGAAGGTGAGGTTGACGGTGATGGAGCCGCCTGCCGGGATCACCGTGCCCACTGCGGGCAGTGCGGAGACTCCGAGCTCGCCGGTCAGCCCGGTGGCCGTGACTGCGGTGACCACCACCGGCACCGCGCCGGTGTTCTTGAGCGTCACCGTGGTCAGTGAGTGGTAGCCCACCGGCTTGCCCGCGAAGGAGACCGTGGCCGGGGCGGCCGCGGGCGCCGTGACCGTCGCAGAGGCCGGAGATGTGGCGATGACGATGTTACTCACCGCGTGCAGGTCGGTCTGTCCTCCGTTGCCGGCGGTGAAGCCCGCGTATGCGCTCGCCGGAATCAGGCCGGCCGCCGGTTTGTACGTCAGCACCTGTGCGGCATCGACGTACACGGTGATGACACCCGCGATGACGGTCACGGTGACCGCATGCGTCCCGGTGCGCAAGGACGCCGGAATCGGAGCGGTCGCGAGGTAGGTGGTCGCGCCCGTGCCGTCGTCCACGCCGGTCGCGATCGCGACATAGTTGCCCGAGTTGGCCTGCGCGTTCCAGAACGTGTCGAAGGCCACGCCGATGCCGCTCAGCCCATCGAGGCCGAGGCCGCCGCCCGGGCTGCCCAGCGCGGTCGGCTGGTTCTTGGTCGCGTCGATCAGCGAGAAGGTCAGCCCGTCGGCGCCGGACCCGCCGCTCAGCTGCGCGGTGAAGGAGGCCGCGAGGTTGTTCGTGGGCACCGCCGCGGTGCCGAAGGCGGAGCCGGCGACCTCGGGCGTCGTGGCCGGGGTCAGCTGGATCGTGCCGGCGGCTGCGGTCGTCGTGGCCGTACCGTTCAGCTGCCAGCCCGTCGGAACCGGCGGCAGGGTGCCGGTCGCCGTGCCGGTGATCGGCAGGTAGCGGGCGCCTTGACCGTCGTCGCTGGTCATCTCGTACTGCGCGGTCTCGGCCCCGACCGAGGTCGGGGTGAAGGTGACCTGCTGGACGTAGGTCTCGCCCGGGCCGATCACCTGGCCTTCAGGCAGCGGCGAGGCGGAGCTGAAGTCCGAGTCCGGCGCCTTGGCCTTGGTGATCGTCACCGGCACGTTCCCGGTGTTGGTGATGCTGAAGCTCTTGGTCGCGGTGCCGCCGATCGGGACCGCGCCGAAGTCCAGCGGCCAGGGCGTGATGTTGAGGTTCTTGACCGCGTCCACCGCGCTGCCGCTCAGCGAGATCGTCAGCGAGTGCGTGGTGCTGGGATCGTCGGCCGAGGTGGAGGTCACGGTGAACGAGTCCGTATTCGCTCCGGTGCCCGTCGACGCGGTCGGCGAGTAGGTCACCGAGGCGACGAACGAACCGCCCGGCGCGACGGTGGCGCCGGCGGCGGGCAGCCCGGCGACGGTGAACGGCGCGTTCGGCGAGGTCGCCGCGCTGATCGTCTCAGTGCTCGTACCCGTGTTGGTCACCTGAACGTTCTTCGTCGCGCTCAGGCCGACCGGCTGATCCAAGAAGACCGCGTTGGGCGGATTGGCGCCGAGACCGGGTTTCGTTCCGTAGCCGTCGGCGGTGAACGAGACCGGTCCGGAGTCGGTGCTCACGGTGACCGTTCCGCTGATCGTCCCGGTGCCGCCGGGGGCGAAGGTCATCGGAATCGAGAGGGTGTCCCCGGGGTTCATCGCGTGCGGCAGGGCCGGGGCGGTCGCCGAGAACGGCGAGGTGGCCGAGACCCCGGTGACGTTCAGCGCCGTCGCGGCCGTCACGGTCAGCGTCGCGGTGCCGGTGGTTCCGACCGGGACGTTGCCGAAGGAGACCGGCGAGCCGGTGAGCACGGACTTGGCCGGCCGGCCGAAGGCGAGGATCTTGCCGTCGCGGGTGCCGATGTAGACGCGGCCGTCGCTGGTGGCCGGGGTGGTGAACTTGACCGCGGTGCCGATCGGCGCGGACCACAGCTGGGTCAGCACGCCGTTGCCGTCCGGCTCGGCGCTGTAGGCCCGCAGCTCGGCGTTGGCTCCGGTCGGGCCGGAGGACCAGACGACCCAGACGACGCCGGTGCCCGCGGTCATGCCGTTCGAGGTCACCACCGGCGAGCCGGAGGTGTAGTTGAAGGTGCCCGCACTGGCGCCCACCGCGGTCAACGCCGGGACGCCGGTACCGCTGACCCCGACTTTGAACGCGCGCAGCGGACCGCCGTTGCCGACCAGATACACGTATCCGCCGTCGCCGCCGTAGAACGCAGGATGATCCCACTGCCCCTGGAAAGGGCCGACAATGCCGAGCGCCGCGTCAGCACCCTGAGTCGTCTGGTGGCCGCCGAGGTTGTCCCGGTCGAGCAGGAACAGCCTGCCGTCCTTGCCCATCTGCACGAGCAGGTGCGGGTGCGCCGCGGTGCCGTATCCGTCGGGCAGCGCCATCGGGCCGCCCGAGCCGAAGTCGGCGTCTGTGGCGTCCATCTTCGTCGCGTCCCAGGGACTGAAGAAATCGGCCGGCGAGAGCGAGCCGTCCGCGTTCACGTGCAGCCGGACCACCGACTCGGCGAGGTTGCCGGGGGGCGCGTTTCCGGGGCCGGGGGCCGGCGAGACTCCGTTGCCGGTGGCGAAGATGATCTGCCCGTCGCCGTCCGAGACCAGTCCGCCGCCGGCGCCCCAGATGCCGCCGCCCGTGTTGCCGGTGCCGGTCTCATCGGACCACAGCGCGGTCTGCTTGCCGGCGGTGGAGACGCCCGCGATGTATCCGCGATAGTCGGGGCCGAAGTCGCAGTGCGAGCCGAAGCCCACGTAGACGACTCCGTTGAGGAGCAGCAGGCCCGGACGCTGGCCTTGGTAGGCGGGATCGAAGGTCGCTGCCGCGTCATTGGAGGGGTGGCCGCCGATGGCCACCGGGAAGCCCGGCTTCTCCGCGCCGGCGGCCAGACTCACCGCGTGCATGTGATAGCTCGGGTGCATCGGGTCAGCGGTGTTGTAGGACTTGGCGACCAGATAGACGTACTGGGTGGACGGGTCGTAGACCGGAGTCGAGGTGATGCCGAGGTTCGGCGTCAGGTCCGAGCAGCCGATGGTGGAGGCGGGCCAGGCCGGGCCGAAGTCGTCGGTCCACAGAATCGCGCCGGTCGCCTTGTCCAGCGCGTAGACCTTGTCGTTCTCAGTCACCGCTATCAGGGTGTTGCCGACAATCAGGGGCTGGGCGTAGACCTGGCCGTCCAGCGTCGTGGCGAACTGCTGGCCGAAGTCGGCGGAGTGGACCGAGGCCGGGTCCAGTGTCGTCTCGCTCTGGTCCCAGCCGGTGCGCAGCGTGTCCTGCGAGACGGTCACCTCCTCGCCGTGCGCCGGGAAGGCGACATACGCGGCGCCGGATATGAGCCCGGCCGCGATCAGGCCTATGAAAGCGGCACGCGGATATCCACGGACGAGGTTCACCCGGTTCCCCCCTCTGAAAGGCTGCGCTGTGCCGGTGCCGGGCAGCACGAGCACAACTGCGAGGAGAGGTTACGGCCTGCGCGCGCGCGATATCCGGCCCGCGCTCTAACCGTGACGAAATCCGAACCATCGCCGCGGCGATTTGCGCGTTATGTCATCGCCCGTACTTATCGCACCTACGAGATCGGAGTCACCCCGGCCGGAACCCGGCCCTTCGGCGTCTGCTCGACCAGATGGCCCCACCACACCATGCGGTTCGAGTCGATGTAGATCGGCGTGCACGTGGTGAGCGTGATGTACCGGCCGGGCTTGGTGAATCCGGAGCCGACCGGGATCGGCTCCACCGCGCCGACGTCGTTGATCGGCACGGAAGAAGCCTCGCGGTCCAACTGGTAGACGAACCAGCCGTAAGCGGTCTGCACGTACACCCGGTCCCCCGCGGCGAGCTGGTCCAGATCGCGGAAGACCATGCCGTGGCCGTCCCGGTGCCCGGCGATCGCGAAATTGCCCGAGGCGTCCCAGGGAAGCGCCGAGGGCGGCTGCGTGTAGTGTCCGACCGCCCCGGTGTTCAGCACCCTGGTCCGGTCCACCGACTGCATGATCAGCGCGCGCCAGTCGGCGCCGAAGGCCGGGATGTACAGGAAGCCGAAGCTCTGCCCGATCGCGATCGCGTCGCTGGGCTCGGCTGCGGCAGGCGCGGGGGCGGCCCAGGTGCGCAGCAGGGCGGCGGAATTGCGGCGGGTCTGCTCGCCCGCGGTGATGTTGCTCCACCAGAGCTCGTATACGGCGTACAGGGCGATCACCAGCCCGAGCGTGATCAGCGCTTCGCCGAGCCCGCCGAGGAACCGGGTCCAGGACCGCGGGGCGCCCGCCGCCGACGAGGCGTCGTAGAGCTCGTATCCACTGCCCGGGTCGTAGACGTCGAACCCCTCGGACACCGCCCGCTCCTTCCGTCTCGGATCGACTGATCCTACCGGTTTGCCGGGAAAACAGAGGGCAGATCCCGAAGAGTTGGGATCTGCCCTCTTATTCAGTTATTCGGTCATCTCATGACCGTACGCCGCGGCGCCGGGTTCAGTGCGACCGGCGGCCGCGCTTGGAGGCGGCGCGCAGGCCGACGCCGGCGAGCAGCGCGGCACCGGCCAGGGCGACCACGGCGCCTTCCTCGGTGCCCGTCCCGGCCAGCGAACCACCGTGCGGGTGCGACGGCTTCGACGGGGTGCTCGGCGTGCCCGGCGTGGTCGACGTCGGCGAGTTGCTCGGCGAGGAGGAGGCCGAAGTCGACGGCGAGTTGCTCGGCGAGGACGAGGCCGAAGTCGACGGCGAGTTCGACGGCGTGCCGCTAGGGGTGCCGCTGGGCGTGCCGGACGGGGTGCCCGACGGCGACGAGCTCGGCGAGCTCGACGGGGTACCGCTCGGAGACGGCGTCGGGTGCGGGTGGCCCTGGTTGCAGACCGTCTCACCGGTCTTGTTCTCAAGGCCGATGACGTCCACCTGGTTGCCACACACGTTCAGCGGCACGTTGATCGGCACATTGACACCATTGCCCGACAGGGCGCCGCCCGAGTGCGTGATGATGCTGGTGCTGGTCGCGCTCGGCGGGCCCGGGATGAAGCACTCGGAGCCGTGGAGCTTGTTCTCGGCGCCGATCACGTTGACCTGGTTGCCACACGCGTTGATCGGCACGTTGATCGGCACCTGCGCCGAGTTGCCGGAGGCGATGCCGCCCGAGTTCGCGATGAAGCTGGTAGCGGTCGAGGTGCCGGCCTCGTTGACGCAGGTCGAGCCGGCGTCCTTGTTGGCCAGCCCGATCACGTTCGCCTGGTTGCCACAGGCGTTGATCGGCACGTTGATCGGGGTCTGCACCACGTTGCCCGAGCCGAGGCCACCAGAATGCGTCACGACCGCGGTCGCGCTCGAACCGCCGTAGGTGTCGGAACCGGACGGGTTCGTGGAGCAGTCGCTCCCGGTGACCTTGTCCTTGGCCGCGATCACGTTGGCCTGGTTGCCACACGCGTTGATCGGCACGTTGACCGGCGCCTGGATGATGTTGCCGGACAGGATGCCGCCCGAGTGGTCGGTCACCGCCGTCGCCTTGGCGCCGCCGCCGGTGCTGCCCGCGCCCTCACCGGAGCCCGGAGCCGGGCAGGTGGTGCCGTGCACGGTGTTCTTCAGGCCGATGGCGACCGCCTGGTTCCCGCAGACCTCCAGCGGCGCGTTGATCGGCGCCTGGATGGTGTTGCCGGACAGGATGCCGCCGGAGTGGCTGGTGCTCGCCGTCGCCGACGAACCGCTCTTCGACCCGCCGGCCGCGTTCGAGCCGCCACAGGCGCTGGGCGCCACGTGGTTGCCGGCCGCGACCGCGGCGACCTGGTTGGTGCACAGATTCAGACCGAGGTCGATCGGAATCTGTACCGTGTTGCCGGACAGGATGCCCTTGGAGTCCCGCACCGTGCTGGTCGCCGAGGCGCCCGCGCCGGAGCCCGAACTCGACGGCAACTGCGGCGCCGCCGGCTTCAGGACGTGGACATCCTGCGGAGCCTTCGGCTGTGCGGCCTCGGGTCCACGGACGCTGATGGGAGTGCTGACACTGGACGGGGACGCCTGGTTGGCCGCGGCCCCCTGGGCCTGAGCCGGACCGGGCAGGGCGCCGAAGCCGACGGCCGCCTCGGCCGGGGCGTAGCCCGTCCCGGTCAGCAGCAGCCCGCCCGTCGCGACCGTGAAGGCCAGGCTGCGCTTGGCCATGTCGTACATGGAGGACCTCTTCTGATCAGTAGAGGAGAAAGCGGCGAAGGAAAAGGTGCCGCCTGCTCCGCGAAACGGCCCAGAAGAGTGGAGGTCACGCTCGCTACGGCTTCACGAGTGAATACTGATACGAGTATTTAGTTCGCAGCTCATCACGTGTAATGGCGGCGTCATCGCACAATGACGACGACGCCGCACGGACTCAGCGGATCACGCGCCCCGCTCGGCCCGGCGGGCCAGGCGAGCGTCCCGCTTCTCCTCGAAGCGGCGGGCGGCGACGTCGAGCGCGTCGAGGATCCCGGCCAGTTCCTCGCGGGCGCGCTCGCCCTCCGGGCCAAGGTCGGTGCGCTCCAACGCCTTCACGTTCCGCAGCACCGGGATCAGCACCTCGTCGCGGTGGATACGCAGGTTGTAGATCCCGGCCAGCGCGATCTCGACCGACTTGCGGGTGTAGTTCTCCACGGTCGCGCCGGGCATCTGGAACCGCTTGACCACGTCGAGCACCGCCTCCATGGTCAGGTCCGGGGCCACGTCGAAGGCCGCGGCCAGCAGGTTGCGGTAGAAGATCATGTGCAGGTTCTCGTCCGCGGCGATCCGGGTGAGCAGTTGCTCGCACAGCGGTTCGCCGCTGTAGCCGCCGGTGTTGCGGTGCGAGATGCGGGTCGCCAGCTCCTGGAACGACACGTACGCGACCGAGTTGACGAGCTGCTGCGAGTACGGGGAGTCGTAGCCGGTCGACATGTGCGTCATGCGGGCCCGCTCCAGGGCGATCGGGTCGACCGCGCGGGTGGTCAGCAGGTAGTCGCGGATCGCCGTGCCGTGCCTGCCCTCCTCGGCGGTCCAGCGGTGCACCCACGAGCCCCAGGCGCCGTCCCGGCCGAACAGCTGCGCGATCTCGTGGTGGTAGCTCGGCAGGTTGTCCTCGGTCAGCAGGTTGAGGATCAGCGAGGTGCGCGCGGTCTCGTCGAGCTTCGACTGGCCCGGCTCCCACGGCGTGCCGCCGAGCGGCCCGTCGAAGTCCCGGCCCTCGCTCCACGGGACGTAGGCGTGCGGGAACCACTCCTTGGCCACCGAGAGGTGGCGGTTGAGGTTCGCCTCGACGACGGGTTCGAGCTCGAACAGCAGGGCGGACTGGTCCGCCGGGTCGGTGGCGGGGCGGGAGTCGGTCGAAAGGGGCACGGCTGGCTCCTGGGAGGCCGGGGACGGACGTGTGGTCGGAACTGCGCGCGAAACCTACGTTCGCGTAAGTTACGCCAACGTAGCTTACAAAGCTGAGAGTCCGCTCAGCGGGGGGCTGAGCAGGGTGATCTGACACACTCCGGCGAGTTTTGTTGCGCGAGTTGACAAATCTAGTGATCTCGGCCACTCTCGTAATCGAGGGTGGACTCCGGGGGCCGCGCACGGCGCGCCCAGGAGCCCAGGCCCCGAACCGCTCGGCCCCTGAGCCGGGCCGGTCCGGAGCGCTGAATTGAATAAACATCGCCGCATCGCCGCACCGATGCGGCGATGTGCTTTTCCGGGGACGGCGCGCTTCGCCCCGCCTGCCTCCGCTCTCTTCCCCGCCCGGCCCGCGCTGCCCTACGCTCAGCCCATGGCGACCAAGTCCGCCGCGGAAGACCCCAAGCGTCCGCGCCTCCTGACCCGCTCCACCGTGCTGCCCGCCTTCGGGATCGGGCTGATCACCGCGTTCCTCGCCGACCAGGAGCACGCGCCGTTCCCGGTGGGCGTCATCGTCGGCTTCGTGGTGACCGGCGTCGTCATCGGCATGATCGCGCTCAAGCGGGCTTTCTACGGAGATTGACCGTTTAGACTGATCGGTGGATAAGACCGAAGCCAGCGTCGAGGGCCGTGGACCGATCAGTGAACATCGAGCGATGAACAGCGCCCAGTGAACGCCGCCGTCATAGCCACCACCTTCGGCATCGTCTTCCTCGCCGAACTGCCCGACAAGACCGCTTTGGCCAGCCTCGTGCTGGCGACCAAGTACCGCGCCCTGGACGTGTTCGTCGGCGCGGCGGGCGGGTTCGCGGTGCAAGTCGCCATCGCGCTGGCCGCCGGGGAGCTGCTCTCCCTGCTGCCGCATCGCACCCTTGAGGCGATCGTCGCCGCGCTGTTCCTGCTCGGCGCGTTCCTGATTTTCCGGCACGGGCGCGAGGACGAGGCGCAGGCCGAGAGCGAGGCCGAGGAGGCGGCGCGCGACGCGAAGCCGGGCAACGGCACCTGGCGCGCGATGCTGACCAGCTTCACCGTCATCACGATCGCGGAGTTCGGCGACCTGACCCAGATCGTCACCGCGAACCTCGCCGCCAAGTACGACTGGCTGCCGGTCGGCATCGGCGCCCTGGTGGCGCTGTGGGCGGTCGCCGCGCTGGCGATCCTGGGCGGCCAGGCGCTGCTGCGGTTCATCTCGCTGACCTGGATCACCCGGGTCGCGGCCGTGATCATGGCGGTGCTCGCGGTGATCTCGCTGGTCTCGGCCATCCGCGGCTGAGGACGGCAGGGCCACCGCCGGTCGCCGGTCGGTCCAGCCGGCGTCAGCCGATCCGGTTCAGCAGCCCGGCGGGGATCGCCGTGTCCTGATTCACCGCGCCGAACAGCTGCTGCGCCCGCGTCGAGTCCCACAGCACCGTCGAGCCGAGGCCCGAGACCTGGTAGCCCTCGTTCTTGATCGGGACGGTGCCGACGTTGCCCTTCCCGCCGGTGATCGGCCCCACCTTCCTGGCCATACTCACCAGGTCGGAAAGGCCCGAGCCGTCGTCCACCGCGATCGCGCCGAGCGCCGAGTTCAGGAACGGGTACAGGGTGAACGGGTTGAGCTCGACGCCGGGCCGCATCGCGGATTTGGCCAGCGCGGCCACGAATTTCTGCTGGTTCGCCATCCGGCTGATGTCGGAGTTGGCCAGCGAGTAGCGGGTGCGGATCAGCGCGAGCGACTGCGTGCCGTTCAGGTTCTGGCAGCCGGCCGGCAGGTCCGCGCCCGAGTGGCTGTCCTTCACCGGCGCGTCGAGGCAGAGGTGCACGCCGCCGACCGCGTCGACGACGTTCACGACGCCGAGGAAGCCGATCTCCATGTAGTGGTCGATGCGTACACCGGTGGCCATCTCGACGGTCTTGGTCAGCAGCGGCGCGCCGCCGAGGTCGTAGGCGGCGTTGATCTTGTTCTTCCGCGCGCTGTGCGCCTTGCCGGAGGAGTCCGTGTACGCCGGGATGGTGACGTACGAGTCGCGCGGGATCGAGATCAGGTCGGTGCCGCTGGAGCCGTAGTGCAGCAGCAGGATCGTGTCGGTCCGCTGGCCCTGGTCCGAGCCGACGTGCAGCTCGTTCTTCTGAGCCTGGGTCAGGTTCGAGCGGCTGTCGGAGCCGACGACCAGCCAGTTCGTGCCCGCGCCCTGCGCCGGCCTGCCGTCGTAGTCGGACAGCGCGGCGACCTTGGTCACCTTGCCGGAGGCCCAGAACCAGGTGCCGATCCCGGTGCCGACGAACAGCAGGACGAGCGCGAGAACCGTGAACACGGCGATGCGCCCCCAGCGCCGGCCGCCCGCGCGGGCGGAGCCGCCGGTACGCGGCGGCCTCGGCTTGACGCTCTTGCCGCCGCGTCCGTAAGTCGAGGTCGAGGGGGCCAGCGGATCGCGCGCCGGAGCGTCCTGAGTGACCTGTTCCGGGTCGAACTCAGGCCACTGGGCGCCGCCGCCACCGCTGCCGTAGTACCGGTCTGAACCGTTACCGCTCACCGTGCCACCGTACGACAAGCCCAACGCTAAGGTGCCGTGGCGCGCGCCGCTGCGCACTTTCGTGCAGAACTGTCACGATTCTGCGACCTGCCTATCGACGGGTAACCACGGTTCCGTCCGGGGCCGCGAGGAAGACGGCGCCGACATTGAGGTCGCGGGCGGCGGCGATGTCGGCCTCGGCGAGCTCGGCCGCCTCGGACACGACCGCGGCCGCTTCCAGCCGGTCGGCCCCCGAGGAGACCGCCGTCGCGACGGCAGCTTCGAGCGCGGAGAGCTTGAGCGAGGGCAGCGCCACGGTCACCGCCGCGTAGGTGCGACCGGTGGCGTCACGCACGGCGGCGCCCTCCGGCGTGCGGTTCCGGGCCCGCGCGGAGCGGGCCAGGGTGATGATCTTCGCGTCCTCGGGGTCGAGTTCCGGCGCTGCGGCGGCCTGCTCGGCGGTCATCGGTTCCTCTAGTCCAGTGAGTTCAATCGTCGGGATCGGCGTCGACCGGATCGAAGTCGTCGACCGGACGCGAACCGTTGCGGTTCGGGTTGCGGGGCTCCTGCTCGCGCGAGTCGGGGCTCTGCGACTCGAGGCTGCGTGACTCAGAACCGCGTGACTCAGGACCGCGTGACTCAGGACCGCGTGACTCAGGACCGCGAGACTCGAGACCTCGCGAGTCGGATCCGCGCGACTGCTCGCCGCCCTCGTCATCCTCATCCGGCACCGCCCGCACCAGCACGGTCCCGATCCTGCGCCTGCGGCCCTCGGTGGACTCGGCGGTGATGGTGAGTCCGTCGATGCGTACCGTCGCGCCCGGGATCGGTACCTTGCCGAGGCGCTTGCCGAGCAGTCCGCCGACCGTCTCGACGTCCTCGTCCTCAAGGTCGCGATGGAACAGCTCGCCGAGTTCGTCCAAGCCGAGCCGCGCGGACACCCGTGCGCCGCCGCTCAGATCGCCCGGCTTGGCGAGCCACTCGACCTGCGGCTTGCCCTGGTCGTACTCGTCGGCGATCTCCCCGACGATCTCCTCCAGGATGTCCTCGATGGTGACCAGGCCGGCCGTGCCGCCGTACTCGTCGATCACGACCGCCAGGTGGATGCGCTGGGCCTGCATGTCCCGCAGCAGTTCGTCGGCGTGCTTGGAGTCCGGCACGAAGCTGGCCGGGCGCATGACCGTCTCGACCGGATCGGACAGCGGGTCGGAGGCCGCCGAGCCCTCGTACATCCGCCGCGCCAGATCCTTGAGATACACGATGCCGACCACGTCGTCCGCGTTCTGGCCGGTGACCGGGATCCGGGAGAACCCGCTGCGCAGCGCCAGGTTCAGCGCCTGTCGCAGGGTCTTGCCGCGCTCGATGAAGAGCATGTCCGTGCGCGGGACCATGACCTCCTTGACCAGCGTGTCGCCGAGCTCGAAGACCGAGTGCACCATGCGCCGCTCGGCGGCCTCGATCTCGCTGTTCTGCTCGGCGATGTCGACCAGCGCGCGCAGTTCGGCCTCGGTGGCGAACGGTCCCTCGCGGAAGCCCTTGCCGGGGGTCAACGCGTTGCCGAGCACGATCAGCGCGCGCGGAAGAGGTCCGAGAATGCGGCCGAGCGGCAGCAGCACGGCGGCGCCGGCCACGGCGATCTGCGGGGCGTGCTGGCGGCCGAGGGTGCGCGGGCTGACCCCGACGACCACGTACGAGACGACGGCCATGATCGCGACCGACAGCGCGCCGGTGCCGACGGTCAAGCCCCAGCGATGCGCGCACACCATGGTGACCATCACCGCCGCGGCCATCTCGCCGACGACGCGGATAAGCAGCACCAGGTTGACGTACCGCGGCAAGTCCTCGGTCAGCCGGACCAGCCGAGCCGCCCCGGGCTCGCCGCGCTCGAGCAGTTCGGCCGCGCGTACTCGGGAGATGCGCGCCAGCGCGGCCTCGACCCCGGCCGCCAGCCCCGCGATCAGCACCGACACGACCGCGCCGACAAGAAGCCACGCTATGGTCGCGGTCACGGCTCAGCGTCCGGGACGCTCATCGGAGGGGTGCTTGCGCCAGCGGTCGAGAAGTTCCTGCTGGAGCCCGAACATCTCGGCCTTCTCGTCCGGCTCGGCGTGGTCGTAGCCGAGCAGGTGCAGGATGCCGTGCGTGGTGAGCAGGTGCAGCTCGTCCTCCATCGAGTGGCCGGCCGCCTCGCCCTGCTTGGCCGCCACCTCGGGGCACAGCACCACGTCGCCGAGCAGCCCCGGCGTCGGCTCGTTGTCGTCCTCGGCCCGCGACGGACGCAGCTCGTCCATCGGGAAGGACAGCACGTCGGTCGGTCCCGGCTCGTCCATCCACTGGATGTGCAGCTGCTCCATCGCGGCGGTGTCGACCAGCAGGATGGACAGCTCGGCCAGCGGGTGGATGCCCATCTGGTCGAGGACGTGCCGGGCGAGCGCGACGATGGCCGCCTCGTCCACGGCCACGCCCGACTCGTTGTTGATATCGATCGACATGGCGGGAATCATCCCACCGCGCGGGCCCGGGGGGCGGCGCGGCGCTGCGCCCGGTTCATCGGCGCGACCCCGCCCTGCTCGCGCTCCTGCCTGGCCGCGTCGTAACGCCCGTAGGCGTCCACGATCTCCCCGACCAGCCGGTGCCGCACCACGTCGGTGCTCGTCAACCGGGCGAAGTGGATGTCGTCCACGCCCTCCAGGATGTGCTGCACCACGCGCAGCCCGGACTCGGTGCCGCCGGGCAGGTCCACCTGTGTGACGTCGCCGGTGACGACCACCTTGGAGCCGAAGCCGAGGCGGGTCAGGAACATCTTCATCTGCTCGGCCGAGGTGTTCTGCGCCTCGTCCAGGATGATGAAGGCGTCGTTCAAGGTCCTTCCCCGCATGTAAGCGAGCGGGGCGACCTCGATGGTGCCGGCGGCCATCAGGCGCGGGATCGAGTCGGGGTCGATCATGTCGTGCAGCGCGTCGTAGAGCGGGCGCAGGTAGGGGTCGATCTTCTCGTACAGCGTTCCGGGCAGGAAGCCGAGCCGCTCGCCGGCCTCGACCGCGGGACGCGTGAGGATGATCCGATTGACGTCCTTGGCCTGGAGCGCCTGCACGGCCTTGGCCATCGCCAGGTAGGTCTTGCCGGTGCCCGCTGGGCCGATGCCGAAGACGATCGTGTGCTTGTCGATCGCGTCGACGTACCGCTTCTGGTTCACGGTCTTCGGCCGGATGGTGCGGCCGCGGTTGGACAGGATGTTCTGAGTCAGCACCTCGGCGGGCCGCTCGCCGGACTCGCCGTTGCGGGCGGACCGCAGGATGGCGATGGAGCGCTGGACAGCGTCCTCGGTCAGCGGCGCGCCGGTGCGCAGCACCAGCAGCATCTCGGCGAACAGCTGCTCGGCGAGCTCGACGTCCTCGCGCGGTCCGGTCGCGGTGATCTCGTTGCCGCGCGCGTGCAGGTCGAGTCCGGGCAGCTGCTCCTCGATGACCCGCAGGATGCTGTCGCCGGTGCCCAGGACGGCCACCATCGGATGCGCCGCCGGGATGGTGATCTTGGTCTGCGCGGGCACGGCGGCCTCGGGCTCGCTCGAGGGCGAGACGATCGACGAGGCGGCCTGCGCGGGGGCGGTGGGCGAGCCCTTGCGGGTGCGCGCGCGAGAGGTGGAGGAAGAGGTACGGGACCTGTTCGGCTGCTCAGTCATAGGCGGGCCGCGGGGGCCTTCGAATCATTCCTTCGATCGACGCTGACGGGGACGGTTCCATGATATCGAGCACAAACGTCTCGCTCCCCGTAAATTATTTCAACCGCCCTCAGGGCAAAGCACTGGTCAACGCGGCGCTAAGGCCGCGTTTCCGGCGAGCGGCGCGCCGGAAACTAGTGCGCCGCCGACCCGAAGTGCCCCAACGCGTCTCCGCCGAGGACGTGCAGATGGACGTGGTACACCGTCTGTCCGGCGGCATCGTCGGTGTTCAGGACCAGGCGGTACCCGGGAATGTCCGCGTGATCGGCCAGTCCCTCCAGCCGGGCGACCTCGGCTCCCTCGGCGATCAGCCGGCCGGCCAGTTCCGGGTTCTTCGCGGCCAGTTCGCCGGCGTCGCGGTAGCCGTGCGCCTTGGGGATCACCAGCACGTGCGTCGGGGCCTGCGGATTGATGTCGCGGAAGGAGAGGAAGTCGGCGCTGTCCCGGACGATCGTCGCGGGGATCTGCCCGGCCGCGATCCGGCAGAACAGGCAGTTGTCGTCGTAGGCCGTTTCCGTGCTTGTCATACCGCTCTCCGGGGTTGTAGCCGCAGGTCACGATTCGCTCGAACCGGTGATCATCGTTCGCACGAACGAGTCGATTCCGTTCAGTCGGACCGATCCTAGGCCTTCTCGTTGGTCTCCCACTGTGTACCGTTCCGGATCGCCACCACGTGATCACAACGGGTACTTCTCCCGGATCCCACGCACAAGCAGGGAAAGCTTCAATGGACCGCCTCGCCGCACACGTCGTCGCCACCGCACTGCTCACCGCCGCGCTCGCCGCGGTGCCGCTCGCGCTGGCCAAGCCGACCTCCGAAGCCAGCACATTCAAGGTCGCGCTGCCCGCCGCGACCGCGACGCCGAGCGCCTCAGCCGCGGCGTCTGCCGTCACCTCGAACCCGGCCCCGACGTCTACGCCCACGCCGAAGTCGACCCCCACGAAGCCGGAGCTGGTGCCGATCCCCTGCCCGGACGCATTTCAGGTCGGCACCACTTCGTACGCGCACTGGCACGGCATGATCGCGTTCTCGGTGAAGCAGTTCTACTCGCCGAAGTGCCACAGCGTGTACGGATACGCGTACCCGTGGCTCCAGTTCCGCGAGCAGAAGCAGCACTACGACCTCGGCATGGCGGTGTTCGACCTCACCCACGACGCGATCGTGGGCGCGCGGACCTTCGTGAACGGCACCGCCGGCCCGGACTTCTGGTCCGCTCCGTTCGTTCCGACGGCCGGTACCTGTACTCAGGGCCTGGCGCACGTCTTCTTTCCGGACACCGAGACCGACACGTTCACCGACAAGTTCTGCCTCTAGTCGGGACGTGACGCGTTACCGGCCGCTTGGCGACCAGCGGCCGGAGCGCGCGAGCAGCACGGCGGCGGCTGCGGTACCAGCGGTGGAAGTGCGTAGGACGGTCGGTCCCATGCGGTACGCGACCGCGCCAGCTTCGGCGAACGCGCGTAGTTCGTCGGGCGAAATCCCGCCCTCGGGGCCGACGACCAGGACGATGTCGCCTTCCTGACCGACCGTCAGGTCGGCGAGCGAGCCGGCCGCGTCCTCGTGCAGCACCGCGGCCGCGGCCGCCTTGTCGAGCAACCGGGCGACCTGCGCCGTCGTCGCCGGTTCGGTGATCTGCGGCCACCACGACCGCCGCGACTGCTTGGCCGCCTCGGCCGCGGTCGACCGCCACTTGGCCAGGGCCTTCTCGCCGCGGTCGGCGCGCCACTGCACGATCGACCGGGAGGCCGACCAGGGCACGATCACGTCCACGCCGATCTCGGTCATCATCTCGACCGCCAGCTCGCCGCGATCGCCCTTCGCCAGCGCCTGCACCACCGTGATGGACGGGCTCGGCCTCGGCACCGACCGGTGTTCGAGCACGTCGAGTTCCAGCGCCGGGTCGCCGGAGCCGCCGACCGAGCGCACGACGCACTCGGCGAGCCGTCCCGCGCCGTCGGTCAGGTCGAGCCGTTCGCCGGGCCGCATTCTGCGCACCAGCGCGGCGTGCCGTCCCTCGGGACCGTCCAGCCGGATCGCCGGTCCGGACATCTTCTCCGCCTCGACGCGGAACACGGGCACAGTTGTCATATGTGAGCTGTCGTCATAGCAGTAGGCAGTAGTCCGTGGCCGGCCGTCACCCGTTGTTGATCGCGTCCTTGATCCGGGAGAAGAGGCCCTGCTTGCCTGGGGCGAAGGTGCCGGCCGGGCGCTCCTCGCCGCGCAGCCGGGCGAGCTTGCGCATCAGCTCCTCCTGCTCCGGGTCGAGGTTCTTCGGGGTCTGCACCTCCACGTGCACCACCAGGTCGCCCCGGCTGGTGCCGCGCAGATGTTGGATGCCGCGGCTGCGCAACGTGATCGACTGGCCGGACTGGGTGCCGGGACGGATGTCCAGCTCCACCGAGCCGTCCAGGGTCTCCAGCGGGATCTTGGTGCCGAGGGACGCGGCGGTCATCGGCATGGTGACCGTGCAGTGCAGATCGTCGCCGCGCCGCTGGAAGATCGGGTGCGGCTCCTCGACGATCTCGATGTACAGGTCGCCGGCCGGGCCCGCGCCGGGACCGACCTCGCCCTCCCCCGCCAGCTGAATGCGGGTGCCGTTGTCCACGCCCGGCGGGATCTTCACGGTAAGAGTCCGGCGGGTGCGTACCCGGCCGTCGCCTGCGCACTCGACACACGGCGTGGGGACGACCGTGCCGTAGCCCTGACACTGCGGGCACGGCCGAGAGGTCATCACCTGGCCCAGGAACGACCGCGTGACCTGCGAGACCTCGCCGCGGCCGCGGCACATGTCGCAGGTGACCGGCGAGGTTCCCGGCGCGGCGCCGTCTCCGGCGCAGGTCGGGCAGACCACCGCGGTGTCCACCTGGATATCGCGCTGCGCACCGAAGGCCGCCTCGGTCAGGTCGATCTCGACCCGGATCAGCGCGTCTTGGCCGCGGCGCACCCGGGAGCGCGGACCGCGCGAGGCCCCGCCGCCGAAGAACGCGTCCATGATGTCGCTGAACGCGAAGCCGGCGCCGAAGCCGCCGCCCGGCGCGCCGGCCGAGGACGAGCTGCGGGTCGGATCGCCGCCGAGGTCGTAGACCTGACGCTTCTGCGGGTCGGACAGGACCTCGTAGGCCAGCCCTATCTCCTTGAACCGCTCCTGGGTCTCCGGGTCCGGGTTGACGTCCGGATGCAGCTCGCGGGCGAGACGGCGGTACGCCTTCTTGATCTCCTCCTGGGTGGCGTCACGCCGTACCCCCAGGACCGCGTAGTAGTCGGTCGCCACTCGTGTAACTCCAGCCGGATTCGGACACTGCCTGCGTTATGCGATTGCGTGTGCCTGTTGTGCTACTTACAGCTTTCGCCGACGGACCAGGCTACGCCTGATCGAGGATTCGCCCGACGTAACGAGCAACGGCTGAGACCGCGCCCATAGTGCCCGGATAG
>Ga0070741_10005699_pt1 | contig 27362 bp, 27 predicted proteins | sample Coa_R1_4_FD_66440 | JGI IMG/M metagenome (GOLD analysis project Ga0070741, IMG submission 66440) | Surface soil microbial communities from Centralia Pennsylvania, which are recovering from an underground coalmine fire - Coalmine... | ecosystem: Environmental > Terrestrial > Soil > Unclassified ...
CGGGATCATCTCGTCGACAACGGAACCGTTTTGCAAGAACTGCGACCGCAGCCGCCTGACCGCGGACGGCATGTGGTACCTGTGTCTGTACGCTGCGGGCGGACTCGATCTGCGCGGCCCGCTGCGCCGCGGCGCGTCAGCGGACGATCTGCGTCAACTGATCACCGGTACGTGGACCGAGCGCGCCGATCGTGGCGCCGAGGATCGCGTCGCGCTCGGCGACAAGCGCGCGTTCGTCCCGGTCCAGGATCTGCTCAAGCGCGATCCGCATTTGGAAATGCACACGCGCGGCGGGTAACACAAGTCTATTTGATCGACTCTTTCGGCAAATCGACTCGGCCGAAGAGCAGCAGCGACACCGCTTCGAGCAGTCCTTTGGCGCCGCACGGCTTGTCGAGGAACGCTTCGTCCTGCCACAGCGTGATCTTGTCCTTGAACAACCGATCGCTGTAGCCGGTGAGGTAAAGCACCTTCAACTGCGGTTCGCGCTGGCGCAGCCGGCGCGCGAGCTCGTCCCCCTGCATCTCGGGCATCATCACGTCAGTGACGAGGATATCCAACTGCTCCATCTTCGACGCGATCTCGATCGCCTGGGGACCGTCACTGGCGAGCGTCGTGTGATATCCCGCGCTCGAGAGCACGCGGTCGACGTACATCCGTACGGGTTCCTCATCATCGACGATCAACACCGAAACGTCTCGCGGCGCGGTGGGATTCATGCGCGACGCGCATTGCCTGGCGAACCTGAGTAGTGAGCCCATGACTCTTTCCGTAATGAAGTCGTGGCGAGCATCTCCCGCACACGATCGATCAATGCCGATGCCTGAAACGGTTTGGCGAGGAATCCGACGTTCGAGCTGATGCCATCGAGCGGACCGAGCGCGTCCGCGTAACCCGAAATGAACAGGATCCGAAGATTCGGCCGGACGCCGACGAGCCGCTGCGCGAGCGCGGGACCGTGCATGTCGGGCATCACCACATCGCTGACGAGCAGATCGATCTCGTCACCGAGCTCTTCGAAGATCTCGCACGCGCGTCCCGGGGTCGCCGCTTCGAGCACGCGATAGCCGCAACGGCGCAGCGCGGTCGTAATGATGCTGCGCACCGCGTCTTCGTCCTCGACCAGCAGAATCGTCGCCTCGGCGTCTTCGACCGCCGGCGTTCGCGCGTCGGTCGCCGTCGGCATGTCCGCTCGCCTGACCGCTGGGAAATACAGCGAGAACGCCGTCCCGTGCCCCGGCTCGCTGGTGACATCGATGAAGCCGTTGCTTTGAGTGACGATGCCGTGGACGGATGCGAGGCCGAGACCGGTGCCCTTGCCGACATCCTTCGTCGTGAAAAACGGTTCGAACAAATGCGCACGCGCGTCCGCGGTCATGCCGACGCCATCGTCTGTGATGCGGACGCGGACGAGCTCGCTGCCGTCGCGCAGGAGGTGATCGACATCGATGCTGATGTGGCCTCCGGTCGGCAATGCGTCGCGTGCGTTGAGGACGAGATTCAGCAGCGCCTGTTCGATCTGCGCCGGGTCGACGCGGACGATGGCCGGCTGCGGCGCGAGTGCGCATGTCAACGCGATGTCCTCGCGGATCACGCGCGTCAGCATCGAGCGCAGGTTCGACACGGTCGCGTTGAGGTCCACATCCTTCGGAATCAGAACCTGTTTGCGGCTGAAGGCCAGGAGCTGCTGCGTCAGCGACGCGGCACGCTGCCCCGCCTTTTGAATTTCTTCGAGGTCGCGGCGTTCGCGATCCGCGAGCGCGTCGTTCGAGATCAGCAGCTCGGCGTAGCCAAGAATCGCCGTCAGGAGATTGTTGAAGTCGTGCGCGATGCCGCCGGCAAGACGACCAACGGTCTCGAGTTTTTCGGCCTGCATCAGCCGCTCGGCGAATTGCCGCTCGCGTACGACGAGTCGGCGCTGGCTGTCGACGGTCTCGGAAATGTCGATCAGGTGTCCGTGGATGCCGGTCAACGCGCCGTCGGCGCCAAACTCGCCGATGCCTGTCAGCATCACGTCGACCGCGCTGCCGTCGGCGCGGCGCACTTTTCCGCGCACGTTTTGCACACGGCCCGCAGTCCGAATCATCGCGAGAAAAACATCGCGCCGGTCCGCGCGCCAGTAGAACGGCGACAGATCGGCGCCGACCACATCCGACGCGTGGTCGTACCCGAGCAGGCGCGCAAACGCGTCGTTACAGGACAGCAACACGCCGTTCGGCGTGGAGTCGTAGACCGCGAGGGAGTCGCCGTCGACAAGTTCGCGATACCGGGCGGCGGCGTCGATCATTGGCGGGGACGGTTGATTAACGGCTTCGGCGCTTCGTCAATCAAGTTGTGGCGTTCCAGACGTCGATACAGCGCACGTCGCGAGATGCCGAGGACCTTCGCCGCCGCCATGCGGTTGCCGTTGACCTGTTTCAGGACGTCGAGGATGTGCTCGCGTTCGAGCGCATCGAGACGTGCAGGCGCGTGATCGAACGGCTCCGACGCGACGCGTCCTGGACTTACCCGGCGCGACGCAGACAGGTCGGACGATCCCCGGCCGGCCGGATCCATGAGGACCCGACTGGCGCTCTCCGGTCCGAAGGCGCCGGCGAGTTCGCGCTCGGTGATGAGCGTGCCATCGGTCAGCACGCACGCTCGATGACGTTCTTCAGCTCGCGGACGTTGCCCTCCCATCGCGCGTCGCGCAACACGCGCTCCGCCGCCGGCGTCATCCCCGTAATCGGTTTGCGCATCCGCTGCGCGGCATCTCTGACGAACGCCGCGGTCAGATACGGGATGTCTTCGCGCCGGTCGCGCAACGGCGGGAGCGATACTTCGACGACGTTCAGGCGATAAAACAGATCGCCACGGAAACGGCCCGCAGCCACTTCTGAGCGCAGATCGCGATTGGTCGCCGCGATGACGGCGACATCAACCTTCTTTGGCTGCAGCGATCCGACGCGCTGCACTTCGCCATGTTCGAGCGCGCGCAGCAACTTGGCCTGCACCGACAGCGGCAGCTCGCCGACCTCGTCGAGGAACAACATGCCGCCGTTCGCCGCCTCGAATACACCGGGCTTGGACTCAACGGCGCCGGTGAACGCCCCGCGGACGTGGCCGAAGAGCTCGCTCTCGAAGAGCGTGTCGACAACCGCCGAACAATTGATCGTGACGAACGGCTTGGTCCGGCGCGGGCCGGCCTGATGAAACGCGCGCGCCGCGAGTTCCTTGCCCGTCCCCGTTTCGCCGGAGACGAGCGCGACTTTCGCGTGCGCGGCGAGCCGCTGAATGAGGCTGAAGACGTCGTGCATCGCCGAACTGCGACCGAGCATCCCGAAGAACTCGAGCTGCCGCGCGACCTGGCTCTCGAGCGCCAGCACTTGCGCGCGGCGTTCGAGCTCGAGGCGGATGCTGATCAGCAACTCGCGCAACCGATCGAAATCAAACGGTTTCGTCAGGTAGTCGCGGGCGCCGAGCTTGATGGCTTCAACCGCGCTGTCAACGGCGGCGTGCGCCGTCATCAGGATCACTTCGCAGGCGGGGACGCTCGCCTTGATTTGCCGAAGCAGATCGAGTCCGTTGACGTCGGGCATCCGCAGGTCGACCATCGCGAGGTCGGCGGGACGCCGCGTCAATTCGCGCATCGCCTCGACGCCGCCGCCGCACGTCACGACGTCGTAGCCCGCTTTCGCGGCGAGGCGTTCGACGACGCGCAGCACCGGCGCCTCGTCGTCGACGACGAGCAGGAGCGGGCGCGAGGACTTGGTCATGACGATTGACTCGTGCGCCCAGTCAGAGTCTGCGAGCAGCGCGTCGGACATCTTGCTGAACCGTCACTGGTTAGTCCAAGAGCCATGCCGCCGCTGACAGGCAAAAACCGGAACATTTCCGCGCACTGTGTGCGCTTACGGCGCTCACTACGAGACCGCATATGTGCGGTATAGCACACAAACCGCACACTTGCCGCACTCTTTGCGGTATATCGCCCACATCATCCACATGGTCCCGTGGCAATCCTTTTGCCTCCCTCGCACGCATGACCTCGGTGCTGATCGTGGACGATGAACCGGCCGTGCGAGACATCATGTCGCGATGGGTCGCGTCGCTCGGGTTGCAGTCGCACACGGCGACGAATGCGGATGAAGCGCTCGCAACGTTCCGGCGAATCACTTCGACCTGGCGGTTGTCGATGTCGTGATGCCGGGACACGACGGCATCTGGCTCGTTCACGAACTGCAACGTCAGCATCCGCAGACGGCCGTCGTCCTCGCGACGGCGTACAACGAACTGCTCGACGCCGAAACGGTGCAGCCGGAGGTCGCCGATCTCCTGATCAAACCGTTTCAACGCGATCGCTTCGAGCTGGCGGTAGACCGCGGGCGTCAGTGGCGCAAGGAAGCGCTCGAGGAGTTGCGCTGGCACGCGCAGCTCGGTCTCGAGCTGACCGACGGCGTGAACAGCGTCATTACCGATTTGCAGACGCGCGCGCTCGATGGCACCGACGAAGCCGAGGCGCTGCTGGCGATCGGCCTGGAACGTGTGCCGCACACGATGGCGCATGCGGAGCGCGTGACGCGATACGCGGTGTCTGTCGCGGCCGAACTCGGCCTCGCGCCCGACGAAGTCACGCTGCTCGAGCTGAGCGCGCGGTTTCACGATATCGGCAAAGCGCCGATGCCGCTCGCGCTGCTGACGAAGCCGTCTCCGCTCACGCCGGGCGAAGTCGCGGTCATGCGGCGGCACGCGGAGGCGGGCGGCGAAATCCTGCGGGCGACGTGCACGCTCAGTCACCTCGCGCCGGTGGTCGTCGCGTCGCACGAGGCGTTCGGGGGCGGCGGCTATCCCAGTCAGCTGTCGGGGGACGCGATTCCCTTGGCGAGCCGCATCATCTCGGTCGCCGACACGTACGACGCGATGACGCAGACGCGGTTCTACCGTCAGCGGCTGTCGTCAGCCGACGCGGTCAGCGAGCTGCTGCGGTGCAGTCCATCGCAGTTCGACCCGGTCATCGTCGATGCGTTTGTCGGAGTCCTGGGAAGGCACTAGGTCCGAGTCTGACTCCAGTCTGACCCGAGTCTGACTCCTGTCTGGCCCGAGTCTGACCCGTGTCTGGCACCACGAATTACCCGTGTCTGGCACCACGAATTGCCCGCTTTGCTGGCCGTCACCCGGGCAGCAACTGCCTCGAAAATCCGAGCGATGATCGAATTCCTTAAGGATTTCGCGAGGTCGGCAGTAAGACCGATTCTTGCTGGGGCTAGTCAGCGGCGTTTCGATGACTCGCCCGCTCCGATACGTAGAGCCAGGCCACAGCGTCCACATCATCCGTCGTGGGGTGAACCGGTGCCAGATCTGTGTCGACGATATCGATCGCCACACGCTATTGGCCATCATCCGCGATGCCGCCGCGAGGTTCGCGACCGACTTTCATGGATTCGTTTTGATGGACACGCATTGGCATGCGCTCGCGACGCCGGTCGATGCTCGCAGTCTTTCCGCAACGATGAAGATCGTCGGTCAAAATTATGTGCGGTACTTCAACGCGAAGTACGACCGCATCGGGACGTTGTGGACGAACAGGTTCACCGGTTTAGACGTGGACACAGAACGCTACTGGCTGACCTGTCTCCGCTACATCGAACAGAATCCGGTCCGCGCCAGCATGGTTCGACATCCGGGCGACTACCAGTGGTCCTCGTATCGAGCGCATGCGATAGGAGACGCGAACGACTGGCTCGTCGAGCATCCGGTTTTCGCCGCGCTCGGGAACACAGTGGAGCGACGAAGAATCGCGTATCGAGCAATCTGCGATGAACACCTCACGGACGCCGACTTGGCGGTATTACGAAACGTGTCTCGACCTCCCAGCCCTCGCGCGGTGATCGCCGAACTACAGCCGCCGGCTTTGGCGCTGTAAGAACCCCTACATCGAACCCTAACTTCAACTTCGGGTGCCGAACCGCAGTCTCGCTCAGAGTCAGGGCTCGGGTCACACTGGGGTCAGACTGGAGTCAGACCGGGGTCAGACTCGGGCCAGACCGGGGTCAGACTCGGGCCAGACCGGTGTCAGACTCGGGCCAGACCACGTGTCTGACACCGGGATTTGGTCGTCCCAAGATCGGACAGTTTTGGGCACTGTTCGGTGATACTGGTGCCGCTGCAACCACTTCGCGTAGAATGACTTACACACCCTAGCTGGTCTGGCGCGGCGTTTGCCCTTACACGTACGCGATCGTTTTGGATCTTTTTTCCGTCTAACGCTTCACAAACACAAACAACCATGGATATTGCTCGCCCGTCCAATGCCAAGAAAAAGCGGATCCGCCAAGCCATTTACGGCGGCGTCGCGCTCCTCGCCGTCGTCATCGTCAGCGTCGGACTGTCACGCCTGAAGCCCGCCGCCCCGACCGTGGAACGCGCGGTCGTCTGGCCCGACACCGTCAAGCGCGGCAACATCAAGCGCGAGGTGCGCGGACTCGGGACCCTGACGCCGGAAGACATCCGGTGGATCCCCGCGACCACGCAGTCGCGCGTCGAAAAAATCGTCCTGCGGCCCGGCTCGCAGGTGAAGAAGGACTCGGTGATTCTGGAGCTCAGCAACCCACAACTCGATCAGCAGTTGATGGACGCCCAGCTCAAACTCCAATCGGCGCAAGCCGGGTTGGAAAACCTGAAGGTCCAGTTGCAGAACGATCTCCTCGCGGCGAAGTCCGCGGCGGCCAACGCCGACGCCGATTTCAACAAAGCGAAGATGACGTTCGCGATGAACCAGCAGCTCGCGAAGGACCAGCTGGTCTCCGAACAGGTGCTGAACCTGTCGAAGGTCGATTCGGACCAGACACAGGTTCGCGCGCAGATCGCGAAAGAACAGCTCGATAGCAAAACCGAATCGACGCGCGCGCAACTCGCGGTCGCGCAGTCGAACGTGGACCAGGCCCGCGCCGTCCTCGGCCTCGCGCAACGCCAGCACGATGAATTGAAAGTGCGCGCCGGCCTCGATGGCGTGCTGCAGCTGGTGCCCGTCGAAGAAGGCGCGCAGGTCGCACCCGGCACGAACCTCGCCCGCGTCGCGAATCCGCAGCGGCTGAAGGCCGAAATCAAGATCGCGGAAACGCAGGCGAAGGACATCCAGCTCGGACAGAAAGCCACCGTCGACACGCGCAACGGCGTCGTCGAAGGGCGCGTCGCCCGCATCGACCCGTCGGTCGTCAACGGCACGCGAACCGTGGACGTGACGATGCCGGGCGAGTTGCCGAAGGGCGCGGTGCCGGACCTGAGCGTCGACGGCACGATCGAACTCGAACAGATGAACGACGTCGTCTACATGGGCCGGCCCGCGTTCGGCCAGGAGCAGAGCGTCGTCGGACTCTTCAAAATCCTGCCCGACGGCGTCAACGCCGAGCGCGTGCAGGTCAAGCTCGGAAAGAGCTCGGTGAACACGGTGGAAGTCTTGTCAGGACTCAAGGTCGGCGACCAGGTGATCCTCTCCGACATGTCCGCATACGACGCTTACGACAGGATCAGACTTAAGTAAGAAGTACGAAGTACGAAGAACTTAAAGGAGCCTACGAATGGCGACGAACGGACAGCCGCTGATCAAGCTTGATGGTGTGACGAAGGTTTTCTTCACCGACGAAGTCGAGACGCACGCTCTCGCCGGCATCCACATGGAGATCGGCAAAGGAGAATACGTGTCGATCGCCGGACCGTCGGGCTGCGGCAAGTCGACGCTGCTGTCGATTCTCGGCCTGCTCGACTCGCCGACCGAAGGACAGTACTTGCTGAACAACCGTCCCGTCGCCGAGCTGCCCGCGTCGGAACGCGCACGGGTCCGCAACCGTGAAATCGGGTTCATCTTCCAGAGCTTCAACTTGATCGGCGATCTCACGGTGTTCGAGAACGTTGAACTGCCGCTCACCTATCGCGGCATGAAGTCGGCCGAGCGCAAGCAGCGCTGCGAAGCGGCGCTCGAGCGCGTCGGCATGGCGCATCGCGCGAAGCACCTCCCGAGCCAGCTCTCGGGCGGTCAGCAGCAGCGCGTCGCGGTCGCACGCGCCGTCGCCGGCGAACCGCTGATCCTGCTCGCGGACGAGCCCACGGGAAACCTGGACTCGCGCAGCGGCGAAGCGGTCATGGATCTTCTGAAGGAACTGCACAAAGCCGGCGCGACGATCTGCATGGTCACCCACGATCCGCGCTACGCACGCCACGCAGAACGCAGCATCCACCTGTTCGACGGCCGTGTGGTTGAAGAGCGGATGGAGATGGCTGTCACCGAATAGAAGTGGCCGACCTCCGTCAGGCGCTTCGCGTTCTTCTCAAAGCGCCGGGTTTCAGCATTCTCATCGTCGCCGTGCTCGCCCTCGGGATTGGGGCGAACACGGCGATCTTCAGTATCGTCAACGGCGTCCTCCTCAAGCCGCTGCCCTTCGCGCACGCGGATCGGCTCGTCGCAGTCCAGACGACAGTCAAGAACGAGCCGGACGACACGTCATATCTCGATTTTCAGGATTGGCGCGCGCAGGCGAAGTCGTTCGACGCGCTCGCCGTCTACACGACCGCCGCGATCACGATGACCGGCGTCGGCGACGCGCAGTCGCTGCCGATTGCGATCGTGACTCCCGATTTGCTGCCGAGTCTTGGTGCGACGCCGACGATCGGCCGCGTCTTTTCCCAGGACGACGACAAGAAAGGCGCGACGCGGACGACGATCCTCGCCTCGTCGCTCTGGGCGTCGCGCTTCGGCAGCGATCCGAACATCGTCGGCCGATCGATCACGCTGGACGGCGATCCGTTCACGGTCATCGGCGTGATGCCGGCCGCGTTCGAGTTCCCGTTCGACGCCGAGGATCCGCCGCAGATGTGGCTGCCGGTCAACGCGTCACGCTTCGCGTCGCAGTGGGCGTCGCAGCGCAACGCGTCGTTCCTGAAAGGGATCGGCGTCCTCAAACCGGGCGTCGCGCGGGGCACCGCCGAAGCCGAGCTCGCCACGATCGAATCGCACATCAAGGACCGCACCGGCTCGCACAGCGTCCTAGTGCGGCCGCTCCAGGACGCGCTCGTCAAAGACTACCGGCTCGGACTCCTGGTGCTGCTTGGCGCCGTCGGCGCCGTGCTGCTGATCGCCTGCGCGAACGTCGCGAACCTGCTGCTCGCGCGCGGGTCGGTTCGCCGCCGGGAAATCGCCGTGCGCGTCGCACTCGGCGCGTCGCGGGGGCGAATCGCGCGCCAGCTCCTCGTCGAAAGCGTCGCGCTCGCGACAATCGGCGGCATCGCCGGCGCGATGCTGTCGCTGTGGACGATCGATCTGCTCGTCCGCTTCAGCCCGCTCCAGGTCCCGCGGCTGCACAACGTCCATCTCGACGGAGCGGCGCTCGCGTTTGCCGCGCTCGTGTCGATCGCGACCGGCGTGTTGAGCGGACTCGTCCCCGCGTTTCAATTGTCGAAGGCGCGTTCCGGTGACGCGTTGAAAGACGGCGAACGCGCGGGCAGCAACGCCCGCGGCGCAAGAACACGTCAGACGCTCGTCGTCGCCGAAGTTGCAATTTCACTCGTGCTGCTCACCGCGGCCGGCCTGCTGGTTCGGAGTCTCGTGGCGCTGCAACACGTCAGTCCCGGATTTGCGACGGAGCGTGCGGTAGCGATGCAGTTGCTGCTGCCGCAATCCAGATATACGAATGGCGACGCCATGCGCGCGTTCGCCACGCGGCTGCACGACGAAGCGCGCACGCTGCCAGGGGTCACGGCCGCCGCGATCTCGACGACGTTGCCGATGTCGGGCAGCGATATCGGGTTGGGTTACACGGTCGAAGGCCAACCGGCCGATCCGAGCGTCAGATTATCGGCCGCGTACTTTGCCATCAGCGCCGACTACTTCTCGACGCTGGGCATCCCGCTGATCAAAGGACGCGCGTTCACGGATCGCGACAACAACGCTGCACCGAACGTGCTGATCATCAACCAGGCGATGGCCGCGAAGCACTGGCCGAACGCCAACCCGATCGGCAAGCGCGTGACCATTGGTTACAACGACACCGGTCCGCGCGAAATCGTCGGGGTCGTCGGCGACGTCAAGCAAGGCGACCTCGCGGAGAAATCGGTGCCGCAGATGTATGGGACGTTCGCGCAGACGCCCTGGCCGTTCGTGACCGCGGTCGTGCGGACGACGAACGCTCCGGAGTCGGCGGCCGCATCGCTGCGCACGATGCTCGCGCGGATCGATCCGCAGCAGGCCGCCGGCGAGATCAAGACGCTCGATCAGTACGTGTCGCGCTCGATTGCCACGCCTCGGTTCACGGCGCTCCTGGTCGGTGCGTTTGCGACGCTGGCGTTGCTGCTCGCCGCGCTCGGACTCTTCAGCGTGATGGCCTACTCGGTCGCGCAGCGGCGACGCGAAATCGGCATTCGCATGGCGCTCGGCGCGCAGCCGACCGACGTTCGCGCGCTCGTGCTGCGGCAGGCGCTGACGATGGGGGTCGTCGGACTGGCGATCGGACTCGCCGGAGCGTTCGCCGCGACGCAAATTCTCGATAGCCTGCTCTTCGGCATCACCGCACATGATCCAGCGACGTTCACGTCTGTGTGCGGCGTGCTGTTAACCGTGATGCTTCTGGCGGCGTATCTGCCGGCGCGGCGCGCGACGCGCGTCGACCCGATCATCGCCTTGAGGACCGAGTAATGCTCGTATCGCTTCGGAACGTTGAAAAATCCTATCCGCACGGCGTCGGACGGACGTACGTCCTGCGCCGGCTGAACGTCGACATCAAAGAAGGCGAATTCGTCTCGATCATGGGGCCGTCGGGCGCGGGCAAATCGACGCTGCTCCACATCCTCGGCATGCACGACAGCGCGTGGTCGGGCGAGTATTACTTCATGGACCAACCGGTCCATCGTCTCAATCCGAAACAGCGTTCGGAACTGCACAAGAAGCACATCGGGTTTGTGTTTCAGAGCTATCACCTGCTCGACAACCTGACCGTGTACGAGAACCTGGAAATTCCGCTCTCGTATAGGAACGTAAGCAGGAAAGATCGTCAAAGCATGGTGGCCGACATCCTCGACCGCTTTTCGATCGTGGGAAAGAAAGATCTCTATCCCAATCAGCTGTCAGGCGGACAGCAGCAGCTCGTCGGCGTGGCGCGGGCCGTGATTGCGAACCCGCAGGTGATTCTGGCGGACGAACCGACCGGCAACCTCCATTCGGCGCAGGGCAAGGAAATCATGGAGCTGTTCCGGTCGCTCAACGAAGCAGGGACGACGATCGTCCAGGTAACGCATTCCGAAGTGAACGCGTCTTATGGCACGCGCATTATCCAACTGCGCGACGGATGGGTGGTCGATGATTAGCATGCCGACAGAAGTTGACAGACAACAGTCGACGGTTGACAGCAATCCGCAGTCAACAACGCACAGAATTCTGATCGCGGACGACCAGCCGGACGTCCTCGAAGCGCTTCGCCTGCTCCTCAAGAGCGAAGGGCACAAAATCGAAGCGGTCGGCTCGCCGGCCGCGGTGCTCGAAGCGGTCGACACGCAGGAATTCGATGTCGCGCTGATCGACCTGAACTACACGCGCGACACGACGTCGGGCCAGGAAGGGCTCGACCTGCTGTCGCAGCTGCGCAATCAGGACCAGACGCTGCCGATTGTCGTCATGACGGCGTGGGGATCCGTGGACATCGCCGTCGAGGCGATGCGGCGCGGCGCCCGCGACTTCGTGCAGAAGCCGTGGGAGAACGCGCGGCTGCTGACGATCATTCGCACGCAGGCGGAACTGGCGCGTGCGTTGCGCACGCAGCAGAAGCTCGAGGCCGAAAACCGGTCGCTGAAGCCGGATGTCCGGCCGATGCTCATCGCCGAAGCGCCGTCGATGCGTCCGGTGCTCGAGCTGATCTCGCGCGTGGGACCGTCGGAAGCGAACGTCCTCGTCACCGGCGAGAACGGGACCGGCAAAGGGACGGTCGCCCAGGCGATTCATTCGGTGTCGGCACGCACGGGCAAAGGGCTCGTCACCGTCAACGCGGGCGGACTGTCGGAAGGCGTCTTCGAGAGCGAACTCTTCGGTCACGTCAAAGGCGCCTTCACCGACGCCAAGACCGATCGCGTCGGCCGCTTCGAGCTCGCCGACGGCGGCACGCTGTTCCTCGACGAGATCGCGAACGTGCCGATGAACCTGCAGCCGAAGCTGCTGCGCGTCCTCGAGACGGGTGATTTCGAACGCGTCGGCTCGTCGCGCACGCGGCACGTCAACGTGCGCATCGTGTCGGCGACCAACGCCAACCTCGGCGAAGAAGTCGCCAGCGGCCGCTTCCGCCAGGATCTGCTGTTCCGGTTGAACACGATCGAGATCGCGCTGCCGCCGCTGCGCGACCGGCGCGAAGACATCCCCGCGCTCGCGATGCACTTCCTGCGGCAGCACGCGAACCGCTACCGCAAGAACATCAGCGGCTTCGAGCCGTCCGCGATGCAGGCGCTGCTCGATCATCCGTGGCCGGGCAACATCCGCGAACTGGATCACGCCGTCGAACGCGGCGTCCTGATGGCACTCGGCGCGAACATCCGGCTCGGCGAGCTCGGGCTCCGCATCGACCGCGACGCGACGTCGCGCATCGAAGACATGAGCCTCGAGGAAGTCGAAGGGTTCCTGATCAAGAAAGCCATGGCGCGCTTCGACGGCAACGTCAGTCAGGCCGCCAAAGCGCTGGGCCTCAGCCGCAGCGCGTTGTACCGCCGGCTGCAGCGCTACGGCTTGTAAGACAGTTGTAGCGCGGCCCTTCAGGGCTGCTCCCGAGGCAGCCCTAAAGGCCTGCGCTACAAGCGTCCGGTAAGATCTCCTTCGTGAGCGCCTCACCTGCCGAGAGCGCGGAAGTTCACGCTTCCGCGCTCAACGCCATCGTCGGCCGACAAAAGCGATTTCGGTTCGATCAGCGGATCCTGCTGCTGTCGCTGGCCGCAGGCTTCCCTGCCGCGCTGGTCGCGATGCTCCTGCTCTGGACCGGCGACTACTCCCCGAAAGTCGAATGGACGCTGACGGTGTTCATCGTCGGCGTCTGGGTGGGATGCTCGTTCAGCGTGCGGTCGCGGGTCGTGCTGCCGCTGCAGACGTTGTCCAATCTGCTCGCGGCGCTGCGCGAGAGCGATTTCTCCATCCGCGCGCGCAATGCCAGCGGACGCGGCGTGCCGCTCGACGATCCGCTCGGCGCGGTGATGCTCGAAGTCAACGAGCTCGCGGCGACGCTGCACGATCAGCGCCTCGGCGCACTCGAAGCCGGCGCGTTGCTGCGGACGGTGATGGTCGAGATCGACGTCGCCGTCTTCACGTTCGACGGCGCGCACTCGCTGCGGCTCGTCAACCGCGCCGGCGAACGGTTGCTGGCGCGCCCCGCAGACGAACTGCTCGGCCGGACGGCGGACGAACTCGGACTGGACGCGATGCTCGAGGGACAGTCGCCGCGCATCGAAGACGCGACGTTCGCGGGCGGCACCGGACGCTACGAAGTGCGGCGGACGACGTTCCGCCAAGAAGGACGCCCTCACCAGCTGCTCGTGCTCGCCGACGTCAGTCGTCCGCTGCGCGACGAAGAACGCCAGGCGTGGCAGCGGTTGATCCGCGTCATCGGGCACGAGATCAACAACTCACTCGCGCCGATCAAGTCGATCGCGGGCAGCCTCGAGTCGATGCTCGCGCGTGACCAGATGCCCGAGGACTGGAACGACGACATGCGTCGCGGCCTCGGCATCATCGCCGCGCGATCGGATTCGCTCAGCCGCTTCACGACCGGTTATGCGCGCCTCGCGAAACTCCCCGCGCCACGGCCGAACAACATCGACGTGACGTCTCTCGTCACGCGCGTCTGCAGCGTCGAAACGCGCCTGCCGGTCCAGGTCAGCGGCCCGCCGATGATTCTGCGCGCCGATCCGGATCAACTCGAGCAACTCTTGATCAACGTCATTCGCAACGGCGTCGACGCCGCGCAGCAGACCGGCGGGGGCGTCAGCGTTGGATGGAAACAGGAAGGACGCGTCTTCCACCTGTGGGTCGACGACGAGGGGACCGGATTGACGAACGAGGGAAATCTGTTCGTGCCGTTCTTCACGACGAAGCCGAGCGGATCGGGTATCGGCCTCGTGCTGAGCCGTCAGATCGCCGAGGCGCACGGCGGATCGCTGACGCTCGAGAACCGCAGCGACACGCGCGGCGTCCGCGCTTACTTGCGAATCCCGATGTGATGCTCGTCTCGGAGCATCCGCGCCCGTTCGTACAGGTCTGACTTCGTCGGATACAGCTCGCGCAGCACGATGTCGTCGCCTCGACGCAGCTGCAGTTCGGCGCCGCTACAGCACGACACCATCCAACAGCACAGCTCGCCTTCGGTCCACAGCTCGCGATCGTCGCTAGGCATGGCCTTGTCCTTGCAGTTTCAGCTGAGGCGGCATGCGGTTTTCTCGCTGGATCATCGGCCTTTTTGCGTCCCCGCTGGGCGTGTTCGCTCTCGCCGCTCTAGATTCCACGCTCTTCTTCTCGCTGCCGCTCGGCATCGACGCGGCGGTCGTCCTGCTCAGCGCTCGCCTGAAATCGAGCGCATGGATTGTGCCGGTGCTCGCTACGGGCGGATCGATCGTCGGCGCATGGCTGACGTTCTGGATGGGCGAAAAGATCGGCGAGAAAGGTCTCGATCGATTCGTCGATCCGAAACGCCTCGAGAAGGTGCACAAGAAGATCGAAGAGAGCGGCGCGATTGCATTGGCGGCTCTCGACCTGATCCCGCCGCCGTTTCCCTTCACCGCCTTCGTCCTCGCCGCCGGCGCGCTCGAAGTCAACACGGTGCTCTTCTTCGCCACCCTCGCGGTCGTCCGCATGATCCGGTTCGGCGCGGAGGCGGCACTCGCCGTCAGATACGGCCGTCGCATTCTGCAGTGGATGGACTCGCCTATCTTCCACGACATCGTGCTGTTCTTCATGATCCTCGCCTTCATCCTGACGGCGCTGTCGATCATGAAACTGCTTCGATCCACTAAAACATCCGGCCGCCGATCGGCACGTCGCGCTCCGGCATGAGCAACACGACGCCGCCGTCGCCGTCGGGCACGCCGAGCGTGAGGACTTCCGACATGTACGGCCCGATTTGTTTCGGGGCAAAATTCACGACCGCCACGACCAGGCGATGCAGCAACTGCTCTTTCGTGTAGTGCTTCGTTGCCTGCGCGGATGATTTTTTCACACCGATGTCCCCACCGAAGTCGATGCGCAGCTTGTAGGCTGGCTTGCGTGCTTCAGGAAAATCGAGGACTTCGATCACGCGTCCCACGCGGATGTCGACGCGCTCGAACTCGGCGTAGCTAAGCTCTGGCATAGGGTTTGATTATGACATCGGGGCGATGACCGACACCGCAGCAACCGCCACCGGCAACGTGTTGATTGTGGAGGATGATCCCGACGTTCGGGACATGCTCGCGACGCTGCTGTCGATGGAAGGTTTCTATGCGATCGGGGCTGAAGATGGTTTGGAGGCGCTGCACCTGTTGCGAGCCGTGCGTCATCGCGCGCCGCAAACGCCCTGCCTCGTACTGCTCGATTTGAAGATGCCGCGCCTGGGCGGCCACGAATTCCGCCGCGCGCAGCTCGGCGATCCGATCGTTGCCGCCGTGCCCGTCGCCGTCATGTCGGGCGCCGCCGACCTCGAAGAGCGCGCGCGAGACCTCGGGGCGGTCGCATCGGTGCCCAAACCGATCGACGTCGACAATTTGTTGAACGTTGTCCGACGGTATTGCGCCTAAGACGCTTTGCCGACGACGGCCTGGCGGACGGCGACGGCGAGAACGGCGCCGAGGGCTGCCGCGGCCACCATCAAGGCGGTGGTGGCGTGCTCGTCAATCACGAGCGCCAGAATCGCCCCGCTCACACTGCCGACACCTACGGTCGACACTGCGTCGGTGATGCGCCGCATGATGCGTGGGGGGCACTTGTGGTTCTCCGTCAGCGCCCCCATGCATTTGGGACAGGTTGCCATGGAGTGCGATCAGTTTAGCACACGCTCATCTATTGAAGGTCGCGACCAGCGGCTTGTGGTCGGACGCGTTCGAGTCGATCGTCTCGATTTTCGCCAGCTTCAATCCTGCGCCGCGAAACAACACGTAGTCGATGCGATGATCGCCGTGCGTCGCATCGCCGCCGGCATCCTGATACACGGATAACACGGGCTGCATTTCCTCGTCTGCCGGCCTCGCGTTGAAATCGCCGATCAGGATCGATGACGGCCCCAACGCGCCGGCCCATTTCATCAACGCGTCGACTTCTTTCTTCCGCGCCTCGACGTTCTGTTTGCCTGACGCGAGGTGCGTCACCACAATCGGCAGTCCGTTGGCCGATTGAAACCTCACCGCAAATCCGATTCGGCTCACCGGCAGCGGCGTCATCGTGGTCTTTCCGAGTGCGTCTTTCGCCACCGGAGCGAGAAACGCGAGGCCTTCGGTTTCTTTACCGTCGCCGCGACCGCTGTCTCGACATTCGACGTTCGGCGTGAACCACTCCTGCTCGTACACCACAGACCATTCATGCCCCGTCGCCGATCGCAACCCGTCGGCGATCTTGGCTGGCTGGTCGTCGCAGTTGTAGTACGGATGATTGCGCGTCACCTCCTGCAGTCCGACAATGTCGGGCTGCACGCGTGCGATGACGTCGATGGCGCGCTGAAGATTGTATTTGTGCGAGCCATCGATGCCGTGCTGGATGTTGAACGTCATCACGCGGAAGCTGTTGGCAGTTGCAGTTGCAGTTGCAGTTGCAGTTGCCGTTACCGTTGCGGCGGCGCGCGACGAGTAGCCGTAGACACTGACGGCGATCACGACGGTGGCTGAGGTAAGCGTCATCCGCATGTGTAGATTCTTCTTCCTGGACCGTTTGGAATCTGTGCGACAACCGGCGAAATACGGCGGTTTTTCGCGGCATGTCCGTTGCTCACTCGAGAAGTACCCCAAGCGGGACAATCGTGATGGATCACCTGGTTCTCAGCGTCAACGACGGTTTCGATCGACTGCAGCGACGACTCGTCGCCATGGACATTGGCGACTCGATTACTGCGACCGATGCGGCCGAGGAAAGCGGCTTGAGCATCGACGTCTGTCGCGCGTTGTTCGCCGGCCTCGAACGCGCCGGCCTGATGTCGCGAGATGGTGACGATCATTTCGTTCGCTGCGCGCTCGATCTTCAACGGACCTAATAGCCGCTAGCCTTCGGTTCGTCGCCGATCTTCTTGCCGTTGCGCCACGTGTTCGGACAGAGCGGGTGCGTGAACACCGATGCGCCGTCGACGCTCGTGTAGGTGATGTCGTCAGCGAACTCGCCTTTCTCGGGATCCAATTGCGCGAGGTGACGGATCCGCTTCGCGATCTCGTGATCGGCGCAGGCAGTGTCCCCGCTCACACCGAGTCCACCGACGCGCGTCTTGCCTTTGTAGAGCGGCACGCCGCCGCCGAAGGCGATCTGGCCGCCGCAGATCTTGCCGTCCGTCTTCCCCGCATCGTCTGGCCCGACGAGACAATCCGGGTTGAAGGCGTTTGGCTGCGAGACGCCCCAGAGAGAATGCCCCGGCTGCGTCAAGGTGTAGACACGCGCGGTCGACATCGGCGTGTCGTCGGTGCTGTAGGCGTTTGCGGTATAGGCTTTCGCTTTCGCGATCGCTTGACTGCCGGGCCATGCACTCGCGGGATCGTCGGTTGCGACAGCGGTGACACAGACCTCGCCCTTGCGGTTGACGATCGACGCCCACTCCATCTTGCCCGAGAACATCCCGCCGGCTTCGCCTTCGACGCCAGGCGCTTGACGGAGCCACTTCTTCAGATCGTCGGCGGACGGCAGGTCGCGACAATTCGCGCTGGCACCGCCGGCGCGTGGCTGTTTGTTTTGATCGGCCGACGAGCCCGGCTGCACTTCCGCGGGACTCTTCGCTTCGTTCTTCGCGCACGCGACCGGCACGAGCGCGATGGCGAGGGCGATCACGAATCGACGAAACATGGATCCTCCGAGCGACATTAACTTGGCGGCTGGATCTCGTCGGGCGTCCGCAACGTCTTGATGTACGCCACGAGCTTCCACACCTGGTCTTCGTTCAACTTCGAGCCCCATGCGGGCATGCCGTGCGCGCGGCCTTCGGCGATCGAGCTGAAGACTTGCGCGTCGGTGGCGCCGTAGATCCAGTCGACGTCACGCAGGCTCGGTCCCATTCCCCCGCCCGCGCGACCGCCGTGGCAGCCGGAACAGTTGAAGCGCACGAACAACTGACGGCCGTCAGCCGCGGCCTGTCGATCGCCGTTGTACGGATTGCTCGGCCGCTGTGGGTTGTTCTCCGGGCCTGGAATCGGTCCGACGGGCGTCCGCATCGGCGGCGGCATCGATGCGGCGGCCAGATCGTTCGACTTGCCGCCGCAGGCCGCCATCAACGCGCATACACAGACCAGCGACAAGGGACGCATGCTATCTCCCAGCGCTCGCCTGAAAGGCTCGCGTTACAGTGCTCGAGGGTCGCGCTCCAGTGCTCGAGGCCACTACCGGAACCCCAAACTCTCGCAGGATGCGATCGATCTCCGGTTTCCGCCTCGCGATCGCACGATCGACGGCATCGTGCAGCGCGCGATCGTTCTTGCGGACACCCATGGCGATCGCAAACGTGAACGGTAGTGTCGGTCCGTCGCTGTCTGGTGACACAGGCACGATCGTCAGCCGCGCTTTCTCTTGCTTCGCGTAGTAACCGGCCAGCGGTCCCCAGACGATCGCCATGTCGACGTCACCACGCGCGACGCCGTCGACGACGTCGCGCTGCGGATCCGGCTTCGAGTAGTCGCCGTAGACCGTGTAACCTCGGATGTTCGACGTGATGTGCCGAGCGGCGAGCGCCTGCGCCGCGGGCGGGTTGGAATAGTCAGTGCCGGTAATCTGAATCCCGATCCGGAGTGTCTTCAGCTGCGGATCGTCGAACGAGCGAACGTTCAACCGTCGATCGGCGCGTGAGACGAACACGTACGTCGATCGGTAATACGGATGCGTCGCCGACGCGAGCTCGTAGTTCGCGGGAATCCCCATCACGAGATCGCAATGGCCAGCACGCAGCGTGTTGCGGATGAACCCGCGTCGCTGCGGCGCCCAGAAGTACTCGAGCGGACGCCCGAGATCCTTCGCGATCACCTGCGCGATCTTGTTTTCGAAGCCCCGCTGCTTGTCGTCGCTAAACGGCATGTTGTTCGGGTCTGCGCAGACACGGAGGGCAGCCCTAAAGGGCTGCGCTACAACAGCAGCAGAGACGGTCGTAGCAGGAGAGACACTCGTAGCGCAGGCCTTGAGGCCTGCCCACACCATCACGACGACCAACGCCCTAGAGACCAAAGACATACACCGTGCTTCCCGGGGCCGTGTACTTCTTGATCTCTTTCATCGCGCCGACGACGCCGAGCGCGGCGTACGGATCGTCAGCGGAAATTTCCGGGAACGCGACCGCACCCATCCATCCGCCGATGCCCGAGTAGATGGCGACGTACTGTTTGCCGTCCGGACCGAGATACGTGATCGGGTTGCCGATGATCCCCGACGCGCAGTGGAACTTCCACAACTCCGTCCCGGTCCTCCCATCAATCGCCTTGAACCACCCATCCATCGTCCCGTAGAAGACGACGTCCCCGGCAGTCGCGAGCACGCCGCTGTAGACCGGCAGGACCGGTTCCTGGACGCCCCACGCTTTCTTGTTGTGCGCGACGTCCCACGCGACGAGCTCGCCTTGATAGCCACCAGGCCCCGGATACATCTTTACGTCCGCGCCGAGGTACGGCGTCCCCGCGATGTAGTTCGCGTCGATCGCTTCGTAGTCCATGCACGTGTTGTGGGCCGGGATGTAGAGCAAGCCGGTCTTCGGTGAAAACGCCGACGGGATGACGTCCTTCGCGCCCGTCGATGACGGACAGATCGCCTGCGTCACTTTGCCGTAATGCGTGCGCTTCGTCGGATCTTCAGCGGGCTTGCCGGTCTTGAGGTCGTAGCTCGATGCCCAGTTCGTCGGCTCGAACTTCTCCGCGGACAGCAACTCTCCGTTCGTGCGATCGAACACGTAGACGAAGCCGGTGCGGCCTGGATGGATCAGCAGCTTGCGCGGCTTGCCGCCGTAGTCCATGTCGACGAGCAGGTTTTCCATGATCTCGTCGTAGTCCCACGCGTCGTTCGCCGTCGCCTGATACGCCCACTTCAACTCGCCCGTGTCGGCGTCGCGTGCCATGATCGAGCACGACCATTTGTTGTCGCCGGGACGCAGATCCGGATTCCACACGCCGGGATTGCCGGTGCCGTAGAAAAACATGTTGGTCTCGGGGTCGTACGACACCCAGCCCCAGACCGTCGATCCGCCGAGCTTCCACTGCTCGCCTTGCCATGTCTTGGCGCCGAGATCTTTGCCCTGATCTTTCGCGTAGAACGGCTTGAAGTCGGGCGCGACGCGCACCTCGCTGTCGGGTCCGGTGTTGTACGCCTTCCACAGAATCTTTCCGCTCTTGACGTCGAGTGCGGCGACATATCCGCGGACGCCCATTTCGCCGCCCGCGTTGCCGACGATCACCTTGTCCTTGATCACAACCGGCGCATTCGTGAACGTCTCGCCGACGTTGATGTCGCCCACTCTCGATCGCCACACTTCCTTGCCGGTCTCCGCATCGACGGCCACGACGTTCGCGTCGAGCAGGCTGTAGATCACTTTCCCGTCGACGTACGACGCGCCGCGATTGACGACGTCACAACACGCGATGCCGACGGACCGACGGTCCGGATGCGGTTCGTACACGAACTTCACCGCCCCGCCCGGCTTCGTCAGATCGACCGCGACCAGGTTGTTCGGATACGGCGTGACGACATACATCGTGTTGTTGACCACGAGCGGCTGACCTTCGTGCCCGTGTGGGATGCCGGTCGAAAAGGTGGTGATCGGATGAAGGTTCTTGGCGTTCGACGTGTTGATCGTATCGAGCGTGCTGTAGCGGAGGTTACCGTAATCACCAGCCGGCATCCGCCATTCGCCGCGCGAGACATCCGAGACGAGGTGAAGATTCGGCGGTGCGCCGGGAGCCGTTCCGCTCGTGCCCACCGGCGCCGGCCCGGCCGCGCCGCGATCGTTATGGTTCTTGTCTGCGGAACATCCAGCTAGCACCGTGGCACCGAGCATCGAAGCACCTAGCACCACCGCACCTAGCACCCGTTTCATATCTACCTCAGCGTGTAGAGATACGCGACGACATCACGCGCCTGTTCTTGCGACAGCCCAACCGTAGGCATCGCCGAATGCGGATGAATATGTTGGGGTGTTCGGATAAACGACGCTACGTTGTCCGGCGTGTTCGGGAGTTCACCGCCGACGAACGAGCGGCGCGAAAACGAGATCAACGGCGGGCCAACAAGACTCGACGCGCCGGCGATGCCTGGAATCAGGTGACAGGATCCGCAGCCGTACTGCTGGATGACGGCGCTCCCTCGCGCAGGGTCGCCGCCGGAGCTGGCGTTCAGGGCAATCGCAAGTTGTGGGTCGCCGCCTCTGCAGGCGCTGACCGCGAACAGCAACAGCGGTATCAGCCAGCGCATACGCATTCCTGTCGCTGAGATGACGCAACGAGAATGCCAACGATGTAGCGCAGCCCGTTTGGGGGGTGCAGGCCTGAAGGCCTGCGCTACGTTCGGCAGGCCTGAAGGCCTGCGCTACGCCCGCATGGAGCCGAAGACTTGGATGTGGGAGTCGACGACGCGCTTGCGCTCTGCCTCGTCTGGCTCGAGCGTCCAGACGTCGCGCTGAGATGTGCCGCCGAGGATGATGCCGTCACGGCGCGACATCATGTGGATCCCGAGCTGGCCGGGCGCCGGCCGTTCGTGCAGTCCGCCGTTGGTGTGGTAGTTGATTTCGTCCTGCGGCACCATCACGACGAGCTGCCCTTTCAGCGGCAGCAACTCTTTATCACCAAACAGATCGCGCGCGCCGAGGCCGGTGCAGTTGATGACGATCGGCTCGCTCAGCGATGCGAGATCTCGTTGCGTTTCGAATTTGCGGACGACGATCTTGCCGCCGAAGAGGACAATGTCGCGCATCAACGCGTCGAGGTAGATGTTCGGCTCGATGCGAATTTGCGGCGAGCGGATCGCGTACTTCGTCTGGAACGGATGCTCGCCGGGACCGAAGATCTCGCGCTCCGTGTCCGCGCCGTCGGGTAACGGTTCTCGCGCGGGTGGCGTCTGCGGCGGCGTCGGCAACGTATCGGTGAGACTGAGATTGTCCAACCACGATACGCCGCTGATCGGATTGCCGCACATCAACTGCAGCTGGCGATACGAGATGTCGTACGCGCGACGATATTGCGCGTCCCACGCCGGCGTCCGCTGATCGCCGGCGACGAGGCCTGAACTTGGCGTGAACCCCGCGAGCGACATGTTCGAGGTGACATTCGGCGGAACCGCTGCGGCGTAAATCGTCACGTCGAAACCGCGTCGCTGCAGCTGACGCGCGCACGTCAGCCCGACCGATCCGCATCCAATCACCGCGACCTTGCGCGCCTGATGCTCGAGCGCGAACTCACTCGCCATCAGCCCAGTGCCCCACGCGAGCGACATCCCCGCGCCGCCGTGGCCGTAGTTGTGCACGAGTAGCTTGTCATCGAGCTTGTCGGCCTTGAGAACGAAGCCCGCATCCCGGTGTGGCCGCAGCCCCACCGTCGTACGGATGATTCGATCCCAGGACGCCTTCACCTGCGCCACCCGCAACGGCGCATGCGGCTTCGGCACGCCGCCCGTCTTCGCTTTCGACGTCGTCGTCGCGCAGCCACTTAGGCCAAAGCCGACTGTCGCAAGCGCGGTACTGGACACGAACGCACGTCGATTCATTGAAGATCCTTCAACAGGCAGAAAGGAGGAGGCCTGTGGTGCGCGCATTATAATCGGCCCGGTTCGCAACATGCGATTTACGGCTGGCGATCGAATTGGCGTGTACGAGATCCGTTCCGCCCTCGGCGCCGGCGGGATGGGCGAGGTGTACCGTGCCTTCGATCCCAGACTCGATCGCGAGGTTGCGCTCAAAGTCCTCCTGCCGGCGGCTGCCGAGCACGTCGAAGCGCTGGTGCGCTTCGAACGCGAGGCCCGCGCGGTCGCGGCGTTGTCGCATCCCAATATCCTCGCCATCCACGACTTCGGGACGGACCGCGACGTGGCGTACGCGGTCATGGAGTTGCTCGACGGCGACACGCTCCGCGAACGGCTCGTCTCTGGCAGGCTTCCGGTGCGGAAGGCCATCGATTACGCGACGCAGATCGCGCTCGGGCTCGCGGCCGCGCACGAGCGCGGCGTCGTGCACCGCGACCTGAAGCCTGAAAACATCGCGTTGTTGCCGGACGGCCGCGTCAAGATTCTCGATTTCGGTCTCGCGAGACAAATGCCGTGGGCCGCGACGGCGAGCATCGCACCGACGACACCGATCGCCACCTCTGCGGGGACCGTCCTCGGCACCGTCGGCTACATGGCGCCGGAACAAGTGCGCGGCGACACGGCGGACGCGCGGAGCGACATCTTCGCGTTCGGCGCCGTCCTGTACGAGATGGTCACCGGCTCGCGGGCGTTTCACGGCACGACCGCCGTCGAAACCATGACGGCCATCCTCCGCGAAGACCCGCCTGATGTAGCCGCGGATATTCCTGCGGCGATCGATCGCATCGTTCGGCACTGCCTGGAGAAGAATCCGGCGGAACGGTTTCAGTCGGCGCGCGATATCGCGTTCGCGCTCGACGCCGCCACGTCGGCGACCGGATCGCTGCCCGCAGTCGCGGGACGCAGCCGTCTGCGCCTGCGGCGGCTCGTTGCGGCTGCGGCGGCGGCGGCGACGCTCGGAGCCGGCGGCTATGTTGCGGGATTGAAACGCGCGCCCGCGCCCTCGCTCGAGTTCAAACGACTGACATTTCGTCGCGGTGTGATTTTCAACGCGCGCTTCGACACCGACGGCCGGTCGATTCTCTACAGCGCGTCGTTCGAGGGCGGGACGCCGGAGCTGTTCTCCACGCGACGCGACGGTCCCGATTCGCGCGCGCTCGGGATCCCCGCGGCCGACATCGCTGCGGTGTCGACAACGGGCGAAATGGCGCTCATCCGCAACCGCGGTCCCATGATCTTCTGGTATTCCGCCGAACCGGGCCTGCTCGCGCGCGCAACCGTCGGGGGCGGAGTCCCACGAGACGTCGCCACCGACATCATCAGCGCCGACTGGTCACCCGACGGATCGCAACTGGCCGTCGTCCGGCGGGTCGGCGGCAAGCACCTGATCGAGTTCCCGCTCGGCACCGTCCGCTACGAAACAACCGCGATCGTGACTCGCATCCGGATCGCGCCCGACGGACGCCGGCTCGCGTTCAACGAAAAGGGATTTGGATTCGGGCAGAATTCGGTAATCCGCGTGTGGGATGGCACGACCACGCTCTCGCTGCCAACCGACGCCGGCGCTGATCGCATCGAGTTCGCGTGGTCGCCGACGGGCACCGAAGTGTGGTTCGGAGAGGGTGTCGGCGCGACGAGCAACAATCTCAGGGCGGTGGACATGCGCGGCCGTATGCGGACGGTCGCCGTGTTGCCAATTGGTTTTCATCTCTTCGATATCACGTCGAGCGGCGCCGTCCTCGCCGGGCGGACCTCCATCCGAAGTTCGGTCATCGAGGTCGACGCGGCGACGGATCGTCAGCGCGAGCTGTCGTGGCTCGACATGTCGGAAGGCGATGACGCGACGGCCGACGGATCGCGCGTGCTTCTCACCGAGTTCGGAGAAGGCGGTGGCCTTGGGCGATGGTCGGTGTTCGTCCGGCCGACCGACGGATCGCCCGCCGTACGGCTCGGCGACGGTCAGGCGTTCGCGCTGTCGCCCGATGGCCGGTCTGCCCTCGCGCTACGGCGCGGACCGCCGCCAACCCTCGTCGTCCTGCCGACGGGCGCCGGGCAAACGCGTGAGTTGTCGAATCCCGCGCAGCTCGATTATTTCTCGGCGTCCTGGCTGCATGACGGCATGCACGTCGTCTTTGCGGCGCAGAAACCGGGCCACGGCCTCCAATATTGGATTCAGTCCATCGACGGCGCTGCGACGCCGGTGACACCAGAGAACATCTTCGCCGTTCCGGGTCTCCATCCGATGTCGCACGACGATCGGCTGCTGGCCTCGGAGCGGCGCGATCATGTGCTGGCGGTCTTTCCCGTCGATGGTGGTACGCCGAAGGTGTTTCCAGACGCTCTCGGGCTCAAACCGATCCGTTGGAGCGACGACGATCGTGCGCTGTATGTCGCGTCCGATGAACTGCCGACGCGTGTGCTGCGGCTGGACATCGGCACTGGTCGCACACAACTCGTCAGAACGCTGATGCCGAGCGACCCGGCCGGCGTCATCAACATCCATCCGGTGTTGATGACGCGCCGGTCGTTCGTCTATACGTATCAGCGAGATCTCACCGATCTGTATCTGATCGACGGCCTTAAGTAGTCGCGTTGGTCCTGATCGCGTCCTTGATCGCGTCCGCGAACGTGTCGAGTTCTTCGAGCGTCGTGTAGACGTTCGGCGTGATGCGCACGCCCTGGTAATCGAACTGCTGTCCCGGATACGCGGACTTCGTCATCGCCTGGCCGATGATCCGGTACTTGTTCCAGAAGAACTCGTTCAGCTTGCGCGCTTCGATGCCGTCGACGCCGACGTACCCGAGCCCCCAGCTCTGACCTTTGTCGAGGCTCGTGTAGATCTTCACGCGCGGCAGATCCTTGACCTGATTCGCCCAGCGCAGCGTCAGATAGCGCAGGCGCGCCGCCTTCCGGTCCGCGCCGATCGCCTGATGGAACGCGAGCGCTTCGCCGATGGCCGCTTTGTTCGCCGCAGGCTGCGTGCCCACCGCCTCGAACTTTCGGACGTCGTGGCTCTGCGCTTCGCTCGTCGCCTGCAGCGGCCACGTGCTGTTGATCTTGTCCCTGCGCACATACAGCAACCCAGTGCCGTGCGGCGCGAGCAGCCACTTGTGGAGGCTGGTGCCGACGAAGTCCGCTTCGAGGTCCCGCAGCTTGAACGGAAAATGCGCGATCGAGTGCGCCGCGTCGACGATCGAGACGATCCCTTTCTCGCGCGCCATGCGGCACAGGCGCTGGACCGGAAAGAGCTGTCCGGTGATGTTCGTCACATGGCAGATGTGGAGGACCTTCGTCCGCGGCGTCACGGCGCCGGCCAACAGGTTGTAGAGATCGTCTTCCTTCGCCGGCACCTGGAAGTTCACGCGAACGATCTTGATCTTCTCCCGCCGCTGCCGCTGATCCCACGTCGTCAGCATCCGCGGGTAGTCCTGATCGGTCGTCAGCACTTCGTCGCCCGGCTTGAGATCGAGTCCGTCCTGCGCGATCTGGAGCGACTCGCTCGCGTTGCGGGTGATCGCGATCTCTTCGGGATCAGCGCCGAACTCGGCGGCGAGGCGGCGGCGAACCGTCTCCATGTTCCGTTCGATCTGTCCGCGGTAGTAGACCGGCGCCTGGTTCGAGATGTCGTAGTACCGCTTCATCGCTTCGTGGACGACGCGGGGCGCGGGACAGCTGTTGCCGTTATTGAGGTTGCTGATCGTGCGGTCGAGGGTGAACGCTTCCTGGATCTCACGCCAGTACAACTCGTCCTGCGCGACGTCTTCAGGCGTGCGGTCGGAGACCGCAGCACCAGCCGCTTCAATATCGCGAAGGCCGTTCCGACCGACTGTCCATGCCGTAGCGCCTGCGGCGCCTGCGAGGCGAAATAGAGTGCGTCGGCTGATCATCGGAACCTCCGCGCGGATTATCGGCGGTGCAGGGTGCAGGGTGCAAGGTGCACGGTGCTCAAGGTGCAGGGTGCGAGGGTGCGTCGTGCGAGGTGCTTCTGTGCGGGGTGCGAAGGTGCGGGGTGCGAAGGTGCGGCGGAACGATCCTTGCGATGCGCTGCCGCCATGATCGTGCGCACTTTCGAAGATCTCGATGCTTGGCGGCTTTCTGATGATTTGAAGAACGGCGTGTACGCAATTCTTGCCACCACCCCCGCGAAAAGGGATGGCAAATTCTGCGATCAAATAAAGGCGTCCGCGAGTTCTGCGCCGGCCAATATCGCCGAGGGCTTCGGTTACTACGACCACCCGCAGTTCGCGAAACACGTCCGAATCGCGATTGGATCGCTCGATGAGACCAAGAACCACCTGGGCGACGGCATTGACCGGCAGTTCTGGACGCTCGCGCAAATCGAACCGCTTCTCACCCTGCATCGGCGCGCGCGGGGAGCCTGCACGGGATTACTCCGGCACCTCACCTCGTCGCGCGCTCCAAAGCCGTGGAAGTCGCGAAGCACCTA
>Ga0070741_10005700_pt1 | contig 27358 bp, 19 predicted proteins | sample Coa_R1_4_FD_66440 | JGI IMG/M metagenome (GOLD analysis project Ga0070741, IMG submission 66440) | Surface soil microbial communities from Centralia Pennsylvania, which are recovering from an underground coalmine fire - Coalmine... | ecosystem: Environmental > Terrestrial > Soil > Unclassified ...
CCGACGCCGGGTAAATGTGGACGACCCCTTCGCATCGCACGCGAACACCATCGGGCTCGCTCACTGCTGTGCCCCCCTCAGCTGGCCAGGTGTGGCGGCCCGCTCGACCAGCTTCGCGATCGTAACGCTGACGACGACGAAGACGACGACCAACCCGATCGCGAGCGCGGCCAGCAGCGCCCACGGCAGCCCGAGCACCAGCGGCGGCCCGGTCGACGTGTCAACGAAGACCGGCGTGCTGGGTAGCGCGAGCCACGAGCCGACCAGGCCCGCAACCAGCCCCACCAGTAGCCCGATCCCGAAGACGCTGGCCTGCTCGGCCGCCGTCGCCGTCCGCAGCGTGCGGGCCGAGACCCCGACTGCCTCGAGTGCGGCCAACTCGTAGCCCCGACGGCGGACGGACACCACCCGCCCGACAGCCGTGGCGCCAATGGCGAGAACAATCGCGGCCAGTGCGGAGACGAGGAACAGCGAGTCGGCGAACGCCGGCCCACTGTGGTCCAGGGCCGCGCTGTAGGCGGACGAGTGGATCGTGCGCTCAACGAACACGCGCTGGCGCGCCAGCCGTGCGGCCATGTCCGACGGCGCGGAGGGCGGCAGCCACACTTGGTACTGCGTGGACGTCGCGGCCGAGTTGCTCATCGCTGCGAGGGCGGTCCCGAAGTCGACCATTAGCCCGTTGCGATCGACCAGGGGCAGCGTTACCGATCGGATCACGCCGTCGACGGAGACCGTTTGGCCGTCCAGTCCGACGGCGACGACACTATGGATCTGGTTGCCCTCGTTCAGCGCCGCTGGCGCCGACGCGACAACCCCGGGAAGGGCGGTCGGGATCGCACCTGAAACGGCTGACGGCCACGTCGGCGAGCCCGTACTCTGGCGGACGTCGAGGGACAGCGACGCGCCGGCTGAGCCGATCGCCACCGGTCCCTTGCCGTCCCCACGCCACCGGGATTTGTCTGCGAATGAGGTGACCGGCCGCCATCCGCCGCCCGGGCGGATCGACGCGGCAATGGCCGCGTCGATCTCGCTCCCCGTGCTAAACGGGTTGCCCGGCGTGTTGGCCGTCAGGGCGAGAGCGGCGATGCGGCAGCCCGTCGCGCACGCGGAGGGCAGCGAGATCTCATATGAGCGGGTGCCGGGCATGACCGGCGCGACGGTGCGCACCGCCTGGTCGTGGTTCGGCTCGGTGAGATTCAGCGCGAGGTGCACCGGCTTGTTGGGATGCCGGATGAGGTCGACGTGCAGCCGCAGCCGCCTCCCGGTCACCGTGACCGGCGCCCGGCGCCCGCCCGCGAGACGGTGCAGCACCGATGGCAGCGGGGCAGACGAATTGCCCGGAACCCACGCCCCCACCGACGCGAAGCGCGCGGTGTCGACGGCAATTAGCGGCGGCACCCCCGCGGCGTTCGTGTACGCAACCGCCATCGAGTGCCCACTCGGGTCGGCCCGATCGACCGCTGTCCGCAGGTCGTGGACGCCAGCACCTGGTCGGACGATCAGCACGGTGTGGGCACCGGCCGAGTTCAGGGCGCGCAACGAGCGGTTGTGGCCCGCATCAGCCCAGGTGGCGACCGCGAATACCGCGATCGACACGGCCACCGCGACCAGCAGCACCGGGCGGGCCTCGGCCGGGCGGCGCAGCAGTTGGCGGACGGCGAGGAACGTCGCAAGCCGTCGCGAGTCGCGCGTCCACCGCGTCAACCCCCGGGCGAGGAAAGGCAGCAACCGCAGCGCCAGGACAGCCGCGGCAACGGCCAGCAGCGTCGGGGCCAACACGGAAAGCGGGTTCGGGTTACCGGACTCCAGGACACCACCGGCCTCGAGCTCGATCAGCCCCGCCACCGCGATCGTCACCGCCGCGGCGTCCGCGACCAGCAGCCCGATCGGCGAGCCAGGCGCAGCGGCGCCGAGACGCATCAGCGCCCCGACGGGTGTGACGACGATCCGGCGAGCGGCCACGACCGCGGCCACGACACCGCCCAGCACAGCAAGCGCGGCAACGCCATACGCCGCCGGCGGGAACGCCACCTCCGCCGAATGCCCGAGCAGGCGCGCAGCGAGCAGCCGCACGAGGATCCAGGCGAGCAGCGCCGCCACAGGCGCCGCCATGAGCACCAGCGCAACCGGCTGGGCGACGCTCTGGAGCAGGATGCTGCCGGCACGACGTCCACGCAGCTTCGCCAGCGCCACCTCGGGTCCTTGGGCCGCCGTCGTGTTCGCGACCACCGCGTAGAGCAGGAACATCGCCAGCAGCGCAAGCTGAGCCGTCGCTACGGTCACCAGCGTGCGAGCGAGCGATGTCTCTTTGGCTGTCTCGGCGAGGATGGTCGGCAGGCCGGTTGTAAGGGCGGCGACAGACACGCCGGTCGCCGCCGCCCGGTGGGAGAGGTGGGTGACCTTGGCATTGACCTGCCCGATCGTCCGCCGCAGTGCGCCGATGTCGTCATAGCTCACATTTCCGGGCAATATCGCCAGATTCGCCGACAGCGTCTGCGGCACCCGGTCCAGGCGGGACGAGAGCGCGGCCGGAGTCACCAACAGCGCATCGCCGGGCGCCGGCCCGTTGCCCGAAGCCCCCTGGCCGAACTGGAACAGGTCCCAGCGCTCCCAGAACGACCCGCCGGGCGAGACTGGGCGGTACACCCCGACGACATGCAGGCGGATCGGCACCCCGTTGGCCGCGGTCGGTGTGACCGTGTCTCCGACCGTCAGATGTTGCGCCGCGGCAATGTTCGCGCTGATCAAGGTGTCGGTGGTGGAGTTTCCCGACAGACAGCGGCCGCGGACGATGCGTAGGTGGACGCACAGATCCTGGATGGACGCGACCTCGCCCTTGAACGACGGGGGCGTGCCGCCGTAGGTGACATCGACCTGCTCCTCCGAGATCGGCCGTGCGAACAGGTGATCGTGCCTGACCTCTCCGGCGAGATCCCGGACCTGCGCCTCCCAGTCGACGCCCGGAAAGCCGAGCAGGGTACTGCGCGAAACGAGAACGTCGCGCTGGAACACGCTTGCGTGCTCGAGATGCCTGGCGAGCACCGTCTCATCGACCGCATGCAGATAGATCGGCCCCACCGTCGCGGCGAGTATCGCGACGACCGCCACCGCGAACACGGTGGCCGATGCGGCGGCTCGCCAGCGAATCGCGCGCACGGCGAGCCGCAGGGTGAGCCCACGCGATTCTCTCGACACGCGTCGAGTCGTGCTCAAGCTGGGGTTATCAACGCTTCAGAAACGACGTGGACCTCCGTCGCGGCGCAAAAGCTCGCATGAGAAGCAGCCTCCTGAACTCCCGATTGTGGATCACTGAGCGGTGGGACGGCGAGGGTCTCTCTCTCCGTCGACCAGGCCACCGACTGGTGCTACGCAGCGATCCTACGTCGTGGGCCGCGCCGGTCGAGGCCCCTTATCCGTCTGCGAACACGGCCCTAACGCGGGAACCGCACTTCCGACCCTTTTGTACGATGCGCCGGTCTACCGTGGAGGCACAGCAATTCAACGGTCCGAGCACCGGAACCCGTCTCAAGGATCGGGTCGTTCTGATTACCGGCGGCGGAACGGGAATCGGACGGGCGAGCGCGGAGGCATGCGCCGCCCAGGGCGCGTTAGTGGCGGTCGCGGGCCGGCGTCCCGAGCCGCTCGATGAGACGGTGCTCGCGATCCATGATCGCGGTGGGCGGGCGATAGCTATCACCGGCGACGTGGGAGTCGCTCGCGACGCGGCTCGGATGGTGCGCGACACCCTGCAGGAATTCACACAGCTCGACGTGCTTGTGAACTGCGCCGGTCAGGAGCTTGTTGCCAGCACTGTGGACACCTCGGAGGAGTGGTGGGATCGCGTTATCGACACCAACCTCAAAGGGGTGTATCTCCTCTCCCGCGAGGCGCTTCCACACATGGTCGACCGCCAAAGCGGCGTGATCATCAACGTCGCGTCGCAGCTCGCGTTCGTCGGCGCCCGCAACTTCGCCGCCTACACGGCCTCCAAGGGCGGCGTGATCAACCTCACCCGCAGCATGGCGCTTGACCACGCAAAGGACGGAATCCGCGTAAACGCTCTCTGCCCCGGCGCCGTTGACACTCCACTGCTTCGCCGCCAGTTCGAGGACTCACTCGGTCCACAGGGCACCCTCGAGGACCTGGCAAACCTCCATCCGGTCGGCCGCCTCGGCCAACCGGAGGAGATCGCCTGTGCGACCGTGTTCTTGGCTTCAGACGAATCGTCCTTCATGACGGCTTCCATGCTCGTCATGGATGGCGGATATATCGCCTGGTGAGGCGAGGCGCGCGATGCTCTTAGCGCGCAAGCACTGTCGCCAAGGCACCACGAAGGGAGGCACCCGGGTCTGAAGGGCCCGACTGAGCACGCCATCCCACAAAGCCGTCGGGACGAACCAGGACGGCGCCATCGGACTCGATCCCGTACAGCTCTTGGCCGGGTCCAGCAGCCTGGAGCGTGTGAATGGCCAGCGGGGTGCCGTTGGCAATGTCCGATGCCGCCCGGACCCACCCCTCGGCGTTGGTGCCGCAGACCAAAACCATGCCGGCCCCGTACAGATCGAGCGTAGAGCGACCATCCTCGAGCCAAAGGTGCGGAGCGCGCGAACCGGGCCGAGCGGTTTGAACGTAATCGCGCATCGGATCCTCGACCGCCGGGGGGGCTGAGCCGTCCGGGACGATCGACCCCGATGAGTACGTATAGCCGAGGTCCATTCCCTGACGGATGCCCATCGCGCCGCGGGCCGCGATGCCCACGCGGACGGGTTCAAGGTCGCCCATACGAACCGCCTCGGCCATTTTCACAAGACCCTCGCCCCGCCCCGCGGAATAGTCCACGTTGCGTTGGGCTACTGCTCGGCGCTCTTCCTCGTAGGTGTCCAGGAGGCCCTCGCCGGCCCAGCCGGCGGCGACAGCGCCAACCTTCCAGGCGACGTTGTGAGCCGACGCGATGCCCGTGTTCATTCCAACTCCGCCGTCTGGAGTGGTTCGATGTGCCGCGTCCCCCGTCAGGACGACCCGCCCGTCTCGGAAGCGATTCGAAAGCTCGGCGCCCATGATCCAGGAACCCACGCCGATCACTTCCACGGCGAGGTCGGGCAGACCGACCGCTTGGCGCACGACCGTCACGCAGCGGTCCGCCGGAAAGTCCTCGACGCGTTCGCCGGCACCGAGGTTCCGATGCATGATCCACTCGTTGGCGCCGTCCAGTGTGACCAGCGCTCCCAATACCTCCGGTGTGAAGACCGCGTATGACCAGGCGGGACGCTCGGCGACAAGCGGGCCCAGTCGAGCGCGGAAGAAAATGTTGACGAAGTGCCCCATATCGCCCTGCCCGCTGCGGTCGATCCCGAGCGAATTGCGCACGCCGCTGTTGTTGCCATCGGCGGCGATCGCCCACTCAGCGCGGATGCTCGATTCCTCTCCCGTCACGCGGTCGGTCACCGAGGCCGTGACCTCGGAATCGTCCTGGTAGAGCTCGCGGACCTCGCATTCGAAGCGCAGCTCAGCGACCTCATGTGCTGCAGCGCGAGCACGCAGCACCGCTTCTGTGATGTGCTGCGGGCAGCGCAGCCCGGAGGTCGGGCTGGGCGGGTCTGTCAGGCCGGCGTCGGGATCAGGTGTCTGGGTGCGCCCGAGCTCCTCGCCGGTCAGCGTCGTGGTCCACACCATCTGGCGGCAAAACTCAGCCGGCACACCGCGCTCGCGCATCTCTTCCTCGGCTCCCCACCCGCGCAATAGCTCGGCCGTCCGTTGCATCACTCCCACAGCTTTCGGATGATGCAGCGGCGCCGCGTGGCGTTCCACAAGCACATGGTTAACCCCCACCCCCGACAAGGTCAGCGACGCCGCAAGGCCACAGGGCCCCGCGCCCACGATCAAAACCGGCACTTCCAAATCCGCACTCGGCATCCAGCCCCTCCTTTCTCGACCGTCTACGTCCGCAGATTCTCAGCCGCGACCGGCCGGTCAGGCAGCTGGGCCGTCCACCAGTCGAGCGGGACGATTTGCATCGCGAGTTCGAACGAGCCGCGATCGAGCGACTCGGCGAGCTGGGCGATGGCTACGAGATTATCGCGTAGCCACTCGTCCTCGATCGGCCCCATCGCCGCCTGAGTTGCCGGGCTGACACGGCTGAGCCTTGGACGCCCCAGGTGCTCGTTAAGCGGCTCCGATTCGTCGAGCACGCTGCCCCACCAGTACAGACGACTGTAGAGCTCGACGTGGCGATCGACGATCTCCGCGTAGGTGCCCGAGTTGACCATCACGTCAGCCCAGCGTCCGAGCACCTCCTGGCCATGCTCGAGCATCCCCGCGATCAGACGGTGCAGCTGTTCGCGGTCGTCGTCGCTGGCGAGCATTTCATCCATCGCTGCGGTGAGACGCGCTGTGTCGTTCACCACCTCGGAACCGGCTGCCAGGGTCCCGTCGTCGAGTTCGCCGTCGGGAACGAGACCGGCGAGCTCGAGCAGACCGCCCCACACCAGGCGGGCCGCGCGGACCAAATCAAACAACGCGTACTGCGCGAGCACCGACCAGCGCTCGCGCTGTCGGCGCTCAAGTACTTCGTTAAGCACCGCCGCTGTCACCGCGACGACAATCAAGCTCGCGATCAGACCCGTCAAGAGCGTGTGACGCAACCAGAACCCGTCATTGGCGAGGTCCCAGGCGATCGCCCCGAAAAGAACCAGCAAACTGAGGCCGCCGATGATCCGCGTCGCGCGCACGTACGTCCGAAGCGAGTCAGCACGGCGCGGACCGACAGTGTGAGGAGCCATCCCCTTGGCGAGCATAGAGCGCCGCACACGCTGGCCGAAGCGAAGTGTTGGGGACCCCCACGGGCGCCAGTCCGGTACCGGCGGGGCGCCTCGCGCTAGCCTGAGCTGCGTGGACGCGGAGGAGTCGTTTGATCTGGATGCCGCCGGACTCAGGGCCGACGATCGCGATGCGGTCACGTCGCTCGAGGTGCTCGCCAGCAAGCTTGAGCAGGCACTCCCGACACACACCCGTGTCGAGCGACGTGGGCGTGGACTGTTTGCGCGCGGGAAGATAGTTGAGCGGCTCGAGGTGCGACTGGGCGACTGGGTGCTTTCGCTACGCCGGGCGAACGGGCGCGTCGAGGGCTGGCGCGAGCGCGAGGTGGGTGGTATCTCGATTAAGCGCGAGCCGCTCGGCATGGGCACGTGGGTGAGCGCATTGGTGCTGGAGCTGCGCGAGGCCTCCGGACGCAGCGCCGAGGCCCGAGAGGCGCTGGCGCGGCTGCTGAGCTGATGGCCAAAGACGACCGCGACGCGTCCGCTCAGACCCGGGAGCGCGAGCAGGCCGAGTCGCTGGCGCGGATCGAGTCAGGCGGCATCCCCGTACAGGCCGAGCGCCGGCTGCGGGAAATGGCGGCGAGAGACGCTCCGTTTTCGAGCACGCTGTCGGTTGACGAGTTCGCGCTCTGTTCGAAGCTCGGGTTGCAGCCGCTCGGGCAGGTGCTCGGCGCGTCCGTGCACCAGGTCGGCTGGCAGAACCTGCCCTGGTCCGGCTCGTGGGGCGGAGGGCTGATCGTCGAACTCGACGTGATCGCCGCGGCATGGGAGGAGGCGCGGCGCCGCGCCTTCGATCGACTCGCCGAAGAGGCAAGTCACCTTGGGGCGGACGTGGTGGTCGGCGTGCGTCTGCATCGGGGCGTCCATGACTGGGCGGCGGGCGCGGTCGACTACGTCGTCAACGGCACCGCCGCGCGGCTGCCCGGCTCGGAGCGCGCCGGCCACCCGCTGCTCTCAGACCTCTCCGGCCAGGAACTCTGGCTGCTACATGAGGCGGGCTATGCGCCCGTCGGGTTGGTTGCCACGACCGCGGTGTTCTTCGTGTCACCCTCTGCCTCCACCCAATGGGCTCGCTTCATGACAAGCGCCGTCAACCAGGAGCTAACAGACTTCACCCAGGGCGTCTACGCGGCTCGGGAGAGGGCGCTCGGAGCCCTCGCCAGTCAGGCGGGCGCCAGCGGGGCAGACGGGATCGTTGGGGTGCGGATCGAGCAGCAATCGGGTCTTCACAGCTTCCGGATGGGCTCCATTGGAGGCCAAGGCGATCGCGAGGGGCTAATGATCACTTTGCAAGCTTTCGGCACCGCGATCCGCGACCGAAAGCGGGCCGACCAACCCACACCCCAGGCCGCCATCGAGCTGGGGCGGTAGCCGAGAGGAGACCTTCGAGCAATGCCGACAGGAGCCAGATGCCGATATGAGTGAAGCCAGCTACGACCCGACTTCGCTGGAGGGAGTACCCGAGGCGGGGCGCGCGCGCCTGGAGCAGAACAAGGAAGGATTGTTCACCTCGGACCTGTCGGTGAACGAGTTCCTGCTCATCAAGCAGGCGGGTTTCGATCCCTTGGGGCTCGTTGTCGGCAGCTCGATCTACCACATAGGCGTCCAGGTCACAGGCTGGAAGCGCAGCCAGGAGATGACAGTGCTCTCGGAGGCGATGTACCACGCTCGCCAGCTCGCGATGACGCGCATGGAGGAGGAGGCCGACGCACTCGGTGCCGACGGTGTGGTGGGTGTGCGCCTCGATATCGGCCGCTACGAGTGGGGTCAGAATATGGCCGAGTTCATCGCCATCGGCACTGCCGTGAAGCACCGCGGCGGCGTGTTGCACAGGGCACCAAGTGGACGCCCTTTCACTAGCGATCTGTCCGGCCAGGACTTCTGGACGCTGCTGCGTACCGGTCACCGGCCGGTGGGGATGGTGATGGGCAGCTGCGTATATCACGTCGCACATCGCGGGATGCTGCAGTCGCTGGGGCAGATGGGCCGCAACATCGAGCTGCCCAACTTCACTCAGGCCCTCTACGACGCGCGGGAGCTGGCCATGGAACGGATGCAGACCGAAGCTGGCGAGCTGCAGTCCGAAGGGATAGTCGGCGTCCAGCTCAAGGAGACGAGTCACGGGTGGGGCAGCCACGTGATCGAGTTCTTTGCCGTGGGCACCGCAATCGTGCCCGGCGACGAGCGCGAGGAGATCGAACCCCCAACGCCGGTGCTGGATCTGGGCCGATAGGGTTTATGCCCTTCGCTACGCGCGGCTGTACTACACGCCGCCGGACGGAGGGGTCGATTTCCACGGGGAGCGCCCCGACTAACTCGACGTTGCGATCATAGACAGCTCAGTCGCTGCCCTCCTCGCCGCCTAGACCCAGCTGCGGTGAAACTCGCTTTACCGACGGTCCTCCTTGATCGCGCAGGTCGGCCTGCCGCTCGCCTTAGCCCGGAAGGTCTTCGGGGCGCTTCTTGGCGAGTTTGCCTTCGAGCAGTCCGGTTGATTGGCCAACTTCGATCATGTAGCCGTCGGGATCCCGCATATAGCAGCGAGTCTCAGCACCGCGATCGATCGGCGGCGTCAGGAACTCGGCCCCCTTCGAGCTCCACAGCTCATAACACGCCTGAATATCGGCGACGCGCAAGTTCATGAAGCTAGACACCTTGTCCCCCGGCTCATACTCGACTACCGAGATATCGGGCTTGTCGGGGGTGGGACCACCGCCGGGGTTCATTATCAGCCACGAGTTGGAGAGCTTGATCATGCAGGGGTTCTCCTCGAGCACCACCTGACCTCCAAGCACCTCGGAGTAGAACGCGCGAGAACGGGCAACGCTTCTTACGGTGATGAACAGGGTTACGAGAAAGCCGTCACTGGGGGCGGGCAGGTTTTCGAAGTCGATAAATGGCGTGTGCTCGCTCACGACCTCTGTGCTCCTCCTACGCGTTCTGCCTGTCCGCGGTCCGCCCTATGAGGATGGCCAAGTGCCCACGATACCGACGCCTCGCGGGCTCGCGCCTGTTAGTCGCCGACATCGTGCTGGAGCGTGCATCAACGGGTAGCTCACAGGCCTGCGGCCGGGCCCGCGCTGGTGCGCCCTGGGCGGGGACCAGGGAGGAACTCCCGGGGCTCACGGGCGAAGCTCGGACGTGCGAGCTTCAGCATTCGTTTTCGTGTGGCGCGACCATAGAGAAGCTTCGGTCATGGGCTGGCCCCGCCTGCTGATGCTCTGGATTCCGAACGGCTGGGACGGCCCGTTCGGTCCCGCTGGCCGCGGTGGCGTCGAAATCGTGTATGTAGACCGCGCCCACGGCTTCGGCCTGTTCCTGATCCCAAATGCCCCCTTTCCTTACGGCTCACGCCCCGAGTGTGGATGATGTCGGGAGACACCCTGCACCATATGGAGGACAAGCAGCCCACCACTGCCGGCAACGGCGATGCCTCGGATGCTTCGCTCACACCCGACGCGCAGCTGCCGTCGCTTGATGATGAGCAGGTGGGCGCCCTGCGGGAGGTGGGCCGTCAGTGGGCGCAACGGATGCCCGCTCGCGACGCGTGGGAGCGCGTACTGCCGGTAGATCCGCGTCTCAAGTACCTGGTGGACCGGCCAGCGCGGCGCAGCGCGTTCGTGCGCATTCGCAGCCGGGGGTCGGGCGACGGGGATGAGATCGAGTCCACTCCGCGCGCTGATGAGGCGGATTCGAAGCTGGGACGGGCCGGATATCTGCTGCGGCGGGCGCTGATCGGTCCGCCGCTGCGCAGCTCGGCGATCGCTGAGGAGCGGATGTCGAGGTTGCTTGCACTCCCAGTGCTCTCGCCTGATGCGCTTTCTTCGGTGGCCTACGGGCCGGAGGCGATGATGGCAGTCCTGGCCCTGGCCGGCAGCGCGGAGCTCAAGCTCTCGCTGCCGATCGGCGCGGTGCTCGTCGTGTTGATGCTCGCGGTCGGCCTCGGCTACCGGCAGGTCATCCGGGCCTACCCGCACGGTGGCGGCTCCTACATCGTCGCCAAGGACAGCCTGGGTCCGAAGTGGGGATTGCTCGCAGCCGCTGGGCTGATCCTCGACTACATCCTGACCGTGGCTGTCTCGGTGGCCGCGGGCGTCGCGGCGATTACCTCGGCCATACCCTCGGTGAGCTCCGTGACGGTTCCGCTCGGGCTGGTCGTGATCGCGATCCTGGTGTTCGGAAATTTGAGGGGAGTGAAGGCGGCCGGCGCGTTGTTCGCTGCGCCCACGTACATGTTCATCGTCGCGATCGCGCTGATCGTAATTGTGGGGCTGGTCGACTCGGCAATGCACGGCTTCCACGCCGTCGCCCCACCTCCGCACCACGCCACTGAAGCGCTCGGGGTATTGCTGATTCTGCGCGCGTTCTCCTCGGGCGCGACGGCGATGACCGGGATCGAGGTGATCTCGAACTCGGTGCCGGTGTTCGAGCCGCCCGAGGCCGACAACGCCCGGCGGACGCTGACGATCATGATCGCGCTGCTGGTTTCGATGTTCGTTGGCGTGGTCCTCGTCGCCCACCTGGAGGGGATCGCTCCCGGCACCCAGACCGTCCTTTCCCAGATTGCGCATCGCACCGTCGGCGGCGGTGTGCTGTACGCCTACGTCCAGATCGCGACCACCGCGATCCTGCTGATCGCTGCAAACTCGGCGGTCAACGGTTTCCCGCGGCTTTTGTACTTCATGGCTCGTGACCGGTACGCCCCGATCGCGTTTTTGCGGATGGGCGACCGGCTGGCATTCACCACCGGCATCGTCGTGCTTGCCGTTCCGGCGGCGATCCTGTACGTCGCCTTCAATGGCCAGACTGAGCCGCTGATCCCCCTGTTTGCCGTCGGCGTGTTCGTGGCATTCACCTTGGCGCAGAGCGGGATGGTCGCCCACTGGTGGCACCACCGCGAAAAGGGATGGCGACGCGCGCTGGCGATCAACCTGCTTGGGGCCGTGCTCTCAGGCGCGGTCGCGATCATCGCCGCGGTCACAAAGTTCGCCGAGGGCGCCTGGCTCGTCGTGGTGTTGATCCCCGCGATCGTGCTTGTCTGCCTGCGAATCCACGGTCATTACCAGCGTGCCCGTCGCGAGCTTGTGCCTCGGTCAGACGAGACACTCGAGGCGCTACCCGCGCACCCATCGCCGCCACAGTCCAACGGCGACGGCCGTCGGCCTACCGCCGAGGAGCAGGACGCCCCCAGCGAGATTCAGCACCTGCTGGTCGTGCCGGTCGCGGTGCTCGACCTTGCCGCGCTGCGGGCCCTGGCCTACGCCGCCTCACTCCAGCGACCCATCCTCGCCGTCCATGTCAGCCCCAGCGAGCAGGAGGGCAAGCGCTTTCGGCGCTACTGGGACGTGTGGGGCGCCTACCTGCCACTCGAGCTCGTCGTCTCGCCCTACCGTGCCACCGTCGCCCCTCTGGCCAACTACATCGAGGCCCTGCACCGTCAGCGGCCAGACATCACTCTGACCGTGATCGTGCCGGAAATCGTCCCAGCGCACCGCTGGGAGTCGATCCTCCACGGCCGCATCGCCCAACGGCTACGACAGAACCTCATCCATCACGAAGGCATCGTCATCACCAGCGTCCCCTTCCACCTCAAAGCATGACACCGGGGGAGCGAAAGGCCGTGGGCTTGTACCGCGCCGGCACCGCAGAGCAGCTCGAGAGTCTCCGCGGCGCTCTCCCGCTCCACGAATGGGCTCAGCCCTCGCCGGAGCCGCCGCCGCGTCCCCGAATCCACTCGGCGACCTGTTCGGTCATCTCGCCCATCTGGGAGCCGAGCTTGGCGACGTTCTCGCCGGCGTCTTGAAGGATCGTGCGGAAGCGCTCCGCGTAGTAATCGAAGGCGTCGCCGGCTTCCGCGCGGACGTCGGCCTCCTCGTCTCGGGTGCGGTACTCGCCGCGGACGATTCGGTCGTAGTCCCCTCCCTGGACCCACTTCATGACCTCCGAGACGCGTCGCACCGCGTAGGAGTGGGTCTGGCCGATCTCGTTAAAGAAGCGCCGCACGCGGTCGGAGGGGTCGTCCCAGCTCTCGTACTCCATCGCCTGGGTCAGGAACGCGTCGAGGTTCAGCTGCTCGACCGGTAGTCCTGCTGCTGTCACCATCAGCGTGCTGCACACGATCCGCGGGTCGCGGACGGCCAACGTCGCCGCCCGGTCGCAGCTCAGCTCGGTCGCGCGGTACCACTCGAGCAGCACCGCCCTGACAGCCCGGAACGGAATCCCCAAAAAGAACGGCACACCATTACCGACGCTCAGCAAGACGTTGAGCGTGGTCACGTATACGACGTGATCGGAGAGGATGTGCCCGAGCTCGTGAGCGAGCACCACCCGCCGCTCCCCTGGCCCGAGACGCTGGAGCAGATCTGAGTCGATCACGATCATCGGCTTGCCGGTTCCAACGACCTGCGCGCCACCGAGCACGCCCGAGCTGACATACAGGTCGTAGTGGTCGGGCATGTCGAGGATTCGCGAGACGCCCTCGTGTGCTCTCCACAACTCGGGAAGTTGCTGCTCGGAGACCTTGATCGAGCTGCCCAAATACAGCTGGCGCAGCGCTCGCTCGTACTGCCACTCGATCAGCTTGCGCACGACCGTATCGAGCATCGGAATCGCCCGGAGCGCGGCTGTCGCCGCGCGATCCGCCGGATGCTCGTACGCCTTGGCAGAGATGTTGGTGTACGGCTCGAGGTTCTCAGGTAAGAGATCGGACACGCGAAGTCAGCCTACCGCCTCAGTCGCGATGCCCTATCTGAGCGCTCACGTCGATCGACCGCAACGTCTGCCAAACGGATTGCCCATGATCGGGCCGGCGTCCTCGGCGAGGCCCAGCGCCATCGTAAATTTGCCGTACTGCGTGTCCCTGCCGAAGGTGTTGCCGTTGGGCATCTGACCGAATTCCCACACGCAGGCGTCGTTGATTTTCGCCTGCGTCCAGTAGGGGTAAAAGCGGCCGGGCGCCTGTGGTGGCGGCACAACGCAGTTGGTCGGGTGTGCCGGGCTGCAACGGTTGTTGGTCGCCGGGTTATCGGTGAGGAACTGCATCAGCGGGTAACCCACCCCGTTTACGGTGGTGGGCTCCTGGATGGTCAGCGCCGAGGGGGCCCTGCCCGGCGTAAGTGAGTGCGGCCAGTCGTTCCAATATGAGGTGCCGTCGTAGTCGAGGTCGGCGCCGGTGCACCCGGTGACCAGATCGGGAGCGGAGGTGATCGGCCCATGGGTATCGCCGGCCTTGTAACAGGGGGCGTCGTTGGGCTCGCCGCTTGAGTTCGAACCGTCTGGCGGCCCGGTGCTCTCGTATGGGCCGCGGCAGAACTTCCAGGACGGATCGTCGAAGTTACCCAGGAGTACCGGCGCGAACTTGTCGAGCTTCGTGCACGGAGTGAAATGCCCGACTTCATAGGCGACGTTGATGTTCGCCGCGGCCCAGCCACCCTGATTGGCGGGTTTGGCAGTCGAGTACAGGGGCCGGAAGTTCCACCGCGAGCCGCTGCAGTCGGCGATCGAGGTGTTCATGAAGCCGTTTTTCGCCGACGCCAGCATGAAGCCGTTTTCGCCGCTCGTTAAGTCGGCGATTCTCGCCTCTAAGGCGTGACCACCGCCCCGTTGACCGGCGTCGAAAATGTGGATGCGCAAGCGGTCGCCGGGCTTCATCCGAAGCGTCGCGGAGTCGGGCGTGAAGGTGGCAAGGTCCGCCTTCTGTGGGCTCGGCGGCCCGGTTGGAACGCCGTTGTGCTGGATGAAGGCGAAGTTGATCGGCTCGTTGCAGTTGTTATTGCAGGAAACAAATCCGTCCGTGCACTCCAAGGAGTCGATCGTCAGCGCCGCGCACCAGTGGGTGTCGTCACAACTGAGACCGTCCGCGAGCGGCGGGAACCCGGGCGGGTAGAACTGCAGCTCCAAAAAGGCGCTGCCGCCACCCGGATAGTGTCCGCTGGGCGAGTTCGAATCGCTGTCGGGCGTACAGGGCAGCTGGGGATAGGACTTGGGATCGCACAGGGCCATCGAGTACCACAACGACGGCATCAATTCAAAATAGTGCGTTATGTCTTTTCGCGGCCCCTTCACAGTGGGCAATGCGCGCGGATCACGCGGCAGTGTCTGCACCCACGTGATGTTGTTCGACGAGCCGGGCTTGCGCGAGTAGAACTGGATCGTCGGCTCGTCGTGGCCGATGTAGTGGCCGTTGTCATACAGCTGCCCATCCGGGCTTGCGCCGTGAACTTCCGCACAGATGGCGCCACCGGGCTTGACCGGACGCTGCAGCGGGCTAAAACCGTTGCAGTCCAGTTCGCCTACCGGCTGGATTGCTGAGGCCGTGGCGGTACCCCGGCCCGCCCTAGCCGCCGTGGCGGCGCCGGGGGCCATCGCCGCCACCACCGCGATCAGCGCCGGCGCGAAACCCACGACAACCCAGCGCCACCTCACCACGCTCGACGCAACTCTCGCCATCAGACCGGCTCCTATGTCAGACCACCCCCACCGACTTTCATACCATCCCGAACCTACCTCAGCCACGCCGCGTTAGGCGAGTCGCCTAACGTGCGAGTCGGTAATTGGCGGGTACTGCATACGATGAAACCGTGGCGACGCAACCCGAGACGCCCGGCGGGGGCGCCGGACGCCTCGGGCTCGCGTTCACTCTTGAGATGACCTCAGGGCTTATGCCCGTGCGGCACCTGTCCGCGCTGAACGGCGACGTTGGCCAGGGGCACGCCACTGATGTCCTCGGTGGGGAGCCAGAAGTAGCCGGGGCCGCCCCAGTTAGAGATCGGCTCCGCTGTACCGCCCACCGGCTGGGCGCCGCTGCTGACAACGACCTTGCCGGTCGATTCGCTGATCACCTTCTCGGTGACGTAGGCGGAGCCTCCCACATCGCTGAAGATGAACACGAATCGATACCAGCCGTCGGTGGTTATAACCGACGAGCCTGTACAAGAGCCAGGCGAGCTGTTGCCGAAGTTGATGACGAAGCCTCCTGTCTCGGGACAGGCGGTGATCACGTTGTCTCGGCCATAGGCGCCTGCGTGATTGTTCAGACCCACATCGTCGTCCACCAAGGCCCCATCCGGAGCAGCTGTAGACGGCGAAAGATAGAGGTCGTCGGTGACCGTAAAGCCCTTCTTCGGAAAGACGTTCTCATGCCCTCTGGCCGCCCCGCTGCCGAAGAGGGCGTATGGCCCGGAGCAGTATTCCGTGGTGGACTGCGGGCAGCCCTGTCCCTCGTCGATTGCCTGGGTGCCAGAGGTCAGAGCCATCCACGTACCAACGAGCGCCGGGGTACGTGGCGCGTAGTCACCTACTCCGCCGTTTGAGAATCGTGAGGGGACCCGATCGATGGTCCCGTAGTCGCCCTCAGCACCGTCGCATGGCGCGTTGCCGCTGCCTGATGGGCAGAACCCGTGTGTGCTGGATTGGAACTCCTGCGTGTATGTGGTCACCGGATACGGCGTGCGCGCGGCAAGCTTGGAGCCCGACTGCGGGCGGGCGACACGATGTTGCCCCGCTTGCACGCTGGCCGAGACCCCGACGAACGCACCTGCGCCGAGCGCAAGCGCCGCCGCGAGTACGCGAACTTTCCTCATGATGTCCTCCTGCGGGCTGGATCTCCCTACCATGTCCCGAATGGCAGAATTCTGGTTAACCGTACCGAAAGCGCCGGGCTTCGGGGGATTAAGTCGAAACGCGACCGCCGAACGCTTGGGGTGCTCACGGCCGCGCTCTCGCTCAGGGACTCAGCCACAAGACCGCGACCAATGTGAGCGCACCGACGACTCGCCGCGCACGTGATGCACCTCGCGGCGGCAGATCAGCCGCTGGCCTGGCGACGCCTCCGCGCTTGATATTTGCGGTTCGGACGCCGTCGGCCGCCTGCCGGAGAGACGAAGTGAGTCCTCGATCCAGAGCTCATCGAGTCGTCAGTCTCCCACTGGGGAGCGACAGCATCTAGTGCCCCCGTCCGGAGAAAGCGACGGGTTATTCGGGCTAGCCACGGTCTGGTTACCGTTTGGCAATCCGATAGATCGGACCGCTGAGCGACACGGCATAAATCCGCCCGCTCGTGTCCTCTCCAAATGACGACATGTTCCTAACCGAAAGGCCGGTCGCTCGCTTTTCGGTCGCGTGTCCCTCGCTGAGCTTGGCCGAGTTGATCTGCGGCCTGCACAGGTCCCCATACACATAGCGGCCGTACAAGCTCGGCAGGGAGTGATCCCTGACCACGTAGCCACCGATGATCGCGCAGTAACCGTCGCTGTGCTTGGTCACGAGCACCGGGAACACCGCGTGAGGCGCCTTGCCCGGCTTGTAGCGCAAGTCGCCCTCCCAGATGCTCCAGCCGTAGTTGGCACCCGCTCCCGTCCCCCGCGCGGCGTAGTCCACCTCCTCTTCGCGGTTCTGGCCGACATCGGCGATCACCAGCGCGCCGGTGAGCCGGTCGAAGGAGAACCGCCACGGGTTGCGCAGCCCGTAGGCCCAGATCGCCGGGAGCTTGCCCCGCTCGCCGACGAAGGGATTGCTCTTCGGGATCGCGAAACCACCCTGCGACAGGGGCTTGATCCGCAGCAGCTTCCCGAGCAGCACGTCCGTGTTCTGCCCATGGTTGTACGGGTCGCCCTCGCTCCCGCCGTCTCCGACGCCGACGTACAGGTCGCCATCGGGGCCAAACTGGAGCTGGCCGCCGTTGTGGTTGTTAAACCGGCGATGACCGATCGTGAGCACGTTGTGTGCGCTGTGCGGGTTGGCAAGGTTGGGGTTGTTGCCGGACCGGCGGTATTGGACGACGTGAACGTCATTGTTGGAACTCGTGTAGTCGACGTAGAACAGGCCGCTGCGGCCGTAGTTGGGCGCGAATGCCATCGACAGAAGCCCTTGCTCCTCGCCACTCGAGTTGACGATCTTGGTGATGTTCAAAAACAGGCGGGACCGCCTGTGCCCATCAACCAGCACGACAACCTTGCCGGATTTCTCGACCACGAACAGGCGGTGGGTATCGCCGGGCGCACCGGTGATGTAAGTGGGTTGGTCAAACACGCCGATGCGGACCAGGTGCAGTCCGGCCGAGCGGGCGGCGCCTTTGGCCGCCGTCGGTGCCTTCGCGCGCGCGCCGCAGCCCGCCAGCAGCAGCATGCAGCACGCCGCCGCCAGCCCCCATCTCCAGCCTGGTCGATGCCGTCCCATCTGCGGATTGATAGCGCCGTTACGGCCGGGAGACAACAGCGATGCCACCGGACGGGTGATACCCCTGCCGATGCCTTCCCATGCGCCACGGTTACCCACCGAAACGGCGCCCGGTGATGCTGCGCCGCACCGTACGGGTCCACGATCTTTGTTCTATTCATCACAAAAACCGCTCCGAATTTTGTTTCGATCATCACTAGACTCGCGGTACAGCTCGCAACTACAGTTGCGTAGCTCGGGAGGCGCCGCTCTTACTTAGGGCTAGGAGAGGCGAACCAAATGACACCCCCATGCAGGCGGCCGGTGTGCCGCGCGTCGACGCGAAGCCGGCCGAAATGAGCGCTCTCCTTCGCCTTCCAGCTGTCGTCCGCCACCGGCTAGGCAGGCTCGCGTGGGTCGCGGGCTTGGCGTGCGTGGGACTGGCGCTCGCGCCGGGTGTCGCACTCGCCGCCTCGCTCCCGGACGGCCGAGGCTACGAGAAGGTCACCCCCCTGAACAAGAATGGGATCGAGGTCGGCGTCGGCATCGGCTCGATCGCCGGCAACGCCGTCGATTGGGAGGCAATCGGGGGGTGCTGCGGAGCTACGTCGGCGGCGTCGAATCTGTACCAGTCGGTGCGGACCGCCAAGGGCTGGAAGACGACCGCCAAGACCCCGAAGCCGCCGCACCCGCTCGTCGGTCTGTTCGAAGAGCAACAACCGATGTGGTGGAGCCGGAATCTGCAAAAAACGATCTACCTCACGCCTGCGTCGTATGCGTCGGGCGACAAGCGACCCCCTGGTCCCGGATCCACGGTGTACAGCGACCTCTACGAGCAGGCGTCCGACGGAGGGATGACCTGGATCTCGCGGGGACCGTTCCCGGGCGCGGGCAAGAAACCGGACAACGCCACCTGGGCCGCGACCACGCCCAATGGAAACAGCGTCCTGTTCAACACCAAAGAGCGGCTGACATCGGACGCCACCGGCCTCGCGAGCCTTAACACGCCGCCGGAGTTCCTTTACGACCGCAACCTTTCGGCCGGAACAACCAGCCTCATCGATGTCACGACGACGAAGCTGACCGCAGCCGCCAGCAGCGGCGATATGACGATCGCGGTCGCGAGCACGAGTGCGTTCGCCCCCGGTCAACCCGTGACGATCGGCAGCGGCTCAGACCAGGAGACCGGCACGGTCTCATCCGTTCCGGATGCAACCGATATCGACCTGAGCTCATCCCTGGTCCACAACCACTCGGCCGGTGAGCGGGTGGAGGCGTTGATCAGCCCTGACGGCGCGATCGCAGGAAACGGAAACTGGCTCGACGACCCGTATTTGCCGGCGAACTACTACGGGACGACAACCAACTCGATCTCGAACGACGGGACCAAGGTCTTTTTCGAGAGTCCTCCCACGTTCGCGGGCGGCGGAGGTGGCGCCGAGGGCGTCGGACCGGCGCACCTGTATATGCGCGATCTGTCAAACCAAACGACAACACAGCTCGACGCGAACCCGTCGGCCGCTGGGCAGGCCGTCTACGAGGGCGCTTCGCAAAACGGCTCGCTCGTGTTCTTCACGAGCAACGAGGGACTCGCGGGCGACTCCAACAGCGATAACGAGCTGTACGAGTTCAACAGCACGGGCTCGCAGATCGGCCCGGCGGGGCCAATGTCGGTGATCCCGCTGTCGGACGGCGGCAACCCCAGCACGGATGGCAACGTCGTCGGCGTCACCGCGATCTCCAACGACGGATCTCAGGTGTATTTCATCGCTGAGGGCGTGCTTGCGTCGAATCAGGGCGCGCAGGGTGAAACCGCCACGCAGGGAGCGCTCAACTTCTACGTCGTCGACACGAAGACCGGGGCGACCACCTTCATCGCGACACTCGGCAGCGGGGTCCCGAACGACACCCGGGACAAGACGGTGTTGGCCGGCGAGCCTGACATCGATCGAGCGGCGGTGCCGACTTCCAACGGCAACGTGATGGTGTTCGAGTCAACGGCAAATCTCACCGGCCAGAATCCGTCCGGGCCGACGACGACGCTGGCCGCTGACACCACCTCGGAGCAGACCACGATCAAGGTCGCCAGCACGAAGGGCTTCGTCGCCGGTCGTCCAATCGAGATCGAGAGCTCTTTCCTACCGGAACGGACGACGATCGCGTCGGTGCCGAATGCGCACCATCTCAAGCTCGCAGGCGTAGGGTTGTTCTTCACGCACTCCGCGGGCGATTCGGTCGTCCAGTTGCCCCCGTTCGAGATCTACCGCTACTCGACGGACGGCTCGCTCGCGTGCGTCTCGTGTACGCCCACAGGCGTGACCGCGACGGGCCCAGCGGGCTTGGGCGCGAGCGGCGGCGGCAGCTACGGGCCGCCGCAGGAGGGCGTGCCGATGAGCTCGGACGGCTCGCGGATCTTCTTCGATAGCCCCGACGCGCTGGTGCCGGGCGTGATCACCTCGCCGCCAATCCCAATCGGGCTGTTTGGCGGCCTCACGTTCGCCGACCACGTGTATGAGTGGGAGAACGGACACGTCTACGTGCTCTCCGACCCCCGGTCGACCACCGGCTCCTTCCTGGGGACCACCACCCCCAGCGGGAACGACGTCTTCTTCACGACCGAGGACCAGTTGGTGCCCAAGGACACCGACGGCTGGGACGACATCTACGACGCGCGGGTCGGCGGCGGCGCTCCGGCCGGGGTCCAGGGCGACCTCCAGGCGCCGCGCGCCTCGTCCACGGCGCCGACCGAGTTCTCGCTGGTCCCCGCGGCCGCGACCTTGATCCAGCCCAACGCGGCGGCCGCTCCGTTCGCGGTCAGCTCGATCTCGTCGACGCAGCGCCGGGCGTTGGCGGGTACCGGGCGCCTGACACTCACGGTGCATGTCAGCGCGGCCGGCAAGGTTGTGGCGGTCGCGTCGACCGCCGTCCAGGGCGCCCGCGGGATCGCGGCCTCGACGAAGCATTCGTTCTTCGCAACACACGGAAGCGAGACGAAGCTGACGCTTCATCTCGGCAAGGCGGCCCGCAAAGCTCTCGCCGACAAGCACAGGCTGGTCGTGCGGATCGCGGTGAGTTACTCCAAGAGCAGTCAGGTAAAGGTCGCGACGCTGGCCCTGACCAAGGGGAGGGGATGATGAGGCACAACGAGCGCGTGAAAAGCATGTATCTGCTCAGCGCTAGGAAGAAGCTCTATGGGCTCGCGACACTGCTCGCCGGCATACTGTTCATCGCGCTGCTCGCCGCGCCGTCGGCCGACGCACAATGCGCGCACCCGTCGACGAAGTTCGGGATCTGCAAGTTCAGTACGTCGATCTCCTCAACGCAGGCAGGTGCGCATGCCGACTACTCGACATCGTTTTCACTGAACACCAACGCGCTCGGAAACACGGTCGGGCAGCTGAAGAAGGTCTCCGTGCAGTTGCCGCCCGGCGAGGTCGGCAACCCGCAGGCAATCCCGCAGTGCACCGACAACGACTTTCAGAACTTCAACTGCCCCTCCGACGCGCAAGTCGGCGTTTTAAACGCCACTTTCATCATCGGACCGGGCAGCAAGACCAAGCTCACCCAGCCGAACCTCGCCCCAACGACGCTGACATCCTCGGTGGGAACGTGTAGCGGGCTGTGTGACCAGGTGACCCTCGACGTCGCCGACGCCACTGGGGTCAACTCAGGCGACTATCTCACGATTTGCGGAGACGCTCCGCCCTGCATGGCGGAGGCCGACCACATGACCGTCGTGAGCGTCAACACCGGTACGACCCCCAACACCATCACCGGCATACCTGGTGGTCCGTTGTCAGAGATCCAGTACACGCACAGTGCCGGCGACTCCGTCTATGACGAGACGATCACCGTCAAGAGCACGGCGGGCTTCGAGGGCTCCGCGGGGGCCAACAAGATCACGCTCGGCAAGCCGGGATCAAAGGATTACGAGTCCGACACGGTCGCGTTTTACCCCGGCAGCTCGACCAAGCTCGACCTGAACAAGCCACTGAAATTCCAGCATCACGCGGGCGAGCCGGCGATTCACCTCGCGTCGACGGCGTCCGGGCCCGTTCCGATCTTCAACATGCAGCGCGATCCGCATCACGCGGCCACGCTCGCCGGGACGCTGCTGATCGCGACGATCGTCGTCGAAATCGACGTGCACTCCCCAGGTAGCAAGAACTGTGTTTCGTCCAGTTGTAGCCTGACCGGCACACTGAGCACGGCGTCGTCGCTGTTGACGCTCGAAGGAAGCACCTTGACCTTATGGGGGGTGCCGGGTGATCCGAGTCACGACTCGCAGCGGTGCGGCCAGCTGGGTCAGAATTGCCAGCCCTCTGCCGTCACGAAGGCGCCGTTCATGAGTAATCCGACCGACTGCTCGGACGGGCGGCTGACCACGAAGGTGACGGTCGACTCGTACGAGAACAACTCCGCCACGTCCAGCAGGCACCTGGCGGCGCCGACCGGATGCGACCTCCCGGGTATGTCGCCGACGCTGTCGGTCAAGCCTGACGACTCCAAGGCCGACACGCCTGCGGGCTACGACTTCGACCTGAAGGTTCCTCAGAACCAGCAGCCGTACAGCGTGGCCACGCCTGAAGTGAAAAATGTGTCGATCAAGTTGCCGGCCGGCACCTCATTGTCGCCGGCGGTGGCCAAGGGGTTGAGAGGCTGCAGCGACACCCAGTTCGCGTCGGACCGCTGCCCGAACGCGTCCAAGGTAGGGACCGCCTCGATCGCGACTCCGTTGCTCCCCGACCTGCTCACGGGATCGGTTTACGTCGGCTCCCCGACGCCTTCGCAGATGTATCGATTGTTCGTCTCTGCGTCCGCGGACGGTGTCAAGCTCAAACTGTACGGACAGGTACACGCCGACCCGAAGACGGGCCAGCTGACCACCGTCTTTGCGCAGAACCCGGAGCTACCGTTCGATCAGCTGAACCTGAGTTTGTCCGGCGGGCCGAAGGCGGCGCTCGCAAACCCCGACACCTGTGGGACGTTCACGACGTCGTCCGACATCTCGTCTTATAGCGGCGGCGCCGACGCCACCCCCTCATCGTCTTTCAACATCACCGGCTGCTCAAACCCGCAGCCGTTCGCGCCCGCCTTCCAAGCGGGCGTGTCGTACACGGTCGGGGGTGCGTTCACCCCGTTCGCGCTCTCGTTCTCCCGCTCGGATAAGGACCAGTATCTATCGGGTGTCTCGGTCACGCTCCCGGAGGGCCTGCTGGCGAAGCTGGCCGGCGTGGACAAGTGCACGAGCGCCGAGCTGGCGCACGCTGCGGCGTCATCGGGAGCGCATGAGAAGGCACACCCGTCGTGTCCGTCCTCCTCGCTCGTTGGTACCGCTCAGACAGCCGCGGGCGCCGGCCCACTGCCCCTGACGCTGCCGGGCAACGTGTACCTGACCGGCCCCTACAAGGGCGCGCCGTACGGCCTGGCGGTGGTCGTGCCGGCGGTGGCGGGGCCGTATGACCTGGGCACCGTGGTGGTGCGCGAGGCGCTGTTCATCGACCCCAACACCACGCAAGTGACGGTGGTCTCGGATCCGCTGCCACAGATCTTGAAAGGCATCCCGCTCAGGTTGCGGACGGTGAACGTGACGCTAAGCCGCAAGCACTTCGTCCTGAACCCGACCTCCTGCAAGGCGGCGCAGGTGACCGGCACGCTGACCTCGACCGAGGGAACCAACGCGGCGGTCTCATCGCCGTTCAAAGTGGGTGGCTGCGGCGGACTGGCGTTCTCGCCCCGGCTCCAGATCGGGCTCTCGGGCGCCGGGCAAACCCGCTCAGGCGACCACCCCACGCTGACCGCGACCGTGACCCAGCCCGCGCATGGGGCCAACCTCCGCGGCGTCAGGGTCACGCTTCCGCTGTCGCTCGCCCTGGATCCCAACAACACCAGGCACGTGTGCCCGTATGGTGTCGCGAAGAAGGTCGGCTCGGGACCGGTGCCCTGCCCGTCAAACACGCTTGTGGGCTCCGCCACCGCGCGGACCCCGCTGCTCTCTCAGCCGTTGAGCGGAAAGGTCTATTTGGTGCAGGGGATCCGGTTCGTGCACGGCCACCGGATCAGGACGCTGCCGACACTGCTCGTCGCTCTGCGCGGACAGATAGCCCTGAACCTCCGTTCGCAGACCGCGGTTGTCGGCAAGGGCGCGCTTGTGTCCAACTTCACGACCATCCCCGACGCGCCCGTGACCAAATTCGTCTTGACGATCAGCGGCGGAAGCAAGGGCATTCTCGTGATCACGGGGAACCACATCAACATCTGCAGCAAACCCCAGGTCGCGGGGGCCAAGCTTTCCGCTCAAAACGGCAAGGTGAAACAGGCCACCATTCGGATGACCACCCCGTGCTCCGGCGGATGACCACAGCTGCCCCGTTGCTACTCAGTCCGCAAACCGGCGAACCAACGGGGCACCGTCACGGCGGCTGAGACCACTGCCGCACGCGCCGGGCGGCCGAGGGGGGCTAAGTCTCGATTCTTAGCCCTTCGGGGCCGTGACGGAAACTTCAGTTTCGATGTCATCCGGAGGAAGTGCGCTCAGCGCCTCGAGCTCGAACCGTAGCTGCCGAACAAGCGGATGATCCGGCGTGATCTGCTCCAGAGTGATCAAGCTCTGAAGGTAGTGCTCTAAGCGCTCCCGATCACGCCGTCGCGCTTTCAGCAGATCCGGTTGCGCTGCGAGGCGTGCTCGCAGCTCGCACCTTGGCCACCTTGTCTGTGCGGGGCTTCGCTATCCAAGTTGTGACCCAGATGTGAAGGCGGCTCTTGCCCCCTCGCTCATCATGTGTGGGCACGGAATGAGTGGCCCACCGACCAGTGCAGGCGACACGCCGGCGGAACTCAATCCGCGCCGGCTTCGGCGCAGGCTGCTGGAGTTCGCCGGGGTCGGCGTTCTGGTCGGCATGTTGATTTTGCTCGGCCCGGGGCTGGGGAGCTTGCGCAGCCAGCTCCGCCGCGCCTCGCCGGGCTGGCTGGCGGGAGCCGTGGCTTTGGAGGTTCTCTCGGCTCTCTCCTACGTGCTGATTTTCCGCGTGGTGTTCTGCCGACGGATGAGCTGGAAGCTCAGCTATCAGATCGCCATGGCTGAGCAGGGCGCGAACTCAGTGCTATCGGTGAGCGGCGCCGGCGGCTTGGCACTGGGGGCTTGGGCGCTGCGCCGGGGCGGGATGAACACCGAGTACATCGGACGCAGAACTGTCGCCTTCTTCATTCTCACCAGCCTGGCCAACGTCGTCACGCTCGTCGTCTTCGCCGCGCTCTACGCGCTCGGCGTCCTGGCAGGCGACCGCGACCCAACCCTCACCTACGGGTTCGGCGCGGCTGCGTTGGTCGCGACCGCGATCGTGGTGTTCGGTCTGCCGCGGGTGAGTAAAGCTGCTCCGGTTCCCGCTGGGATGCGCTTGGGGAAGATCGCCAGCGCACGCCGATTTGCACGCGACTCGCTCGGGCAAGGCGTCCGCGACGGGGTGCTATTGCTGCGAGAACGCCCCGTCGGCGTCCTAGTGGGCTCCTTCGGGACCATGGGATTCGACATCGCGGTTCTCGGCTTGTCCTTTCGCGCGCTTCACTACTCGCCTCCCGTGGGGGTGTTGGTAGTGGCCTACCTGATCGGACAGCTGGGCGGCAACATTCCGATTCCCGGCGGGATCCTTGGGCTGGACGGCGGACTGATCGGCGCCTTCGTCCTCTACAACCAGCCGCTTGCGACTACCACCGGCGCGGTGTTGATCTATCACGCGATCGCGCTATGGGTGCCGGGGCTGCTCGGCACGATTGCGTTTGTGCGGCTGCGACGGATCCTGCAACGAGAATCGCAGGCTGCCGCAATGTGCTCGCCGCTGGCAGAGCCGCTCCATTTGAACCGTTTGCCGGTCGTGGCGGGTCCAACCAGGCAAACGGAATGAAAGGGAAGTCAAGAATGGTTTTCAGAGATGAGCGTTCCGAGACCCTGACCGCGGATCGCGGGCGCATGCAGCGCGCGACGTTTGCGGCTGGATGCTTCTGGGGCGTGGAGGCAGCCTTCCGAGAGATCGAGGGAGTCGTCGCAACGCTGGTCGGTTACACGGGCGGAACGGTCACTGACCCCAGCTATGAGCAGGTCTGCTCGGACACCACGGGCCATGCGGAGGCTGTACAGGTCTTCTTTGACCCAGACGTGGTGAGTTATGAGGAGCTGCTGGAGACGTTCTGGTCGATCCACGATCCCACCTCCCGCGACAGGCAGGGCTGGGATTTCGGCAGCCAGTACCGCTCTGCGATCTTCTTTCACGATGCCGATCAAGAGCGGTCGGCCATCGGTTCCCGCGACGAGCGCCAGACCGCGCTGGCCAGGCCGATCGTGACCGAGATCGCCCCGGCATCGCCGTTCTACGATGCCGAGGAGTACCACCAGCGCTACTTCGAGAAGCACGGCGGCGCATACTGCGCGACCACCGTCCGCTAAGGGGATGAACCCTCCTCGAGCTCCAGGTAAGGCTCGAGGAGGGTGCGCAGCCGCATCCGCCCGCGGTGCAGGCGGCTCTTGAACGCCGCCTCGCGGATGCCCGCGACCTCGGCGGCCTCCTGAGTGGATAGGCCCTCGACATCGCGCAGGGTGACGGCCATTCGCCAGTCCGCGGGCAGTTGACCGAGCGCACGCTCGAGTGTTCGCTGAAACTCACGGTCCAGTGCCTGCGCCTCGGGCCCCAGCTGGGGCGACTCCGAGAGATCAACGACTGGGTCCTCGCGATCCGGGTCGATACCGGCGCGGGGGGGTGAGTGGCGAGAAAGCCGCCGGTGGGCCTCGTTGAACGCGATCCGGTAAAGCCAAGTCGAGAACTGCGAGCGCTCTTCGAATCGCGCCAACCCCCGCCAGGCTCGCACGAATACCTCCTGCGCCACCTCATCGGCCGCGTCGGGCTCGAGGCCAAAGCGCCGGAGCGCACCGTAGACGCGGTCGGCGTGGGCGACAACGAGCTCGGCGAACGCGTCCTGATCACCGGCGCGTGCTCTTCGAATCAACTCATGCTCGGAGCTTGCCCCGTCAGTCACCGCGTCGTTATATCGACTGACCGGCAGGGCGCACGCGGATGCGTCGCCCCGCCACAGTCGCTTTAGTGCTCGTCGAGGTCGAGCGAGCAGGAATTGATGCAGTACCGCTCCCCCGTCTGGCCCGGGCCATCCGGGAAGACGTGGCCGAGATGGCCGCCGCACCGAGAGCACGTGACCTCGATCCGGTGCATGCCGTAACCGAAGTCATCGTGAAGCTCGACGTTGGCGCGGTCTGCGGGCTCAGTGAAGCTCGGCCATCCGGTCCCCGAGTCAAACTTCGTATCGGAGGAGAACAGCTCAGCGCCACAGCCGGCGCATCGGTATGTGCCCTTTCGCTTCTCGTCGAAGTACTTTCCGGTGAA
>Ga0070741_10005701_pt1 | contig 27356 bp, 30 predicted proteins | sample Coa_R1_4_FD_66440 | JGI IMG/M metagenome (GOLD analysis project Ga0070741, IMG submission 66440) | Surface soil microbial communities from Centralia Pennsylvania, which are recovering from an underground coalmine fire - Coalmine... | ecosystem: Environmental > Terrestrial > Soil > Unclassified ...
CGCGCCGGTGCTCGCACTGGGGTGGCGATCGCCAGCCTGCCCGGTAGCCTGTCACTCGAGGATCGGCGGTTAGCCGCCCTGCACACCCGGCGCGCCGGCTGGCGGCTCGATGGCGAAGCATCAAACGTGTATGATACGCGCTGCGATGAGCGCGATCGGTCGGCCCGTGGCGGGGAGACCGCTGCGGATCCACGTCATCACTGATCTCGAAGGCGCCGCGATGGTCTTTCGCTTCGACCAGACGCGGCAGGCCGAGCCAACGCCGGCCAAGCTCGAGGCGATGCGGCTGCTCACCGGCGAGGTCAATGCCTGTATCGACGGCATTCTGGATGTGGACCCTCAGGCAGATGTCGTGGTGTGGGATGGGCATGGCAGCGGCGGCATCGTCTACGAGGCATTTCACGATCTGGCGCGCCTGCTACCGCACCGCAACACGCCCGCCCCGTACGGGCTGGACGAGCACTTCGACGCCGTCTTCTTCGTCGGCCAGCACGCCATGGCCGGCACGCCACAGGCGCCGCTGGCGCACACCTACTCCTCGCTCACCGTCGAGTACTACAAGCTGAACGGGCAGCCGATCGGCGAGTTTGGCATGCGGGCGTACATGGCCGGCACGCTCTTCGGCGTCCCCGTAGCCTTCCTTTCGGGCGACGACAAGGCGGTGGCTGAGGCCCAGGCGCTGGTGCCGGCGCTGGTGGGCGTGGCGACGAAGCAGGGCACCGGGCTGGAATCGGCCCTCTCGCTCGGCCCGGGCCGGGCGCGCCGCCTGATCCGCGAAGGCGCGGCGGCGGCGTGCCGGCGCGTGCTGGCCCGCGAGATAGCGCCGGTGCGGCTCGACCCGCCCTACGAATGGGAGGTGCGCGTGAAGGAGGGCCAGGAGGCCGCGCTCGCCGGCTATCTCCGGCGCGAAGGCGCCGAGCGCCTGGACGAGCGTACGGCCATCATCCGCACGAGCGATCCGCGCCAGGTGCTGCGCTAGCCGGCGGCCTGCCCGGTGGGAGCGCCATGCCGATCACGCTCGCGGCGTCGCCGGCACGATGGTCGTCACCCCTTCAGACTCGAAGTCATCCAGCGGCAGGGGATGATAGCGATCCTCGAGCCAGAGTGACGCCTGGTCGGCGTAGTGCGGGCTACCGGGATGGCCGGACTGGCCGGTGGTGCTGGTAGTGACGATGCCGCCGCTCGGAGAGAGATCGGCCACCAGCCGGTACGTGGCACCGGAGACGACCTGGAACGGCTCGACCACGCTGTAGGCCGCCGCGCGCACGATGCTCTGCCCGCCGCTGGTGGGGAAGGGACCGACGTTGAACAGCCGGCGCGCTGCCTCGCGCCGGTGCGGAGGACCGGCCTCGGCAAGTGGATGCGTAAAGGTGACGGTGTGCGCGCGGCCCCACTGCCATTGCTCCGCGTGGGGGCCGAAGCGCTGCTGCAGCCATTCGACGGCGAGCGCCAGCGTCTCGGCCGCCTCGACGGCGATGCTGCGCTCGCCGAACCAGGGCGGATCGGTGTCGTCGCCCAGGAGCAGGCGGCGGGCCACCGCGCCGGCCTGCGTCGCCGCGGCCGGCGAGCCGAGCGAGCCCAGCACGGGCGGCGGCGCAACCGTGGCCGGCAGCCGTGCCGCCGCCACGCGCCGCGTCCACAGCTCCCAGAAGGCCGTCCAGACTGTGGGCGCAGCCGAATCGAGCCCGAAGGCGCCATCCCAGCTGCGCAGGAGGTCACAGGCCCGGGCCAGCGCCGGCTCCACCCGGCCGGCGCCCTCCATCAGCGCCAGCAGACGTGGCACCAGCTCGATCGCTCGGCCGCTGGCCACATCGGCCTGGATCGAGCCAAGCTCATCCGGCGACTGCGGCGCATGCGCCTCGAGGCGCTGGCGGATGCGCCGCCCGCGCCAGCCGTCGGCCCACGCGCCGCCAGCCACGTAGGCCATGCCTGGCGGGTCGTGGCGCCAGGGCGGCTGGTTGGCCGTGGCCAGCCAGCCACGTGGCGGATCGGCCAGCTGCGGCAGCTGGTGGAAGTCGAGCATTCCCTGCCAGGCATCGGCTGGATCATCCGCCCGGCGAAAGCCGCGCCGTGCCGTGGCGCGGCGCGGGATCTGGCCGGCCACGTGGTAGGCAATGCGCCCCGCCTGGCCGGCCACCAGCCCGTTGAGCGGCGGACAGAGCCAGCGAGCGAGCGCGTCGAGCGCCTCCTCGACCGAGCGGGCAGCGTTGAGCGCCAGCAGCGCCTCCAGGCCCGTTCCCACCTCGAGCCCGATCCAGCGTAGCGAGACCGGCCCGCCGCGGCCGCCGAGCGCGGCGAGGAAGGAGGGAAGCAGCGAATCGACGATCGGGCCGCGCACGGTGCGGCGCACCTCGAAGCGCTCGGGGGGCGCATCACGCACCTCGATCACCTCCTCCTCCACCTGGAACGGCACCCAGGCGCCGCGCTCGCGGTAATAGGCCGGGCGGGCCGAATCGACCGTCTCTACGTAGAGATCGCGCACCGGCGCGACGTGATTGGTGAAGCCCCAGGCGATCTGCCGGTTGCGGCCCAGGTAGACCCCTGGCCAGCCGGCATACGTAGCTCCGGCAACGTCGAGCGAGCCATCGGCGAGCGTGAGCTGCGCCTCGAACCACTGCCCCGGCTGAGAGAAGGCATTGTGGGGGTCGCTGCACAGCACCGGATACCCGGTGGTGGTGCGCCGGCCGGCGACCGCCCAGTTGTTGCTGCCCTCGCCATCGCTGGCCGTGCCGGGCGCGCCGCCGCTCGCCCGCTCGGCCTCCTGGGCCCATTGCTCCTCCCCCTCGCCATCGCTGGCCGTGCCGGGCGCGCCGCCGCTCGCCCGCTCATCGCCCGGTAGGATGGTCTCCTCTCCCAGCTCGATCTCGAGAAACGCCTCTAGCAATGCCGGCGGCAGGACGCGGCGTGCCACCTCGGCAATGGCGATATTCTCCAGGCGCGAGGTGAGTCCCCACCAGCGGTACTTCCAGCAGGCGATCGAGTCGGCCGGCCGCCAGGGCTCGGGCCGGTAGCCGAGCCAGTCGAACTCCACGTGCAGACGGCCCGTGGAGAGCGCCTCGTCGATCCAGCGATTGACGCCAGCGGCGTAGGCCTCGAGCACCTCCGCCTCCAGTACCGGCAGGCGCTCGGCGAGACGGTCGGCGTGCGCGCCGAGGCCAAGGATGCGCATCGCGCGGTCGGACGGGAGCGCATCGCGGCCCAGGATGGCCGCCAGCTGGCCGCGGGCCTGGCGCCGGCAATAGTCCAGGCGCCAGAGGCATTCCTGCGCCACGGCGTAGCCGAGCCCGAAGAAGAGATCGGGCCGCGAGCGCGCCCGAATGTGCGGAATACCCCAGGTATCCCAGCGGATCTCCACCGGCGCGCCGACAGCGCCGTGAATCGTTGCCTGGCGCGGCGGCACCTTGCGCCGCAGATAGTCGGGATCGGCCGGGAAGGCGCCAGCCGGGCGTTGTCTCTCATCTCCCATGGCCGGCAATCATAGCGCCAGGCCGGCGCCGCGGTCGCCGGCCTGGCTGACGTCGAGCTGGCGCAACTGTTGTGCGAAGCATAGCCGCCGCTCAGGCGCGGCTGCCGGCGGCGGCCACCACCTGCCCGGCGGCGCCGACCTGCTCCCGCTCGACCTGCTCCAGCAGCTTGAGGAACTCCCGCATCCACAGCCAGCCATCGCGCGCCCCGCGGGCGGTGACCAGCAAGCCATCGACGACGACCGGGGCCGCGATGTACGTGGCCCCGCAGACCTCGGCATCGAACTGGCACTTGGGCACGCAGGTCACGTGCTTGCCCTGGATCACCCCGGCGGTCGCCAGCACCTCGATCCCATGGCAGACCGACCCCACCGGGCGGCCGTGCGCCACCATCCACCGCACCACCGCCAGCAGATGCTGGTCGTAGCGGATGTACTCCGGCGCGCGGCCGCCGGAGATGAGCAGGCCAGCATACTCCTCCGGCTTGATGTCCTTGAAAGCCATGTCGGCATCGAAGAGATAGCCGGGGGATTCACGCGTGATGTGCCAGCCCGGCGGCCGCTCGTGAAGCACCAGCTGGTAGCTACGCACCTCGGGCGCGGCGACGACGCACTCGTAGCCGGCCTCCATCAGGCGCATCCAGGGATAGAGCGTGTCGGTCACCTCGGCCGCATCGCCGATGGCCAGCAGCACCTTGCCCCGGGGCACGGCCGGCATCGGCGTGCCGTTGCGCTCAGCCTCGGTGAACCGTTCGGCACTGGAGAAGTGGCGCCCCTGGTGCGCCGAGAGCTGCCCGATGTCGCTCTTCTCTGCCCCGTCCCTGCCTGCAAGGATGACGCCCCCAGGATCGCCACGCCGCTCGAGATCCGGTAGAGCCATGGTCGCTCCTCCCTTCTTAACACCATGCAGCATGCTGCCGGCTTGTCGCCCTCGACGCGTGATGAGTATAAGAGGCACCGTCCTTCAGCGTCGCGCGCCGCCGAGCTCGCGCTTCCATCACCGCGTACCACCCATGGTTCGGCGCAGGTACTCGAAGACAAGGCGATGAAACGGGCTCCAGTCAGGCTCGGGGATGCCGCTGGGCGGGGTCAGGGGCGAGCCATAGCCATACTGGAACATATCATGGTGGTAGATCGAATAGCCGCCGGCGGCACGCGTCCCTTCGATCGCAGCAATATGCCACTCGGGCCTGGTGCCGCCTTCGATGCCACCGAACTGGGTTGGGCCGCTGCGCGCCGGCTCGTCGTCGATCACGGGTTTGCGGAAGCGCTCGATGAGCTCCCGAATCTGCTGCGGCGCAGCCTCCCAGAAAGGCCGGGGGGCGCTGCGCCGCACCGTGTGTGGAGTGAGCAGGTCCATCGCAGCGTTGTGCTCGTCTGTGCCCAGCACGTTCGAGCCGCCGGGAGAGCTGGTAACCAGCCGCGCAGCATCGGTCTCCTTCACGGCGCGCAACAGCCGCCGCCAGGCCGTGGAATCCTCGTTCCAGAGCTGCACGATCACGTTGCGATAGGGGAGGAGGCATTCGGCCACGGCGCGGGCACCGCGCTCGAGCGCGTCCTCCGGCAGCTGGGGCTGCTTTTCGTGCGAGAAGAGCGTGACCTCGAGCACCATGCCCAGCGCATCGGCAGCGGCACAGAGCTCCAGCAGCGTCGCAACGTGCTGCTCGCGCAGTGTGCCATCGGTGGCATAGAGCGAATGGTCGGGAGCCGTGTCGATGAAGCTGCGGGGCGGCGCAAAGTCCCACTGGCACCATACCCGCAACGTGTTCACGCCCCAATCCAGGAAGGTGCGCAGCCAGCGCTCGCGCTCGCCCGAGCTTCGATTGAAGGTGGGATTGTAGAGGGCATTGAAGAAGCTCACCCCGGTGAGGGGAAAGGGCTGCCCATCGAGCGTGAGATGGGTACCCTGAATGCCCAGGGTGTGGCCGGCTCGCCTGGCTGCTGTCCGCTCGCTCATCGGCATCGGCTCCTCGTGCAGAGGTGGTGGGACCCGTGCCTGCCGGCCCACCCGGCCCACCCGGCTACCGTCTTCTCACTCATCCGTACTGCCTCCTGGAGAGCGGGCCGTTCGGCTGGAGCGCCCCACGGCTCACCCTGCCTTCTTGCCGCTGTCGGCATTCCGGCTACCTGTCCACGTCGGCTTCCTTGAGCAGCTGCGTCGCACGCTCGGCAGCCTTCATGGCGGCGTCTCGGACCGACTGCTTGCTGCTCCAGGCAGCATCGAACTCCTCCTTGAGGACTTTCTGGAGATCGGCAAAGTTGCTGATCCGCGGCGGAAGACGCCCGTGCTTGTTCCGCTCGGCCGCGATCTCGTACATGAGGTCGGGGCTGGGCAAGGCCGTGTTGGCCTGCCAGAAGGCCTTGCTCGCCGTCTGGCTCTTCCGCAACGGCTGAATATTGGCCTCGAGGAAATAGCGCTTCATGCTCTCTGCACTTACCAGGTGCTTGAGCAGCGCATACGCTTCCTCCGGATTCCTGGTCTCGGCTACGACGCCGAAGCCGGGGGCATTGCCCAGGAAGACGTGCTGCCTGGTCTTTGGCGCGGCGGGCTCTGGCGCCATGCTATAGGTGAACTGCATGGTCTTGAGATTGCCCTGATACCACAGATCCCAGTCGTACCAGAGAGCGATCTTCCCGGCTTCCTGGTGCTCGACCTGGCCTGGTCTCCCTGGGGCGCCAGCTGGCTGGCCTTGTACAGAAAATCCCATGTCTCCAGAGCCGGCGCCTGGTCCAGCAGTGACCTGGTGTACGACGCATCGAAGATGTCGCCGGTATTGGACCAGACCAGAGGGAACGACATGGTGTTGCTGCTGGCCGGAAGGGCGACGGTGCCGAATACGTCGCTTCCCTGGCGGTTGAAGCGCTGCGCGAGATCGAGATAGGTGTCCCACGTCCAGGTGCCGGCCTTCCAGTGCTCGTAGGGAGTCTTGATCCCCTGCTGGCGGAAGAGGTCCTCATTGAAAAACCACACGATCGTCGTCCAGCCGTAGGGGAGCCCGATCTGCTTGCCCTTCCACTGATGCTGCCGGAGGTTGACATCATAGAAATCAGCCAGGTCATACCGGTCGCGCTTGAGCAGGGTGTCAAGCTCACGGACCATGAGCTTCGCCTGCACGACATTGAAATCGCCCGTTACCGACACGCCGACGGTGTCGGGAGGCGTGCCGCCGGCCACCTGCGCGACCAGCTTGTTCACGTAGTCGCCCTTGGGGGTCTGCTCGACCTCCACCTTGATCTTGGGATAGCGCTGGACGAACGCGTCGCTGTTGGCCTTGATGGGGTCGATCAGAAAGCTGTCCCAGTGCCACACGCGCAGGCTTGCCTCGCGGCTGCCAACCGTCGCGCCCTCAGATCCACCGCTCCCCGGTGATCCAGTACCGACGCACGACGCTAGCACGCCGCCCAGCAGACCGGCCGCTCCATGCATCATCTGGCGGCGCGTGCCGCTCATCCTCGTTCCCGCCACCGGTCGTTCGCCTCCTCTTGCTCACTGCTCAGATCCGGCTTCCGCCGCCGGGGCAACGGCGGAGAGGGCCAGCTTGCTCGATCCTGCCCCGCTACGGCCACGTGGCCGCCTGTGCTGCTCATCTGGAGTGCTTCCTTCGGCTGCCGGTTCCGCGAGCTCGGCAGGCCCACGCTATGGCCACGCGGCCGTCCCTGTTACCTGCGGAGTGCCTGCCCCTGAGCCGTGCACGCGGCCCAGCTCATCAGTGGGGGGAGCTCCCGTTGACTCCCGCACCACGAGCCGGGTGGGGATGATGTGGACCTGCGGCCTGGGAGCCGGAGGAGCGTGGGCACGACGCGCCTGCGCCCGCGCCTGCAGCCGGCGCAGCAGCACCCGCACGCCGAGAGCGCCAACGGCCAGCTTATCTTGCGCCACGCACGTCAGCGGTGGATGGGTATAGGCCGTGACCTCGGTATTGCCGTAGCCAATCACCGACACGTCTCCCGGCACAGTAAGCCCTAGCTGGGCAGCCCCACGCAGCGCGCCGATGGCCAGGGTGTCGGTGGTGCAGATCAAGGCCGTGGGACGGTCGGGGCGGCGCAGCAGCTCGGCCGCGGTTCGCTGGCCATCGGCGTAGGTGACCAGACCGCTCCAGATGAGCGCTGGAGCAGCTTCCAGGCCCACAGCCTGCATCGCGTCCCGAAAGGCCGCCACGCGCTCGGCGTAGTGCGCCGCCCCGAGGTCACCCGCCAGACACGCCACGCGCCGATGGCCAAGCTGCGCCAGATGCTCGACGGCAGCGCGCATGCCGGCGATGTTGTCGCTGAGCACACAATCGACGGCAACGGCCGGCGCCTCGCCTCCGGCAGAGCCGGCATCACGCAGCAGGTCGCCGGCGGGACCTCCCGCCGCTGCGCCAGCCGGCAGGCGGCGCTCGAGCAGCACCACCGGCAGCCCACGGTCGTGCAGCCAGCGGATCGTCGCCAGGCTAGCGTCGCTGGTATTGAAGAAGAGCACGCCATCGACGCGCTTCTCGACGAGGACGCGAGCCTGGGCCGCCTCCTTCTCGATCGACCGATCCGAGTTGCAGAGGATCAGCGTGTAGCCGGCGCGGAAGCAGGCGGCCTCGATGCCGCGCGCGACCTCCGCGAAGAAGGGATTGGTGTTATCGGGAATGAGCAGCCCCAGCGTCCGGCTGGCCTGGAGGCGAAGCGACCGGGCGAAGGGATTTGGCGCGTAGCCAAGTGACCGAGCCACCGCCTGCACGCGATCAACCACCGGAGGGCTGACCAGAGCAGGCCGGTTCAGCGCGCGCGAGGCCGTGCTGATGGAAACGCCGGCCTGCTGAGCCACCTCTGCCAGACGAACCACGCCCACCTCTCCTCGTGCTGTCCACCGCTAGTATGGCAAACGATTGTGCAATCGTTTGCAGCCATTCTAGGCGCTGTAGCCGCCGGTTGTCAACTCCTGCTGGCTGAACGGGCGTCAGCCGGCCTGCCGAACGTGAATGCGTACGTATAGGATGGAGTGGGCTATACTACGATCATGAGTAAGCGCCTGCAGGTGGTCGTGGACGACGATGACCTCCGCGCCTTTGAGGAGAGTGCCCGAGCGCTCGGCCTGACGGTCTCGGCGTGGGTCCGGCAGACCTTACGGCGCGCGCAGCAGGAGGTGGCGCTCGGCGACGTGGAGACGAAGCTGGCCGCCATCCGCCGAGCCGCCACGTATTCGTTCCCCGCGCCCGACATCGAGACGATGCTGGCCGAGGTGGAGCGCGGCTATCTCTTGCCGGACGCCCGATGATCCTCGTCGACTCCAACGTGCCGATGTATCTCATGGGCAGCGACCATCCGCACAAGGTGGACGCCCAACGCCTCCTCGAACGGCTGGTTGGCCAGCGCCAGCGGCTCGTGACGGACGCTGAGGTGTTTCAGGAGATCCTTCATCGGTATACCGCCATCGCCCGCCGCGAGGCGATCCAGCCGTCGTTCGACGTGCTGCGAGCGCTGGTGGACGAGATCTTTCCCATCGAGGAAGCCGACGTCTTTGCGGCCAAGGATCTGCTCGGGACTCACCCGACTCTGTCGGCACGCGACGCGCTTCACGTGGCGGTCATGAGACGGCGTGGCGTGAGACGGATTCTCACCTTCGACCGTGGCTTCGAGGCGGTCGCCGGCATTGAGCGCCTCCCTCGGTGAGGCCCACATGCGCTGGCTGCTCCGGCGCAGCTGGAGCAGCAATGTCGCCGGCATTGAGCGCCTCCCTCGGTGAGGCCCACATGCGCTGGCTGCTCCGGCGCAGCTGGAGCAGCAATGTCGTCGGCATTGAGCGCCTCCCTCGGTGAGGCACGCCAGGGCAACGCAGATGCCGCGTCCCCATCTTGCGCTACGGCCTGCCGCGCCGGCGCGCCGGCTGCCTGATGCTCCTTGGCGTGGGCTGGGTCGAAGGACTGCTCACGGCCCCTTGGCGCGGGCACAGCCGTCCCTCTATGCAGCACCTGTCGGGTGCATGAACCGAGTCGAGGGCTACCCAGGCCCCTTGGCGCGGGCACAGCCGTCCCCCCATGCAGAGGGCAGCTCGTGCGCCAGCAGCGCATTCAGTCGCCGCCCAGGAGCGCGCCGCACGCACGCAGGCGCGCCACCTCGTCCGGCGAGAGGTCCAGCAGCTCCTGCAGCACCGCCGGCCCGTGCTGGCCGAACTCCGGCGCCGGGCCGGAGAGCGTGTCGTCGTAGCCACTGGCCTTGATCGGCACCCCGGGCACCGGTATGGTGCCGACCCCCGGCTGCTCGAGCGGCAGGATCATCCGCCGCGCCCGCAGGTGCTCGTCGGCCAGCAGGTCGCTCATGCGCGCTACCTTGCCCACCGGAATGCCGGCCGCATCGAGCACGCGGAGCCACTCGTCCGAGGGGCGCCGGCGGAGCACGTGGCTCAGCCGCTCCGTCAGCTCCGCCACGTGCTCCACCCGCGCGGCGTTGGTGGCAAAGCGCGGATCGAGTGCCAGCTCATCCACCCCCAGGGCCGCGCAGAGCCGGCGAAAGAGCGCGTCGTTGCCGGCGCCGATCGCGATCTGCCCGTCGGCGGTGGGAAAGGCGGCAAAGGGAGCGATCGTCGGATGCCGGCTGCCCAGCGGGCCCGGATCCTCGCCGGTGGCCCACGCCCGCGCCAGCGCGTTCTCCACCACCGAGACGACGGCATCCTGCATCGCCAGATCGAGAAAGCAGCCGGCGCCGGTGCGCTCGCGCCGGTAGAGCGCCGCCAGGATGCCGGCCACGGCGTAGAGCGCGGGCACCAGATCGCCGAGCGACGCGCCCACGCGCACCGGCGGCCCACCCTCGGGACCGGTGAGGCTCATCAGACCGGAGACGGCCTGGATAATCACGTCGTAGGCGCCGCGCCCAGCCCTGGGGCCGGTGTGGCCGAAGCCCGAGAGCGAGCAGTAGACCAGCCGCGGATTGAGGCGCGCCACCGCCTCGTAGCCCAGACCCAGCCGGGCCATCGCGCCCGGACGAAAGTTCTCCACCAGCACGTCGGCGCGGGCCAGCAGGCGCCGGGCAAGCTCCAGCCCTTCCGGCCGCTTGAGGTCGAGCGCCACCCCCTCCTTGCCGCGATTGACGGAGATGAAATAGAGCGAGCGGCCGTTGACGAACGGCCCAAACCCGCGTGCCTCATCCCCGCCGGGTGGCTCGATCTTGATCACCCGCGCGCCAAGGTCGGCCAGCACCATGGCGGCAAACGGCCCCGCCAGCACGCGCGCGAAGTCGATCACCAGCAGGCCTTCGAGCAGCTTGGGCATGCGACCTTGCCGCTCTCAGGCCTCGCCCCGCAGGCGGCGCAAAAGCTCCTCCTGCTGCTTGCGCGCGCGCTCGCTCGCGCTTGCCCGCCTGGGTGGAGGGGGAGCTGGCTTGGGCACCGGCGGTGGTGGGGGCGGCGGCGGCACGCGCGGCGCGCGCCTGGCCGGCGGCGTCTCCACCAGCCCCTGCAGCGAGGCGGTGGCCGTGCCGCTGGCGCGATCGAGCTGCAGGATGCGCACCGGCTGCATCGCGCCGCTCTCGATCAGCTGGCGTACCTTCGGCATCGCTTTGGCCGGTATCTCGTTGAGCGGAATGAACGCCGGCTCGCCGCTCTCCAGCAGAATGTCCACCAGCGCGCCGCCGCGCACCAGGCGCGTGATGACCCCTTCCACCACCATGCCGGGGCGGAGCAGCGCCAGGCGTCGGCGAGGCAGCTTGGCCGCCGGATGGTCTGGGGGGACCGTGGCGGGAGAAGAACGTCGCTGGGCCATCCGTACCTGCTCTCGAATACCTTCTGGCCGGCCGCCCGGCCGCGGCCGCTAGGCCTGGCCGCGGTGCTCTAGGAAGATGGGAAACTCGAATACATTGGTCGCGCCGTGCCGACGCAGGAGCTGCTGGTCACGCTGCGCTCGGCCACGATCGGTCTCGCAGATGGTGAGCACGGCCTTGCCGGCCAGCAGGTGGCCGGCAAACGCTTCCACCAGCTCCTCGGGAATGCCGATGGCGGCCAGCGCGCCGCGCGTGCCGCCGGCGGCTGCTCCCTCCATGCCGGCCAGCGCCGCCGCGTGATTGGGCCGTCCCAGCACCCAGATGCCACCCTCCGGCGCCTGCTCGACCGGAATGCGGAAGGGCTTGACCCCCACCAGCCAGCCGGCGATCTTGCCGAGCACGAGGGTAGCGAGAATCGAGTTCTGGCCGCGCTGGAGGGTGGCGACATCGGGCGGCGGGCGGTGCGGATCGATCACGGTGATAAGGAAGCCGATGGGATCGAAGCGCGGCCGGCGGCGCTGCTGGACAATGCGCGCCACCACCTCCGGCTCAGCCGGATCGCCGGGCAGTGGCACCGCCAGGCCCACCACATCTTCCGATCGGCCGGCGCGGCGCAGCGCCGCGATCGTCTCACTCAGCCGGCCGACATCATCGAACGTGCCACCGGTCACGATCGCGCGCGGCGCGGCGGCGCGCGCCACCGGCACGGCCGGCGAGGCCGGCCGCTCAAGAGTCGCCGTCATGGTCATGGTCGTGGTCATGCTTCTGGCTCTGGCTACGCTGCCTGGGCTCCGGCGGTGGCCGGCGAGGCCGGCTGCTGGGCGGCGAGCCGACGCTTGATGCGCTCGATGCGCCGCGCCTCCAGCAGCTTGCGCGCCCGCGCGGCCTTATCCTGGTCGATCGAGACCATGCCCAGCAGCGAGTTCGGCTCGAGGTCGTAATAGCTGATCAGATCGGCCAGGTCGGCCGCCCGCCGGTCGTTGTCCATGGCACCCTCCTGATCGAGCTGCCAGAGATAGAGCTCGGCCAGATCGCGCGGCCGCCGGCCGTTCGCCTCGAAGAACCGATCGATGATGCCTTGAAACTCGCCCAGGTGCTCGTAGTAGTATTTCGGCGGCTGGGCAAAGACGACGGTGGCCCGGCGCTCGGCCGGACGCTGCCCACCCACCGGCTGCCACGCCGAGAGGTTCAGGAAACCCATGGCTGCCCCACTTCCTCGCTCACAGAGCTCTACGCGCCCGCGCGCTGGCGGCCTCGCCCGCGGGGCTCGACCAGCGCTCTGGCTACCGCGATTTTAGCGTTTGAGGCTGATCGCTACCCCATCGCGAATGGGCACGAAGGCCGTCTCGAGCGCCGGATGTGCCATCAGGCGCCGGTTGTATTCGGCAATGCCGGCCGCCGCGCCGGCAAGATTTGCCTCCGCCACCTGCCCGCCGCAGAGCACATTATCGCTGAGCAGCACGCCGCCCGAGCGGAGCAGCGGCACGGTCAGCTCCAGGAAGCGCACCTGGTTCGGTATGCCGCCGGTCTCACCGGCGCCCGACCGCAGCAGATCGTTGAAGATCAGGTCGTAGCCGCCCTCCAGACGCGGCAGGATCTCCAAGGCATTCCCGCGCAGCAGCTTCAGCCGGCCGGCATGGCGGCTGCGCTGGAAGTTCGCCTCGGCAATGTCCGCCCGCTGCGGATCAAGCTCGATCGTCTCGATCACGCCCCCCACCGGCTCCGAGGCGGCGGCGAGCCAGAGGGCCGAATAGCCGGTGCAGCAGCCAAGCTCCAGCAGGCGGCGCGCCCCGCTGAGGCGCGCGATTACGTAGAGCAGGCGTGCCTCGGCCGGCCCGACGATCGGCAGCCGGTTGGCCCGAGCATGCGCTTCGACCTCCGCAATCAGCGGGTCGCGCGGAGGGAGCAGGCTTTCGATGTAGCCCTCAATCGCTGGCGCGGTAATTGGCTCTGGCATGGCATCGCCTCATCCTTTCCTCAGTGCTCAGCATTGCTCAGAATTCGGACCACCTCGCGGCCGGTGGGCAGGCCATTCTGGCTCCAGGCAGCACCCCAGCCCCGCAGGGGGTCAAGCGCTCAGGATCACCTCGCGGCCGGTGCGCGACGACTCTTCGCACGCCGCCATCGCCGCCACGATGTGGCGGGCATGCTCCGGGGTGACTGGCTCCGGCGCATCGTGCTCGATGCAGTCCAGAAAACACTCCAGCTCCAGCGTGATCGGGTCGTAGCGCTCGAGCGCCACCTCCTGCCACTCGCCGCGGCGCCCGCCCGGCGCGCTGACGAAGAGCTGGCGCCGGTCGTAGACGCGCAGCATCTTCTCCGTGCAGCTGATGATGATCTCGCCGCCGCCTTGCTCGATGCCGGCGCCGGGGATGTCCTTGTAGCCGGTGTGGGCGATCGTGCAGGGAACGCCGCTCTCCAGCTGCAGGTAGGCCAGCGCCGCATCGTCGGCGCGAATGTCGTGGTAGCGCGTGCCGACGAAGGCTTTGACCGCGGCCACGCGGCTGTTGAGGATGTACGTCAGACGATCGATCATGTGGGCACCGTTCATGAGCCACATGCCGCCGCCCTTCTCGCGGTCCAGAAACCAGGCCGGGCGGCCGGCCAGGCCAAATGGCTTGTACCAGCAGTCGGTCGCCAGCACCGGTGCGCCGGCCTCGCCGCCGTCGATCAGCGCGCGCGCCTTCACGTTGGGGGCCATGAACTCTTCGGTATGCGCGGTAAAGAGCTTGACGCCGTGCCGGCGGGCCGCTGCGATCATGCGGTCGCACTCCTCAACCGAATCGGCCATCGGCTTCTCGACCAGGATGTGCTTTCCGGCCGCAGCCGCCTCCAGCGCCACCGGACAGTGCAGAAAGTGCGGCAGCGTGAGCACCACCACGTCCACGTCGTCGCGCTCGAGCAGCGCGTGGTAGTCACGCACCACCTCGCATCCCCAGCGCGCGGCAAACTCCCGGCCACGCCCCTCGTCAATCTCGCTCGCCGCGACCAGGCGCGCCCTGGATACATTCTGCGCCGCGCGGGCGTGCGCGCCCGAGATTCGGCCGGTACCGATGATCGCTATCCCGTAGGTCCGCTCCACCTCTCGTGCTCCTCCTCCTGTCATTGCTGCTCCTGCTTCGTTAGCTGCCAGAGTGCTGCCAGACACGCGGGCGAAGCCTCCGGGCCATGTGGCCGGAATCCTCAGCGCCTGCGGATGGCTGCCGAGCGAGGCACGCTAGCGCGCTTCATCAGCGTCGAGTGTCTCGCGCACGATCTCCATCACCCGCGCACGCGCCGTGCGCACGGCGACGTCGGACTGGAAGCGCTCGCTTTCTGCCTTCACGGTGGCGATCGCCGCTTTGATGTCATGCGCCAGGCCATTGCTGATGGCCCCGAAGAGGCGCTTCAGCAGCTCCTCGTCATCCATGAAGGCGTAGGCCAGGTCCACCACATGGACGCGCATCGCCACCTGGCGCAGAGTCTCATCATCGATCGAGCGCAAGTCGTCGAACTGGCGAATGCGCCGCCGCAGTGGTTGAACGTCTGCCATGCGATCCTCGCTTTACGGCCCGCTCCCGCGTACGCAGGGGCGATTGTACTTATCTATACCTGGGGGCGCTCTGCCGGTCCTCGTGGCCTGCGCTGCTCGGCGGCGCGCGCGGCACTGCCGCGTGCACTGAGGGTACCATCCACCGCTTGCCTCCCTCGACCGCTACCGCAAGATGCCGGCCAGCTCGCCCAGATGAATCGCCAGCCCGGCGAGCACGGCTGCCGGGCCGAGGTGCTGCACCTGGAGCACATGATGGCAGGTGCCGGCGACGGCATCGCGAATGATCGGCCGGTACCAGGGAAAGAGGCCGGCCGGCAGCCGTTCCACGGGAAAGAATGCCACCTCAACCGACTCCTGATTGGCGCGCAGGTGGCCCCTCATCACGCGGCAGACGAACACCGGCGAGCGATGCGGCCGGTAGCCGGTGCGGGCGTACCAGCCCAGCAGGCGTTCGATCTGGACCTCGAGCCCGGTCTCCTCGGCCACCTCGCGTACCGCCGCCGCCGCCCACGTCTCGCCGGCCTCGAGAGCGCCGCCGGGCAGCTCCCATGCCCGCGGGCTGGTGCGCTTGACCAGCGCCACCTCCGGCCCGGCGGCGCCGTCGCGCAGCACGATCGCCTGCACGACCACCGGGCCGGGGCCAGGCGTATGCTCCGGGAGCTCTGGCCAGAGCCGCTGCAGGGCCGTAATAATCACCATGGCATCCTGGCAATCAGCCCACCGTCGGCCACGCTCACGCTCACAGCGCCATCCTGGCAATCAGCCCACCATCGACGAGGATCGTCTCGCCGGTGATGTAGCTCGCCTCGTCGCTGGCCAGAAAGACCGCCAGCGGCGCGACATCGGCCGGAAAGCCAACGCGCCCAAGGGGAATGCGCGCGCCCATCTTCTGGCGGTCGTAGTCCGGCATGGTGCGGAAGTAGCGCTCGACCTCGATTGCGCCGGGGGCAATGGCGTTGACGGTGATCTGGTACGGTGCCAGCTCGATCGCCAGCGCCTTGGTGAACATATTGATCCCACCTTTGGTCGCCTCGTAGTGGGCATGGCGCGGCGCGGAGCTGAAGCCATGGACCGAGCTCAGGTTGATAATCCGGCCGCCGCTGCCCTGGCGCACCATGTGGCGCGCGGCCTGCTGCGAGCAGAGAAACATGCCCCGCAGGTTGATGGCAAAGGTCTGGTCCCAGGTCTCCTCGTCCAGCTCGAGGAAGGGCTTGGGCCACGTGACGCCCGAGTTGTTGACCATGATGTCGATCCGGCCAAGCTCGGCCACCGTGGCATCGACCAGCCCGCGCGCCTCCGCGCTCTGCGAGACATCCGCCCGCCGCAGCAGCACCCGCCGGCCCAGCTCGCGGATCTTTTCGGCCGTCTGGCGCGCCCCTTCCTCGCTCCCGTGATAGCTCACCGCCACGTCGGCACCCGCCTCGGCCAGCGCCAGGGCAATGCCCACGCCAATGCCGGTGCCCGCACCGGTCACACATGCCACCCTGCCCGCCAGCTTCTGCTCTGCCATCGTGCCCGACCTCTCCGGTATGCAGCCTCCACTAGTGGGAGTGTACCCTCACACCGATGATCGCTGCCCAGCCTGTGCTTCCTCAGAAAGCCGCCGTGGTCGGTGCCGGGCTGATGGGCACCGGCATTGCCATCGTCCTCGCCGGCGGCGTGCCCGAGGTGGCGCTGATGTCGCGCCGCCGGGAGTCGCTCGACCGCTCACGGCAGCGCGCCGAGCGCTACGCGGCCGACCTGGCGCGCCACGATCTCCTGCCGCATCCAGCCGAGACGGTGCTGGCGCGCCTGCACTTCACCACCTCGCTCGAGCATGCAGTGGAAGGAGCCGGCTTCGTCGTGGAATCGATCGTCGAGGTGGCCGCCGAGAAGCAGGCCGTCTTCCGGCGGCTGGATGAGCTGCTGCCGCCGCCGGTCGTCCTGAGCAGCAATACGTCGGCGCTCCCCATCGCTGAGCTCGCCGCCGGCGCAAGGCACCTGGAGCGCGTGGTGATCTCGCATTTTATTCAGCCGGCGCACGTGGTGCCGGTGCTGGAGGTGGTGCGCGGGCCCGAGACATCGCCGGAGACAGTCGACCGCACGATGGCCCTGTGGCGCGCGCTCGGGCGGCACCCCCTGCTGATGCAGCGCGACGAGCCAGGCTTCCTCATCAACCGGCTGCAGCACGCGCTCGTGCGCGAGGCGGTGCGCCTGCTGGCCGAAGGGCTGGCCTCGGCCGCCGATATCGACGCCGCCGTGCAATATGGCCTGGCGCCCCGCTTCATTACCGCCGGGCCACTCAAGCAGCGCGACGTCAACGGCCTGGCGATGCACGTGCGCGTGGCGAGGCGCCTGTGGCCGGAGCTCGATACGCCCGACGGCGCGGCCGTGGCGCTGCGCTACCTGCAGCAGCTCGTGGATTCTGGAGCAACCGGCCTGGAGGGCGGCCGTGGCTTCTACGATTGGACGGGGCGCGACCCCGAGGCCGTGCGCCATGTGCTCGACGAGCAGCTGATCGAGCTCTGCAAGGCCGCGCTGGCCCTGCGCGGCACGGTCTAAGCTCTGGAGCCGAAGCTCTTCGTCGATGATCCAGGTTGGGAATCGACGAAGGGCTTCCGGGAAGGTGCATAGTCGGAAGGCCAGCCACACACCTGCCTCCGGGCGCGGCCGATGAAACAGCCCGAGGACCACCACCGGCGCGGGATAAATGCCCCACCAGCCGACCCTGGACCCGCAAAACTGCTAAGTAACGGCTGGCCTGTTCGTGCCGTCGGCCCTTCGAGACGTGGCGGTGCGGCTCGGCGCGAACAGACCGGCCGAGACGTAGATCACTTCGCCAGGAGCAGCTTATAGAACACGTCGGCCACGACACCCATCGCGCCGCCAAAGAGCACGACGAGGAGAATCCCCGCCACCCACAGCCCCAGGTAGCGGGGACGAGAGGGATCGCCTCGGTGCGGCGGAACGACCGGGGCTTCAATCGAAGACGTGTCTGCCATACCCATATGCAGGATAGCGCGCCGTTCGAAGCATCGTCCAGCGCAGCGGGCGGGCGCGCGCTACGACCAGCCGACAGGCGGCCACCGACCTCGCGCCAAGCTCTATCATTCGGGCGCGCGTGGGGAGTCAAACGCGAGCGCGTACTAGCCAGGCCACTACCGGACCCGCCCAAGACATGGCCACGGGAGCGGCCGATACGGGAGGCAGAGCATGAAGCTGGGCATGGTGACCTATCAGCTGGGCAAAGACTGGGACGTTCCGACGCTCATCGAAAAGCTGGCGGCGCTGCGCTACGAAGGCGTGGAGCTGCGTACCCAGCACGCCCATGGCGTGGAGGACACGCTCTCCAAGAGCGAGCGTGAGACAGTGCGCCGCCGGTTTGCCGATTCGCCGATCACGCTCGTGGGCCTGGGCACGACCTTCGAATTCCACGCGCTCGATCCGGCGGTGGTGCGCCAGAATATCGAGGGCACCAAGCGTTACTGCGAGCTGGCGCGCGACGTGGGTGCACAGGGCGTCAAGGTGCGCCCGAACGGGCACCAGGAAGCGGCCGGGGTGCCGCGCGAGCGGACACTCGAGCAGATCGGGCGAGCGCTGCGCGAGTGCGGCCAGGCCGCCGCCGACAACGGCGTGCAGATCCGGCTGGAGATGCACGGCACCGTCGGCGATGCCGTCGATATGCGCAAGGTGATCGACGTCGCCGATCACCCCAACGTATGGCTCTGCTGGAACTCGAACACGCGCTTCGACGTCGACGAGCACGGGTCGGTCAAGGCCGACTTCGACCTCGTCAAGGACAAGATCGGGCTGGTGCATCTGCACGACCTGACCGATGAAGCCTATCCCTGGCGCGAGCTGCTTGGCCTGCTCAAGCAGCATGGCTATCAAGGCTTCTGCCTGGCAGAGTGCGCAGCCTCCACCGACCCGGAGCGCGTGCTGCAGTACTTTCGCGCCCTGTATTACGCTTACGGTGGCTAGTGTGCTTCCCGTGGTGAGCACCCTTTCGGTCGCTCAGGTGCTTCCCGTGGTGAGCACCCTTTCGGTCGCTCAGGTGCTTCCCCTGGTGAGCACCCTTTCAGTCGCGAGCCCGGTCGTCCGCAGCCATCTTATGGCCAGCAGCGGCGCCGCCAGCGCCAGACTGCCGAGCAGCAGCCCATGAGACCACCGATCCTCATCCTCACCCGCAGCGACGATGCGAACCGCATGGCGGCGCACCTGGCCGAGCAGCTGCGCATGGAGGGGCTCGGCTGGCTCGAGATGCGCGACCTTGCGCGCACACCGCTCGGCTCCGAGGAGCGCCTGCCGCCGCTGGTGCTGGCGACTGCCGTGGAGTACGACGCCGCGACGAGCGCCACGCTGCGCGCGCACGTCGAGCGAGGCGGCACCCTGCTGGCCGCGCGGCCGTGCGCCGCGCTGGCCGAAGCGCTGGACCTGGGCCGCCCGGTTCCGCTGTGGCCGGAGCACGACCGAGCCTACGTGCTGCTCCACGCCCAGAGCGCTCCGGCGGCGGGGCTGCCATGGATCGAGACGGGCGTGCAGTGCTTCGGGTCGCTGGCGGCGTACCCTGGCCTTCTGGCAGCCCCGCCGCAGAGCAGCCTGCTGGAGCCATTGGCCTGGCTTGCGCCATACCCTGGCCAGCGCACACGCTTTCCGGCCGTGGCCGCTGGGCAGATGGGGCACGGGCGCCTGGCCGTCTTCTGCTTCGACCCGGCCACCTCGGCCGTGCGCCAGCAGCAGGGCCAGCCGGAGCAGGCCAGCAGCGGCACGCTGCCGGACTTCGACGGCGACGGCGCCTTCCGCCCCAACGATCTCTTCCTCGGCCAGCTCGATCCGGCGCTGCGCGACGTACCGCAGGCTGACGTGCAGCGCTCCCTGCTCGTGCGCGTGATCGAGTGGCTCACGGCGGCGAGGCCGCTCCCGCGGCTCTGGCGCTTTCCGGAGGCCGCGCCGGCCGCCGCGCTGATCGATGGCGATAGCGATTCGATGGCTGCGGAAGACCTGCACCTGGCCATCAGCACCTGCGACCGCTATGGCGCGCCCTTCGCCACCTACCTCAAGCCGGAGCACTTCGAGCTGATCGCGCCGGCCGAGGCGCGTGCCCTGCAGGCGCGCGGCCACCACTTCGGCCTGCATCCCTGGGCCGGGCCCCAGCCGGCCATCGCCGAGCTCCGTGCCGCCGTGGAGGCCGACGGCGCTGCCTTTGCGGCGCACCTCGGCTTCCGGCCACGTATCCATCGCGGCCACTGGCTCATCTGGCCGGGCTGGGTCGACCATGCGCGCGCGCTCGCCGGCGCCGGCATCCGGCTCGAGGCCAGCTTCGCCGCCGGGCGAGGCTTTCAGGGCGGCTACGTCAACGGCTCCGGGCTGCCGGCCTGGTTCGTCGACGAGGATGGGCAGCTGCTCGACCTCTTCGAGCAATCCACGATCTCGACCGACGACGGCTGGCTGCAGGACAAGACTGGTCTGCCGGCGATGACGCTGGCAGAGGCCATTACGCGCTCGTACCACCAGATCGACGACGCCGCGCTGCGCTTCCACACGGTGTACCACCCCTACTTCCATCCGGTAGCGCTGAAGGGCCGGCGAGCGAACCGCTATCCCACGCTGCCCTGGCTCGAGGCGGTGCTGGCGCATGCCCAGCAGCGTGGCGTGCTCTTCCTCGACGCCGAACGCTGGATTGACTGGAACGCGGCCCGCCGGCAGGTAGCGCTGGCACAGCTTGAGCATGATGAGACCGGCCTGCGCTGCACACTCCATGCACCGGTAAGAATTGAAGCCGCCAGCCTGCTCGTGCCGCTGCCGGCCGGCGCCGCGGCGGTTACCGCCACCCTCGACGGCGCGCCGCTCGATCCGCCCGCCTGCCGGGTGATGCTGCGCCACGGCCGGCCGTATGCGAGCGTGACGCTCACGCTCCGCTCCGGCGAGCAACGTGCCGTCCACATCAGGTGGCAGCAGTAGGGCACCGCGGGCGCGGCCTGCAGGTAAGGCTGCCAGACACTGGAGCGGTTGGCGCCGCTTGGGGGCCGGCGTCTGCTACCCCTCGATGTAGCGAAGTGGTGCCGGCGGCCAGCCGCGAGTATCTGCCTGCGCGACGAGCCGCGCTACGCGAATCGGGAAGATCGGCCTTCGAGCCAGATCACTGGTCGGCAGCCAGATGGGAGTGTAGCGGCCCTTGCCGGGCACGTGCTCGACCACGACCTCCGGCCCATCTCCAGTGCCGAATTCACCGCCGACGATCTGGGCCAGGAAGTACGATTGTGTCGCGCCCTTGAACATCACCTCGGCAACGAGCCGGCCGATGACCACCTCCAGGCCCAGCTCTTCACGCACCTCGCGCGCGGCTGCTTCAGCCGGAGATTCGCCGGCTTTGATATGCCCGCCAGGAAAGAGGTAGTACACCCCGCGCTCGTTCTCACGCTCGATGAGCGCTACGCGCCCGTGCTCCACGATGATGGCCGCTGCCCGGGCCATGGCGGAATTCTACCCGCCTTTGAGCGGTGAGACACACCCCTTTGAGCCTGATGTCGAGACGATGAACCGCCAGCCGCTTTTCGACGCCCAGCCTTTTGGGGGACGGCTTGGGAGCTGCGATTTGGTCCAGAAAACCGGTTCCGAGCTTTCTATGCGGTGGATAAGAACACTTTGCTCCGTGATAGCGTATACCGCGCGCTTTCGCTGGCTCCTCGACCGGCCGCGGGCCTATTCGCTGGAGGAGACAGGAGGCCAGGAGCAAGAGCTCAGAACGGCGGGATGGCCACCGGCCGGCCGGTGCGGCACGACTCGAGTGCACAGCGCAGGCCGGCGCACGTACGCGCCCCTTCGTAGACGTCAATCACCGGCGGCCGGCCGGTCTGGATGGCTTGGATCAGGTCGGCGGCCGGCATGGCATCGTGGGCACCGTGCCCCTGCGTGCCAAAGGCGCGCACAAGCTCGGCCGCTCCGGCCGGTAGCTCTGCGCCCAGCTCGGCGAAGCTGTAATAGCGCGAGCGGAAGCTCGGCAGCGGCATCATCTGGCGCAGGTTCGGGATCTTGCGCAGGAACAGGTAGTCGTCCGAGGTGGGCGTGCCTGGCTCCTGCTGCCGGCTGCGCTCCCACGTGCCCTTGGTGCCGTAGAGCGAGAGGTACAGGCAGTAAGGCCGGGCCAGGCCGCTGGAGACGGCAACCTTGGCAATGCAGCCGCTCCTGCCCGGCGCCTTGAAGAGCGCAACGAAGTGGTCATCGGCCACGCGGTCGAGTCCGCCTTCGGCCGGCTTATTGCTGTAGGCGGCCACCTCGGTGAACTGGGCGCCGGTGAGCCAGCGCAGCGTATCGTAGGGATGCGGCCCGCCGCCCAGGATGCCGGCGTATGGATTGTCGGCGCGCCACGTGCGCTCGCCATGCGGGCCGCGCAGGTAGCCCTCCACGTTGTGGAAATACTCGCCTTCGGCGTAGAAGAGCTCGCCGAGGTCGCCGGCATCGGCCAGCGCCTTCGCCGCCAGCACGTAGGGCGCCCAGCGCACCTGCTGCGCCATCTCCAGGTGCCGGCCGCTGCGGCGCACCGCATCGATCAGCCGGTAGCAGTCCTCGATCTCCGTCGCCATCGGGATCTCGGTCAGCACGTGCTTGCCGGCCTCCAGCGCCGCCAGCGCCTGGTGTGCGTGGTCCGGATCCGGCGTGGCCAGCGCCACGATGTCCACGTCATCGCAAGCGAGCACCTGCTCGAACCGCGCCAGCGTGCGCGGCACCTGGTAGCGCTGCGCCACCGCGGCCGCACGTTCGCCATCGGCGTCGCAGACGATGATCACCTCGGAAGCCGGGTGCGCCTGAAAGGCAGCGACGTGCACCGCACCACGACGGGCACCGACGACGGCCACACGAAGCTTGTCGGGCATCACCCATCACTGTACCCCATGCGCCGCTCGAGCACCGATCAGGCCATCGCGGCCGGACCTGTGTGGGTGAAAGTGTAGGTGAAAGACCAACGATGGCGGCTGCTTCGTCCTTGGCCTTTCGTCCCGCGTCCCGCGTCCCGCGCCGGCAGGACGCGGCCGGCGGCCCAGAACGATAAAAAGCGCGAGCCCCCACAGGAGCATTCCTGTGGAGGCTCACATAGTGGTGGAGATGGGGGCGAGTCGAACGCCCCGTCCAAAACAGACCGGTTTGACGTGCCTACGAGCGTAGCCGGTTCGTTTGTTCTCGCGCCCGCGGCCCGGGCCGGCAACGTGCCGGCGGGCGCCAGCCCCTGCTCTTTTCCGGCACCGCGGGGCTCAGTGCCGGAGCACCCCGACCTTTTTACGCCCAGCCTTCGCCCATCGGGGAGAGGCTCAGGTGGACGGCTGCCTGATTACTTAGGCAGCAATGGCGTATGCAGGTTCGCCAGTTACTTTGCTGTCCGTTGTTTTACGAGAAGGCGACGGACACCTCGGCTCGCCACGCCAAATCGCTCTGCCCTGTCGAAACCCGTCATCCCCATAAAGAGTAACGATGCATCCCGGCGGACCGGTTTCTCAGCAGCCTGATGCAGTTGCTCAAGGTACCAGGATCACTCGCTGCGAGCGCGCTCACGCAGCGCCCGCGCGATCTCGCGCCTCGACTCGCGCTCGGCAATCGCCGCGCGCTTGTCGTATTGCCGGCGGCCCCGAGCCAGGGCAATCTCGACCTTGGCTCGACCGTCCTTAAAGTATAGCCGCAGCGGCACGATCGTGTAGCCCTGTGCCTCGCTCCGCCGCGCCAGCTCGCGAATCTCTTCCTTGTGCAGCAGCAGCTTGCGGGGGCGCACTGGCTCGTGGTTGGCGTACGACCCGTGCGCGTAGGGCGGAATATGCACTCCTTCGAGCCATGCCTCACCCCCGGCCACGCGCACGAAGCCCTCGCGCAGGCTGGCCCGCCCATTGCGGATCGACTTCACCTCGGTGCCGGTCAGAGCGAGGCCGGCCTCGAAGCGGTCCTCGATCGCGTAGTCGTGGAACGCCTGGCGGTTGACGGCCACAGTGCTCTCCTGGCCGGCGCCATCGCCGCCCCTACGACCTCTCGCACCACTCTTCGCCGGCACGATCGCTCGCTCCTTCTGTGCTGCCTGCTACCAGTAATTGTCCGGTAGTTGTCGCCGGCCATGGCCGGACCGCCAGCTTGCCCCCGGTGGCGGAGCGCTCCGGCTCAGTCGCTGCTAGCAAGGTCATCGGCCATCTCTGCCGGGGAGGCCGGCTCGAGGCCAGCGCCCATCAGGTAGCCGCGGGCACGCTCCGCCAGCGGGTAGCGGCCCACCAGGCGCCAGAAGGCCGGGGAGTGGTTGGGCTGCGCGAGGTGTGCCAGCTCATGGATGAGCACGTAGTCGCGCACCCAGGCAGGCATGCCGGCAACGCGGTGCGAGAGCCGGATCTCTCCGGTGCGCGGGCTGCAGCTCCCAAAGCGCCGCTGCTGGTTGGCCACGTAGCGCACCGCGCGGGGCAGCAGGCGCCCATCGAAGTAGCGCCGGCTGAGGGCCAGTGCACGGCGGTGCAGCGCCCGGTCGTCGAGCGCCGCCGCCCGGCGCGCCCGCACCAGGCGGCCAAGCACCCGGTCCACGAAGCGCTGGATATCTGGCTCGGGCAGATCGAACGGTACGCGCACATCCAGCCGGTCGCCGCTCAGGCGCGCGCTCATCGTGCGGCGCCGGCGTGGCGAGCGAATGATCGAGATCTCAAGCGCCATCGTCCAGGTCCACTTCCAGGGCAGCCGGCTGCGGCCGGACCAAACGACGACCGGTAGGAGCGCCGGCACGCCGGCGAGTGGTCCTTCTCCTACCGGTCGGTTCCGCCGGAGCGCTCAGGCTGGCGCGAATGGCGCTCCAGCGCCGGCAGCAGCACCGGCTGCGATTAGGCGCCGGCGGCGACCGCGACCTCCGCCTGCTGCAGCCCTTCGGGGTAGACCTGCTTGACCGGGATCATCACCCCCAGCAGCCGCTCGAGCGCCATGGTGTGGCAGCAGATGCCCCAGCCGGCGAAGAAGTGGCAGGTGCACACCCACCGGCCCTGGCGATACTCCACCTCATGATCGCCATTCTCGCCGGTGAAGTGGACCTTCAGCTCCTCGATCCGGACCCGCTCCGGCTCCTGCGCATACTGCTTCGCCTTCTGCACCTTGCCAATCAGACTCGACTGCACTGATCCTGCTCCTTTCGAAGCGCCGCTCGCGCCCGGCCCTGCCGGAGCAAGCGGGTACCCAAAAAAAGCCGCGAGACACGGGCCGGCTGGCACTCGTGTCTCGCAGAAGACCGCAAAGGTCGTGCGCCGAAGGCGCTCATGCCCGCACCTCGGCTGTTGGGGATGCGCCGTCCTCGAGCACACTCCTTGGAGACCAGTTCGCCAAGCGGCCGCCTCCTCCACCTGGAGTATAAAGCGGCCATCCGAGCCGAGTCAATGCAATGCGCGCCGGAGGGTGCGCCGGCAGGCAGCGGACCACGTACACTAACGCATGCGCCCGGCAGCCTTGCGCTGCGTTCCTGCATTCCACCAGGGCGGGCAGCAAGCGTGGAGGTTTCGATGAAGCAGATCGTACGTACCGATAACGCCCCCAAGCCGATTGGCCCGTACTCCCAGGCGGTGAAGGTCGGCGACCTGGTCTTTGTCGCCGGACAAGGCTGCACCAACCCCAAAACCGGCCAGCGCGAGGACGCCAGCATCGAAAGCGAGACGCGGCAGGTGCTCGAGAATATCAAGGCTATCCTGGAGGCTGCTGGCGCCTCGCTGGCCGATGTGGTCAAGACGACCTGCTATCTCGCCAATATCGACGACTTCCCGGCCTTCAACGCCGTGTACGGTGAGTACTTCCCGCATGATCCGCCGGCGCGAACGACCATCCAGGCCGGGCGTCTGCCGGGCGGCATCCGCGTCGAGATCGAAGCGTTCGCCTACGTCGGCGGGCGATAGCGCCGGCGCCACGGCCGGCTGAGGTCGCCGCCGGCTGAGCCGGGCCGTACCCGGCCTCCCCAAGCCAGCGGCGCAGGTGGCCGAGCGCGCGGTAGCGGAGCTGCCGCGCCGCAGGGATGGAGATCGCAAGCGCCGCCGCCACGCCCTCGTCGCCAAGCTGGCGCCAGTAGTAGAGAAAGAGCACCCGCTTGTGGCGCGGCGAGAGCGAGCCAAGCGCTTCGTGCAGCGCCGCGGCAGCACCCGATTGCTCCCAGTCGTGCGCCTCGCGGTAGAGCCGCGCGCTCAGCGCCTCGGCCAGCACCACCGCCGCGTCGTCGTGCCAGGCAAGGCGGCGGCCGGGCGGGCGGCGCCTGGCCTGGGCCTGCACCCGCTGCGCCAGCCGGGCGCGCAGGCGAAGCGTAAAGAAGGCCAGGGGTGAGCCCAGGCGCGGATCGCACCACGCCATGAGCTGGAGCAGGGCGGCGCGGGCCTCCTGCAGCAGATCCTCGAGCTCCAGCTCGAGCCCCAGGCGCCGCGCGCGCCGGGCGGCGCGCCGCGCTGTCCCCTGGACCAGCGGCTCGAGCTGCTCCAAGAGCTGCGCCTGCGCCTCGCGGTTGCCAGCCCGCGCCGCGATCGCCAGCGCCTCGATCCGAGCTTCCAGCTTGGGCGTCAGGGGAGGCACCTCCAGCGCCGCCGGCCGCCCTCCAGTACCGGCAGCTGGCCCCCTTGCCAGAGGCTCGGCAGCGCCACGCCATCGTTCTCCTTGCTGTTGCACCATAGCATCCGTCGCTCTCTGCCCGCCCTATAAGCTCTGCCCGCTCCTGCTTACGCTACCCGCTCCAGATCTCGAGAGCCGTCGGGGGCCATCGGGCATGGTCCCCGATGGCCGCTCCACGCATCGCCCGCGATGCTTAGCAGAACCGGACGACGCCGACGACCTTGCCCTGAATCTTTACCTCCTTGGCGAAAATAGCCGGATAGTAGGGATTGGCCGGCACTAGCTTGATCTGCCCGGCCTCACGGTAGAAGCGCTTGAGCGTCACCTGGTCGCCATCGAGCAAGGCCACCACCGTATCACCGTCGCGGGCCGTTTGCTGCGCGCGCACGATCACCAGGTCGCCATCCTGGATGCACGCATCGACCATGCTGTCGCCACGCACCCGCAGGGCATAGAGCGCGCGCGGATCACCACCCTGCGCCGAGAGCCGCGCGCGGTCCACCAGCACGTAGTCCTCCGGCACCTGATGCGCCTCGATCGGTCGGCCGGCGGCAATCGTGCCCAGCACCGGCACGCGCCAGGCGCGCGCGGCCGGCGGCGCTCCCTGGGCCGGCTGGGCCGGTGCGGCGAGCCGCGCGCGGCGTGGCCGCCCCCGCGGCCATGTGACGTAGCCCTTCCTGGCCAGGGCTGCCAGATGCAGGTGCACCGCCGCCGGGGTGATGCCGCCCAGGCGCTCGCCCAGCTCACGCAGCGTGGGCAGCTCGCCTCCAGGCCCGGCTGCCTCCGCCAGCGCCGCCAGCACCTCGCGCTGCCGTGTCGTCAAGCCACGCATTGCCTGCCGCCTCGCCGTCAAGGCTCCATTGAGCCACAAATTCCACTAAAAGTCAAGGGTTCTTGGCTAGGATTTAAGCCATATTTTTAAGCTGATCTACGCCTCGATGCGTGGCCCTGGTGCTCCAGGAGGCCCATCAGGCCAGCAGATCGCGGAGACGTGGGTAGAGCGCGGTGTAGCGCTGGAAGAGGCGATCGTAGGTCGTCTGGTGCTCGGCAGTGGGCAGCACCGGAGCATCG
>Ga0070741_10005702_pt1 | contig 27352 bp, 26 predicted proteins | sample Coa_R1_4_FD_66440 | JGI IMG/M metagenome (GOLD analysis project Ga0070741, IMG submission 66440) | Surface soil microbial communities from Centralia Pennsylvania, which are recovering from an underground coalmine fire - Coalmine... | ecosystem: Environmental > Terrestrial > Soil > Unclassified ...
AAGCTCCCGTGATTGGCGCGATCGAATCGTCGTCCCTATTAGAAATAGGGGCTAGATTCGATCGTCCAATCCCGGGGCTTTGGCTCGGTCTTAAATCCAAATTTTCAATCACGTTGGGTACATACTATTTCCATCTGAAACGTAGAATTTTGCCTTAGCCGAAGGGGGCGTCTTCGCATCCACCCCCCAGGCTCTAGTTTCCCAATAGTAGCCTGGGCGGAGTCGGATGCAAATCTGCCGCCTTCAGCGTTGGCAAATTCCCCAGCTTTCAAGCGTCAACAGTATATGCGCTGACGCTTGAAAGTTGCGAAGCAAGCCTACAGTGAATCGGCTCGAAGGATGGGACGACCTCTGGCGCCTGGAATGATCCAAGTGGTTTTTTTGTGTGCGATCACTTCTTGCCGAGCTTGTATTCAATCAGATCGTATCCCCAAGGCAATTCCATAGTGTAGAAAGTTCCATCTTCAAGCTGTAATTCTATCTTTCCGACGCCTTTCTGCGATCCAATGATTTCTGGGGAGATGCCACAGGTCGTCGGTCCTTGCAGGTCTTGGGAGATAATTTCTTCTCCAGATCGTGAGGTCAGTTTATATTTTTCTTGTTTTTCAATGCCGAAAATATCAAGAGTATAGAGGGTATGGCCCGGATCTGCGCAAAGTAGATCTGCTTTTGCTAGAAGATCTCCCGATTTCTTCTTCAAAAGTAAGGGGCGCGGATAGAAGGTAGCTTCTCTAAATGCGTCTTTTGCAGATAGGCGGATTATCAACTTTTCTCCTGGAAGATAGCCGCGGGTACTTACGACAAGGCCTGTTGGTATATTGTAATTTTTACTTTCTAGAATATCTTCAGAAGAAGGCCCTGAGCAAGGATAATAGCGATTAGAGAGAGGCTGTGATATTCGTTTTTGTTGGAATGTATAGGGAGGACTACCAGGAATATCGTGAAACAACACACACCATTTTTCAAATCCGGGATCGATCCGATAATGATCGATTAACCCCATCTCCTTAGCCCATTCTTCAGTCATGGCTATGATTTCTACACCGGTATCAAATGGTTGCACACATTCCACTGACTTGTTTTCTTTGTCTACGGCAAGCTCTGTGTATGCTGGTGGTTTTAATGTATCTGAAGCTTTGTTTTCTTCCTTATCGGCAATGTGGCTTGATGCTTTTAGCGTATCAGCAGTTTTTTCGCTGTGTTTTACGTTACAGCCCACCGTACTCAGGAGAATAATGAAGTAGAAGGGATATTGAAATCGCATAGAATTATACCTCGATTGAGCCGTTTTTTGAAAAAATTTTAGAGGAGTCTATAGTCTTTTTCCAGTTAAAAGTTCTGAATCAGTTTAGCTCTGCCCCCAAATAGGCGCGCGTGCGCGTGGTCTTCACTCGTGCGCCTTGCCAATGGCCACTCGTTCCAGACACAAAAATTGTCCTGCTTTCGTGCAAAATTCTCCAGACTTCAAGTTGTTTGAGAGTGTTAAAAATTTTTTCCCGCTTTCTCGCTTCTTAACTAGTCTATTTCCATTCCAAAAATCAATGGGAAAGGAGAGTTATGGATGTTGAAGCCATAGATGATGTCGACGCAATAGCAGAGTGCTTTGGTTCTGATGAACCGATAGACGCACCGAATTCCGCTCTGTGGTTCGGTAGAGAAGTTCGATTGCTCAAAGAAAGGTTCTCTCACTGAAAATGGGGGACTCCATCTTTCAAATGCAAGTTCTGAAATGCTAAGTCTAAAAGTTGGCGTTTTTCGTCCACTTCAGAACTTTCAAAGATTTCCCGAGCCGGGCAGCAAGATTGACAAACATTGATACAGCGGAGGCTTTAAAGGTTGTTTATTTTGTCCCAAAAATAGGACGCTCATGGGACAACAATTTCACACACCTCCTTGTGGCATAAAAAGGTAAGGATTGTTAAATTTTACCTTTTCTGTGTCTAGAGCCATAAAAAAAAATCACTTCAATTGAAAAGCAGGCCTTGGAATGAACAAGCAATCTTTCCTACCCAGCATACAAAATCGAGTTATTCTCTATACAGCCGCCGATGGAAAAGTGACGGCTAACGTCTTTTTTGAAAATGATACATTTTGGCTAACTCAATCAGCTATGTCTGAGTTGTTTGGAGTAAATATACCAGCGATTTCAAAGCATCTAAAAAATATCTATGAAAGCAAAGAGCTGAGTCTAGAAGCAACTATTTCCAAAATGGAAACAGTTCAAATGGAGGGGCAGCGTCAAGTTGCACGGCAAATTGAGGTTTACAATCTAGATGCAGCAATTGCTGTAGGATACCGTGTGAATTCGGTCAAAGCAACGCATTTTAGGATATGGGCAACCAATACCCTTCGTGAGTTCATTGTCAAAGGGTTTGTACTCAACGATCAAATGCTAAAAAATGGAAGAGCTTTTGGAAAAGATTACTTCGATGAACTGCTTGAGAAGATCCGAGAGATTCGAGCTAGTGAGCGAAGAGCTTATCAGAAAATTACGGATGTGTTCCAAGAATGTAGCAGCGATTATCAAAGTAAAGCTGAAGAAACTCAATTATTTTATCAGATTGTCCAAAACCAGCTCCATTTTGCTACGACTGGTAAAACGGCAGCTGAGATTATTTATGGTCGAGCCGATAGCAATAAGCCTTTTATGGGACTAACGACCTGGAAAAACTCTCCTCAGGGAAAGATCTTAAAAAGTGATGTAACGATCGCGAAAAACTATCTCAATCAAGAAGAAGTTTCCAAGTTGGATCGACTAGTGAATATGTTCATCGACTTTGCTGAATTGCGAGCATTAAATCGACAGGTCATGACCATGAAAGATTGGTTAAAACAGATAGAAAAGTTTCTCAACTATACGGATCAGCAAATTTTACGACATGCTGGGCAAATTTCTCATATTATGGCCATCGCTAAAGCTGAAGAAGAATATGAAAAATATCGAGTTCAACGAGATAGGGAATACCTATCTGACTTCGACCGAGAGTTAGCGAGATACTTGAAGAGGAGTGATATACTATGACTTATACCCAACGTGACTGAAAATTTGGTTTAAGACCGAAGCGAAAGCTCCCGTGATTGGCGCGATCGAATCGTCGTCCCCTATTAGAAATAGGGGCTAGATTCGATCGTCCAATCCCGGGGCTTTGGCTCGATCTTAAATCCAAATTTTCAATCACGTTGGGTATGTGAGATGAAATGTAGCTATAAATGAATAAATTATTTCCTTACCATCATCTTGACCTTTTACAACGCTTAAGCACAAAATCCCTTTCTTATCCATCCGGGGAAGATGAGGAAGAGACTGTAAATCCCTCGTCTTCGGACTACGTTGGTTCGAGTCCAACCGCCCCCATTCTCTCTATGAAAATCATCTCAAAATACTCACCTTAAAATCGCTATTTTGAGCCCCGCAAGGAATCGCATGGGATAGCAATATTCAACACATTGACATTTTCCATGTCTGAAGATAACCTCTTTAAAGGTTTCTTTGCGATTCCATAAAATTAAGACTGCTTTACACAGACAAAGGACGATACCGAAACAACGTGAAGAATCGGGAATTTGATAAGGAGGCATATCAAAACTTTTATCTGGAGCGAATGACCATTGCCTAGAGGCAAGGCATGAGCGAAGACAGAAATTGATCGGATGCCGACGCAGACAAAAACCGATTCAAGTTCTCTCAGTATATTGTTTAATTTGTGGTTAGGTGTAACTTTAGCAAGTAAAAAAGGAGGTTTATGTCAAATCCGATCAACCCCAATTCCCCAACTCTTTTTCCTTTAAACCATGACGCTTTTGTTGATGATCAGCACTTTAAAGTAGTGGAACAATTAGTGCACCAATACAATTTTCCAGAGGCTCGGCAAGAAGCGGGAAAAATTATGGATCCTAATAAGCAGAAAGTAGCTTTTGCTCTCATTAATTGGACTGCGGATAATTTTTCCACGATAGAAGAAATCTTCCCTTTTGGCTGAAACATAAAAAATGACGACGTACGGATTCTAGAGGTGATCATTAATCCTGGCGAAAAAGAGGCGTTTCATACCCATCGATGGAAATCTGTATTTATTGTGGATGCTCTTGCAGATATGAGATATTATAGAGCATCAGGAGAGATGGAGTTTGAAAATGCCGCTCCGCCACAGCTAGAACGCACATTGGTGACCTGGAAAGAGCCTGAAGGACTGCATGCTGTAGAAAACATAAGCCTCCATCAAACGCTTCATGGGATCCGTATTGAACTAAAACGATAATCCTGGGGAGGGCAGACTGTAAATTCCTCGTCTTCGGATTACGTGATTGGAGTCTAAAGGGAAACGATTTGGTTTCCTGTTGGACTCAAATTGAGCAGTGCAATTTGCGAAGCAAATCCCCAGCGAACCGACTCGAAAGATGGGACGGCAAGCCGCCCGCCGAGAGGAGCTACCCATCTCCAATCAGCCTGAAATTCTCACGTTGAATTTGCTGTTCTGAGTCCTGCAAACTACTCGAATGGGACAGCAGTCTTTATATCCAACGTGACTGAAAATTTGGCTTGGTCCTAAACCAAATTTTCAGCTACGTTGGGTATCAATTAGAAGAACTTCTATTATTTAAATCTCCTTGCATTGTTATTCGCCTGCTTTAAGCACTTCCATGAAAGCAGATTGAGGGATATTCACTTTCCCGATCTCTTTCATACGTTTTTTCCCTTCTTTCTGTTTCTCCCATAGCTTGCGTTTACGCGTGATATCGCCTCCATAGCATTTGGCAGTGACGTTTTTGGTGATGGCGCGAATGGTTTCGCGGGCAATCACTTTCCCGCCGATGGCTGCTTGTACGGGAACTTTGAATTGCTGCATCGGGATCACTTCGACGAGTTTTTCACAAATTGCTCGTCCTCGGCCTTCTGCTTTGCTGCGGTGGACGAGACAAGAGAAGGCGTCGACAGGTTCTTCATTGACGCGGATTTCAAGTTTGACGATGTCGCCAAGCTCATATTTTTCAAACTCGTAGTCAAAAGAGCCATAACCGCGGGTGACTGATTTGAGTTTATCGTTGAAGTCGGTGATGATCTCGTTGAGCGGAAAGCGATAGGTGAGGAGCAGGCGCTTGGCGTCCATTGTCTCTGTTTTTGTCAGTTCTCCTCGTTTTTCCATTCCTAAGCTCATGATAGCGCCGAGGTATTCCGCAGGCGCCATGATGTGGCTTTTGATCCAAGGCTCTTCGATGTACTCGATGAATGTGGGGTCAGGGTAATGAGCAACGTTATCAATTTCTTTAATCGTGCCATCGGTAAACGCGATTTTGTAAACGACGCTCGGCGCTGTGGTGATGATATCGAGATTAAATTCTCTTTGTAGGCGTTCAAAAACAATCTCAAGATGTAAAAGCCCTAAAAAGCCGCAGCGGAAACCAAAGCCAAGCGCCATGCTGCTCTCTTGCTCCACATGAAGCGCGGAGTCATTGAGTTGCAATTTGACGAGGGCATCGCGCAGCATTTCAAAGTCGGAAGAATCCACCGGATAGATCCCTGCATAGACGACGGGCGTGATGGTCCGAAATCCGGGGAGAGGTTCTAGCGCAGGCTTTTTTGTGGTTGTGATCGTGTCGCCGATTTTGACATCGGCTGTGATTTTGATGTTTGCGAGTAAGTAACCTACTTCTCCTGGGCGTAGAACCTCAACGGACTTTTCCGAAGGAGAGAAAATGCCGACTTCGAGAACCTCAAACGTCTTTCCAGTAGCCATCATTTTGATCAGCGTTTTTTTGCTGATCTCGCCGCTCATGACGCGAATATAAACCATGACACCGCGATAAGGGTCGTAATGAGAATCAAACACAAGCGCTTTAAGAGTATCATCAGCAGGATCAGCGGGAGCGGGGAAAGAAAGTAGGAGTTGCTCTAAGATTTCTTTGATCCCGATGCCTGTTTTTGCAGAACAGAGAATCGAATTTGAAGTATCGAGACCGATGACATCTTCAATCTGCTGTTTAACACTTTCTACATCGGCAGCTGGAAGGTCGATCTTATTGATCACTGGTAAAATTTCTAGCCCGCGGTCGATAGCAAGATGCACATTTGCCAAGCTTTGCGCCTGAACACCTTGAACAGCATCGACGACGAGAAGAGCGCCTTCACACGCGGATAAGGATCGAGATACTTCGTATGTAAAATCGACGTGTCCAGGAGTATCGATAAAATTGATTTGGTAGGTGTTTCCATCGTCTGCGTGGTAGTACATCGTGACAGGGTGAGCTTTAATCGTAATCCCTCGCTCTCTTTCTAAATCCATCGCATCGAGGACTTGCTCTTGCATTTCACGTTTGGAAATCGTTCCTGTAAGTTCTAGCAAGCGGTCAGCGATGGTGGATTTGCCGTGATCGATGTGGGCGATGATCGAAAAGTTGCGGATAAAACGTCTGTCGTATTTAAACATTTTCTGTGGCCTTTTTTAGGCGAGAGTATAGGGAATTTCTGAGTTGATTACAAATCTTAAGAGACCCGCTTTTTGGAGTAGGGCAAGCATTTGAGCAGGTGTGCTATAAAAAAGAGCTGCATTTTTCTAAAAAAAAGCTCGACTGATTTCTCAGTCGAGCTTTTAGGGATTGCTCAAAGTAGGGTTTTAGTTCCCTGCTTTTGAACTGGTTGTTGAGAGTTCAGCAGAAGAGGGGACAATTTTGCTTTCTTCTTCTTTCGCTACAGCGGGTTCTTTAGCTTCGGTTAAAGCTGTGAATTTACGTCCCAAGCGCAGTACGGAGATCGCCCAAACGGCGCAGATCACAATAACGAGAGGCCCTAGGATGAACGTCAAGCTAGCAAGCGAGACGCTTCCACCGATAACCGCTAGAAGGGTGGATTGGATAAATGCTCCGCCCGATTTTCCAGCTCTTCCTCCAATGACTTCCACAGCCCCTTGTCCTTTGACTTTGGCTTCTTGGTCTAGGGGAATATAAGCCATCTGTTTTGTCGAGTCGAAAAGGGAGTACTTTGTTCCTTTGGACAAGACGTTTTGAATTTGGCCAACGATCACGGCAACTAAGACAACTGTCACTCCCATGAGAGGGGCATAAGGTGTGCTCTTTGTGCCATTCCAAACGACGAAGAAGAAAATGGAAGAGGTGACCAAAACCATAATGGGGGTTAAGATCGCGGCTTTTGTCCAGCTCAATTTTCTCAAAATATTGTTGCCTACAACCATCAAGAGGATAGTAATCGCTCCTGTCCATGTGGAGAATTGTCCCATGAACATGTTGTAGTCGTTCATATCTGGGAAGGCAATTTTGATTTGTCCTTTCCAAACACCTTCGACGAGATTGATCGCAATACCGTAAGAAAGAACTAGAATAGCGATCAGGCCCAAGTAAGGATTTTTTAAGATGTACTTGAAGCTTTCGACAACAGAAAGTTTTGCTTTTTCTTTTTTCTTTCCTTGGCCGGGTTGATAGAGCGCAGGGTCGGTTAAAACGTTTCTATTCATCCACCAGTAGGTGAAGATAGCTATGGCTCCAGACACCATCACGCTTCCCATCAGTAATTTTAAGTTTACACCAAAGGAATCAATCCCTTTAGGTAGAGATTTCGCATACTTCGCAGTGAAGATGATGATCGGGCCTGAGAGTAAAAGACCTACGTTACCGATCATGCCGAACAAGCCATAGAAGCGTTTAGCTTCAGTCACTTTAGTGATCTCGTTGGCAAACTGCCAGAATAGCATTGAAAGAATGACGCTTCCCCAGAGTTCAGAGAGAACGTAAAAGATGCTGAAGCTCCAGTTGCCTACAACGGGGATAAGCCAGTGCAAATTAGGAAAGGAAGCCTGCGCCGCCTGAATGGATTCCATGCTCATATGGAGAGCTTCTTTATTCGGGTAGATGACGAAGGCGAAAACCCCGAAGAAGATGAGAAAAGGTGTTAAAATGGCATAAAAGAGACGTTCTCTTGTAAAAACGTTTGCCAGTTTTATAAAAACAATCATAAAGAGAATTGCAGCGGGGGTAACGCCGTACAATTTTAAGAACGATAGACACTCTGCTCCGCCTCCGGGTGCGTTCACCATGAGTGTATCTTTTGTGTCTCTCAAGATGGTGTAGTTAAATAATATACACATCATCATGATGCCCATTGGCAGGAACTTTTTTAATTCGAACTTGTGAATGGGCCAAAATATGCCGCGGAGTCCTTTAAACGTTGACTCGCTGGCCGTATCCGTTTTCGTTGCCATGTTTAATCCTTTTTGAGCTTTACTCAATGAGTTACTAGAAATCTTTACGTGACGAAATTATACCATTTCACGAAGAAGTTAACAAGGATAAATGATGTGTGTTGTGTCAGAGATTAGGGAGCTATCTAAAAAGAAAAAAACCGCCTTTACAATTTATGCAAAGGCGGCAGGAGGATATACAGCTTATGCTTTTTTAAATTTCTCCTGTTTCGCGGCGTGGATACAATTTAAAAACAGAGCCTTAGCTGTATATTAAATTATTTGTGGTTTGCAAGTGCAGCGAGCATTTCACTTAAAGGAGAATTTGCAATTTGCTGCATAGAATTTAAAGACTCCACATAAGCATTCCAAAGCTCTGGCTCGACTTTGCTGTGACGGATGGAGGAGATCAGCTCTCTTTTGCATGTAGCCAAAGATTTTTTTGGGGCGAGGATGGAGACCATTTCTTTGTCACCAGCAAGGCGAGCGATATTGAGCATTCTTTCTAACTGGTTGCGAGTGAAGGTGACTTGGTCTCTGCGTTTGCGGGACCCGCGGGCAGCTCTTTGCTTCGGAGCAACTGAGGTGGGTTTTTCTGTGTTAATGATAAATTTTTCTATAAGTGAGCTGAGTTCCGAAGGGTTTCTATTTTTCATTTTACGCAAAGTAAAATGATGCATATAACCTCCAGATGACATGGGGAGGTATTTGCAGAGGTCATTTTCTTTACGTCCATTAACCTTTTTAATTGCTTTTGAAATAACATCTTCAATTTCACGTAGATTCTTTGTTTTTGATTCCATCATTTCCTCTTGCATGTTCATAATTTTCCTTGCTTATATATTGTTGTTTGCTAATGAAAGTCTTTCGGTATTTATTTATCGTCTTCCGTCGGTATTTATTCTGGTTTGGGCTAAAAATACCCCATTAGCAGTAATGTTGTTAGTTGATTTAACTTATCCCGATTTTATTTGCAATCTTCTTTCGCGTATCTCCCGATTATTTTCTTCTTCCTAGAGGGAATTAAATAAAAAGTCCTCGGTAGAATCATTATCACCCAATTTATATTTCGTGATTCTAAAAATCATTGCCATTTTTAGCAATTAATTCTTATGCGTTCAATTGAATCCTCATATGAAAATTCGTCTCTATACCCAAAATAATTCAAGAATCGGTTTCAGCAGTGTCTGCATCCCAGACTTTTGATTTCCAAAAACTGCTCTTATTTCTAATAGGTTGGGTAAATAAACTGATTTTGATAGATTATCCCAAAGGTAAGCCTCTGAACCTATCTCAGTAAAATTTTTCTTCGATTATCGGAATTATTTTGGTCGATTTTCGACTTAAAAGAACTCAAAAATCGACTGAAACTTTTTACTGAAATAGATTCTCAATAAAAATTTTCTGTATGAGGAAGTTCATGCCCGATTCTACTTCACACAATTTATCAAGCATTCGACACATCGTGGCTGTTGCTGCAGGTAAGGGGGGTGTGGGAAAATCGACTGTGGCATTAAATCTGGCCCTTTACTTAGTGGGCAAAGGGGCAAAAGTGGGATTGCTCGATGCGGATTTGTATGGGCCTTCTTTGAAAAAAATGCTTCCAGAAGAGACTCTCCCTTCCCAGCATCCGCAGCATCAAGAAAGAATTATACCCGCCAAGAGTAGAGGAATAAAATGGATTTCTATGGCGCATTTTCTTCATGAAGAGAGCTCCGCATCAGTAAGAGCTCCGATAGCAAACGGAGTGATCAAACAGTTCCTTCACTTGGTAGAATGGGGAGATTTAGATTATTTGATCATCGATTTCCCCCCAGGCACAGGAGATATTCAATTAACACTAATTCAGGAAGGAGCTCTCTCCGGTGCAGTCATTGTTGGCGCTCCCCAAGAGATTGCCCTATTAGATGTGTCAAAAGCTGTGGCTATGTTTAGAGAAATGCAAGTGCCTTTGATTGGTCTTGTAGAAAACATGAGCTATTATCGTGTGGATGACAAAACGATTCTTTATCCTTTTGGCAAAGGGAAAGGGGAGTGCTTTACTCTTGAAAATAGAATGTATTTCCTCGGAAAAATCCCCGTAGATCCAGAAATTAGTCGCTGCTGTGATCAAGGAGAGTCTATTTTTGCTGTATCCTTTGAAAGTGAAGCGGCTTTAAGTTTTGCCTCTGTTGCAGAAAAAGTTACAGATCAGCTCATTTCCTTAGAGAAATTGGCGCAATCCTCATTAAAAAATTTTGATTTAAAATGGAAAAGATAGACAGTGCGGATTCTTTCATTTTTATCCGGGCAATCCAGCAAAAAGACCTTCATAGGTTTACTATTGAATGGTCAGATGGTATGATCTCGGAATACCGTTTATGCGACCTTCAGCGCATGTGTTGTTGCGCGGAGTGTCGCGATGAAAAGACGGGTCGGATGCGCATCGCCCCTTCTTCTGTTGCAGATGATCTTCAAGCTCTGCGCATTGTAAGTGTGGGAACGTATGCTTTGCAGATTTTTTTTTCGCAAGGATGTTCGAAGGGGATTTACTCTTTCAAGCTTCTTCGCTCAAAATGGTGAGAAATAGTGTGAAAAAAAATTTAAGCCAATTCTCTTTTCTTCTTCTCATTCTAATGTATGTCGGATGCTCTTCGCCTAGTGGGCCTTCTTCCATCGAGCTTTGGGCAGCACAAAACGGAAAAGTTAAAGTGCTTTCGACCACGGCAATGATTGATAATATTGTAGGGGAGATTGGTGGAGACAGAATCAATCATATTCCCTTAATTACGGGTGAAATCGATCCGCACAGCTACGAACTAGTGAAAGGTGACGATGAGAAACTTTCTTTGGCGCAAATTATTTTTTATAACGGGCTTGGTCTTGAGCACGGAGCGAGCTTACGTTATCAGCTCGAACACCATTCTAATGCGATCGGCGTAGGCAATATTGTTTTTAAAAAAGATCCCAGCTTGATTCTCCGCGTCGATCAGGAAATTGATCCCCATTTATGGATGGACATTTCTATTTGGAGCAAGATCATCGACCCCATTATTGAAGCGCTTTCTCAAATTGATCCTGCGGGAAAAGAGGAATATCAAATGCGTGCAGATCGATTGCGAGAAAAAATGCTTCAAGAACACCAGCAGATATATCGCGATCTCCAGGCAATTCCTGAAGAAAAAAGGTATCTCGTTACAAGCCACGATGCTTTCAATTATTTTACGCGTGCATATCTAGCAACCCCGGACGAAAAAAATATGTCGCAATGGAAAAAGCGTTTTGATGCTCCAGAAGGATTGGCTCCCGAAGGACAGCTCAGCGCTTCTGATATTCAAGCAGTCATCGATCATTTGATCAAATATCATATTCAGACTGTTTTCCCCGAGTCAAACGTGAGTCGTGACTCATTGAAAAAAGTTGTGCATGCTTGTGCGCGTAGTGGTCTTCAAGTCACCATTTCTCAGGATGCTCTTTACGGAGATGCGATGGGTCCACAAGGCAGCGATGCCGATACCTATCTAAAAATGATATGCCACGATGCAAATGTTTTGATCGAGGCTTGGAAGTAATGAAAAAAAAAATCGCCCTTAAGGTAGAACAGCTTAGCGTCAATTATGATAAGACGCCGGTTCTTTGGGATATCTGTTGCGAGATTCCCGAGGGAAAGCTAGTCGGAATTATCGGTCCTAATGGTGCAGGAAAAAGCACATTTTTAAAAACATTGCTCGGGATGACCCGACCGATATCGGGGAGAATTGAGTTTTTTGGCCAACCTTATAGAAAAGTGAGAAATCGGATCGCTTATGTCCCTCAGCGTTCCTCTGTCGACTGGGATTTTCCTATAACTGCTTTTGAAGTGGTCTTAATGGGACGCTATGGGAAAATGGGTGTTTTGAAATGGCCTAACGCAGCTGACAGGCGGGCGGCTCAGCATGCTCTCGACATGGTGGGGATGCTTCCTTTTGCAGATAGGCAGATCAGCCAACTCTCCGGTGGACAACAACAACGCCTTTTCATTGCTCGAGCTCTTCTTCAAGATGCAGATCTTTATCTTATGGATGAGCCTTTTGCTGGTGTTGACATGGCGACGGAAAAAGCAATCATCCTTTTAATGGACAAACTAAAAGTGCAGGGGAAAACTCTGCTGGTCGTTCATCATGATTTATCAACTGTGGATAATTACTTTGATTGGGTGATTATGTTTAATACCTGCTTGATTGCAAGTGGATCTACAACAGATGTTTTCAATTCTGAGATGATCCTGCGGACTTATGGAAGAAGCAACGCTCTTCTCGATGAAGCAGCGAAACTCACCCAAAGCAAAACATCGGGTATTAAATAGTCATGTTCTCATCTCCTTGGCACTACTTTACCGATCCTGTGCTGCAAGCTCCCACGATCGGAAGTATGTTGATGTGCCTTTCTTCTGCGCTCGTGGGTGTTATCGTTTTTTTGCGCAAGCGGTCTCTTTTAGGAGAAGCACTCTCTCATGCGACCTACCCGGGCGTTGTTCTTAGCGTCCTATTTATGGCAATTTTCTTTCCTGACTCCAATGCTTTAGCTCCGGCGATTTTAGTGGGGGCTTTTCTCTCTTCTCTTTTAGGACTTTGGATCATTGAAAAGATGGAAAGGCGATTTCATGCGAAGAACGATTCAGCCCTTTGCTTGGTCTTATCTGTATTTTTTGGTCTGGGAGTTTTAGTTGCCAGTCGTATCCAATTTACCCATGCGCTCTGGTATAAAACTGTGCAGATTTTTCTTTATGGCCAAGCAGCGACGATGACGAATATCCATATCTTTCTTTACGCGCTTCTGGGAGTGCTTTTGTCTGGCGTACTCATTTTTTTTTATCGCCAAGTCCAGATGACCATTTTTGATCGAGATTTTTCAGGGACAGTTGGGGTTCCCGTCCGCTGGGTTGACAGTTTTCTATTTTTACTTTTAGTGCTCGCGATTGTAATCGGGATTCGAAGCGTAGGTGTCGTTTTAATGTCGGGGATGTTGATCGCTCCTGCCGTCGCTGCGCGCCAGTTCAGCCATCGGCTGTGGACAGTCTTTCTTTTGGCTGCTGGAGTGGGAGCTTTTAGTGGATTTTTGGGAAATTATCTTTCTGTAGAGTTGCCCCAATGGGGGATGCGCCGGGGCTGGAACTGGAACTTTTCTTTGCCTACAGGGCCTATGATTCTTCTTTCCGCTTCAGGAATCTGTATGCTGTCACTTTTGTTTGCTCCTAGAAATGGGCTCTGTACAAGACTTGTACGTATTTTACGTTTTCGCAAACAATGCTTAGAGGATAATTTGCTTAAATCTCTTTGGAAGCGAGATCGCGAAGGTGGCGTACTGCTTTCAGAGGTTAAAAAATGGCAATCCCTTTCCTTCCTGCAAATGCTTTTTCTCGTTTGGAGACTGGAAAACCAGGGCTGGATTGAGCGAACTGATTCTCAAATTCAATTGACAAAAGAAGGAAAGTCTCGGGCAGCGTATATCGTGCGTCTGCATCGGCTTTGGGAAGCTTACCTTGTTTTTTTAGGCCAAGGGGTGGAAAAAGTGCATCGCAGTGCAGAGGAAATGGAACACATCATTACGCCCGAATTGGAAAAAGAATTGGCCGATCTACTCGGCGACCCGAAGAGGGATCCGCATTCACAACCCATTCCCTCTAAAGAGGAAACGTTATGATGCTAGCGGTCAATCCTTACTTTAACAAAAACCTATTCAGCTTTTTTCTCTTATTTTTTCAAAGACTGGGTGAGTTGCTTATCGGAAAAATCGGCTTTGCGGACTTGGCTTCCGATGAGGTGCAAATCCTTGTTTTGGCACTTGTCGCTATTGCTTCTGCGCTTGTCGGAACGTTTTTGGTGCTTAAAAAAATGACGATGCTCGCAAATTCTCTCTCCCATACCATTCTTCTAGGGATTGTCATTGCTTATCTTCTTTTAATTCCTTTTACTCCTCAGTCAGAACCGGTTCCCCATTCGATTAGTATTCAAGTTCTGTTGATCGCTTCTCTTGTTACGGGTCTTCTCACCACCCTTCTGACTCAAATGTTGACAGACTTTCTTAAATTGCAGGAAGATGCGAGTACGGGACTCGTTTTTACCACGCTTTTTGCGTTAGGGATTGTTCTCGTTACCGTCTTCACGAGAAACACACATCTGGGCACAGAGGCGATCATGGGAAACGTAGACGCCTTGCATGTCCATGACCTAAAACTGATTTTAGGAATAGCCCTCTTTGACTTTGCGGTGATCGCTCTTTTCTTCAAACAGTTTAAAGTGACCACATTTGACGCTTCTTTTGCAAGTTCTCAAGGTGTGTCGAGTTCCCTTTTCAATTATCTGCTCATGGTTTTGACCTCGGCAACGGTGATCGGCGCATTCCGCGCTGTTGGCGTTCTTTTAGTTTTGGCCTTTCTTGTCGGACCAGTGCTGACAGCCCGCTTATTTACGCACAGGTTGAAAAAACTGCTTGTCATTGCCGCCGCAATTGGAGTAGGAGCTTCCCTTTTAAGCGTGGCCCTCGCGCGCCATTTGCTCACTGTATACCACCTCCCACTTTCCACTTCTGGCCTAGTAGCAACAGTAATAGGCTCAATCTACTTCCTCTGCCTCGGTTTCTTCTCCCTCTCAAACCTCTGCCGCCGAAAGAAATTTAGAAGTCAAAAGCACTGAAATTTTTTTATAATGGTTTGGGGCTTGAACTTCCGAACTAACGCGTTGCGTAAATTAGGGGGTGTTGCGCATACTGTGGTCATTTGTTGGACATATGAGGAATAAGATATGCTCTTCAGTCTTCTCTACATCATTTTGGCAGCTTTCGGTCTTGGGTTGCTTATTTTTATTCATGAATATGGTCACTATTGGATGGCGAAAAGAGAAGGGATGACCGTTGAGGCATTTTCCATTGGTTTTGGAAAGCCCTTTTATAAATGGGAAAAAGACGGGGTAAAGTGGCAACTTTGCTGGCTTCCCTTTGGGGGATATGTCCGGATTGCGGGAATGGAAAAAAAAGGGACGCTTGAGCCCTCACAGATTCCTGATGGTTTTTATGGAAAAAAACCGTGGTCCAGAATCAAAGTAGCGTTAGCAGGGCCCATCGTCAATATCGTATTTGCCTTTGCCATTTTCTGCGTTCTTTGGGCATTAGGGGGAAGAGCTAAGCCCTTTTCAGAATATACCCACCTCATCGGTTCTGTTGATACTTCTTCCAATCTGTACGCAGACGGCGTAAGACCCGGAGATGAGATTGAGCAGATCAATAATAAACCGTTTCACAACTTTCAGGATTTTCTTTTCGCTGCTATTCTCGAAGATACACCTCCACAAGTGAGCGGGCTTAAGGTCAACTATTTTAAGCAGACAAGCGCCCCTTTTAAATATCGGTTTGACTTTGCTAAAGGCGCTCCGATAGGTGAGCGCATCCAGACGATGCTCTATACATTGCGCCCTGCTTCTTATCTGATTTACAACCAAAAATATAGCCTTGCTCTGGATAATAACTCACCGATGAAGGCGAGCGGAATTGAAGATGGCGATAGAATCCTTTGGGTAGATGGGGAAATAATGTTCTCTAAAGATCAACTGGTCCAAACGATTAACCAGCCCAAAGCGCTTCTTACCGTGCAAAGGGGAAATCAAACATTTTTATCCCGAGTGCCGCGCCTGAAAGTTTCCGATTTGCGCATTAATTCCGGGCAGCGTGCGGAAATCGAAGACTGGCAGCATGAGGCAAATATCAAAGGAAAGATAGCAGATCTTTTTTTCATTCCCTATAACTTGACTAACGATTGCAGAATCGAGAATCTTTATTCTTATCTCAATGAAGAGACAGTAGAACAGCAGCATGTGGCTTCTGAGCGTTCACAGCTTGAGCTTCCTTTGCAAGCGGGAGACAAAGTGATCGCTGTCGATGGGATTCCAGTTAATTCAGCTTATGAAATGATGAATCTTCTCCAAAATCGTCATATCCAAATCATTGTTAAAAAAGATCATGCAGCGCGTTCTGTCTCTTGGAAAGAAGCGGATAAAGCGTTTGTTATGGGAATTGAATGGAGCGATCTCAATCGAATGATTCAATCCATTGGAACTTCTCAACAAATCAGAAATCTTGGCAATCTTAAATTGCTCAATCCTGTGGCCCCGAAACCTTTGAACCAATTATCGATCTCTAATGAAAAGCGGGAAGAATTCGATGCTCAGGCAAAAGAGCAGTTAAATCGGATTGAAGAAATTAAAGACCCCAAGCAAAGAGCCCAAGCATTGCATATGTTGCAACAGGAGCAAAATAAGCTCAAACTGGGAATTGTCATGTTGGACGGCACAGTCAATTATAATCCTTCGCCCTTTGTCTTATTTGGAAACGTGCTTCAAGAGACCTGGAAAACGATTGTTGCGCTATTTACGGGAACAATCAGCCCCAAATACATGTCTGGGCCGGTAGGGATCGTTCAAGTGATGCAGCAAAGCTGGGGATCGGGTTTTAAAGAGGCCCTTTACTGGCTTGCAATGATTAGCATTAATCTAGGCATTTTAAACCTGCTCCCCATCCCTGTTTTGGATGGAGGGCACGTTTGTTTTTCTCTTTGGGAGTCGATCACAGGCAAGCCCATCAAGTCCAAAACGATGGAAAGGCTTATTCTTCCATTCATCATTTTGCTTGTTGCGCTGTTCATTTACCTCACTTATAACGATCTCATGCGGTTGTTCGCAGGATTTATGAAGTGATTCGCCTCTTCATCGAGTAGCGCGATCACCTGCCTCAGGATGCATGATCCAGCTGGTGCTAGAGGCGGCTCGATGATAGATTTTGTGATCTCAATTAAGCAGCGGGGCTCTCGTGCGAAGGTATTGCCCCCATAGTTATTATCGCCTGAAGGTTTTTCTCGGCCGAGCCAAATCGATTTTAAAATGTTTTTCCTCGTTTCGGGGCGGATTTCAAGGCGCTCAAATGCTTTTACAAGTTGCTTTGTTGTGAGTCCTTTTGACGGATCGAGAAGCGAAGCTAAGCCTTCGAGCTGCTGTTTTTCATATTCGATTTCCAGAAGTTTAGCGCTGAGATTGAATGCGGAGGCAAGTTGCTCAACAATATTCATTTGCTGGTCATTGAAGGCCTCTTTGATTGTTTTTCGAACATCTCCATTTTCAAGAACATATCTGCCGTAATCGTTGTTGTATTCTCGTTTATGAACGTGTGCTTCGCCAAACCGCTTCTTGTGGTTTTCATAAATTAACCCTTGCAATTTCCAACGGATTTGTTTTTTAGGAAGCGCTTTAAATGTCTTGATAAGTTCATCGCAGTTGAGCATGGGGTTATCGAGCTTTGCAAGAAAATTTTTAAGATGGGCTTCATGAGTGCGATAAGAAGCAATTTCAAGCTTCTGCTTTTGAATCAAGCGCATTTGATCGACGAGAGAGCTTTCTTCACGTCCAATCAGCCAGGGGAGTTTGATCTCATGAATTTTTTGGGGATTCTTTTCTAATTCCTTCGTCCCATATTCGTTAATATTGGGGGTTTTGTCATTGAGCCAAATGGCATGATGCAGTGTGCTTAACACATGGGAAGGCACGGATTCCAAACAAGTCGACCCGCTCGAGATGAAGTTAGGGAGAGCTTCAAGGGTTTGCATTGCTAATTTTTCTCTTAATTCCTGAGCAATGCATTGCTGTAAAGCGTTTTGTGTCCTCTGTTCAGCGGCTGAGGTTACAGATTCACAAGAGTTTGACCGTGAGTAATGATGCATATAGCTCGTAAAGTATTCGCCTTTTTTCCCCTGAAGGATTTCATCAATCTCGTGCTCTGTGACAAAACGCACTCGGGAATCGTTTGCTTCAATCCATCTTCCTTCCACTTTTTTATAACAGATGTAATGACCTCCCGAAATTCCTCCAGAATGCACGATGAAGGCGGTAAGTTCATAGGGAATCGGTTTGTTTTCTGGGGTTGCACTAGCTGGGAGGCAAAGCACTTTTTCGACGGCAACGGGAGTTGTGATTTTAAAAGAATTTCCATACATATCGCTGCCGAAGCGTTTTAGTGTTAGAGAAAGCTCTTGAGGAATCTCTAAAAATTTGCGCTCTTCGGCTGCCAGTTTGAATTTTTGCACTTTTCTATCTGGAAGTAAGTACTCCGCATCTTCATAGTCATTGACATGTCTGTTATTAAAAAAACGGTTGAACATTTCAGAAAACGACAAATTGCTCATACTCTGCATATCTAAGAAAATTTGATAATCAAGACAGCACTGACGTGTGGCATTATCTGAGTCGAGTTGTGAATAAGCGCCTAAACGCGATTGGCATGTTCCGTCTGGCGAAGGGATGCGATCGATATCAGCGTTTTTCTGCACTCCATAGGGGGCGTAACGCCGTGTGGTTTCAAGAGGACAATACAAACGGCGTGTAGGGGTTTTTGTTACCTTCTGATATTCGCTCATAAGAAGTTGAAGTGCTTCATAAGCATCTTCTTGAGCGTGGCAACTCGACGAAAAAATTTCTCGTTGTGTGCCGAGGTCAGTATGCCCAAACAATCCGTGAAAGGCCATTCTCACATCTTGTGAAACTTGGCTGCCAAGCGCGCTTTTTTGAGAAAGAGCAATTTCATAAGCCCTCATCGCGCCTTGCATCAAAATCCCACATTTTTTCTTCGCTCCATCTTCATTTTGCTGCGCGTAGCAATTAGCGACTGCGTTGTAAATTTCTTTGAGGCTAGGAATGCAAACAATCATAGAGAGAAGGGAATTAGCCCAGCAGTTATTTGACATGTTGCCAAAGCCTACGGCAAAGTCTTCTGCATCCGTTTTAATACGAGATGAGAAGGTTAGGCGCGGGGGCACAATAGGGACAACGGTTTGCGAGCTAAGCTGTTGAATGCGATGGATCATCGCATCAAGCTTCTCACTCACATCTCTAAGAATTTCTTGGTTATTTTCTGTGCGCGGTTGTGATATCCAGTTAGAAAAAAAACCGCTGACATAAGGGGGAGTATCTTGCAAAACGGTCTGAATGACTTCCGAGAGATCGGCCATGATTTGGACGGTCTTCTCTAATTGGGGGAGGTCGTTACTGCTAATAAATTCATTGTAATAATTATCAAAATCCGTTTTTTGACTTGAGATAGCGGCGTAATTTATGAGATATGACATATTAAACCTTTTAATAACTTCATCTTTGTATGATATATATTTTATCAAATACTCTTAATAAAATAAACATTTTTATTTCTTTATTAGTCTTTAATATTCAAGGGGTTGCAAGTATTCCTCTTACTTTAGAAGAAAAGATTGGTCAACTCTTTATTATTCCTGTATCTCCATTACTAGGGGAGGACCATATTGAAGATGTCAAAAAGCTTGTCAGGGAGGGCAGGGCAGGGGGAATCCTCTTGCAGCAAGGTACCGCACAAGGACAAAGAGCGATCATTGAAAAATTGCAAGCGATTGCACCTCTTCCGCTTTTTTGTGTGCAAGATGGGGAATACGGCGTTGCGATGCGGCTATCGGATGTGCTCGCCTTCCCTAGAAATTTGACTCTAGGAGCTATTCAAGATCTCTCTTTTTTATATCGCCTAGGCCAAGAGATCGGGCGTCAGTGTTTATTAGTTGGGGCGCACATCAATTTAGCGCCTGTCGTCGATGTCAATAGCAACCCTTTAAACCCAATTATTCACGTTCGCTCCTTCGGCGAAGATCCTTTCCAAGTGGCGCTTCGCGGCGAAATGGTGATGCGGGGAATGCAATCGATGGGAATTTTTGCTTGTATGAAGCATTTTCCTGGACATGGAGATACTTCCATTGATTCTCATATCGACCTTCCTCGTGTAGAACATGATAGCATCGAGTTGCAAAAAATCGAATTATTTCCGTTTCATTGGCTGGTGCAATCGGGCATAAGCTCCGTGATGTCGGCTCACTTATATGTGAATGCTCTCGCAGAAGAAGATCTGCTGCCGGCAACTTTTTCTCATCAAATCATTACAACGCTTTTGAGAAAACAATTCAATTTTAATGGCTTGATCATTTCTGATGCTTTAAATATGAAAGCGCTTGCAAAAAGCTATGGGCCTGGAGAGATCGCCATGAATACTTTTCTAGCAGGCCATGATTTACTTCTTTATGGGGACCATATCGCTCCCAATATCGATCAGATTCTGCGTTATGACCTTCCTGAAGCCTTTCAAATGCTTAAAGGTGCGGTAGAAAATCGTGTAGTTCCGGAAGAACTCATCGACGACAAAGTCAGCAAAATTATTCTGGCTAAAAAACAGCTAGGGCTTTTCGATCGCTCCTATTCAGTACCTGAAGATAATATTGCTGATGCGATCAATTCTCCTGAAGCTTTTGCGTTAAAAAAGCGCCTTTTTGAAGAAGCGATTACTGTAATCCGTAACGAAAAGATTCTTCCTCTTGCCCAGGGTAAAGTTGCTATTGTGGAAGCAGGCAACTGTTCTTTTTTTAATGCTATCCTTGAAGAACAGCTCGATGTCGAAGTGCATTCTCTTTCTGATCCGCAACTCTTTACAAAAATTCAGAATTGCTCTTGCGTCATTGTTGCTCTATCAAAATTGACGAATACCCTGCCTCACTGTGAGCTCGAAAGTAATGAAGAAGCCATATTGTATGGACTTGCAAAATCAGAGACCCCCGTGGTAGCTGTCATTTTTGGAACGCCCTATAGCGTAGCGCGTCTACCTTTATTTTCTGCAATTGTTGTCGCTTACGAAAACGAAAAAGAGGCTCAAGAAGCTGCAGCAGAAGTGATTTTAGGCAGGCGTTCTCCGAAAGGCCGCTTACCTGTTTCTGTCGAACCCTTCTTTGCAGTCGGCACAGGCCTGTTTTGGTAGGAGGCTATTCATTTTAAGGAAGTCTTCACGCCAATGGTAATTATCTAAAAGACCTTCTGTATTCCTCCCCAAAATAGAGAAAGATAGATAGAGGGCTTCGATGGAGGCAAGTCCTCGCGATGGATCGGGACAATCGGCTTGTCTTCTCGGGTAAGCTGTTTGAAAACTTGCAGGTAAGCTTCTCTTCTGAAAAAGATGGGGAACGGGCAATTGCTCTTGCATCCGTTTTGCATAGCGCCATGTTCCATCGATGAGAAACAGCCCAAGATTGCGATCGGATTCAGATAGCGGAGGAGCGTCGATCGTGAGCAAAATATATTGAGAAAGATCGGGCAGTCTATCTTGAGGATAAGTAAAAAAGCGGAAGTCAGGACGTGATTCTAGTCCACGCAAACTGCACTTTTTCAAATTTTCTCTGCCGTGTCTCAAAATAATTGTAGTCGGAAATAAAAACATTTTTTATATAAATGGATTGAGTAGAAAAAGAATAGTATCATAATTTTATCCGGTTTTTTTATCAATAACGATGCATAGAATCATTTTATATTGCTTTCTAATGTCTTTTTTTACTGTTGTTCACTGTGAACAACGGAAGATTGAAGAACAAAACATATGCCAAATGGCTCAGCTGAAAAATCTACCCATCGCCCTTGTATTATTAAGGGGCGATCATTGCCCCTGGTCGCAAAAACTGCAGAAAGATGTTCTCACCGATGTGTTCTTTCAAGAGCATATTCATGAAAGTGCGGTTCTGTGGACTCTCAATAGTGACGAAATCACTGAGCAAAAATATGACATTAAAGAGTTCCCACAGGTGTTACTTCTCGATCCGTTGGGAAAGGAATTTGCACGATTTGGCTATCTTCCTTTGACAGCTCAAGGTTATCTCGATGAAATGAAGCGCTTGATCCAGAATTTTCAAGATGTCTGCATCGCCCTGGATCGGGAAAAAGAAAATCCTCTAGATGAGGAACAATGGATCGAGCTTTATCGGAAAGCAACAACGCTGTCCATGCCTTATTTCAAACAGGTCATTCTTGAGAAAGGGTTGAAAAAAGAAAAAGGCGATTTTTTTCATCTTGAAAAGCTGGCAAATGCGCTTGCGAAAAATAAGATCAAAAATCCACAGATCTTAAAATTAAAAACTGACCTCCTTAAACGGGACCCAGAAAATAAACGAGGGACGCATTATAAAGTTGCTCTTCTTGAATTCCAGAAAGCTGTGACGAGGCATAAATCGAAAGGTCGTATTGAGAGAGTTCTCAAACCCCTTATTCAGTATATTCAAGGAATTGGCAAGCGCGATGCTGAAAACTTGTGGAAGGCGGAGATGGCGGTTGCTGAATTTTTATTCGAAAAGAAAGCGCTTTCTTCCGCAATAGAACATATGCAAGCAGCTTATGATGCTGCACCCGAAGCGGTGAAACCAAAAGTCGCCGATGCTCTTCTCTTAATGAAAAACTAGGCACTCTCAGATGACTAAAGAAATTTATAGATGGAAGCGCTCGCCCAAGAAAGAGCGAGGAGTTTTATGTGGAGCAGAGAGGAGTCAAGAATGGCTCCTTCCTTGGTGGTGGGATCGCTACAGCGAGCATAATAGCTATCCTGTCACATTCTTTGATTTTGGAATGAGCGATGAGATGAAAGCGTGGTGTACAGAGCGAGGCGAGGTCGTTTCAATGGGTATAGATTCTTCTTGGATCACCCCGAGAAAAAATATTGATGAAACACTTGCGAAAACCTGGGAACGCGATTATGGATGGCGAGTGTGGAATTGTCGCCAAACCTGGTTTAAAAAACCTTTTGCCTTTCTAGAATCTCCGTATGAAGAAGGAATATGGATCGATATCGACTGCGAAGTTTTAGGCTCTTTAAAAGCACTCTTCGACCATTTTGACTCCAATAGGGAGATGGCTCTTGTACGTGATTACGACTGCGATCATCTGTCTCAACTCAGCCCTAATATCCGCTATAACGGAGGGGTAGTTGTGTTCCAACATGGGATTTCCATCCTCGAAGATTGGGCAAAAAGTGCAATGACACAAAATCATCTCTTTGGAGGGGATGACCCTCTGCTCTCCCATCTTATTCATACCCATCAGTTACCTATTCAAGAACTTCCCGAGATCTATAACTGGAGAATGGCAAGAGGACTTAATTTATGCGCTGTTATTCTGCATTGGGTGGGTAATGGAGGGAAAGAATACATCCGGAAGCACGGGGGACTCAAGCCTTCTTTGGATAGATTTTTTCAATCTTCTAGGTTATCCCATAGTAACTTCGGAAGCAAACTAAATTCAGAAGAGTGCTAATCTACGGTTTGCCAGGACGTGATGCGAATAAGATCCTTGGGGATTTCAAACAGGAAGCGGGAAGGATGAGTGATGATTTCCTTGCCCATCTTCTTGCGTTTGCGCGCCATGCTGAGAGTGAGGTATTTTTTAGCTCGCGTCATAGCGACGTACATCAATCTGCGCTCTTCTTCTAAGCCCGTCTCCATGAGGCTTTTTTCGTGAGGAATAATGTGATCCTCTAGTCCCACGAGATAGCAAGAGGTGAACTCCAGGCCTTTGGCGCTGTGAAAAGTCATCAGGTTGACCTTATCCTCTTTTTGCGCCTTATTGCGCTTTGGAACGCGCTCCTGATCCAGAGTCGAACTGACCAGAAAGTGGGATAGTGAGATCTCCTGTTCTTGACCATGCGCAATCTGCTCTTCTTCATAAATCGCGACAGAGTCGATGCAGTGAGCGACATTTTCCCATTTGAAATCGCGCATCTTTTGGCTTTTGACGTCCTCGACAATCGCTTTTTTATAATCGATTGTATCAATGAGCCAAGCAAGGGATTCGTGAAGAGGAGGATTCTTGAAACGTTCTTGGGCTTCTAGCATCACTTCGACAAACGAGCGGATGCTTGCGATTGCTTTTTCGGAAAGGTCACTTTTAAAAGAAGAAGAAAGAGGGGAAGCGATTTCTTCCAAAAGATTCCAAAGCGGAATATCTCGCTGTCTGTTGAATTGGGTGAGCTGATCAAGTGTCTTATCGGAAATGCCGCGGCGTGGAGTATTAATGATGCGTAAAAGAGCTTCTTGATCCATAGGGTTGGAGATAGCGCGCAAGTAGGCGATGAGATCCTTGATTTCAGCGCGCTCATAAAATTCCGTTCCGCCAAAGACTTCAAAGGGAATGCCTCGCACCCATGAACCGTCCTTTTCCCAGACAGCCTGCATGAGGGCGAGTTCGAAAGGCTGGGAAAGAATATTTGAGCGATAGAGAATCGCCATGTCTTTCCAGGAAATGTTTTTCTCTTTCCGCAATCGAATCATTTTCTGAACAACAGATTGGGCTTCCTCCAGCTCTGTGGGAGCGTGGAACAATGTGATCTGTTCCCCCTTTTCTGCAGTACTCCACAGCTCTTTTGCATGGCGCAAGGTATTGTTTGCGATGACAGCGTTGGCGCCCTGGAGGATGGTCGGGGTGGAGCGGTAATTTTGTTCGAGCTTAATTTGCGTGTCGGATTCGAATTGCAGAATATTTTTAATCTCCGCCCCTCTCCATCCATAGATCGACTGATCGTCATCGCCGACCACACACAAATTGTTGCGCTCTCCCGAGATGAGTTGCGCAAGCCGGTATTGAATCGGGTTTGTGTCTTGGTACTCATCGATCATAATATAATGGTAGCGGTCTTGATAGCGCTTCAAGACATCGGGGTATTCTTCGAACAGTTGCACAGTGAGCGAGAGTAAACTGTCAAAGTCGACGGCATTGTAAGCGCGCATGCATGTTTTAAGGCGCGCATAGAGATCTGCACTGAATTGATCATGCCAATCCGTCTTTCCTTCGCTCGCCTGTTCAAAAGAGAGACCGCGACTTTTTGCATAGGAAATTTTGCCAAAGGTCTTTTCCATGGAGGGCAGTTCTCCCTCATGCTCTAGAAGGTGTCTCGCTAGATTCTGTCCAAGCCTTCGCACGTCCTTTTCATCGTAGAGAGAAAAATTAGCTGTGTATCCCAAATGATGGATCTCTTGTCGGAGCACATGCATACAGAAGCTGTGAAAAGTGCTTAATGTCACCCCTTTTGCCGCTTTGTGGCCGACAATTTTCGCTACTCTTTCCCGCATTTCTTGGGCTGCTTTATTGGTGAAGGTCAGGCCAAGAATCGCTTGCGGAGGAATGTTTAAGTTTTGCAGCATATGAGCGATTCTGTAAGCGAGCACACTCGTCTTTCCGCTACCGGCACCGGCTAGAATGAGAACGCGTCCTTGAGCAGCTAGGACAGCTTTTTTCTGCGCTGGATTAAGATGAGAGAAGATCTGATTTTGATCAAAAGTTTGTTGCATCATTTTTGCGATCCATTTGCCTTTTGATGCAACTCTATCATTTTTCAGATCAGTTTTGACAAGAGATTTTGAAGTTCGAGCAGAACGGCTTGCTTGGAGAGAGCAGCGCCATTTTTTCGGGGGGTAACATTAAGTTCTAAGTCGGGAGGAAGGGTGTTTAAAAGCTCTCGAAAGGCTTCGCGAACGACCCTCTTGAAGCGGTTTCTGTCGTGAGACTTTCCGAACTTTTTTGACACGGTGATCCCCAGTTTGGGGAGGCCAGGTCTTCCTTGTCTAACATGGATTGCGATCAATTCACCGAAGTGACGGGTAGAGTTTCTGTGAATCAACCTAAAATGGGATCCCGCGAGGATGCGAGCTGATTTTGGAAATTTTTTTTTAGGAAAGCTTTCCGAAGCTGAAAGAGGAAGGTTTTCTTGCAGCTCCGGATGAAGAGAATCTCGGCTAGCGATTGCCATTTATGCTGTGGTTAGCTTCTTACGTCCGGAAGTGCGACGACGGTTGACGATTTTACGGCCATCTTTTGTCTTCATTCTTTTGCGGAATCCGCAAGCTTTCTGGCGTTTTTTCTTGCTAGGTTGGTACGTGCGTTTCATGATTCTAAACCTTTTAAAGGAGTGTGTAAGTAGATGGGGATCAATATAGCCGAATGGATAGAAATTCCTCAAGGAATAAAGAATTTTCTTTGCGACGGATGGTTAAGTAGGTGAGTTGTACAGAGCGCTCGACGATCCAGGGCATAGGACATTATAAAATTTTATAGTTTTCTATGCCCTGCCCTGACGATTTTGAGTTCTTGCAAAGAAATCTAGGGATTGCGTATAAATTTGGCTAACTTTAATTTTCTTTCTTAAGGTAGTCATGAAAGTCAGAGCTTCGATCAAAGCTGACCCTTCTAAAGGGGACAAAGTTGTGCGCCGCAAAGGACGCGTCTATGTGATCAATAAAACGGACCCAAATCGCAAGCAGAGACAAAAAGGTCCTGCTCGTAAAAAGTAGAGTAAGAGGAATATGGCAACAAAAACTTGGATGGCAAAACAAAAAAAGCGTGAGCGCCTTGTTCAATTGAAATGGGACAAGCGCCAAAGTCTGAAGAAGATCATCATCGACATGAATAAAAGCGAAGAAGAGCGCAATGCTGCGAAAGTCGCATTGAACAAAATGTCTCCCAACTCTTCCCCAGTACGCCTCCGCAGCCGATGCCAACTTACAGGCCGTTCCCGCGGTGTTTTGAAAAAATTCAAGCTTTCCAGGCTCTGCTTCCGCGAGATGGCGAATAGCGGAATGATTCCCGGTGTTGTCAAAGCGAGCTGGTAATTCAATTTTTTAAGCTTTCAGTTTAAAAGCCGCGCGGTTATCGCACGGCTTTTTTTATGGATGTTGCAGTGAGGCGACTTCTTTCAGGGGTTGCCAGTTTTCCATCTCCTCATTCCATACGTAGGTTTGCTCTTGCACGGCCCCATCGATCCATGCCTTACTTAAGGCATTAAAGCTCATTGGTCCAAACTGTTCCTTTTTGTCATCGAGGTAGTACCACAGTTTTTGTGCTTGAACCGGGCAAGCTGCTTTGATGGAAGGAACTTTGCGCGTGGAAGCGACCCGGTTTTGAGGTTTGCGTTTGTTAGGGAAGATGAAGAGAGCGATAAGGGCGAAAATTCCGAAAAATGTTCCTGCCACGAACCAGGTCGCGGGGTTGTAGCCGCGGCGCAATGCATAGTGTGCACAAACCCAAGCAAAAAGTAAGCTGGTTACAATCGTCATCAGTATTTGCATAAGAGTCCCTAATCGATTTTTCAAGTCATTCAGAATTATAGGGAGTTTTAGTGGAAAAGAGCAAGAGGCAGTGCTTTTCCAAAATTAAGTTTTTGGTCATTTTCGGATAAATATACCGAAAAAAACTGAAGAATCGGGAAAAAGCATTTTTCAACCACCCGCGAACAAGGTTCGCTAGAGATCACAGAGCTCACAGAGGGGGATTAAATTTTAAATCGACGTATTCCTT
>Ga0070741_10005703_pt1 | contig 27348 bp, 27 predicted proteins | sample Coa_R1_4_FD_66440 | JGI IMG/M metagenome (GOLD analysis project Ga0070741, IMG submission 66440) | Surface soil microbial communities from Centralia Pennsylvania, which are recovering from an underground coalmine fire - Coalmine... | ecosystem: Environmental > Terrestrial > Soil > Unclassified ...
GAAAAGCTCTCTATAATGTCTCTGGCGACTTCCCAGCCGCCAATGGCCACTCGTGTAAAATCTGCATCCACCGCATCGTACGGCCATCGAATCAGAGAATACGCACAGCACACCTCACATGAAAATTGGGATTACGTGTTATCCGACCTACGGCGGCAGTGGAATCGTGGCTACGGAACTGGGCCTTGAGCTGGCGCATCGCGACCACGAGATCCATTTCATCTCGTACGCGCAACCCATCCGGCTGCGGGGAGACGACGAGCCCAATATTCACTTTCACGAAGTGGAAGTCTCGCGGTATCCGCTCTTTGATTACCCTCCTTATGACCTGGCCTTAGCAACACGCATGGCCGAAGTGGCGCAACTTTACGATCTCGACCTGCTGCACGTGCATTACGCGATTCCGCATTCAGTCAGCGCACTGCTGGCCCGCCAGATGCTGGCCTCAGGACCGAGGGGAAAGCGCCTGCCGTTTGTCACGACGCTTCACGGAACGGACATCACGCTTGTCGGACTCGACCGTTCTTATCTGCCGATCACGCGCTATTCGATCGAGCAGAGTGACGGAGTCACCGCAATCTCGAACTACCTCAAAGATCGAACCCAGCGCATTTTTGACGTTAAGAACAAGATTGAGGTGATCTACAACTCGGTAAATTGCGACGTGTATCACCGCAACACCGAACTTGCGGATCGTTTGCGAGAAGAATACGCCCCGGATGGGCAACGGGTTCTGGTGCACTTGTCGAATTTCCGGCCCGTCAAACGCGTAACGGATGTGATTGAGATCTTTGATCGCGTAAGAAAAAAGATTCCGTCGAGGCTGCTACTCATCGGGGACGGCCCAGATCGATCGGTGGCGGAATGGCTTGCTGTACAAAAGGGAATTCACAATGACGTGCTGTTCCTGGGTAAGCAGGATCAAATCTACGAGAAACTATCCATTGCGGACATTATGCTCCTGCCGAGCGAACTGGAGTCGTTCGGCCTGGCTGCTCTGGAAGCCATGGCGTGCGAAGTTGTTCCAATATCCACTCGTGCGGGTGGTGTGCCGGAGGTTGTCGACCACGGAACAAGCGGTTTTCTCGCCGATGTAGGAGACGTCGAAACGATGGCTCGGTACGCCATTGAGCTGCTGAGTGACGAAGCGCGCCTGAGGGAGATGGGTAAGCGCGCTCGCGCCGTCGCGATGGAACGCTTCTGCTCGACCAAGATCGTAAAAGAGTACGAGGATTTCTACCGCCGGATACTGGAACGCTCTTCGTAAAATCCTTCCGGAACAGAACTGCCGGCCTCAACGAGCGGGAGCCGGATGCGAATCAGAGTTCCCTTCCCTTCATGGCTGTCGATTGTCATTCGTGCCGTGTCGCCGTAAAGTACCTGCAGCCGTTCTGAGATATTTGCCATTCCAATCCCCATACCCGGCCAACTGCTGCTTTCTTCAAGCTGGGCGTTACCCATGCCGACGCCATCGTCTTCGACTTCGATAATCAAGCGCGAGTTCGTGACTCGGCTCCGCAGATAGATGGTGCCTCCTTCGACTTTCGGCGAGAGCCCGTGCTTGATGGAGTTTTCGACCAGCGGCTGCAAAAGCATGCTGGGCACAACGACATCGAGCGACGGCGGATCCAGTTCTTTCACGACGCGCAGTTTCTCACGGCCAAAACGCACGACTTCGATGTCGAGATAGTTGTCGATGAATTCAAATTCCTCGCGCAGTGGTGCAAACGCTTCGCTGCTGTTGAGCAGCCGACGGAGAATGGTCGCGAGTTTCGTAATCATATCGCGTGCCATATCGGGGTCGAAGCGGACCAGCGATGAAATCGAATTCAGGGTATTAAACAGGAAGTGTGGATTGATCTGATTTTGCAGCGCTTCCATGCGCGCGTGCAGGAGTAGGCGCTCCTGTTCCTCCAGCTTGATCTGAATCCGTACGCTATTAAATACCTTGATTTCGATGCCAATGGCCGCCACGGTCGCCGCGTAGATAAGCCCGAACACCCAATAATTATCAGGACTCTCGATGCTGAAGATCGATCGGGGAAAATATCGCCAGAGTTCTGTCTGCACAAAACGGAGACCCACGATGGTGAAAAAGAACATCACCTGCCAATCGAACAATCGCGGACGCGGCAGGTTGCGCCGGATCAGGCGAAACATGCTCTGATCGATGAACGGAGAAAAGGACCAGATATCATCCTTATCCCGCGCCATGGTTCGCAGTTGACCCGCGACGAAGCCACAAAGGATGTGAAAAGGCATCGCAGCCCACTCGCCGTGCAGGAGAGCTGGGGTGCTCACCAGAAATCCGCCCAGCGATCCTGCCCAACGCCCGCCAATCACACCGAGCAACATTGCCGTTTCAAAGCTCACATCGCTCGCCTGAAAGCTCGGCTGCGAAATCCGGATCAGCACACCCAGAACGATCGGCAACGCAAACCATAGAACCAGGTAGATTTTCTGACGAAAGGTGCGCTGCTCGCGGAAGAGGAGCGATTTGAACTCCTTCGAACGAACCAAGGTGCTCGACACCGCTGCGGCCACGCCCAGCTTGATCATCAAATTAATGAGAATGAGGCGCGGTTCCATGGGCTTTGCAGGGGCGGCTACGGTCCCTTTCAAGACTCTAGCACGATGGCAGCTCAGTACCCCTTGTGCTTGTCGACAACATGTTGTAGTGGCTGATGTGCGATATACCGCCGCAGATTGTCGGAGAAATTATCGTAGTGTCTCGTCCACAGTTTCTCGGTGATGCCTGCGGTGTGAGGCGTGATCAGCAAATTATCCAGCGCCCACAGAGGAGAGTTGGGAGGCAAAGGCTCCTGCTCAAAAACGTCGAGAGCAGCCCCGGCGATCCTGCGGGCCTGAAGGGCCTCTACGAGCGCCGGTTCCTCGATCTGCTGCCCGCGCCCGACATTGATCAGGTAAGAATCGGGCTTCATCATCGCCAAACGTTTCGCATTCATCAACCTAGTGGTCTCTGCAGTAAGGGGCGCTGCCAACACCACGAAATCTGCCTGCCGCAGCACGTCATCGAGCTGATCTGAATGGAAGGTTTGGGCGACGCCCTCCGGCTTCGGTTTTTCGACATGCTCGCGTACAGCGATCACCCGCATCCCTAAAGCGGACGCCATTCGTGCCACTCGTCTTCCGATGCTTCCTAACCCAACGAGTCCCAGCGTGGCCCCATCTATCTCTTTTGGATGCGCACCGTGGCTCCAGATCTTCTCCTTCCCCCACTCATGCTTGTTCTGCAACGCAGAAGCCTGTGGAAGCTTCTTCGCGAGTGCGAAAATCAAGGCGATGACGTGCTCCGCTACAACCGGTCCATGAACCTCCGTCGAGTTTGTGAGCACTACATCGCTGTTCACCAGCTCCGGAAACAGGAATTGGTGAACAGCGGCCGTCGGAGTATGAATCCAGTGCAGTTTCTGGCAAAGCGCAAACTGCTCAGGATTAATCGAAAGAGTAAAGATAACTTCAGAGTCGCGAAGGTCCGATTCCGGCCCGTTGTAGGAATCTCGATGCAATATCGCGATGCCGGGAAAATCTTGTGCGAGCCGCTCTGGAAACCAAGCAGGAACTCTCCAGAGGTCGAATCGGTGATGAACAACGATCAAGAGGTTCATGGGAAGAGCATTGCAGACGCTCTAAAGCAGATGTGTGATAGGCGCGACCTCAGCTGAAAGCGAGTTCCTTCGCGCGTTGCGCTGCCTTCACCACAGCCTTGATCAAGGTAACGCGCAACTTTCCTTCTTCCAGTTCCATAATCGCGTCGATTGTGCAGCCGGCAGGGGTTGTCACGGCGTCTTTCAGTAAAGCAGGATGATCTCCAGTTTCGAGCACGACTTTAGCAGCTCCCAGGGTTGTCTGTGCCGCTAGCAGGGTCGCAATGTCGCGTGGCAATCCAACCTTCACGCCGGCTTCGGCCAGAGACTCCAAAATGATGTAGATGTACGCGGGTCCGCTGGCCGAAAGCGCAGTTACCGCGTCCATATGTTTTTCATCCACGATTACGGTCCGTCCCACCACATCGAACAGGTGACTGGTCAAGGCAAGGTGCTGCGCGGTGGCATACTTCCCCTTGCAGATTGCTGTCATCCCCACGCCCATCAAGCATGGCGTGTTGGGCATGGCTCGGACGACGGGAACGTTCCCGGGAAGATTTTTCTCAATCATCGAGGTTGGGACCGACGCCGCAACCGAAATGATCAATTGTTTGGGACCAACATTGCGGCTGATCTCGCGTACAACCTCCTCGACAACCTGAGGCTTCACCGCGATTACGATGATGTCGGCATCTTTCGCGGCTGCCAGATTGTCGGTACCAACCTTTACTTTCAACTTAGCGGCCAGTGCCTTAGCTCGCTCCGGATGCGCGACGGTTGCGGAGGCCAATTTCGTGCTCAACGAACCATTTTTGAGCAGCGCCTGCAGGATGATTCCTCCCATCTTCCCGGCGCCCAGAAAAGCTATTTTCTTGTCTTTCAAGTCAGTTGCCATACGTTCCCTTGTTCGCAGATAAAGGCCTTCGGTCAAACCGCGAAATAACGATCATTCTCGTGATGCGCTTCAGCGTGCAGCAACTCGTGGCTGCTTCTGCATCCAGTTCCAAGCGGTGCTGACGATTTCATGCAGCCCCCGCGAAGCTTTCCAGTCAAGCAGCTTTTGTGCCTTGCCCGGATTGGCTACTAACTCCGGTGGATCCCCAGGGCGGCGCGCTACTTTGGTATGGGGCACCGACTTGCGCGTTACCTTCTCGACGGTGGAAATCACTTCCTGAACCGAGGCACCGGTGCCCGTTCCGACGTTCACAGCGAAACTTGGCTTTCCCGCCGCCAGATGCTCGAGGGCTTTCACATGGGCACTGGCGAGATCGTTGACGTGAATATAATCGCGAATGCAGGTTCCATCGGGGGTGGGGTAATCCGCTCCAAAAACCTTGAGAGGCGGGGCTGTCCCTGCCGCAGCTGCGAGCGCTAAAGGAATCAAGTGAGTCTCAGGATCGTGCAATTCGCCGATCTCTCCGCTCTCATCTGCGCCCGCCGCATTGAAATATCGCAAGCTGGCATACCGAAAATCGTATGCCCGATCGTAGGATTCCAAAGCCAGTTCAAAAAACAGCTTTGACCTTCCGTACGGATTTACCGGTTGCCGCGGAATGTTTTCTTCGATGGGAACTTTGGCGGGCTCGCCATACACGGCGCACGTGGAGGAAAAGATAATCTTCTTCACCCCCGCATCGAGTGCCGAGTTCAGCAGCGATAATCCGCCTTCCACATTATTGCGGAAGTATTTTCTCGGGTTGACCACCGACTCGCCCACGTAAGCGGATGCGGCGAAATACATAATGGCATCGACGCCACCCAAAGCTCTGCCAAGCGCGCCCGGGTCGAGGACGTCGCCCTTAACCAATTCGAAACCTTTCGCCAAGATTTCATATCCGGTACTCAGGTTGTCGAAGATGACTACCTCATGTCCTGCACGTTTGAGAGCGCGAGCGGTATGACTACCGATATATCCAGCGCCTCCAATAACAAGAACGACCACAGGATGTTTCCTTTCCAAATATCAAGACACCAATTGTACACAGGGATTCAGAAGGCATCTCAGCCGAATCGAAGGCCGGCTTCCGAGTGCTACGATGATGGAAACCGCAGAGCATTCGCCTGCGGTCACGGGTGGATTTTCCCTTATGACTCAGCTCGCCGATAAAAAATGTGTTCCATGCACTGGAAATGTTCCTGCCTTAAAAGGATCGGCTCTTCAGGATTTGCGGAAACAGCTGCCGGAGTGGAATGTGATAAGTGAACATCATCTGGCGCGGCAGTTTCGCTTTCCCGATTTCAAGCAGGCGCTCGCATTTGTGAACCGAGTCGGCGAGGTCGCGGAAGCGGAAGGCCATCATCCAGACATTATGTTGGGATGGGGAAAAGCGGAAATCACACTATGGACACACAAAGTGGATGGCCTGACCGAAAGCGATTTCATTCTGGCTGCGAAGATTGACCGCCTGAGTGGGAGTTAGCCAGGAAAACACCAAGAACCCTTTGGCCCATTACGACGTCGAAGATCTGCTGCCATATCCAGTCCGCAAAACCCAGGTGAGAAGGGCCGCAGGAACTAACATAAAAAAACCAGTGCCGGTTGCCATAGTGCGTGCCGACATCCCAGCGTCAAGAAAACGGCCGCAAAGATAAGCTGTCGTGGCAAACGTCAGGCTCGCTATCCCAAGGTCTGCCGAGAATACTCGCCCTCGAAAACGATCTTCGGTCTGCAGTTGCAGCAGCGTTGTCGAGAACACCCAAACCGTGGATCCTCCCGCGTGGGCAAGCATGGCGCAAGCAGCCGCCAGCCATACGGTTTTGCAAAGGCCGATCAGTCCGTAGCCTAAAGCAATAGTGATGTAACCGTATAGGATACCGAGCCGTAGCCGATGATCGCTGTGGCCGGCCCAACGTGCGGACGCCAACGGTCCGATCAGAGCGCCTAGCCCACGCCCCCCGAGCAGGATGCTCATCCCGAGCATCGCCCCTCCGGCCGGGTCAATGTTCTTGCCATGCACCGCGAATTCGCGAGCGCCCATGACCGTAAAAATCACCCAGCTGGGACCGACCATAAGTTCTCCGGCCTTAGCGAAAACTGCCGGGATCAACACAGGATGGCTGCGGATGTAATCAATGCCTTCTTTCACTGGCGAGAAATCAATGAGATCTTTCGGCCGCAGTGAAGCTGCGGCTTCCGCGTGAGGCTCCCGAAAGTGCATTCCAGCGATCAGCAGTGCGGAAACCAGAAACGAGAGGGCGTTCAAGACGAAGGCGGCTTCCCTGCCGAGGAACGCGGCCACCAGTCCACCTACGGAAGCTCCGATCAGCAGGTTCACGGACCATGTTGCCGATGACAGCGTATTTGCCGCCAGCACTTCTTCGGGTGCCGCGATGTTGGGAATGACCGCGCTTCGCGCCGGCTCGAAGAAGGCGGCCATGGTTGTCTCCGCGAGGAGAAGTGGGTAGACCAGCCAAACCATCGATGGCGAACGCACCAGGAGCATCGCCAAGACGATTACGCAGCGAATCAAGTCCGCCGCGATCATCACATGCTTGCGCTTGATGCGATCGTTTACGACACCCGCTGTCGGCCCAGCGAGCGTTTGCGGCAGAACCTGAAGCACCAACGCCAGCGCGACCGACCCAGCATGGCCTGTAAGTTGTAGCAGCAGGGTGTAGATGGACAGCGTATAGAACCAGTCACCAATCTCGCTAACGATTTGCGCGATCCAAAGCCGCCGGAAATTCGAATTGGTCCGAATCAGCCGCGCATACGAACGCAGCGAGATCGTCGCAGTTCCGTGTTCGGGCTCTGGTTCCATGGATAGTGTTTAGGGTAACCGCAGAAGTCGCAGCAGGGCAAAAAGCGCAGCGGTCTATATCTGGATTTGTCGGCGATCTCTGCGGATGTCCTTCGCGCTCTCGGCGGTGAGGAAGGTTTTGGATCGCCTACACGTGCAACTTCCGCTTCAGATCGTCAGCAATCTGTTTCCCATGAAATCGTCCGTTCTCGATAAAAATCTCATTCGTCCGCGATCCCGCCACGATCACCCCGGCCACGTAGATCCCGCGGACATTGCTCTCCAGAGACAGAGGATCGCAGACCGGCCGGCACTGCTGTTCCGACAATTCGATTCCCATGCTGCGCAGGAAATCGTAGTCCGGATGGTACCCGATCAATGCCAGCACGAAATCATTCTTCAAGCGGTTCGGCCCATGCGGCGTTACGACCACAACATGATCGATCCCAATCTCCTGCACCCAGCTATTGAAGTACGCCTCGATTTCTCCGGCCTTAATGCGATTCTCCAAATCCGGCTTGATCCAATACTTCACATGATGATGAAGCTGGGACTCCCGGTGAACCAGCGTCACCCGCGCGCCATGACGCCACAAATCCAGTGCCGCAATCGCCGCCGAATTCTTTCCACCAATTACCAGCACGTCGGTGTCGTAATAAGGATGCGGTTCGCCGTAGTAGTGCGAGACTTTAGGCAGATCCTCGCCCGGAATGTTCAACTTATTTGCCAGATCGTAATAGCCGGTCGAGACAATCACCTTTTTCGCAATATAGTCGTGCGGACGCCCGGCGCGATCCGTAGCCGTAATCGTGAAATTTCCGTCTTCCCCCATCACAGTCTTCACCCACTCGTATTGCCGAAGATCGAGCTGGTAGTGCTCCGAAACTTTCCGGTAGTATTCCAGAGCTTCTTCGCGAGTTGGCTTTTGTAGTGCAGTGGTGAATGGAATGTTGCCGATCTCCAGCAACTCCGGCGTGGTGAAGAACACCATGTTTGCCGGATAGTGAAATAAGGAATTCACCAGGCATCCCTTGTCGACCACAATTACCTTAAGCCCCAATTTCTGTGCTTCGATGGCACAAGCCAGTCCGGTCGGGCCCGCCCCAATTACCAAGACGTCAGTGCGCATCTCCGGGACAGGCCTCGCTTGGGTCTTCGGCTGCGTATCGATCTCGTCCGCTATAAGGAAGTCAGGCATCGAATAGGGCGCGATTGACGGTGGCAAGAGGGTTTGGGATCAGATGGAAACGAATGATTTTAGCATGTGAGTTGGAGCCCTCTGCATGCGAGTACTTGCCGCAGCGTAAACATCCCTTTCAATGCCACGGCGCTATAATTTGCGGTTGCCTTTGTAATCCGGCCTTCTCAGGAGCACGTCATGCCGACTTTTACCGAATCCGCCGTTCCCATGCGCATCGAATCCGACAGCATGGGCAAAATCGAAGTCCCGTCCAACGTTTATTGGGGCGCGCAGACCCAACGGTCCCTGCTGCACTTCGATATCGGACGCGACACCATGCCTCCTGAGCTGATCCGCGCCTTCGGCACCTTGAAAAAAGCCTGCGCGTTGGTGAATCAGGATCTCGGCAAACTCCCCGCCGACAAAGCCAAGCTTATCGTCCAGGCTGCCGACGAAGTCATCGCCGGAAAACTCAATGACCAGTTCCCTCTTCGCATCTGGCAGACTGGCAGCGGTACTCAGACGAACATGAACGTTAACGAAGTGATCTCGAACCGCGCCATCGAGATTGCCGGGGGCGAACTGGGATCGAAGAAGCCAGTCCACCCCAACGACCACGTCAACATGTCGCAATCATCCAACGACACGTTTCCGGCGGCCATGCACATCGCCGCCGCCGACCGCGTCAAGAACGTTCTGATCCCGGCGGTGCAGACCGTCCGCGACGCGATCGCCTCCAAGGCGAAAGAATTCGACAGCATTGTAAAAATCGGACGCACCCATTTGCAGGACGCCGTCCCGCTTACGGTTGGACAGGAATTCGGGGGATGGGCGTCGCTGCTCGAGCGCGACATCAAGCGTCTTGAGCAAGTCCTCGACGGCCTCTACGACCTCGCCATCGGCGGCACCGCGGTCGGCACCGGACTCAACACTCATCCCGAATTTGCCGAGCGCGCGGCAAAAAAGATCGCTGAGCTCACAGGACTCCCCTTCCGCTCACACCCTAACAAGTTCGCAGCGCTCTCCGCGCACGACGAAATCGTCTTTGCGCAAGGCGCCATGGAAACCCTCGCCGCGTCATTCATGAAGATTTCCAACGACATTCGCTGGCTTGCCTCCGGCCCGCGCTGCGGACTGGGCGAAATCACCATTCCCGAGAACGAACCCGGCTCCTCCATCATGCCCGGCAAAGTAAATCCCACGCAGTGCGAAGCCATGACCATGGTCTGCGTGCAAGTTCACGGAGCCACTGCCGCCGTCGGCTTTGCCGGATCGCAGGGCAACTTTGAGCTCAACGTCTTCAAGCCCGTGATTATCTATAACTTCCTGCACTCCGTCACCCTGATCGCCGATGCCTGCCATGGCTATGTCGAATACATGATCAAAGGCATTGAGGTCGATCGCGAGAAGGTGGATTGGTACGTAAAAAACTCTCTGATGCTAGTAACCGCCCTCGCGCCGAAAGTGGGATACGACAATGCCGCCAAGATCGCCCACACCGCTCATGTGGAGCACACAAGTCTGCGCGAAGCAGCCGTAAAACTAGGACATCTGAAAGCAGAAGAATTCGACCAACTGGTGCGCCCGGAGAAGATGACGAAGCCGTAAGGAAGAGTAGGTCTCGTATAAACAACCACAAGCTTCGGGCGACGGAAGAAATCGCGCTGCGGAGCGAAGTTGTGGATCTTGCCACTGACCGTGACATTTATTGGAAAGTCCAAGAGGACGTTATTCGTAAAAATGGCCGCTTGCTTGCAATGCATAGCGCTTTCTTCGACATGATGAATGATGCTTACGCGCATGCAACCGCTTCACGCATACGCAGGCTTGTCGAATAGAGATTCGTGGACGATTTCCTTGCGGAGGATTTTGGAGTCGATGTTACATTCCGTTCTACCCGACACAAGGTTACAGCTAGGAACCATTGGCAATATTTAAGTTTGCATGGCTTGAGGCTAGGCATGCTGACTTACAGCGGAAAAGACCCGACTTTTCGTGCAATTCGCGCCAGCGGACTAGCAGTTGTCTGTCCCCTAACCAGCAAGCGAAAGCCTTATCCCATCGCGCCTGCGATGTTGGGAACGTTGAAGGCTCAGTCCTCGTGAATCACCTGAGGAGCGTCGACTGGGAAACACGCAGCGTGGCGTTCCATTCCAAGGCAGACGGAGCACTCCTGAGCAAGGTTCGCGCTTATATCGGGGTTCTACTTCGTCTCCAGTGATGGCTCTGCTATTTGCGGGACTCGCGACTTCGCTTCAATTTTTTGTTTCTTTGCCGTCGTAATCACTACGACGCTCACCAGCACCAACGCAGTTCCAACGATCGTTCGCGGCCCAAGACTTTCTCCCCCAAACAGATAACCCAGTAACACCGCGACCACTGGATTCACATAGGCATAGGTCCCAACCTTGGTCTGCGACTCATGATGAATCAGCCAAACATACGCGGTAAAAGCCAGGATCGAACCCGCTCCGATAAGATACAGCAACGCCAGCCACGCTCCCGGCGAAACTGTCTGCAGACGGAATCCACGAAACTCGCCCAGCCCAAGAGCCGCCAGTGTCAGCAACACGCCACCAGCCAACATCTGAGCTCCGGAACTCATCGCCTTGCTCGCAGGCAGCGCCAATCGCGGTGTCATTGCCGATCCGATCGCCCAACTTACGGAGCCGATAATCAAAGCCACTGCGCCCCATCGGTCGATGGGCGCATCGCCGAATCCCGCTCCATGACTTACCAGTACTCCCACCCCAAGAATTCCGACGGTCAACGATAGTCCCAACCGCCCAGTCATACGCAGCGTCTTCATCACCAGAATCTCGGACAGCGCCATAAAAACCGGAATCGTCGCCATCATTACGGCCGTCAGCCCTGATGGAACTCGTCGCTCCGCCCAGAAGACCAGGCCGTAATCCAGAACGAAAAAAGGCACGGCGACGATGCTCGCCGCACGCCACTCGCCCAATGTCGGGGAAGCCGTTCCCTTCAGCCGCATCCATCCACACAAAAGACCGCCGGCCGCGACGAACCGCATACCCGCCAATAGAAATGGAGGCACTTCGCGCACGCCAATACGGATTGCAAGAAACGTCGATCCCCAAACGAGGTAGATGACAGCGAATGCCGCCACTCTCTTCCATTTCGAAGGATGCAAGGTGCCGTCCATGGCTGAACGCGTCTTTGAACTGGTTCGATCACCAGCCAATCACGCGGACGCGGATTTGGCACATAAAAACAATTTATCGGCGGGAAAAGTGCGCTGAAAGGGAAATGGCGCAAACGCTAGAGACTATTTCTTCAGCAGACTGGTATGGCTGGCCACGCATTGCCACTTACCCAGATCCATCACCCAGGTGTCGGTGAAGCGCCCAAAGTGCTCGTAAGGCTTGCCTTGATAAGTGCCTTGCGTGTGATACGTACCGGTCACGACGGCTGTGTCCCCGAAAAAATTCATCTTCACCTCAGCGATGTTGGCCAAGCTGGGTTTGTAACGGGGATCTCGAATATCCGCCAGGAACTTCTGCTTGTCGCTGGTTTCCCCATCCCATTCGGTATTGACGAATCGGCTCGACACTAGGGCATCCAGCGCAGCGGCATCTCGGTTGACCTGCGCTTCATTCCACAAACGTTCCAGAATCAGTATCTTGCTCTCCCGCGGATCGGCTTGTTGCGCCGTGGCGGGTAGCCAGCTCAGAGCAAGAAGAAAGCAGCAGCAGAGGTTGCGAATCATTGGCTTACACTTCCGGCGTTGTTGTGAGGGACAACCATACGAGCGTAGCAGCCAGGAGCAGAACTAAGCCACAGGAAACAAACCACTGGGAGTTACCAACGTCATGCGGCTTTCCCTTTAGGAAACGCGCGTAACCTTCTGATCATAAGGGCACAACGCGTGACCGACTAGAAATAGTGCCTCGCTCAGAAAGCCCAGCGCAGCAGCGTGGATCCAATCGTAAATCCAGCTCCAACCGATGCGAGCAGTACAAGGCTTCCTTTTTTCAGCCGTCCCTGTTCCATCGCAGTATTCATCGCCAGAGGGATCGTCCCGGCCGTTGTATTTCCGTAACGATCAATATTGACTACGACGCTCTCCGGTCGGAGCTCTAACCTTTCGGCGGTAGCATTGATGATTCGCAGATTCGCCTGGTGCGGAATGAAGACATCGATATCGGACCCCTTGAGTCCATTCCGCTCCAGCAACTTCGAGCAAAGTTCCGTCTGCTTTCGAACGGCAAACTTGAAGACTTGCTGCCCATCCTGATGCACGTAATGCATCTTCTTCTCTACCGTGTCCCGACTCGCCGGATGCAGGCTCCCGCCGCCCGGCATGTACAGAAATTGTCCGCCCGATCCATCGACCTCGTGGATAAAATCGATCAGCCCTTCCGAGTCGTCCGTGGCAGGCTCCAGAATGGCAGCCCCCGCACCATCACCGAATATTACGCAGGTTGCACGGTCGGTGTAGTCGATGATCGATGACATTACATCTGCGCCGATCGCCATCACGCGCTGGTGCTTCCCACTTGCGATGAATTGCGCTGCCACCTGGATGGAGTAGACAAATGCAGAACAAGCGGCAGAAAGGTCGAACCCCCAGGCCCCCTTGGCGCCCAACTTGTTCTGAACTATGCACGCGGTGGAAGGAAACAACATATCGGGAGTGACAGTCCCGACGATGATGGCCTCGATTTCGCTGGCGTCCATCCCCCGCTGCGCTAAAGCTTTGCTTGCAGCTGCCACTGCCAGGTCACTGCTGGCTACGCCCTTCTCCACGATGTGGCGCTCGCGAATGCCCACCCGGCTCATGATCCATTCGTTATTTGTATCGACCATTTGTTCGAGATCGGAGTTAGTTAAAAGACGCGGAGGCACGTACGTGCCCAAGGCACTGATCTTTGCGCGGATTGGTTTGTTCAATCAGAACCCCTGAAGAAGATGATTTATTGTGAAGGAATAAATCGAGAATGTCGAACCCCGTAGTCCCACCAGTGAAGGACGAGCAGAACGCAAGAAGCCTTGTGGAGTCTCGAACGTACCTTCTAAAACGCCCAGCGCATCAAGGTTGCGCCCGAGGTGAAACCTGCCCCCACCGACGCGATCAACACCATGTCGCCTTTTTTCAGTTTGCCTTCTTCGATAGCGCTCTTCATCGCGATGGGAATCGTTCCTGCCGTTGTGTTTCCAAATCGGTCGATATTAATCACGACTTTCTCCAGCGGCATCCCGAGCCGCTCCGCCGTGGCCGTTATGATCCTTCGGTTCGCTTGATGCGCAATGAAGCAATCTACATCTTGCCCGGTCATCTGATTTCGTTGTAACACCCGTTCCGTCATTTCCGCCATTTTCTTCACAGCATACTTGAAGACATTCTTGCCATCTTGATGAATGTAATGCATTTTCTGGTCGACGGTTTCATGCGTCGCTGGGTTTACGCTGCCACCTCCGGGCATGTACAGAAATTGCCCACCCATACCCTCGACTTGGGCGACGTGATCGATGATGCCTTCGCCATCTTGTCCGGGCTCCAACAGAACTGCGCCGGCTCCGTCCCCAAAAATAATGCACACGGCACGGTCCGTATAATCGGTCATCGACGAGTTCACGTCCGCGCCAATCACTAGAACTTTCTTGTACTGGCCGGACTCCACAAATTTCACCCCCGCATTCAACGCGTACACAAATCCTGAACAGCCAGCGGAAACGTCGAAGCCCCACGTATTCTCGATCCCAAGTTTATGTTGAACCAGGCAAGCCGTTGACGGATACATCATGTCCGGAGTGACGGTCCCAACCACAATCAAATCAATCTCCTGCAGATCCATCGGGTGAGATTCGATCAGATTTTGCACGGCACAAACGGCAAGGTCGCTGGCTCCAACTCCCTTGGCGGCGATATGCCTTTCGCGGATACCAACCCGCTCCATGATCCATTCGTTTGTGGTGTCAACCATTTTCTCGAGATCAGCATTGGTAAGCACACGGGGAGGGACGTAAGTTCCCAGCGCCGTTATCTTTGCGCGCACACGTGTAGTCAACGGGGGCTCCTCTTCTAGGAAACCCTGTATTTTGAAGGATTGTAGCCAGAAAGTCTAACGAGAATGAGTAAACAGCGTGAACCGCGGATCGGATCGTTTGCCTCGACCGGTGAACCACTTCCCTGGCGATCGGCCAGAGGTGGATCGTTTACAAAGCCCGATTAAGCCGCTCGTTGTTTCTCGTGCTCTATCCGGTTTCGCACAAAATCCGGACACGAGATGATGCCAAAGCTTCGGCCTTCTCCCTCGATCAAATACGAGAGCGCCTCGTCATCCAGTTCGTCCAAAGCAGCCAGGCTCAGCAGCGGCCACAGTTGGCACTCCATCGCCGACTGCACCAATTGATCTAGATATGAGAGATGTCCCTCAAACAATTTTCCGGAAACGCGAATGGTGACGTGCGGAGCGGGCGATGGGGATGTGCCGTATGCGTTCATCTTTCTCCTCGAACCCTGGAAATCTCAAGCGTGACCGGTTTCGATGCGCCTGACTTCTATAGACGATCCGAGAAGGTGTTTCGTGCGAAAAACTTGGTAAAAAGAGTGTAAAACTTGGTAATCAGAGGTTGGGAACCCGGATGAGGTTGATGTGCAGAATAAGTCAGGTACCGGGGACTCACTGCACACGCAAGAGCCCGTTACCGTTGCTTCCTTCCGGACCTGGCGGGGTTGGCGAGAGTACGTCGCGTGAGACCGATACCTGACCTGAATCATTCTAGCATTCGCGATCTTCAGCAGAGATTTAGGTTTTCCACGCTTCTGAAGAAATGCGCGGCGACACTTCTCTTTTCCCAGCTAGTCTGGGTCTTTGCGCCTGTTTTTCCCCGGGAGGCTGGCCGGATTTTCGTGTGTACGCTCGCGGAATCCACCTTTCAGCCCGGCCGCTAATCCGACGCTGGATTCTCCGAACTTGTCGCGAAGCTTGTCCGCGGCGGCCAAGGCATCTTTCCAGCGCTGCTGACGATCCCCCTCGAGCAGATCGATCTGGGCCGCCTGCATCGTGAAATGCGAAGCCTGTACTCCCAGCAGACGGATCTCGCTTCCCTTCCTCCAGTTCTTTCGAAACAGCATGCGAATGTGCTCGAAAATCTCGATATCGAGTTGCGTGGGAGCAGGCAACGTATGCGCTCGCGTGATTGTGGTGAAATCCGTATAACGGAGCTTTAGTTGTAAAGTGCGGGCGTAAAAGTTGGATTCCCGCAGTCGCCGCCCGACCATTTCTGAAAGCCGCATCAGGGTAGATTCGAGCCTCGCGGGATCGGCCGTGTCTTCGTTGTAGGTATGCTCGTGGCTAATGGATTTAGCATCGTGATCGGCCGCAACTTCGGTATCGAACCATCCGCCAGCGTCTTCGCCGCGGGCTTTACCGGCCAGCGCGAGGCCCCATTTGCCAAACCGGTTTTCGAGCTCCGATTCTTCTAGTTGGGCGAGGTCTCCCACTTTCTTGATACCGAGTGCATGGAGATTCGATTCCATGACTTTCCCGACGCCCGGAATCTCGCGGACATCGAGCGGCGCGAGGAACTTGGCTTCTTCCCCCGGCAGAATATAGAGAACGCCATTCGGCTTGGCTTGACCCGAGGAGACTTTCGCGATCAAACGTGAGCTACCGATGCCGACCGAGCAGTTCAGCCCTGTCTCGGTTTTCATTCGTTGATGGAGGTTATGCGCCGCCTTAAGAGAAGGGCCGTGTAGACGCTCCGTTCCGGTCATGTCCAGATAAGCTTCATCGATCGAGGCCATCTCGACCTTCGGAGTAAATCCGCCTAGAACCCGGTATACCTTTTCCGAGCATTCCCGATACCGGTCAGGGTGTCCGTCAACAAAAACAGCATGGGGACACATTTTCGCCGCCGTGCGCAAAGGCATGGCGGAGTGCACGCCAAATTTGCGGGCTTCGTAGGAAGCCGCGGAGACGACGCCCCGTTCCTCGCGCTGTCCACCTACCACTACGGCTTTGCCCTTGAGCGACGGGTCGTAGAGTTCTTCCACAGAGACGAAGAAGGCGTCCATATCCACGTGGAAGATGATGCGGGCGAATTCAGGGTAATCGGCAGCGGCCATGCCGAAATAAATTTTAACAGCGTTCCCGGCTGGCGATATCCAGGAACTCGGCGCCAGCCAATCAGGACGTGACGCTAGCGAGCGGCTTTTCTGCTCCGGTGGCAGCGGCTCGCATTTGCTTCACGCGATCGTAGACCTTTCCATATTCGCGAGCCGACGCGTTCCACGAGAAGTCTTTTGCCATCCCGTTACGCATCAGAACCTGCCAGGATGTCTGATCGCGGAAAGCTTGCAGCGCCTCTTTTATCGTGAGCAACAAAGCTTCGCCGTTGTAATCGGTAAACTTGAAGCCCGTACCCTTGCCGGTGCGAGCATCCCAAGGTTCGATCGTGTCATCGAGACCTCCCGTGGCGCGAACGATCGGGACGGTGCCGTACTTCAGACTGTAGATCTGATTGAGGCCGCAGGGTTCATACCGGGACGGCATAAGGAACATGTCAGCGCCAGCTTCAATTTTGTGAGCGATGGCGTTGTCATAAGCGACCTTGACAGCGATCTTCCCGGGAAATTGCCGGTTCAGGCGCTGGAAAAGGTCTTCATATGCTTTATCACCTGCGCCGAGGGCAACGATAATCATCTCTTCTCGAGCCAGGCGATCGGCGATCTGGGCGATCAGATCAAAGCCCTTCTGAGCGGCGAAACGCGATACGATGCCGATTACAGGAAGTTTGGGATCCGCATTCACGACTCCGAAGGCGGCGAGCAAGTCTTGCCTGTCTCTCGCTTTGGCAGAAAGATCCTGGGGAGAATACTTCGCCGTGATGAACTTGTCGGTTTGTGGACTCCACTCGTCATAATCCACTCCGTTCAGAATTCCGGTTACTGTAGCGGCGCGGTCGCGAAGAACGCCCTCAAGACCAAAACCATATTCTGTGGTTTGGATCTCGTGACTATATTTTCTACTCACGGTCGTAACATAGTCGGAGTAGGCCAGCGCTCCCTTCAGGAAGTTCACCTGCCCAAAAAATTCCATCTTCGACATCGTAAAAAGATCCCAGGGCAGCATGAGTAATGGCAGAGTATCCGGCGGGAACAGTCCCTGGTAGCCCATGTTATGGATCGTAAATACGGTTCCGGTCTCTTTGAAGGCGGGATCGTCGGCGTAAATAGTGCGCAATAATACGGGGATCAATGCCGTTTGCCAGTCGTGGCAGTGGAAAATCTGCGGGGTGCCCAGGATCTTTGAGGCTTCCAGAACTGCGCGCGAGAATAGTGCAAAGCGTTCGGCATTATCGGGGTAGTCGCCCGCGGGGGTTCCATAGAGTGCATCCCGCTCGAAGTAGGGCGGATACTCCACAAAATAGAACTTCACACCGGCGGTGGTGCCTCCGAAAACCACTGACGGGAAACGGTACTCATCGTCGAAGGGCACGGTCACGCTGCGGACGACTGTAGCGGGATCGTTCAGCTTGGTTTGACGGTAGCGAGGGAGATAAACAGTAACCTGATGGCCGAGGTTTGCCAGCGCGCGAGGCAAAGCGCCGACAACATCTGCGAGGCCCCCGGTCTTCGAATAAGGTACGCCTTCGGAAGCAGCGAAAGCGATATGCATGAGTACAGGACCTCCTAGCGCGGGCCCGGCACCGCGCACGGTATGATGAATGGTAAGTCGGACCGGGGTTCAGACTTTCTAAGATGCGAGTACCGACTTGCCAGTCTACTTTCCGAAGGAAGTGAGGGTCAACGTGCCAAGGGTCGCATCTGCGCGCCGTCCACAAATCAAGCCCAAATTGGGACAACACTTTCTTGCTTCGGAGGATTCAGCCAGACGGATCGTCGATGCACTCGGAGACTTGTCGGAATCGACAGTTCTCGAGATCGGGCCGGGCAAGGGCATACTGACATCCTTATTAGCGGATCGCACTCGCCGTTTGATCGCGGTGGAACTGGATCGGGTTCTGGCTGCGCAGCTCCGCCTCAAGTTCGGCATGTACCGAAACATCGAGGTTATCGAAGCGGACGTGCTCGCCGTCGACATTGACTCGCTATTCGGCCCGAAGCCGGGGCTTGGGCGGCCAGGAATCGAGATCAAGCCACAACCGGCCAAAGTTGTCGGCAACCTGCCGTACTACATCACTTCAGACATACTGCTGCAGTTATTTCAATTCTCGAAATACTTTCAGAGCATTGTGATTATGGTCCAAAAAGAAGTAGCCGACCGGATTGCAGCAGAGCCCGGCGGTCGAGACTACGGGCTACTGTCCGCAACGGCTCAACTGTACGCCAAGGTCGAGAAACTGTTCACTTTGCCTCCGGATGCATTCCTGCCGCCGCCGAAAGTGCATTCGACTGTGTTGCGGCTCGACATTTCGCCTCAGCACGAAAAATTGGGTGTCGCCGGGGATGGGTTCATCGACTTCCTGCGATTATCGTTTGCACAGAAGCGCAAGACCCTCTGGAATAACCTTAAGGCGAATTATCCCGAAGCAGGGCTGAAGCGGGCGCTGGCGGAGGCGCATGTGAAACCAGCAGCCCGTGCCGAAACCTTGCGTCTTGATCAGAGTGCGGCAATCTATCGCACCTTGCGCGACGCCAGTAACGGGTCTTAGCATTCAACAATAGTCAGATGTTTCTGACGAGGAGGCACCGTGGCTAGCACACTTCTTCGTCCACCCGCCGTGGCAGGCCGCTTTTATCCTCGCGACCGTGAGGATCTATACCTTGAGGTGCAGAGTTATCTGCGCCAGGAAAAGCCAGTGGATCTAATACGTGCAATCGGCTGCATCGCACCGCATGCCGGCTACATGTATTCGGGACATGTCGCCGGAGCCGTGTTCGGGCGCGTCGAGATTCCGCCGCTCTGCATTATTCTCTGCCCTAACCATACGGGCCTGGGCCATCCTTTGGCGATCATGAGCCATGGCTCCTGGGAGACGCCGTTGGGCGATATCGCGATCGATACAAATTTTGCCACGGCGCTGAAAGAACGCTTCCCTTTGATCGAAGAGGACGCGGACGCGCATCGTGCTGAGCATGCGACCGAAGTTGAGCTGCCTTTCTTGCAGGTACGGCAACCGGGTCTTCGTTTCGTTCCTATTGCCATTGGGACAGGAAGATTCGAACATCTAGAACAGTTGGGCCTAGCCATCGCGGAGGTCGTCAATGCCCACCCGGAACCCGTACTGATCGTTGCTTCCAGCGACATGAATCACTATGAGTCTGACGCCGTGACTCGAGTCAAGGATCACCGCGCCATCGAACGAATTCTGACTTTGGATCCCCGAGGTCTCTACGATACCGTGACGCGGCAGGGAATCAGCATGTGCGGATACGGTCCAGCAGTGGCAATGTTGACCGCTGCACGTCAGCTCGGGGCAAAGTCTGCGGAACTCGTGAGATACGCGACGTCAGGCGATGTGTCTGGGGACCGGAATATGGTCGTGGGTTACGCTGGCCTCTTGGTCGCCTAACCGAAGAATCCACGCCAAAAAAATGGGGCCTCGATTGAGGCCCCGGTGCTGCTCAACAAACCCCATTAATGGTGGGAACCGCCACCAGAAGCGTGGCTGGCGGGTGCGCTGTGCGCCATGGAGGCCCCAGCGGACGGAGTGCTGGACGTCCCCCTTTGACTGGGTGTCCCTCCGCCGAACACAGCCTGAGTTCGTGCCACGGGTGTAGCGGCAAACGCGGGAGCTGCATGTACCTGCACAAATCCCGTTTTGGCGGCTTGATGGTTCAGGTGGTTCAGGTTGCCAAGAGAGCCGCGCGGAACGCCCAATCCGGCCGACCCCTGGTTTAAGGTCATGCGGTACGGCGTGAATGAAGATCCGGTTGCGACCCGACCTACCATAACGGTTTTAGTGCCTGCGTTCGGCGCGACCAAAGGTGTTACATGCACGAGCGTGGTGGGGTGATATACGGGCGCATTCAGAAACGTGCCCCAACTGCCGGGCTGCCAACCCCAGCCGAACCCTGGAGCGAAGGCCCACGTCCCATAGCGATACGGCAGCCATCCCCACGGGTATGCCGAGGCGAACATATAACCGTATCCAGGGTAGAAGCCCCATACTCCGTCCATGAACGGATCCCATCCGACACCGGCAAAATACGGTTGCCACATCATGCCGTATCCGGGAACATTGTTGTAGGCGCCGTAGTAGCTCAGATCGCTTGCGCCATATCCATACGGGGAAGTGTTGTTCTTGGCGTACTGGTCATGATAGGAAACAGCTTCTTTGTCCCAGGAATCCATGGGATCTTCGCCGATCTTATGCTCGACGGAAGATTTATCGTTGTCGGCAACGTCAAACGTCGCCGTTTTTTTCTTCTCGACCGATAACTGTCCATTGGGACCGTCGACACTTACATCCCCTTTGAATACGGCCAGGTCCGCAGCTTGGGTCGAAGTGTTCACCCGGAAATGAGCTGCGCGGTCTAACGAAATCTTTTCTCGCGAAAAATTCAGGGCCAGATCGTCTTTTCCGAGCCAGTTCACATATGCCATTCCCTCGACGAGGTTGACCTCTGACAAGCGTTGGCCTGAATCGTTCAGACTCAATTTGCTGAACTGTACCGTGGTCTGAGGAGTTAGTCGCATTGAACTGCCATCTTCGAACTCGACTTCTGCCCGTCCGGTCTGCCCTGTACGTATTTCTGTACCTTGAGTAATCGGTAGGTTTACGAATGCCTTTTCGAACCCTGTGCCCGTGTTCTTGTCAATCTGAACCGAGCCTTGGACATCGCTCAGCCGCACAATGCGCGCTTGCGAATTCGCCATTGCCGGCACCGCAAAAGCCGCAACCGCTAAGAGAATCAGCTTGAATCTGAAGGGGAATAGGGTGGTCATAATGACCTCCGGGATCGTTGTACCTCATTAGAACACGGTTTGGCCGAAGAGAGTTGTAAAAGATCAGTCTTTTCCCCTTGCAGGATGGCGGAAGAAGCCATTCAAGCTGCGTTTTTGATCTTCATGAGAAGAGATCTCCTCGAGGGAAACGTCACTGGAATGAGCCCAAATTTAGATTGTCGGCGGGGCCGATGATCAACGGGCTGCAGATACCGTCTTCCCTAGCTCCATGATCCGTTCAGCCCGGGCGCGGACTACGCTCATGACCGAATTGTCATCGTAGATCTGTTGCAGGATTGGATTCACCGCCTGCAACTCAGCCAGATCTCCGCGACGGGCCTCGTCTTCCATCCGCCTAAGTTCTTCGTCGAGCGCCAGTTTCTGGTAGCGGTGGTAATACGTGAGCCGACGGCCGAACTCCATGGTCGCGCTTATGTTCTGAAAGAGTGCGGTCAACTGTTGAACCGGGGCAACCGTAGAAAAATTGTACTCAGCTGAAGAGGCACGCTGGCCATCGGAATAAGCCAACTTCTTTGCCCCAGTGAAGGCGACCTTCTTGCTTCCCGAGTCGATCTTGCCCGAAAAATAGTGAGCATCTTTGGCAAGCTTGAATATCTGGTTGCGCGTGGTTTCAGAAAACGTGAAATCTGTCTGATAATCGTCGCGGGCATCAGAATCATTCGAGATTCTGCCGCTCGATTCGTAGTGCGCTTGCCCGTTGGATTGAAGCATGATCGCGTAATGCTCGGGACTAGAGTTCGGGAAGTCGAGGGTAAACGTAACCGAGGAGATATCTGCCGCGTAGGCAATTGAAACGGCGCAGAGCAAGCACGCGACAGGGACGAAAAGTGCGGCGATGCGTTTCCGTATCGCGTTGCGCGCAGTCGAAGGCTCGCAGGTCCTCATATGAGCGGAACTCCACAACGGAGCGACAGCAACGATTATGCCAGAGATCCAGAGATAAGGATTGCCGGGATGCTACCGCGTCGCGGCGCGCTGGCGGTTCATCGTTCCGGCTGTATGAAGGTGGCAAATGGCGATGGCGAGAGCATCGGAGACATCAAGTGGTTCCGGAGGTTCGGCCAGGTTGAGGAGATGCGTCACCATATGCTGCACTTGCGCCTTCTCGGCACGCCCATACCCCACTACGGCCGACTTGATGGTCAATGGTGCATACTCGGCGACCTCGAGCCCAGCCGAGGCCGCAGCCAGCATCGCCACGCCTCGAACATGGCCGAGCTTCAGCGCAGATTTCGCGTTCAGCGCGTAAAACACTTCCTCGATCGCAACCTCGTCCGGATGGTGTTCTCGGATGATTACACCGAGTTGGTCGTATATGCGCCAGAGTCTCAGGGGTAACGGCTCGCGCACTGAGAGCTTCACCGCGCCACTGGTCAAACAGTGAAGCTTACCTTCCGCGATGATCTCAACCACGCCGTAGCCGGTATATTCCCCGCCGCAATCGATTCCCAGAACTCGCATCCCGGTAAAGTCTAACGCGGAATGCTCCTGCATCCTAACGAGGAGTGACGGAAAAGATAACCGACCGTGCTTCCGCACTCCCCAGCGCCGAACGAAGGGCCGTTTATCCCCCCGTGCCCGACATCGTCACGGTCTGTGGGCTGTCATTCGCGCTGTCCCTTACATTAAGGGTGCCATTCGCGGATCCGGTTACAGTCGGCTTGAACACCACGCTAAAACTGCATGTTGCGCCGCTGGCGAGCGTGGTACCGCAGTTAGTTGAGGACACGGAGAATGGCCCAGTTGTTTTGTAACTGATGGCAGTCAGGGTCGTTGGCAGATTATTTCTTAGATTCACATTCTTGGGTGCGCTGGTCGTCCCGACTTTTGTCCGGGGAAATGTAAGGGTTGACGGCGCCAAGGTTGCTTGGGGCACTCCGGTGCCGGTGATTGGAACTGCCTGCGGACTTCCCGGCGCATTGTCGTAAACGTTCAGAGTCGCGGACTCAGCCGTTAACGAAGTCGGGGTGAAGGTCACGTAGATATTGCACAGTTTGCCGGCAGCCAGTGGACTTGTGCATCCATTCGAGGAAATCACGAAATCAGAATTACCAGTAATCGTCGCATTGCTCACGTTCAGAATGGCATAGCCGGTGTTCACGTTGGTGAGCGTGACGGCCCTCTGTTTACCTGTATTGACTGCCTGATTGCCGAACGTAATTGAGGTTGGCGTAAAGGTTGGGTCTAGCGCTACATTCAGCGAGAAGCTGAAGAGAGTACCGCACCCTTCCAGTCTCGTCGTGCACGTTCCCCCGTAGGATGTTGTTCCATAAAACGTGCCACTGCTCGCCTGAACCAGACCGGCAAAGGGTTGAGCTCCGTCCGTACAGTTCAAAACCGAGCACATGTTGTATTCGGTCGTGAGCGCGCCCGCGGGGGTGAGCTGAAAAAGAGTGCCGCAGCCGAATGGGCAAATCGTGTTGTTGGACTTGGATCCACCCGCTTCCGTGGCGCCATAAAAATTGCCGTCGCTTCCCTGCACAACGCCGGCATATGGATATTCGCCGTCCGCACAATTCGTTTGCGAGCAAAAGTTATAAAGTGTAGTCAACTGCCCGCTGGTAGTGAGCTTGTAAGCCGTTCCTTTACCAATCGTGCCGCCGCCCGAAGTTGTGCCGTAGAAATTTCCGTCTTTCCCTTGCGCGAGTGATGAGTAGGGTGTCGATCCGTCATGGCAACCCACAAGCGAGCAAAAGCTGTAGAGCGTTGTGAGAACTCCACTTGAGTTGAGGCGGAAAACCGTTCCTCCGGTGCCAAAAACACCGCCCTGCGACGTGGTGCCGTACAGGCTTCCGTCACTCGCCTGGATCAAACCACCCTCAGGAGCAAGCCCGTCGGCACAGTTTGCCACCGAGCAAAACGTGTAAACGTTGCTCAGAGTGCCGGTCGGAGTAATGCGGAAAATATTGCCACCATAAGGAGCGCTTCCGAGTGTCGTGCCATAAAAATTACCGTCTCTGCCCTGTACCAGGCCTGCATGCGGAGACTGCCCATCCGCACATTGGGAAAGCGAGCAAAAACTGTGAAGGGTCGTTAGAGAACCCGAGGTCGTAATCTTGAAAACCGTTCCTTGTCCGAAAGCGCCGCCACTCGATGTTGTGCCATAAAAGTTCCCGTCAGTGCCCTGCACCAACGCGCCCATGGGCAAGCTGCCATCCACGCAATTAGTCTGGGAGCAAAAGCTATATAGAATCGACAGGGCGCCGGCGGTAGTCTCTCGGAAAACCGTGCCGCTATCCGCCTTACCACCGGATTGGGTCGTTCCGTACAAGTTACCGTCGGTTCCCTGCACCAGGCTATTGCTTGGAACTGCGCCATTGTTTTCGGTAAATGTAGTCAGCGTAATGAAGGTTTGGGCATTCGCGGCAAGCGAAAGCGCGAGGCAATAGACAGTGAGACACAGCACACGTGCGGGGGAAGTTTTTTTCATTTTTTCAAACTCGGCTACTCGACTTGATTTGAGACGGGAACTTTATCAGTTCGTGATTCCGGCTTTACGGAATGAGTGGCGCAATAGGGTGAATCTAGTATCGCCCGGGATAGCGCAAAAAGCCAGAGGTTTCACGCACGCCACCCCATAAAAACATTTCCACAAGTGCAGGGTCCACGCCGTCCAAAGGACTACTGAGAGGCGGGCTAAAGGTCAGGGGCAAGTTGTCCAAATATTCGCGGTTAGCAACTCTTCACAAAGCGCTCACCACGCCCAGGCATACGCATCCACTCGAGGATCCGCGCCAGCACTCAGAACTCCTGTGGAAGAGTCGATAATAATTCCGCCATTCGATCCCAGTGACCAAGGCGGAGCCACGCGCAATTTTTGTCCCTTCGCGATCAGAGCCTGCCGGGTCTCTTCCGGGATGCGCGACTCCACAGACATGTCCCCCGGATACATCGTGTGAGGAAACGGCGAAGCTGGGAAACTGCGCGAGGACCACCGGGGCGCCTCGATCGCTTGTTGGATGTTCATACCGAAGTCCACCATATTGATCAGCGTTTGCATGGTCCGCATGGTTTGATCGTCTCCCCCAGGGCTTCCGAGAATGCCGAAAGGCTGGCCGTCTTTCATGATCAGCGTGCTTTGCAGCGTACTGCGCGGACGTTTCCCGGGTTCGAGCGCATTAGCCTCGCCGCGCACCAGAGAGTAATAGTCGCCCCGACAATTGAATAGAATCCCCGTGTTTCCCATTACGACCCCTGTGCCGAATAACTCGTGCAAGCTGGGTTCGAAGCTCACCATGTTCCGATCTCTATCGATGACCGCGATGTAACTCGTATCCCCGACATGGCTGGCATGACCAGCAACTACGGCATGGACTGGACGATTGAGTGCAGGAGAGTTCGCCGCGAATTTTTCCGGATCGCCGGGACGGAGTTCCAAAGACGCTTTTGCGGGGTCGATCAACTTGCGGCGCTCTCGGGCATAATCTTTCGACAAGAGGCCGTCATACGGAATCTTGATGAAATCCATGTCTCCAAGATATTTTTCTCGATCTCCCATCGCGAGCTTTACCGCTTCGACGCTGGTTTGCAGGAAATCGACGCTGTTATGCCCCATCGACCTGAGGTCGTATCCCTCCAGCAGGTTCAGGGCAATCAACTCTGTCGGCCCCTGACTCGATGATGGATTTTTGTAGATCTGGTAACCGCGATAATTTACCGAAACCGGAGTTTCAACTTCTGCCGTGTATGCAGCAAAGTCCTCATACCGAAACAGACCGCCGTTTTCTTCAGAAAAGGCTGCGAGGTCGTGAGCTATATCCCCTTTATAGAAACGGTCGCGGACGGCCTTGAGCGACTCATGGCGTCCCTTGGCGCGGTTTTCTTTTTCCGCTTCGACCAACTTCCGCAACGTCCGCGCCAGATCAGGATTGCGGAGAATCTCTCCCGCCTTCGGCGCGCGCCCGTTGGGAAGGTAGATCCTGGCAGTGGTGGGATATTTCAAAATCTTCGTGCTGCCTGCGATGTAACCGGCACCTCTTTCACTCAGCGGGAAACCATTCTCGGCAAGATCAACCGCAGGTTGTAGCACTTGTTCGAAATTCATCGTGCCCCAACGATCCAGGAGTATGTACCAGGCATCAACCACCCCCGGAATTCCGCCGGACAGCAGGCCGTCGCTTTCCGGGATTTTGCCGCCGTTGTTCTTCTCGTACCAATCAATCGTTGCCAGTTTGGGAGCGCGCGGCTCCGCGTTGATTGAGTAAACCTTTTTTTCTCGTGCGTCGTAGACGAGTAGTACAGCGTCGCTACCGACGCCGTTCAAAGAAAAATCCGTGACGGCGAGCGCTGCCTGGCCAGCTACGGCAGCGTCGAAAGCGTTTCCACCGGCATCGAGAATGCGCCTTGCCGCCTCCGTCGCCTCAGCTTTCATAGAGGCCACCGCGGCATGGCGTCCGCGAATGACCGGCCTCATTGTCGGAGTTGACGAGCTGTAAGTCTGGGCACTCACTGCGTGCGTAAATGTGAGAAGCAGCAATGAAAAAACGAGTCTCGTTTGAAATCGCATAATGGGCTTTCGTTTTGAGATCCAGCTCAACAACATCGGTGCCGCTTCGCATGCATTGCATCACGTTCTCGACAGAAAGCTGCGTACGCCCGCGATGACGATACGAGGTTTGCGCGCTCCAGGAACCGAGAATAGGCGGCTTCATCGAAAATCTCGCGCAACGCGGCGAATACGATTTTGAAGGCCTGACGAAGTTTGTTCATGCTCTTTCCTGTGCCAGTCGCGTCATTGTGAACGGTACCTCGCTTACGGTGGGCTCTTTGCGTCCCGTGAGAATACTAACCCACTGCCGGGCCGACTCAATCAGAACCAACGCCACCATCACCACAAGGAGACCGGTAACCGCCGCATCGAGACGGTTGTTCAAAATTAGCCGAAGGGTCGAAGTATTCGCCGCGCCCACCTCCAGCAG
>Ga0070741_10005704_pt1 | contig 27347 bp, 26 predicted proteins | sample Coa_R1_4_FD_66440 | JGI IMG/M metagenome (GOLD analysis project Ga0070741, IMG submission 66440) | Surface soil microbial communities from Centralia Pennsylvania, which are recovering from an underground coalmine fire - Coalmine... | ecosystem: Environmental > Terrestrial > Soil > Unclassified ...
GAAAACGACACCGTGGTTGCCAAAGGGCCTGAAAGCACACCGCAGCAAATGTTGGCAAAAGATCGTGCGTCAGAAGAGGCGGTACCCAATCTCACTCCGGTTCAGTTATCTCCCCAACGCCTGCAAGCAATCGGAGTGAAAACAGCCGTGGTCGAAATGCAGTCGCTCAACGATGAATTGCGAGTGCCGGGCAACGTGGATGTAAATGAGCAACAGCTGGCTTACATTCAGACTCGGTTTTCGGGGTGGATTCGGACAGTATTCGCCAACGCAACCTATCAGTACGTGCGTAAAGGCCAACCTCTGTTCACGATCTACAGTCCTGAACTTGTCAGCACAGAGCAAGAGTATCTGCTCGCCAAGCAGAACAAGAGTGCATTCTCTCAAGACATGCATGGAACCGCGTCCGGAGAGGGCGACTGGTTACTGCAGGCGGCTGCTGACCGCCTACGACAGTTCGATGTTCCCCAACGCGAAATCCTAGCGCTGGAACAAAGCGGCAAAGTTCAGCACGACATTGAGATCGATTCTCCGGTTTCTGGCTACATTACAGAACGCAATGCATTGCCTAATCAGTACGTCCAGGGTGACAGCAAGCTCTACGCGATTGCCGACCTCTCCACGGCCTGGGTTTATGCGAATGTGTCACAGACCGACGTTGGCCGTCTGAAACCTGGCAACTCTGCCACAGTCACGGTCGATGCGTATCCCGGAAGGCGTTTCATCGGTCGCATCGATCAGATTCTCCCCCAAGTTGATCCGATGACGCGCACCGTCCGAGTGAGGCTTGTTTTCAGCAATCCTGGCGTTGTACTGAAACCCGGAATGTACGTGAACGTCAGCATTGGAGTGCCACTTGGACGGCAGTTGGTTGTTCCCTCCTCGGCCGTGTTGCAGGCGGGTACTCGCCAGGTCGCTTTTATCGATCACGGACAGGGCTATCTCGAACCCCGTGTGATTGAAGTGGGGCCGAGAGTTGACGATCGTGTCGCGGTCCTCAAAGGTTTGCGATTCGGAGAACGTGTTGTCAGTTCAGCGAACTTCCTCGTGGACTCGGAAGCCCAACTTCAAGCCGCGATGGGATCGTTCGCACCTCCACCGCCGGGTGCCGGTGCGGCGGCTGCGATGAATGCACCCGCTCTGCAAATTGGGATTGATCTGAGCACAGAACCTGATCCGCCGCACAAAGGCCCAAACATTGTGCGAACAAAGCTGACGGGGACTGACGGCAAGCCAGTTAGGGGAGCGGAGGTGCATGTGATGTTCTTCATGCCTGCGATGCCTGCCATGGGTATGGCGGCCATGCGCGATGTGGCAACGCTCACCGATAAAGGGAAGGGGCTCTATGAAGGGTCGGTGCAACTGCAAAACGGAGGTACGTGGCAGGTCAGCGTTACTGTCCAGCGGGGCGGTCAGACCATCGCCACGAAACAACTGAGCGTCAGCGCTACGGGAGGCATGTGATGATCTCGCGAATCATTGATTGGTGCGAGCGCAACCGATTTCTGGTGTTTACCGGAGCCATCCTGCTGACGATCGCTGGCGCGTGGTGTCTCCAGCATGTTCCGCTCGACGCACTTCCTGACATCAGCGATGTGCAGGTAATCATCCACACTGAATGGGCGGGGGAGCCTCCCAACGTGATCGAAGATCAAGTCTCGTATCCGATCGTTTCGTCATTACTGGCGGCGCCAAAAGTCAAAGCTGTTCGAGCGCAAACGATGTTTGGGGACTCCTACGTCTTTGTCGTGTTCGAGGATGGAACCGACCTGTATTGGGCGCGTTCCAGGGTGACGGAGTACCTGCAACAAATCTCCGGGCGCCTGCCCGCGGATGTACACCCTGCAATTGGGCCCGATGCGACCGGCGCGGGTTGGGTGTACGAATACGCAATCGTCGATCGAAGTCATACGAAGAGTCTGGCTGATCTTCGTGCCTTGCAGGACTGGTATCTGCGCTACCAGATCGAAACTGTTCCCGGAGTGGCGGAGGTAGCCAGCATCGGCGGATTCGTGCGCCAGTATCAAGTGAAACTCGATCCCAACAAACTGTTCTCCTATGGAGTTCCTGCTTCCACGGTTATTGAGCGTGTGCGTGAGAGCACGAACGAAGTCGGGGGCGATGTACTCGAGATGAACGGAGCAGAGTATATGGTCCGAGGCCTCGGTTATCTACGCTCGCTATCAGATCTGGAGAACGTTCCCGTGTCCTCCAAGAACGGCACTCCGGTATTGGTCCGGGACCTGGGCACAGTCTCTTTTGGCCCGGACATCCGTCGTGGGGCAGCCGACTGGCAAGGAGAGGGAGAGACAGTGGGCGGCATCGTGGTCATGCGCCATGGCATGAATGCTCTGAATGTAATTAACGGAGTGAAAGCCAAATTTCGCGAAATCGCACCATCGTTACCTTCTGGGGTCGAGATCGTCACTGGTTACGATCGCTCCTGGCTGATCAATCAGTCGATCAAGACTCTAAAGCGCGACCTGATCGTGGAAGCCATTATTGTCAGTTTCGTCAGCATCGCATTCCTGTTTCACTTTCGTTCTGCGCTGGTGGTGATCATCACGTTGCCGATTGCGCTGCTGGCGGCGTTTATTCCGATGTACTACCTGAATGTCAGTTCCAACGTGATGTCACTGGGCGGACTGGCGCTGGCAATTGGCGTCCTCGTCGATGCTGCGATTGTGATGGTGGAGAATGGATATAAGCATGTCGCGGAGCGCAGCGGACTCGCGGCCGGGGAGCATACAAAAGCCCTGGACGATTCAGAGCGAAGACGAATCCTGACGCTCTCCGCAAAGCAGGTCGGCCCCGCACTCTTCTATTCGTTGATCATTATCGTTGTGTCGTTTCTCCCGGTGTTCCTGTTGGAAGCCCAGGAGGGTCGCATGTTCCGGCCACTGGCTTGGACGAAGACGCTAGCGCTTGTTTTTTCCTCACTACTGTCGATTACGTTAGTGCCAGCACTGATGCCACTGTTTATTCGGGGACGGCTCCGGCCTGAGTCGCAAAACCCAGCTGCAAGAATGACCAAAGCGATTTATCTGCCGGTCTTGCGTTGGTCACTGCGACATTGGAAGCTGGTCGTCGCGATCAATCTGATCTTCCTTGCGGTGACGATTCCTCTGTATTTCCGTCTCGGCAGCCAATTTATGCCGGCGCTCTACGAAGGCTCATCGCTGTACATGCCAAGTGCGCTACCGGGAATTTCCATCACTCAAGCGAGCGCGTTATTGCAAGAACAGGACCGCATCATCCGCTCGTTCCCCGAGGTGAAAACAGTCTTCGGCACGGTGGGCCGTTCCGACAGCGCGACAGACAACGCTCCGCTCGATATGTACGACACCACGATCATGCTGAAACCGCAAGAGCAGTGGCGACCTGGGATGACATACGAAAAGCTGATGCGTGAAATGGATGACAAGCTCCAGTTTCCCGGCCTCACCAATACCTGGACGATGCCCGTGAGGAATCGGCTTGATATGGAACTAACCGGAATCAAGACCGCAGTCGGTTTGAAAATCCAAGGCCCCGATCTCGCTCGAATTCAGGATATCGGTGCCCAGATCCAGCAAATCCTCTCTGGTATGCCAGACACGAGTTCGATTGTCGCCGAACGAGTTTCCCAAGGCTTTTATCTGAACGTGGAAGTGAATCGACCCGAGGCAGCCCGCTACGGGCTCACCGTGGCAGATGTTCAGCGGGTCATTACCTCGGAGATTGGTGGGGCAAATATCGCTCAGAATGTGGAGGGCCGGCAGCGGTTTCCGGTCGCGGTTCGCTATGAGCATGACTTCCGAGATAATCCGGAAAAGTTGGGTCGTGCACTGGTCGGCACTCCGTCGGGCGCGCAAATCCCGATCAATCAGGTGGCACGTACGTATTTCTCCCGAGGGCCCGCAATGATTCGAGATGAAGACGGAGCGCTAACCGGATACGTGTATCTGGATTTGAAAACGAGAGACTACGGCGGATTCGTGAGCCGCGCGGACAAGCTGCTAAAGGAGAAGCTAGTTCTTGCCGGAGGATACACGTATCGATGGGCCGGAGAGTATGAATTTGAGATGCGCGCCAAGGAACGGCTCAAGATCATCCTGCCGATCGTTTTCTTTGTGATCTTCTTATTGCTCTACATAGTTTTCAAATCTGCGACCGAGGCCGCGGTTCTGATCTTCCCTACGCTTTACGCAATGTCTGGCGGACTCCTCCTGCAATGGCTGCTCGGTTATAACTTCAGCGTGGCTGTTTGGGTAGGCTACATCGCGCTCTTTGGGATTGCAGTGGAGACCGGAGTCGTCATGGTCGTTTACCTGCACGAGGCTCTCCAGCAACGCATAGCAGAGGGCCACCTGTTGACCGATGCGGATGTAGAAAAAGCCACTATCGATGGAGCGGTTCAGAGATTGCGTCCGAAACTGATGACAGTAACAGCGGTGATTCTCAGTCTGGCACCGATACTCTGGGAGTCGGGGATAGGGTCGGACGTGATGAAGCCGATTGCTGCACCCATCGTCGGAGGCATGATCACGTCCACTATCCATGTACTGATTCTTGTGCCAGTTTTCTTTTTGCTCTTGAAGAAGCGTGCATTAAGACTCGGAACGCTACAGGGTAACGAACTGTGAGGTGAACTCGGGACCTAAGGTTAATGCCGATGCACGACTGGCAGCTTCGGTATGCGTCAATATTGGGTGGGCACGAGTCTCTGGACGTAACGCTCGCCTACCTCAAAGGCAAGGACGCCGAGTCGGAAGAAGCGCGGGAACATGCGAACAGCAGCAGCCTGGCGCTGTACGCATAGGCTCAGAACATCATCCGCGGGAGAGCACTGGCTGGTCACGCCGGGAGCGCTCGTTCGCGTCTTTACAACCTGACTTGGCAGTACCGCTTCCGTTGGGTCGCATCAGATTACTTCTGGTCGCCGGGCCAAGCGGGAACAAACCTAATCGGTCGAAGTCGCCAGTCCTATAAAAGAGAGCGATGGTGCGGTTTCAACTCACGTTTCGAGTGTTCAGGCAACATTCATCTTCATCAGCTACGATGAAAATGCTCAATCGGAGCAAACTTCCGGCCACGATGGCGACGGGAACTTACTGACCCTGTCGGCATTGCTGCAGATGGATACTGCGAACACCCAGGCCGCAAGCGCGAACATTCGCTTAAGGTGGAATTATCGTCCGGACAGCGACTTATTCTTTATCTATACCGCTGGCCAACGTTTTGCCAGCCTGGTCGCCGCGAACCCGCAGCAATATTACGAAAATCGCTTTGCCATCAAGTTCGCATATTCGTGGCGTCCGTGAGGTGAATATGAAATGGATTACCAGAAAGAACATCAAAGTGGACCGCGTTGCCTGTCCCTGGCTGATAAAACGTTTTGTCGATCCACAGGCTGAGTTTCTTTTTGTCGAGGAAAAAGATCTAGTCGAACAGGCGAAACAGCACGATGCGATTCCATTCGATGCACCGAAGATTGAAGCCGTCAAGCTGAATCATCGAGGATCTCGCTGCTCCTTCGAAGCCATTCTTGAAGACTATGCTGTTGTCGACCCAGATCTTCAGAAGTTAGCACTCATTGTGCGAGCGGCTGACATAAAGGGCCAGGAGGGTGCTGCGCCCGAAGGTATTGGGCTACGGTCCATCGTCTGGCGGGACCTTGACCGCAAGGTTGTGCCAGTAGTCGGCGACTGTCATCACAATCCCGAACCCGACACCAAATAACAGTGCGACACGGACATAGCGGCCGTGGGCCGGGGCTTTGAACCCGAACTGGTGAAAATGGCCACGAGAGAGAATTGCGATCCAAATGAGCGAACCCAACAGCATCCCTGTGTGTCCGAAATAAAGGATCTTCCAGGGCGTGGTCGCCAAGGTGGCTCGACCCATGGAGCGGATCGCCAGGAGACTACAGATGCCGTCCACCGCCATAACGGATGCGAAGAGGCCGATCGCCGCGAGTATCGGCCAGAGTCTTAGCACAGGCAACGAGGAGCCACTCACCGCTTCGTGTTCGATCTGGGACTGGGTTCGCATCGAGCCTTCCATGTCAGGGATTTTCGCACGAAAGCGAACCTTCGGCGCACCCTCAACTAAATCGCGCACATCATCGGCGAAAAATCGCGATTGCACTCATTGAGCAGGTCAACTTGAACACGGCCACAAACAGCGGAGGCCGGCAACTACTCCGATCACGGCCCATCCTCCAGCCGCAAGCAGTATCGCGTTGAGAGTTCCGAACAAGATCGTTTGTCCGATGAACTTTGCCAAGGGCGAGCCGAGCGAAAGAATTTCCGGGCAAACCGGACACAGATTCGGGAGATCGAAGTTCAGCCCAACCAAATCCGAATAGAAAACCGCCGCTCCGGCGTACCCGACTGCGATGAGAGTCGAGGTAATCGCGACTGCCTCTTTTTTTTGTCATACCAACGGAACGGTCGTCGAGATGCTCCTTGCATCCGTCCGAGACCATGGTTGGCGTAATATCGCGATTGCACTCATTGAGGGGTTCAGCCGGGCCGCGCGGCGGGTCAATAATTGCAACCGCCTGATTACGACAGTCCGGCAAGGCTGCTCATTGGAACCATGTCACGAGAGCCATCGCAAGGGCTGTCATGGATGCAGCGTGGATCAGGATGAGGAGGGCCATGGTGGCGAGAGCGGAGAGCGAAATTGGCGCCGGCGGCACTCCGCCGACCCGGCTGATACGCTCGAACTCTCTTGTTGAGTCTTCGTCTTCCTCGCTGACCCAATAACGCACCTGAACCGCCTCCATGCCTTTGACGAATACCCTCCAAAAGCGTCAACAAATCGCACCATTTGAGTCTTTTACGCCCAGCATTCCCCCCGAGGCGGAAAGTTGCGATAACGCCTGGTTTCGCGAGCTATCTGCGATACTTTCAGTATGTCCGGGCGCTGGCGGCTGGCTCAGTCGTAGCGGTCGGCGGCCACAGCTTTCTTGATGCCCTCGAATAAGTCCGCTTTCGCAGCGCCACATTTCTCCTGGAAGGGGTTCCCGCTTTGATAATAGACGACGCGAAACTCGGCTTGCACTGAGCTTGGCAAAATGGTTATGTTGCTTTTGAAGTCTTTCCTCCCTTGAGGCGAGCGGGACGCTCGCGCCGGATCGGGACGATCCACTCAGGGGCGTTGCAGCCGAAGGCGGGATGCCCAAGCTGCTCTCCGGAACGTCGCCGATTGATCCAGCAGCAAGCTGGCGGCGGACGTAACAAACGACCAACCAATTGTTTCTCGATGGGCAGAATGCTTTCGCACTTGGCTCCGCCACACTTGTGTCCATGCTGACAATCTTTTTGTGGACAACAGGCGAATGGGCGTCCAACGCGCCGGTGCATTAGAAGAGGAGGATATATGAAGGTACACAACAAGAAAAGTACCGAGAACGAAAAAACCCTGGCGACTCCATTGTCGATCACTTATCGGGACATCGAAACGCTGTACGCGGAATCCAAGAATCCGCGACTTCATTCGAAACGCCAAATTGCGCAGATCTCTCGCAGTATCAAAACCTTTGGATTCAGTGTTCCTCTGTTAATCGATGCGCAACAGCGGTTGATCGCGGGGCATGGACGACTCGCCGCCTGCAAACTCCTTGGTCTACGACAAGTTCCAACGATTTCTCTTGAGCACTTAACCGAGACTCAGACTCGTGCGTTCATGATCGCCGACAATCGGCTCGCCGAAATCGCAAGCTGGGACGATCGACTCCTCGCCGAACAGCTGAAAATCCTTTCCGAGGCCGATTTGGATTTCAATCTCGAGGTGACCGGATTCGAGATAGGAGAGCTCGATCTGATGATCGAGGGACTGGAACCCGGCGATCGTGAAAACGACGCGGCGGACGCTTTGCCAGAGATGGAATCTGCAACGCCGGTTACCCACCCGGGAGATCTGTGGCTGCTGGATCGGCACCGCATAATTTGTGGCGACGCTTTAGACCAGGGAACTTATTCGAGGTTGCTGGACGACAAACGGGCAGCAGCCGTTTTTACCGACCCGCCCTACAACGACCTTGTCGATGGTTATGTTAAAGCCTCCGGCAAGACCCACCATCCAGAATTTGCCATGGCCTCGGGAGAAATGAGTCCGGAGGAGTTTACAGCTTTTCTTTCGCGAGTCTTCCGATGGTTAGTACATAGCACTCAACAAGGTGCACTGCACTACGTGTGTATGGACTGGCGACATTGTCGAGAAATCCTGGCAGCCGCCGAGCGCATATACGATGATTTCAAGAATTTATGCGTTTGGGTAAAGGACACGGGCGGAATGGGAAGTTTCTACAGAGGTCAACATGAACTAGTCTTCGTTTTTAAGAGCGGCACGACCCAACATCGCAACAATGTTGAGCTCGGCCGGTACGGGCGCTATCGGACAAACGTCTGGCAATACCCCCGTGTCACGTCACCTTCTGGGAGGAAAGAGGAACCCGGACTTTCCGCCTCGCACCCGACTCCCAAGCCGGTAAATATGGTGGCTGACGCCATCCTGGACTGCACCGCGCGCGGCGACATAGTTCTTGATGCCTTCCTCGGTAGCGGTACAACGTTAATTGCTGCCGAACGAATACGCCGCACGGCTTGTGGCATCGAACTCGAACCGCGGTATGTCGATCTCGCAATCCAGCGGTGGCAAGCGTTCACCGGCCATTCCGCGATCCACGCAGTATCCGGCAAGTCTTTTATCCAGCTTGAGGAGGTGTTACATGGACGATGAAAACAATGTCTCGCAAGATCCGGATGGCGAGGTCGGGTATCGCAAGCCTCCCACGGCGACACGTTTCAAGAGAGGCCAGTCCGGAAATCCGAAAGGCCGACCCAAAGGCACGCAGAACCTTGGCAGCATTTTCGCCAAGAGCTTAGGCGAGCGGGTTGTAATCAACGAGAACGGTAAACGCAAGACGATTACAAAGTTAGAGGCTGCAACCAAGCAACTTGCGAACAAAGCGGCCTCCGGTGACCCGAGCGCTTTGCGGCAGCTAATCACCGTTGTCCTGATGCTCGAGAACAGGTCACAGGGAGCAGCTTTGCCCGCAATCACCGCTTTGGACGATGCCGATCAGAAGGTAGTCATGGGCATTCTGAAGCGTCTCGAAAGCAGTGTCAGCGAAAAGGAGGATAAATGAAGACGATGCCCAGGGTGACACCAGCAGAGTTCCGGGCACTGCTGCGCGCGGACTTATATACATTCATCGAACGCAGCTTCCGCGAGCTGAACCCGGAAAGCGAGTTTCTCCCCAATTGGCACATCGAACTAATCGCACAGGAACTGGAGAAATGCCGGCAGGGCGAGACTCGGCGACTCATCATTAACGTTCCGCCACGTTCACTAAAATCCCATTGCGCCTGCGTCGCCTTTCCGGCATGGCTACTGGGCCATTGTCCAAGCACGAAGATCATGGCTGTTAGCTATGGTCAAGATTTGGCAGAGAAGCATGCGCTCGATTGCCGCGCCGTCATCATGAGTGACTGGTACCAAAGAGCCTTCACCACTCGCTTAACCTCAACTCGTCCAGCCGTGAGCGACTTCAGGACCACACAAAATGGATTTCGGCTCTCAGTTTCTGTTGGCGGTCCGCTTACCGGTAGGGGCGCGGACTTCATCATTGTCGATGATCCGCTCAAGCCGGACGAGGCGCTTTCTGATACGCAGCGTAAGGCTGTGAATGATTGGTACGACAATACACTGCTCACCCGCCTGGATGACAAGAAGAAAGGTTGCATCATCGTTATTATGCAGCGGCTACACGAAGATGACCTTGTGGGTCACCTGCTCAATGGTGGCGGGTGGAAGTTGTTGTGTTTCCCAGCAATTGCCGAGGAGACCGAGTCGTTCAAGCTGTCGACTCCTATTCGCTCGCAGCTTATTGCTCGGCGCGGCGGGGAAGCTCTACATCCGGAGCGGGAGTCTCTCGAAACACTGGGGATGATTCGGAGAGCTATCGGTGAGTACAACTTCGCCGGTCAATACCAGCAGGCGCCCGCTCCCTTCGGTGGAGGAATGATTAAACGAGAATGGATCAAATTCTGCACAAAGAGCGAGATCCCTCGGGAGTGGAACTTCATCTTCCAGAGTTGGGATACGGCCAACAAACCCAGTGAGCTCAGCGATTACAGCGTTTGCACAACGTGGGGGGTGAATGATATGCATCTTTATCTGCTCTCGGTATTGCGCGAGCGATTGGACTATCCAGCGCTAAGGCGGGCAGTGCGGGATCAGTCGGACAAGTTCAAACCCAGCACAATTTTGGTCGAAGACAGGGCATCGGGCACCCAGCTGATTCAAGACCTCACTTTCGAAGGGATCCACTCAATCCAAAGTTACCTGACCACCATGGACAAGATCATGCGGTTGCACACAGTCTGTGCCACTTTTGAAAACGGCTTTATCCACATTCCTGGAGAAGCACCGTGGCTCGATGCGTACATTCACGAACTCATTAGTTTCCCTAGAGGTAAGTTTGACGACCAAGTGGATTCCACATCACAGGCCCTCGATTGGTTTAAGCAACTGTACTACGGCCCAACGGTGACAATTTCTACCGTGCGCATTTGAGCAAACGCCTCTCCGAAGTCTCTTCTAATGCGAAGAGGAACCATGAACGAAAAGGGAAATGACAAAGAGCCAAAACCGCCCGCCCCTGCCCTCTTAGCCTGTTCCACCGAACGCAAATGTATTTTGCACCATGGAATAAGCCCCTTATTTCATCAATATCACCGCCATTTTCGTTGAAATCCGATAATCCTCTTGATTGTTGCTCGAAGTAGAGCAGCAATGTCCCTGACCGTTTCGGGGTCTTCCATGACTGAATCCATATCTGACCGTCTGCGTGCATTGCTAACGCAGCCTAGGGCCGAGCTCTCGGTTCTATGGAAGCAGTTTTTCCAATCTTCATCTCCGCCGGAGCTGCGGTCCGGATTAATGGTGCGTGTCCTTGCCCACCGAATCCAGGAGCAATGCTGTGGCGAACTAAGCGCGAACAGTCGTCGGCAACTCCGTGAGCTCGCCCGGGCACTTGAGAAGGGGACCATTTCCTCGGTCTCGGGTATTAAACCAGGAACCCGTCTGGTCCGGGAATGGCGTGGTCAGACTCACGTGGTGACCATCGAAGAAAAAGGTTACGAATATAAAGGATCTCACTACGAGAGTCTCTCCGAGATTGCTCGCATGATCACGGGAACCCGGTGGTCGGGGCCATTGTTTTTCGGAGTCAAGGTCAAACCAATAATCTCCAAGGAAAGGGGTTGAGATGAACCTATGAACGGCCAACCCAAGAATCTTCGATGTGCGATTTACACCAGAAAGTCTTCTGAAGAGGGTCTGGACCAATCTTTCAATTCCCTCGACGCCCAACGGGAAGCCTGCGGAGCCTTCATTGCCAGTCAGCGTCAGGAGGGCTGGCGGCTCCTTCCCATACGATATGACGACGGCGGCTATTCGGGCGGAACCCTGGAGCGTCCGGCTCTCAAGCGTCTGCTCGAAGAAGTGGAGAAAAGTAAAGTCGACACCATTGTTGTCTACAAGGTAGACCGGCTTACTCGAAGCCTGGCCGATTTTGCCAAGATTGTCGAACTGCTGGATGCCAGGAGAGTGTCGTTCGTTTCCGTCACCCAGCAGTTCAACACGACAACCTCCATGGGCCGATTGACTCTCAACGTATTGCTCTCGTTTGCTCAATTCGAGCGCGAGGTGACAGGCGAGAGAATTCGCGACAAGATCGCGGCCTCGAAGCGCAAGGGTATGTGGATGGGCGGAACAGTGCCTCTAGGGTATGACCTGCGAGACAGGAAGCTGGTCGTTAAGCAGGAAGAGGCCGCACTCGTGTGCAATCTGTATCGGCTGTACCTTGAACTGGGATGCGTTTCGAAACTGAAAGCTCACGTCGATCGTGAGGGAATTACAAGCAAGGTCAGGATTAGCGCTTCAGGCAACCGTACGGGTGGTGTTTCTTATTCGCGGGGTGCACTTTATGAGATTTTGCGGAATCGCCACTACCTGGGCGAGATCACGCACCGTCAGCAACACTACCCCGGCAGGCACGATGCGATCGTTTCACGAGAGCTCTGGGATCAGGTCCAGATCCAACTGGGAAGTGATAATCAAGGCCGCAGGACTGGTCTAAGAGCGAACTCCTCAAGCATGCTCGTGGGCCTGTTGCGAGATGCCAAAGGGAACAGATTCACACCCTCTCACACACTGAAGAACGGTAAACGGTATCGCTACTATGTGTGCCCGCCTGCCGCAGCCCGCGACTCTGGCGCGAGCAACCGGGCTCCCATAAGAGTTCCAGCTCATGAGATTGAGAGGTTGGTATTGTCGAGGCTTCAGTCATTTCTGCAATGCGAAAAGGACGTCGCCGATGACTTGGCACCGCCGGACGAGATTCCTGCGGCGACTCAGGAGTTGCTGGCCGCGGCCCGAAAACTATGCATCGAGTGGCCTTCGATGTCTCCGATCGCTGTCCACGAACTTGTGAGAAAGGCCGTCAAGCGAGTGACCATTGACCAGGGCAGAGTGGAGTTGCTACTAAGCAAGAGAGAAATGCGTGCTTTCCTCCTCGCAGATCGGCCCTCTGCGTCACAGTTCAGTGACGACGATTTGCGGCTAGTATTTGAGACAGAGCTCAAGCGTTACGCCTGTGAGGTACGACTGGTAATTCCACCTGGGTCGGATGCCCACTCTGCGGGCAGACCTGTCCCTTCGCTGCTAAAGGCCATCGTGCGAGCTCACGATTGGTGTGAGAAGCTCCTGACAGGAAAGGTGTCCGACGTTCGGGCTCTGGCCAATCAAACCGGGCTTAACGAACGCTACGTGAGCCGAATCCTCGAATGCGCGTTCCTGGCGCCGGACATTGTGGAAGCGATCCTTGCGGGACGACAGCCGTCTGGTCTTACCGTCAGAAAACTCTGGAACAAGCTGCCAAGGGACTGGGCGGAACAACGCAAACAGCTGGGATTTGCCACTCCCAGTCAACGAGCAAGTTCGAGCCCCTGATCCGCCGCGTCATCAGCGAACCAAATTCCCTGTTACGCCCCTGATAATCCCCTGTTCCGTTCACGGCAAGAGGACCAGTCTCTCTGGGCAACTGGAGCACAATCAGCGCTATACGGGGCACGGACGGACGAAAATGGGCCGCAACATTGCCAAATTCCCTGTATTTTTCCCTGTTAGCAGGGAAATCGCCCAGAGAGCGGTTAGCAGCTGACTGCGTCCTCCGCCACACACTACGAGCATCACTGAATTTTTCCTAGTTTCTGCCAGAAATCAGGGAATAGAGCAGTTCTCGAGTATCGAAGCCAAACTGGACAGACATAATGGACGCGCGTTTAGCGAAAGCTCGGCGTCTGGCTGCTCGACTTGTCGTTCCTGATCCTTTCGATATAGGCTCTGGTACTCACGGGGTGACTTAGCCGGCAGCGACTCGCCTGAGTACCGCATGACCCAGACAACTGCCAATGCCGAGAGCGAACGCTTCCGGAGTGGTGCCGATAAGTATGCCGCGTATCTCGAGACGCCTGAAGGCCGCTTGCGTCTTGACCTCGCCTTTGCCAACTTGCAGGACTTTCTGCCGCAGGCCCCACGGGCTTTGCGCGCCTTGGATATTGGGGGCGGTACCGGCGTCTTGGCGGTGCGTCTGGCGCGGCTTGGGTTCCATGTCACATTGCTGGATTCCTCTCTGCCCATGCTGGATTTTGCCAACCGTGCCGCTCGCGAAGCAGGAGTTAGCGAGAAGATCGAACTGAAACACGGCGATGCCGCCCAGGTGCCAGACTTGTTTCCCGCTGAATCGTTCGATGTAATTGTTTGCCATAACATATTGGAATATGTTGATGACCCGGGCGCTGTGTTGAGCAACGCTGCTCGCGCCTTGCGAGGTGCGTCGGCAATACTCTCCATTCTGGTGCGTAACCAGGCAGGCGAGGTATTAAAGGCCGCGATCCAGGGCGGCGATTTGGTCGCAGCCGAGAAATGCCTCACCGCCGAATGGAGACATGAATCTTTGTATGGCGGTAGCGTGCGGCTATTTACTGCAGAAAGCCTGCAAGCCATGCTGAAAGCGGCGTCACTCGCGGTGATTGCCGCACGCGGTGTACGGGTCGTATCAGATTATTTGCCCCCTCGGGTTTCGCCCAGCACTGCGTACGAGAGAATTTTTCTTTTAGAACGCAAGCTGGGCAGTCGGCCGGAATTTGCCGCAGTCGCTCGCTATAGCCAATACCTGGCACGGTGCGCAGATCCTGTAATCGGGAATGGCGCATGAACGATGTCCGAGTTCAGGCTTCGTCGATCTATTCTCGCCCCCTGTCGAGTGACACCGGAATATCGCTCGGGCTCGGGCTCACCAACGAATGTAACCTGTCCTGCTCCTTTTGTTACCGCGATCCAACTCGCACCGATCGTCTCTCTCTCGAGGAGGTTAAAGCAATCATGGAGCGGCTGCCCGTTCGCTCCGTGAATCTCGGTACCGGCGAGAACGGTATGCACCCGGACTTCAAGGAAATACTGGCGTACCTGCGCACCCAGCCCAGCAAGCTCACCATCACTTCCAACGGTCACAGTGTTGCTGTTCTGGAAGATGATGAACTGCGCGCCTTCCACGACATCGAGTTCTCTCTCGATTACCCCACGGAAGCGGAGCAGGATGCGCAGCGCGGTCCCGGTAACTGGGCTCTGATCGACCAGCAGGCCGAACGCTGTGTGAGTCTGGGGATTCCGGTAACCATCATCGCCGTCATGATGAAGTCGAACTACTTGCGTCTGGCGGATGTGGCAAGGGTCGCAAAGCAATTCGCCGCACCCTTGCGAGTGAACGTGTACCAGGCGGTGCGATCCGATGTTTATGCGCTGAGCTATGAAGAGTATTGGGAAGGATTTCAACGCCTCTTTGCCGAGACTGACGTGGTCGCGATTGGCGAGCCGCTGGTTCGTGCGATGGCGGGGCTTCCCGCGCTCCGGGCAGGTTGTGGCCTGACCACAGTACGAGTAACACCACGGGGAACCACTCAACCGTGCGTTTATTGGCCGGGGTCGGGTGAGCCGCTTTCGGATTTGATCTCTGCAGGACCCGACATCCTGGGCTCAACCCCTTTCGAACAGACAAGGGCCGTTCCTCAAGGGTGTGAGCCCTGCGAGTTCCGGGACTCGTGCCACGGTGGATGTGCAGGACGCCGGCGTTTACAGAATGCGCTGCTGCAGCCTGACTTCTATTGTCCGATTATTCGCGGTGAACGCCCGAGGCTACAGATCCGCATGGCCGCTAACCGCGATCTGCCTAAGCTGAGCAGTTCCTGTACAACGGTCGTGATCGCCAGGTAGCCTGATCCATGACAAACGGTAGTTCGTCCGAACGCCCGTCTCCTATTGTGCCTTCATCCACGTATCGGAACCTGCCAACCTAACCGCGACATCCGAAAACGTGAGTCGCAAGGGTTTGCCATCCGCCGTTCCGCGATGTTCCGTCGAAATAAGAAGAGGCCCGGCCATCTTGTAGCCCGCCCACGTCGCGGTAACAAGACTCGGCTTGGTGGATCCGCCACGACGGTAGACAAACTCCTCGATCCGGTTGTCCTTTCCGACGTAGAGTTCCCAGGTGTCGCCGGGCGTGTAACCGCCATCGCTGGGATATTTTACCGCCACCAGCTTGGTCGAGCCTTTGCCCAGCGGCAGTTTTTTCGTTCCTTCCGTGACGGTGGCGCTGGTGTCCCAGTAGGCGTGGAAGGGGAAAACAAGCCAATAATTGTCGTTGATGAAACCTGGGTCAATTTCGTTCTTTACAGCGTCGGACTGGCTGCTGAGTTCGGAACGCAGGTACGTAACTTTGACTGGCTTGCCGTCTTTATCTTTTCGTTCGTAGGTGACCTTGCCTGTCTTCGGCTCCCACTCCCACGTGCGGGCAAGTGTGAGTCCGGGGAAATTCAGGTTGAAGGTGTAGCGGATCGCTTCGATCTGTCCGAACGAATCAATTCCATAAGTTTTGGCAAGCTGTTCGACGATGGGTGGGCGCGTCTGCGCCCACGCAACTGCCGCAAGGGTCACCACCCCGAGGCTCAGAAAACGAATCACCGTGGCACATCGGATAGTTTTCATCGATCTTCCTTTCTGGTGTGAGCTAGACGGCCCTGGCTGCAACTTTCCCTACTCACATGGTCAGAACAACGCGAAACTCAGCTTTGCCGCTCATCATGCGCGCAAAAGCCTCGCCCGCCTTTTCGAGCGGAAAGGTTTCAATCATGGGACGCACGCCGCTTAGTTCGGCAAAGCGCAGAGTATCCTCGGAGTCGGCCGGTGTTCCCGATGCCCAGCCCTGAATCATTCGACTTCCGCCGATGAGTTGAATAGGAGTGACTTCAATGGGATCGAACGCCGCGCCGATCACCATGAGCTTGCCGTTCGGGCCCAGGCCGTCGATCAGCTCGGACATGGCTTTCGAACTTGGAGCCGTCGCCAAGATCACATCTGCCCCACCCAATTTCTGCAGCTCCTCTGCCGCCTTGGTCGCTTTGCTGTCGATGTACAGGCTTGCTCCGAGTTTCTTCGCGAGAGCTGCGTTCTCCGACCCACGTCCGATGGCCGCGACCTTGTAGCCAAACTTATTCGCAAATTGAATTCCGAGGTGCCCCAGTCCGCCCACACCTTGTACTGCAACCAGGTCGCCGGGCATCGCACCACTGTGCCGCAACGCATTGTAGGTAGTAATTCCGGCGCACAGCAGCGGCGCTGCTTCGGCGTCGCGGAGAGTTTCCGGAACCGACGCCAGCGCTTCGACTGGAGCGATCATGTACTGCTGGTAGCCGCCGTCGTAGCTGATTCCCGCAATCTTTAGATTGACGCAATTGCCAAAGTCCCCGCGCCGGCACTGGCGACAGGTGTTGTCGTGGCCACCGTGCCAGCCGACGCCGACCCGCTGTCCTTTTTTCCAGGCTGAAACCCCTGCGCCCACTTCATGGATCGTGCCTACAACTTCGTGTCCCGGAACTCGGGGATACTGAATTCCAGGCCACGCGCCTTCTTTGGTGAGCACGTCGCTGTGGCAGACGCCGCAGGCCTGCACTCGGATGAGCACTTGTCCAGTTTCGGGTTTCGGAATCTCACGCTCGACGATTTCAAAATCTCCGCCCGGTTTGGAAATCTGCGCCACCTTCATGGGCGCTGTCTCTGGTTTCACCGCTACTCTCAACGTTGCCATAGGTCCTCCCATAAGTTGTGGTTAGAAGGTGGAAGCGTGGAACGGGGCAAATTCAACCTCTGTGTAGATGACCCGCACGTGCTTCCGGATACAGAATCGCGACGGGCGTGCGAATTAATCCTCGCGCGTGCGTGGATGCACCTGGGGCAGTGCAGGAGATGTGATGCCGCGCCACGCGATTATTGCCCTGGCTACTGCAACGGATCCATATTCCAGCAGCAAGATCCAGCCCGGCACGATCCAAGGACGTCCCAGCGTGCGCAGATGCCAAACGTAGTAAGTCGGAAGAATGCTCACGGTCCAGATGAGGATGGGCAACCTCGAGCGCGAGAGCAGGAAGGGCAGCAGCCAAAGCAGATACCAGGGATACACGACCGGCGCACAAAGTAGCGATGCTGCCATCGGCCAGGCGAATGCCTCGGCAGATTCCGCCGGCTTTCTTCTCATCCAAACTGCACAAAGAACGCCGACCAGCACTGCGAACCCAGCGGCCAGTGTAGGAGACGTGACTCGTTCCAGCGCGGCGAACACCGGATCATTAAAGCGGAAGCTCTGCACGTAAGTTCCCAGAGAGCCGATGGGAATCCGTCCATGGTTGAGAAATGGAACGTACAGCAGTCCGACGATGGCCGCGGCCAGGATGCCATCGCGCACGCGAATACGCCGCCAGTAGAGTGGCAGCAAAACAATGGGGAGCAATTTCACAGCAACCGCAAGCCCGAATGCCACAGCCGCAAGTGCACGCCAACGACGCCCGAGCGCGGCGAAGGACACCAACAGCAGCAACGCTCCAACAATATCGACGTGACCGCTGCCCGCCACATCGGTCGCCAGCAGTGGATGCCACGCATAAGCCAGAACCCAATGCGCTCCTTGCCCACTACGGCGCAAGACATCGAGCAAAACGAGAACAATGATGAAGTCGCAAATTACAAATGCTACTTTCAGGGCAAAGGCAGATTCGTGAATCGCTGTCACGGCCCGGAAGAAAAGCTCGGCGCCCGCTGGATAGGGACTCGGCAGATCCGGGTGGTTCAGCGTGCGGGTCTCTGGTGTGTGTAGCGAATCGAGGGCAGGGTCGCTCGGAACGACAATGTAAGGGTTATAGCCGAGGCGCTGCACGCGCCCATCCCAAACGTATCGGCGAATATCGTCGTCCGACCCCGACTGCATCCGCAGAAACAGAACGTGCCACACGGCAGCCAACGCGAGCCCGATGATGATGACGCGTGTCGGGAATTTCGGTGTGGAGAAGAACTCACGGATGGCGAGAAGATAAGCGAGGCCGGCGCCAACCAGCGGAATGAGGAAGGACGGCGCTCCCGGGACGCTGAACTGGCGGGAGCACATCGTCAGCGCCACGAGCAGAATCGTTCCAAGAATGTAAAGCCTGAGCGAGGGCGTGAGTCTCACAGGTCTTCGGTACCGGAACTTTGCCCTGCCATCTGCCTCCACTTGGCTAACCAGTCCGCCGTTCGTGACGCACGCGCCGGAGAGAGTCGCAATTCTTCCTCCAGCCTGATCAAGTCGGACGCCACGTCGACATCGTAAAAATAATCGGCGAAATGTACTGAAAGCCGCAGTGCCCGGATGCGTTCCAGCAGCGTCTCGAGCGCATTCGATGTCCCCATCCCATCGCCGCCGAAAAGTCCGGGATGGTCGGCCTTGGCTCCCACCAGATAGTAACCCCCATCGTGCGTCGGTCCGATCACCACATCGCAGGTGGACAGCGCCTCGAATGCACTCTCCAACACGGATGCCGGCAGATGTGGGCTGTCGCTGTTGAACGCGATGACGCGTTGCTGACCAGCGCCCGCGAAATGCGCGAACACGGAGGTCAGGCCTGCCGCAAGGCCCTGACCCGCTTGCGCGACAACGCTTACAGCATCGCCCGCCAAACGCGCCAGATCGTCAACATCCGAGGCAGGGCACATGATCGCAATTTCCACACCGTCCAGCGATTGCGCCAGCGCCAGGGTGTCATCCAGAAGACACCCGTAAAGCGCGGTGACCGCAGTCGGGGGAAGGCACTGCGTCAATCGGGTCTTCACCATACCTGGCCTCGGAGCCTTGGCCATTATGACTAACGTGCAGTCTCCTTTATTAGGACGCGCATTGGTCTGACTGGCAGATGACATAGAGATTGCCGCACCGAGCTTCATGCCGGCCGCGGTGTACTGGTGCCGTGACGTCGAAAATAATAAATCACGATGCGACTCAGAATGAACCACGCCGCTCCCAGCGTACCTCTCACCGTACCGCTGATCTTTGATTTCCCGATGCGCGGATAATAACTGACCGGCACCTCGACAATCCGGAAACCGCGCAGCGCGCCTTTCAGGATCATTTCAACCGCCCAGCCGTAGGTCGCCTCTTCCAGCGAGAGTTGTCGGAGAACGTCGGCACGTGCGGCGCGGAATGGGCCGAGGTCATTGATCTTCAGGCCATACAGAAGCTTGATCAAACTGGCCGCGAGCCAATTGCCGAACAAAGCGTGCCACGGGAGCGCTTCCGCGATGCGCTGCTTCCCGAGGCGCGATCCCAGAGTGATATCCGCGCGGCCCTCGACAATAGGCCCGAGAAGAAGCGGTAGTTCAGCCGGCCGGTCACTGTAGTCCCCATCGAGGAAAACGACTATATCGGGAGCATCGGCGCTGGCCAGTCCTGTGAGACATGCCCGGCCATATCCCCGGCGAGGTTCATGGATGACGCGTGCGCCCATTCTCGCGGCGATCTCGGGTGTGCCGTCACTTGAGTTGCTGTCCACAACCACGATCTCGTTAACGAGATCAGCCGGAATATCGGCGAGAACGCGGCTGATGGCCCCGGCCTCATTATGCGTAGGAATAATGACCGACACTCGCACTGGACCTTGGCTCACCACCACGGAGCGGATGGCCGACGCTGCGCCAGCCATGCATCTATTCCCCACGCTCTGCCCCCGCGCCCCACCGCGACCGCAAGCGATGCGAGCACTGGAACCAGCAGTTCCCAGATCCACGCGGTCCCCCACTCCGATACCCAAAGGCTTCCCAAGTAGATGAACGCCACGAAAGCGGCTGGGCGGGTGAGCAGACCGATGACCAGGAGGATGCCGAGCGAGATTTCGGTGAGCGCTTGAGCTGGAGCTGCCATCGCGGCGTGACTAGCCGCCAGACCCATGATTGCTTTCCAAGCCGCCGGCGCATGGCCCCGCTCAATATAGTCCTTGATCAGGCCGGCGTAGCCCCCGGGAGTGTAGAGGCCTTTACCCAGATTTTCGAAGAACACCCACACCAGCATCGCGCCGATCGTCACCCTGACGATTGCCAGACCATTTGCTGCCTGTGATTGGTGGGCCACTCCGGGTGCATCGTTTCGCAGTGGGATTGCATTCGCCGTCATCGTGAACCTCGTGCGAACGGATGCTATATCAGATTGGAAACATTCGATAGGCGTCACCTTTTTTGGCGACCTTATATCACGGTGGCGCCTTGAAGATCGGCAACCTCAACGCGCGGTCGTGGCTTGGCACAAATGTTCGAATGCCGGAGAGGCGAACGGCCCTTACTTGAACCCGGCGGGTGCGATCAAGCCGTCTCTCGTGACATCTTTTCGAACACGGAAGCCGGCTGATTTGAGCTGCGTACCGGTTCCTTGCTGCGGTACTGCTGCACGATGCGGGAAATGCCCAGGTTCAACGCCCACAAAATCAAATTGCCCTTGGTGACTGGGGGACGCGTCGCCATCAACCTTCGAGGAACCGTGCGGAAGCTATAGAACTCCCGCCAGGCTTCCGTGACCGCCCGGTTCAGCTCATCGGCATTCATCTGCTTGGGGACGTAGCAGACACTCTGGAAGTTGTATTTCGACCAGTCAGTTTCGGTAAGCCTTCCTTCGGCATTGAACTGCTTCCATTGCGCCGTGCCGGGCAACGGTGTCAGCCGGGAGAACTGGGCAAAATCCAGGTGAGCCGCGGCGGCAAGCTTTACCGTTTCACGCAGCGAGTCCACGGTATCCGTATCCAATCCGAAAACGAATCCTCCCCAGATTGCGACATTCTTCTTATGCAACGCCTCGCAAGCTTCAAAAAAGCGCGCCCGCCAGTTGTCCGGCTTCCCCAGCTTCTTGAAATTAGGTGATGAGAACGTCTCAAAACCGATGAACAGCCCACGGCAGCCGGCCTCGACGGCAGCATCCAGCAGTTCCTCATCGCGGGCAATCATCACCGTGGCCTGTCCCGCCCACTTCAAGCCCTTTCCCTTTAAGGCGCGGAACAGTTGCAACGCATGCTGGCGGTGTCCGTTGATGATGTCGTCGACGAAAAATACCCAGCGATTCTTCAAGGACGCGACATCCTCGAGAACTTCTTCCGTTGGGCGGAAACGATAACTGCGGCCCGCAGTCCGGCTCACCGAGCAAAAGTCGCAATCGAATGGACAACCCCGGCCCGTCTCCACCGTGCTGGGGAACAGATACATCTCCTGTTTGAGGAGATCCCTGCGCGGTACGCCGTAGCCTTTCATGTCGAACAAGGGAGCACGATAACGTGGCTTCAGCTCTCCACGCTGAAAATCCTGGAGCAATTCACGCCAGACGGGCTCAGCCTCACCGACGACCACCGCATCGGCATGCGCTTGCGCCTCGTCCGCGCAGACGGTTACATGCACCCCGCCGAGAACGACCTTCTTGCCCCGCCGGCGAAATTCGTCCGCGATGCGGTACGCCACCGGCGCCATGTTGGTCATGCCGGTAATCCCGATCAGATCGGCGTCGCAGTCGAAGTCGATGGGCTCTACGCTCTCGTCGATAATGCGCACCTCGATATCAGGTGGCGTGATGGCCGCGATGATGGCCAGATTTAATCCCGGAAAGGCGGCCCGCGCGTGCACCTGCATCCAGGGCGAAAGCCGGGCGGCTACTTTAAACATTTCGGGAACGCGGAAAATATTGTAAGGATTGTTGGGAGAGATCAGCGCTACTTTCATCGTCTTAAGGTCTCGCTACTGGGCGGCTTATTTTAACGTCCAGCTTCCTTATTAGAGTTGTTTTGTAGGGATGGCGCTGGCCCGATAACCAACAAAATCTACTTCAAAACGAACAGAGACTCGGCTGAGCAACCGTGAAGATTGAATTGTCATCGCGATGAGCTTGGACCGCCTGTGCGAACGCGACAGTGGAACTCAGCCCCGGCATAGCGCAGTGATCCTATCATGACGGCTTGGCTTCGCCCGACCGCACTACAGGACCGGTAGCTCGTAGATGGTAATCCGCACCTCGGAGTGCTCCAGCCCGGGGGCTATCCGGACCGGCAGAAAAACCACTGCGCCCTGGCACCGGGCACACTTGGGAAACCGTTGATCTTTGAGCAGGGTGACTTCACTCGGCAGCGCATGATCTTCATGGATTACCCGGTAAATCCCGCTGTGGGGCACAGTGTTTCCCGTACGGTACTCCAAGGCTTGCTCCTCCACTGGAAGGGAATGTTCACTTCATCGCATCAGATCGCCATGGCAGCCGATCCCATATTCGTCGTATGCGGTTGCGGGTAACTACGGATGCCATTAAATCCCACGTCTCGCCAAATTGACTTGCACCACTCATAGACGTCAGCGTGTTCGATAACCTCACGCATCGGTCGCATGCGCAACCGTTGTTCCCTCTCCGGCATCCACAGAGCCCGCATCAATGCGGCGGACATACCTTCCGTGTCGTAGGGATTGACGAGCAGCGCCCCTTTCTTCAACTCGGCTGCCGCTCCTGCGAATTCGCTCAGGACCAGAACCCCGATTTCGTCGCTCCGTGCGGCGCAGAATTCCTTCGCAACCAGATTCATTCCGTCTTTCAATGACGTGATGAAGACCACATCGGCAGCCCGATACAATGTCAGGAGTTCCGGCCGCGACAACGACCGGTGCCAGTACACAACCGGTGTCCACCCCGGTGCGCTGTATTCACCGTTGATCTCGCTCACCAGTTTCTCAATCGTGTCCTTCAATCGCTGATATTGCGGAATGTCTTCGCGGCTTGGTACCACCACCTGCAACAGCGTCACCTTGCTCTTCAGAGAGGGTTCTCTTCGCAGCAGTTCCCGGAACGCTGCCAGTCGCTGCGGAATGCCTTTGGTGTAGTCCAACCGGTCAAGCCCGAGCACGATTTTTTTGCCTTGGAACTCCTGCCGCAGGACAGCGGCACGCTCCCTTGTCTCGAGCGTCGTCGCGTCGCAGGCCAACGATTTGTAGTCCACGCTGATCGGGAAACTTCCCACACTCACGCACTGTTGCTCAGCACGCACCAGGACTTTTGACCCAAGGTCTTCCACCTTTGCATCGCTAAAACATCTCCGAATACAAGATACGAAATTCCCGCTATCGCGCTGGGTTTGAAATCCCAAGGCCGTGAACTGGAGCAAGCCACGCAAAATTTCACAACGCCAGGGCAGCTTCTCGAAAATGTCCGGTGCGGGAAAGGGAATGTGGTGAAAGTACGCCATTTTCGACCGCATGCCACGCGAGCGCAGCGCGTCCGCCAGCATCATCAGGTGATAATCGTGGACCCAGATGAAGTCCTTGTGTCCCGCCGTCTGCTCCACTACGTCAGCGAACTTCTCATTCGCGTCACGGTACACTGCCCAATATGCAGGGTCGAAGTTGCAGTTCGACTGCAGATCGTGAAACAACGGCCAGATGATCTCGTTTGACCATCCGTCATAAAAGCACTTCTTCTCCTCGTCGTTCAGGAAGACTGGCTCAAAGGAATACTCTGGCGCGCATTCATTGCGCAAAACGCGCGCAATGTCAGGATCGTAATCCGTTCCCGGCCAGCCTACCCAACACCCGCCTTTGTCTTTGAACGCCGGCAGCAATGCCGACACTAGCCCACCTGAGCTGGGCCGAACCTGAATCTGGCGGCCCACTTGCTCGATGGTGATGGGCAGCCGGTTCGATACGACAATCAGACGAGCGTCCCTTTGGCTCACACATCACCTCCGCAGGCGCGAATCCAATCCAGCAGGAATTGAACCAGTTCGGCGGGAGGCTTGAGCCACGTCTGCGCTTTCGTCGATCTCACTGTTGGGCGCACGAGCACGGTCAATCCGCGGAGATTCACTTCCTGAAAAGCGTCTTCGTCGGTGATGTCGTCTCCCAGGTAGGCCACCGCCACATCAGCGGCCATTTCCGACAGAACGGTTCGTACCGCATGCTGTTTATTGCCGCCGCGGACGCGCAGCTCCAATCCCCCGTCAAATTCGTCCATTCGTAGATCAGCTTGGCACGCCAGAGTTGCCAGCGTGCGATAAGCTGTTGTCCTGATCTCCTCGATTTGCGTTGTCTTCAGTCCTCTCCAATGGATCGCCACCGCTCCGGGCTTGACTTCGCAAAGCCGCGTCAGTCCCTCGCCCTCCAGCCGCACATGAGCCTCCGCTAAAGCCGCTGCGGCTTGCTGGGGAACAGGCAAAACCTCGTATCTTCCATCGGGCAGCAATCTCTCCAACCCGTGAGAACCCCAGATCTCCGGTTGCGGAATGGGTCCAAGGAGCGGCCCGATTTCCGCCGCTCGGCGGCCGCTGATCAGCACCACTCGTGTGCCGCATGTGCTCATGATGCTGTCAAGAAGTTCGGGCACTTCTGCGTAGGGAAAAGCCTGGTGTCGATTGGCGCGAAATGGAGCGATGGTGCCGTCGTAATCCAGCAGGAGGGCATGCTCACGCGCTCCTGCCAGTTGCTCGAAAAACAGGAATAATTCAGATTTCAGGACCGCCGTGGCCACTGGATCCTCCATACGCGGTCGGTGATTGCCTTCTAGAAACGGGCCTCTTGCCGTGCCGTGCAAATTCGCGAAAAAACCGGGCGTGCTCTGGTCCCTCATGCCGTCAGACAGTTTGCCTGTTTTAAGGGAGTAGTTACAGAGCACGCCTCGGAAGCTGCTTACAACTCTTATTTCACTCCCCGACGTTCGGATTGGCCATACTGCGGAGACTGTAGGAAGACAACAAAAACAGGGTACGCCTTACGTCGGACCACCGGAACTGACGCCCGTCCGGTGCATAATAATAAAGTGAGCTGATGCTTTGCATCCCAGGAGTTACTGCTTATGTCGTGGAGCTTACGCCAAATCACCTCGCGGTCTTCTCCTGCGCTTGTTCTCGGATTCGGAACTCTCGTTGCCTTGATTGCATTTCTGGGGCTCGGCCCCATGCGCCGCGCCCGGGAGATCAACAAGGAGATGGAAGCTGCTCAGGAAAGCTACCTGCAAGCGGAATCTTTTCGCGCCGGCATTGCCTCCGATATGTATCTGGCGGACATTCTGGTCCGCGACTACTTACTTGATCCTTCACCGCAAAACGCGCCCGTCCACCGAAAGCAGTTGCTCGAACTTCGGAGTTCATTGCAACAACGTCTAGACCAGCTCGCCACTCGGTTGTCCGACAGCACCAATGACGGTCTGGCGCGGCTTCAGGAAGCGGTCCAGGAATATTGGGATTCCCTTGATCCCATGTTTGATTGGAGTCCGCAGGAGCGGGCGGAGCGCAGCTGGAGCGTACTGCGGCACAACGTCCTGCCGCACCGGCAGGCGGTGGTGGCTCTCGCCCGCGAGATTGCCAACGCCAACAAAGAGAACTCGGATCGGGAGCGGCAAAGGATCAAAGCCAGCCAGGACGCTTTTCGCAGTTTCCTGTGGCGCACCATGATGTTCGCGCTCTCCTTTGGCGTGCTTGTTGCATTCCTGACGACCTATCGCGTGTCCACCTTGGAGCGCAGGGATGACGAGCAGCGCAAGCAGATTGAAGAGACGGAGGACAATCTGCGAAGGCTGTCCCGCCGTCTGGTTCAGGCCCAGGAAGGCGAGCGCAAGGAGTTGTCTCGGGAGTTGCACGATGAAATTGGCCAAACCTTGACCGCTTTGGGAATCGAAGTCGCCAATCTCGAGAAACTTCGCGCTTCCGATGGGCATGCTTTTCATGAACGTGTGGAGGAGGCGAAGCGCCTCAACGCTGATGCCATGCGAGCGATCCGCGATCTTGCCATGGGCCTTCGCCCTTCCATGCTCGACGACTTCGGCCTCGAACCCGCTTTGGAGTGGCAGGGACGCGAATTCTCACGTCACACCGGCGTTCCTGCCACCGTGCAGGTCCAAGGTGTCCTGGACGAACTCACGGACGCGCAGCGTACCTGCATTTATCGCGTCGTCCAGGAAGCGCTTACCAACTGCGCCCGCCACGCCAATGCCAGAAATGTACTGGTTGCTGTTCATGCCGATGGAGACCTGATCAACGTCATCGTGCAGGATGATGGCGCCGGCTTTAACAGCGCCAGGAAGGCACAGGGAGGTCTCGGACTGGTCGGAATGAAAGAGCGAGTGGAGGCCATTGATGGCCGGGTCAGCATCGTCTCCCAGCCAAACCGTGGCACTACTGTCCGGGTTCAGATTCCTGTTGGAGTCAGCGTGTGAGCAAAATTCGCATTCTCGTCGCCGATGACCATGGAATCGTGCGCAAGGGACTCCGTTTGCAACTGGAACAGCATGAGGAGTTCGAAGTAATCGGCGAAGCCACGGACGGTCGGGAAGCGGTGCGGCTCAGCGACGAACTCAAGCCTGACCTGGTCATTCTCGATATCGCCATGCCCAACATGAACGGTATCCAGGCCGCTGCGCAGATCGTCAAACACGATCCTCAGATCGGAATCATTATCCTCAGCATGCATTCCGACGAGAGCTACGTTACGCGTGCCCTCACCGCTGGCGCCAAGGGTTATCTGCTCAAGGAGACCGCCGAGGTGGACCTGAAACGCGCGGTCCAGGTCGTGGCACAAGGCAAACCATTCTTCAGTCCGGCCATCGCCAAGACACTGCTGGAAGATTACATGCGCCAGTTGCAACAGCGCGGGCTGCACGATTCTTACGATCTGTTGACCGACCGCGAGAAAGAGGTCCTGCAACTCCTGGCGGAAGGCAAGTCCAACAAGGAAGTTGCTTCTGCGCTCGATCTCTCTCCCAACACCGTCGAAACTCACCGCACGCGAATCATGCAGAAGCTGGATCTTCACAGCTCTGCCGACATCGTCCTCTACGCGGTACGCAAGAAAATCATCTCCTGACCCTTAGCTCAGGAATGGCCGGCGGCATTGGCCAGACCGCGGTCCGATTGCTGTTGCAGTAGGGCTCC
>Ga0070741_10005706_pt1 | contig 27341 bp, 31 predicted proteins | sample Coa_R1_4_FD_66440 | JGI IMG/M metagenome (GOLD analysis project Ga0070741, IMG submission 66440) | Surface soil microbial communities from Centralia Pennsylvania, which are recovering from an underground coalmine fire - Coalmine... | ecosystem: Environmental > Terrestrial > Soil > Unclassified ...
GTGTCGAACCTTGATCGGTCGGTCACGCCGCACGATTTGCGCCGCGCTTTTTCCGGCTACGGCACGATCATCGACGTTAAGGTATTGACCGACAGGGAAACGGGCAAGCCGCTGCACGGACACGTTTATCTCGTTCCCGAGCGTGCGGCTCGCGAAGCGGTGGAAGAGCTTAATTTCGCGCCGCTGCGCGGCCGCCCGATCAAAGTCCGCGAGTGCGTGTACCGGGCGAAGCGCGATCGCCGTGAACGGCAGCTATCCCAGGTCAGCATGGAACGCCGCCGCGCCAATGATCGCCGCCGCTTCACCGGCATCAATCCGCTTGCGGCTTCGCCGAACAGCTAGAGCACTGTCTCGCCGGCGACGGCGCGCAAACGCCGCCGCCGGTTGATCAGCCGATCACCCGCTCCACCGTCCAATAAAGGCCGGTCGCCGCAATGGCGATCGAAGCGGGGACGACTATTCGCGCGCGGTACCACGACGGGTTGCGCCGCCAAAAACCGACGGCGAGATAGGCGAGCGTTATCACGGTGAGCTGACCGAGCTCCACCCCGACGTTGAAGGTCACCAAACCGGTCAAGAACTCCGAGCGCGGCAAGCCCACCTCTTGCAGCACGCCGGCGAACCCCATGCCGTGCAGCAGTCCGAAAACGAACACGACCATCGGACGCCACGCGTGCAGTTTCGAGGTAAAAATGTTCTCGACCGCGACATACACGATCGAGGCCGCGATGAGCGGTTCGACGATCTTCGGCGAGAGCGAGAAGACGCCGTAGATGGTGAGCCCGAGCGTGATCGAATGCGCCACGGTGAACGCCGTCACCTGCACCAACAACGGCTTCACGCGCGTGCCGAGGAGGAAGAGCCCGAGCACGAACAGGATGTGATCGAGCCCCTTCGGGACGATGTGCGTGAAGCCGAGCGCCACGTACTCGGCGGCCACCTGCAGCCGGGTCTTCGGCGCGATGTCGCCTTGCAGCGGAAACTCCTGGCTCGGCGTCCCCTCTTTTAACCACACCGCCGTGATTTGCTGATCCTGCGCGCGTTTCAGGCGCAAAACGCTTGGACCGAATTCGGCCGCGTACCACCATCGAAACGTCTGGCTGCCCGGAGGCACTTCTCCCTCGAAGCGCACGCGGCTCAGGCGCGACACGGCGAGATCGCCGACGGGCGGGATATCGATACCGGCAAGCCGCGGCGAGACACGCTGGCCGTCGAATTCGATGTGCATGCCTTCGAGCCACCGCGGGAGGAAATTTTCCACCATCGGCTTGAGCGCGTCGGACGGGAGCGCGCGCAGCCGGTCGTAGCGCTTGGCGTTCGGCGATTCGTTGGTGTCGCGATGCAGGGGGCTCACGCCAGCGAGCAGAGCCTCGAGGTTCACGTTCAGCTCGACCTCGTATCGGCTGTCGGACGGGAACGAAACGCTGACGAGCGCGGGACGGATTTCATGCGCGAACGCGGCGGTGAAACCGCACAGCGACCCGACGAGAAGCGCCAGCGCGGCGGCGGCGCGCCGCATGCTATGCTTGCACGCCGCGATCCGAACCGCTTCGATCGGCATTATGGCAATTTCCATTCTTGGTTTTCGCCGCCGGCAGTTTAACGGAAAAGCAATGGCTCTGTACTTTTTTGTCGGGGCCGGAGCGCTGTTCGTTTCGTCCGCTCGCGCGCACGACTTCTGGATCGAGCCCCAGGCTTTCCGCCCCGCCGTCGGCGCGAGCGTGCCCTTGCGGCTCCTCGTCGGCCAGCATTTCAAGGGCGAACCGGCGCTGTACGTGCCCGAGCAGTTCGAGCGCTACATCTACGTCGGCCCGGGCGGCGAAGAGAAGGTGCAGGGCACGCTCGGCGACGACCCGGCGGGCGCGGTGCCGGTGAAAGAGCCGGGGCTCTATATCCTCGGTTACTACAGCAAGAAGTTCGAAGTGACGTTCGATTCGCTCGCGGAGTTCGAGCAATATCTCGCGATGGAAGGGCTGGAGCGCAACCTCGCGCTCGCCAAGAAGCGCGCGAGCCTGCGCAGCGGCATTCTTGAAATCTACACGCGTTGCGCCAAGTCCCTCATCGTCGCGGGCGGCGCCGGCGCGCGCGACTCGGATCGCGTGCTCGGTTTCCCGCTCGAGCTCATCGCCGAAAGAAATCCCTATGGCGGGGATCGCACGCTGCCGCTGCGCCTCATCTATCAGGGCAAGCCGCTCGAAGGCGCGCTCGTCGTCGCGTTCAACAAGCAGGCGCCGCTCGACAAGCTCAAGCTTCACACCGATAAAAACGGGCGCGTGGTGTTCCAGCTGAACAAGCCCGGCGTTTGGCTCATCACGTCGGTGCACATGATCCCGACGTCGCTCCTGTCGCGCGCCGATTGGGAAAGCTTCTGGGCGTCGCTGACGTTCGAGCTGCCTCGATAGGCCGCGCCGGCCTCACTCGCGAGCGGGCAAGTTCGCGGCCCATCGGTGGATGATATGCGCCAGTGCGTCCAGGCCGTCGGTCAGCACGGCGGGGCCGGGCTGTAGAATCAACGACGACTTGATTTCGTAAAGCCGATCGTCGGCGACGGCGGGAATCTCGCTCCATCCGGGCCGTGCCCGCACTTTTTCCGGCCGAAATTTTTTGCCGCACCAGGAACCGATGATGATGTCCGGTCTGCGCCGAATGACCTCGGCGGAATCGCCGATGATGCGGTTTTTTGCGAGCGGCTCGCTCGCCAGCTCGGGGAAACAGTCATCGCCGCCGGCGACTTCTATAAGCTCGGACACCCAGCGGATACCCGAAATCATCGGGTCGTCCCACTCTTCGAAATATACGCGCGGCCGGCGCCCGAGCCGGGCGCTCTGGCGGCGCGTGTCTTCGACGCGTTCCGCGAGCCGCTCCGCCAGGCGTTCCGCTTTTTGTGGCGCGCCGACCAGCGCGCCGAGCGCACGGACCATGCGCAGAATTCCGGCGACGTCGCGCTGATTGAATACGTGCACCTCGACGCCGGCGCGGATCAGGTCGCGCGCGATATCGGCCTGGAGATCGGAAAAGCCGAGCACCAGATCCGGCTCGAGCGCGAGAATTTTATCCAGCTTGGCGCTGGTGAACGCGCTCACTTTGGGTTTCTCGCGCCGCGCCTGCGGCGGGCGCACGGTAAAACCCGATATGCCGACGATGCGATCGGCTTCGCCGAGCAAATACAGCGTCTCGGTGGTCTCCTCGGTGAGGCAAACGACGCGACGCGGATAAGTGTCTGGCACGGGAGCGCTCATTGCGCTTAAGATGCCATAACGCGATTGACAACGAACAGCATTACTTCCTCATGGCTTCCGCCAAGCCGTCACACCCGCCCGCCGCGGCGCGCGCCGCCGCCATCGCCAAACCGCGCTGCCGATGGGCGGGAACCGATCCTCTCTACGTGCGCTATCACGACGAAGAGTGGGGCGTTCCCGTGCATGACGACCGCAAGCTGTTCGAATTTCTCGTTCTCGAGGGCGCGCAGGCGGGATTGAGCTGGATAACCATATTGCGCAAGCGCGAGGCGTATCGGGCCGCGTTCGAGAACTTCGATCCCGAACGCGTGGCGCGCTTCGACCGGCGGCGCATCGCGAAGCTGCTCAAGGATGCGGGCATCGTGCGCAACCGGCTGAAAATCGAATCCGCCGTGAGCAACGCGCGCGCCTTTCTCGCCGTGCGGGACGAGCATGAAAGTTTCGACGGTTATGTGTGGCAGTTTGTCGGCGGCAAGCCGCTCGCCAGCCGCCGGAGATCCCATAAAGAAGTCCCGGCGCGCACGCCCGAATCCGACGCGTTGAGCAAAGACCTCGCGAAACGCGGATTCCGCTTCGTCGGCTCGACCATTTGCTACGCCTTCATGCAAGCCGTCGGCATGGTGAACGATCACACCGTCGACTGCTTCCGCCATCGCGAATTGAAAACAGGCCGGCGATGACGCAACCGCGCCTGTTGCTGTCCTGGTCGAGCGGCAAGGACAGCGCCTGGACGCTGTATCGGTTGCAACGCGAAGGCCGGTATGAAGTGGCGGGACTCGTGACCACGGTCAACGAAGCGTTCGAGCGCGTGGCGATGCACGCGGTGCGCGTCGAGCTGCTCGAGGCGCAGGCGCGTGCGGCCGACTTGCCGCTTTGGCGCGTGCCGTTGCCGCATCCCTGTCCCAACTCCGAGTATGAGCGCGCGATGCGGGCGCTGATCGAACGCGCCCGCGCGCACGGCGTCACGCACATGGCGTTCGGCGATCTGTTCCTTCAGGACATACGCGCTTACCGCGAGCGCCAGTTGGCGGGCACCGGCATCACGCCGGTGTTTCCGCTATGGGGCGCCGATACCGCCGCGCTCGCGCGCGAGATGTTGGGCGGCGGGCTGCAAGCGCTCCTCACCTGCGTCGATCCGCGCCGGCTGGCACCGAGCTTCGCCGGACGGCCCTTCGATGCCGGCCTGCTCGCGGCGCTTCCGCCGGGCGCCGACCCATGCGGGGAAAACGGCGAGTTTCACACGTTCTGCCACGCCGGACCGATGTTTCGCGAGCCGATACCGGTGCACGCCGGAGCAATCGTCGAGCGCGACGGTTTCGTGTACGCCGACGTGTTACCGGCCGCTCACGCGGCGCCGCTGTCCTCGCGCGCAGGAATGAAACGGGTCCAGTCGTAGTCGCCCGCGCTCGCGACGAGCCACGGGTTTTTCAGCGACGGTTTGTTGTAACGCAGCGGCCGATTATCCGGCCCGACGACTTTTCCGCCCGCCGTTTCAACGATGCACTGCGCCGCCCCGGTGTCCCACTCCATGGTGGTTCCGAGGCGCGGATAGACGTCGGCCGCGCCTTCGGCGACCAGACAGAACTTGAGCGAACTTCCCATCGTGACGAGCTCGTGCGCGCCGAGGCGCGCGAGAAATTCCGTGTCGGCGCGTTTCGCGTGCGAGCGACTGGCGACGACGCGGGGCGGCCGCCGGCCGTCATACGCCTGCGCTTGGATGGCGACGCGGCTTGCGCCGCTGCGCTTATACGCGCCGCCCCCGCGACAAGCCGCATAGGTCACGTCCTTGACCGGAACATGCACCACGCCGAGCACCGGCGCGTCGCGCTCGATCAGCGCGATGTTCACGGTGAACTCGCCGTTGCGGCTGACGAATTCCTTGGTCCCGTCGAGCGGATCGACCAGCCAAAAGCGCCGCCAATGCGCGCGCTCGGCGTGCGCCACGTCGGCCGACTCTTCCGCCAGCACCGGCACTTCCGGCGCGAGCTCGCGCAACGCTTTTAATATGATTTCCTGCGCGGCATGATCGGCAGCCGTGACCGGGGAACCGTCCTCCTTGCTCGCGACCACGAATTCGTTTTGGTAAATTTCGAGAATGCGCCGGCCGGCGTCCCGCGCGACGGCTTCGACGGCCTCGAGGTAATTACAGGGATTGGTGTCCGCGCCCATCGCTTGTTCCGGATCGGTTCGCTATCCTACCCCAGTTACGTTACCGGGACCCAGCGATGATCGCCGTCGAGGAACAGAAGGACACGGTGAAGGTCGGCGTTTACGGGCAGTTGACGCTCGAGGATTACCGCCGCTTCGAGCAGGCGGTAACGAAGGATTTGCGGGCGTCGCCCAAGCTGAAACTGTTGCTCGATGTGCGCGCGATGGCGGGCTTCACCATCGACGTCGCGTGGGAGGAAATCAAATTCACGCGCGCGCACGCCCACGACTTCCGCCGCATCGCAATCGTCACGCCGGAACAATGGGGGCCCTGGGTGTCCTGGGTCAGCGCGGCGTTCAGCGACGCCGAAACGGCGTTGTTCGAGGATCCGGCGAGCGCCGAGGCGTGGCTCGCCGAGCGACGCTAGTCGTCGCGTACCGCTTGACGGTCCGCAAAGATCTCGGCGCTACCTCCCGCGGGCCGCCGCCGCGGCGCAACGCCCGGCCGCGTATAATCTCGTTCCATGATTTCCTGGAACCGGGTCGAAACGGTGCTGCTCGACATGGACGGCACCTTGCTCGATCTGCATTTCGACAATCACTTCTGGCAGGAGCACGTACCGCGGCGTTTTGCCGCGCGTCATGGCCTCGACCTCGCGAGCGCGCGCGCCGACCTTGCGGCGCGCTACAAGAAAGTGGAAGGCACGCTCGAGTGGTATTGCGTGGACTACTGGACCCGCGAGCTCGACCTCGACATCGCGTGCCTCAAAGCCGAGCTCGCGGAGCTCATCGCCGTGCACCCGTTCGTTCTCGATTTCCTCGCGGCCGTGCGCGCGCGCGGCAAGCGGCTGGTGCTGGTGACGAACGCGCACGGCAAGGCGCTTGCGCTCAAGCTCAGGCGCACGCGCCTGGATGAGCATTTCGACGCCGTCGTGTGCGCGCACGACCTCGGCTCGCCGAAAGAGCGGATCGCCTTTTGGGAACGGCTGCGCGCGGTACAGCCCTACGACGCGCCATCGAGCGTGCTCATCGACGACAGCCTGCCGGTGTTGCGCGCCGCGCGGCGCTATGGGATCGCGCAGCTCCTCGCCGTCAAGCGGCCGGATTCGCGCCAACCGGAGCGCACGATCGCCGAATTTCCGGCGATTGCGCATCTCGCCGAGGTGATGCCCGATTAGTACGCCCGGGTCAGCCGGTGCTTTTTATCGCGGCCGGCTTGAACCGCTGGTCCCAATTTTTGAAGCGCCGCCGGCAGTACTCGAGCAGCGCCGGGTAATCCGGAAAGAAGAGATCGAAGTCCTCCGCGCCCGCGGCCCCCTCGAATTCGCAATCCTCGTTCGAGTGGTCGCGGCACACGCGCGGGCGGCTCTCGTAAATGCCGCAACGCCCGTCGGGCTGCAAATGCATGCAGCGGTTGTTGATGAGCAGAAACCAGCCGTCCGAGTCCTTGTAAACTTGCGTGTTGAAATGCGAGATCTGCCAGAGCAGCAGGTCGAAATCCTCCATGGAACGCGGGGCGTCGATATGCTGCGTGAAGTAGGTACAACAGGTCGAGCCGCGGCAAAAGCTGCACTTGTTCTCCGGCGTCAGCTTCAACTGTTCGGCCGGCTTTATCGGTATTACGGTTGTCATGAGTCGGGGGTGGAGGCAAAGAGCGCGTCATTATAGGGACGCGCTCTCGCGAAGACGAGATCGCGATGCGGAACACAAATCGCCAGAGCCCTGGAATACAATAAGGGAATGAATGCAACCAGGGCCGCACGGTGAGACTGAACGTACGCGAGTTCCAGGCGTGGGACCAGAAATGCATCACGCTGCTCGGGATGTCGGGCGTCGGCAAGACGCGGCTGGCGCACATGCTGCGCCGGCACAACTGGTTTCACTATTCGGCCGATTACCGCATCGGCACGCGCTACTTGGACGAGGCCATCCTCGACAACATCAAGGCGCAGGCGATGCAGATCCCGGTACTGCGCGATCTGCTGCGCACCGACTCGATCTACATCAGCAACAACATCACGGTGGACAACCTGCATCCGGTGTCGAGCTTCCTCGGCAAACTCGGCAACCCGGAGCGCGGCGGCCTAGGCCTGCGCGAGTTCAAGCGGCGCCAGGAGCTGCACCGGCGCGCGGAAATCGCCGCCATGAACGACATACCGGAGTTCGTGCGCAAGGCACAGGAGATTTACGGCTATCGCCACTTCGTCAACGACGCGAGCGGCAGCCTGTGCGAGCTCGACGACCAGGACGTGCTGCGCGTGCTCGCGGAGCATACGTTGATCCTTTATATAAAGGCGAGCGCGAGCGATGAACAGGCGCTGATCCAGCGCGCCGAAGAAAACCCCAAACCGCTGTACTATCGCGAGGTGTTTCTCGAGGAGCAGCTGGCGAGCTATTTGCGCGAGTATGACTTCCCCTATGTGGCGCTCATAGACCCGGATCACTTTGTGCGCTGGATGTTTCCGCGCCTTTTCTACGCCCGCGTCCCGCGCTACGAAGCGATCGCCCAACAATACGGCTACGTAATCACGACCGAGGATTTGTCGCACGTGCGCAGCGAAACCGCCTTTCTGCGCCTGGTCGAGCGCGTGCTCCACGAGCAGCCGGGGAGATGAGCCGATGCCGCTGGTAGCGAGCTCCGATCTCCCGACCTTCGACGCCCTGCGCCGCGAGGGCGAGACCGTCGTGCCGCGCGACATCGCGCTCAAGCAGGACATCCGCGAGCTGCACATCGGGCTGCTCAACATGATGCCGGACACCGCGCTCGCCGCGACCGAGCGCCAGTTCTTCCGCCTGATCGGCGAAAGCAACCAGATCGCGCAGTTCTACATGCACCCGTTCACGTTGAAAGAGCTGAAACGGGGACCGGAGGCGGGCGCGCATATCGAGCGGTACTACGACACGTTCGAGCAGATTCGCGGCCAGGGGCTCGATGCGCTCATCATCAGCGGCGCCAACGTGACGCATCCGAATCTCGCCGATGAAGCGTTCTGGAAGCCGCTGAAGGAGGTCGTCGACTGGGCGTATGAAAACGTCACCTCGACGCTGTGCTCCTGCCTCGCCACCCACGCGGTCATGGAGTTTCGCTATGGGCAGAAACGCCGGCACCTCGGCTTCAAGCGTTGGGGCGTGTATGCGCACCGCGTCGTCGACCGCCGCCACCCGCTCGTGAGCGACGTCAACACGCGCTTCGACGTGCCGCATTCGCGCTACAACGAAATCAGCCGGCGTCAGTTCGAGGCGGCGAAAACTCCGATCCTGGTCGAAAGCGAAACCGCGGGCGTGCATTTGGCGGTGAGCGAGGACGGCTTTCGCCTGGTGCTCTTCCAGGGCCATCCGGAGTACGACACCGTGAGCCTGCTGAAGGAATACAAACGCGAAGTGACGCGCTTCGCCCAAGGCGAGCGGCCGGATTATCCGCCCTTTGTCGACAACTACTTCAGCGCGCAAGCGCGCGCGATTCTGGACGAGCACAAAGAGCGGGTGATCGCCGCGCGCGCTCGCGGCAAGGCGCTTATCGAGCTGCCCGAATCGCTGATCACCCTCGACAACACCTGGCATGACACCGCCGAAGCGGTGATGAACAACTGGATCGGGAAGGTCTATCAACTCACCAACATCGACCGCAAGCTCCCGTTCGCGGCCGGCGTCGACCCGATGGATCCACTCGGGCTGCGGAAATAAGGTTGCCTTCGTCGAGCGATTTATAGTGAATCAGGCCGCCGCGCGAACTTGCTGCACGGCGGCGGAATAACGATTTAGCCGCTGTCCCGCCGTCTTCGCGTTCCTACGAACCTTCGTCCGGTAGCTGTCGCAGAAGTGCACGAACCCCTGCCCGCTGTGCGGTCGTCTCGTAGCGCAGTTAGTTTCCCGGATTGGCGCCCAAGGCGCTTCTGTGTTTCGATCGAAAAGCGATCATGGACGAAACGGCAAAATGAACAATGGCATCATCCGCAACACGCGCGCGCGGGCGGCGCGGCGACAGGGAACCCTGCGACCACTGCTCCTGGCATTGGCCCTGACTCTCCCCTCCGCGCAGACGGCACAGGCCGTCGAGATTTACTACGCGCGCGCCATCGGTCACGACTTTCAGCCGGAGCCGGCGCCCGCCGGCACGCCTGCATCGAAGCCCGCGCAGGAATTACCGGCGCTCGGCAGCCGGCCGGAGGAGAAGGCGGCGGCGAGCGCCGGCACGAGTACCTGGTCGAAAATATTGATCGGTGTGGTGGTCGTCGGCGCCATCGCCGCGCTGGCGAACAAAGGCGGCGGCGGCGGGGAAGCCAGCGTTAACACCGGCGGCGGCTCCACGCCGGACACGGGCGGCTCCGGCAGCACGCCCGGAGGAAGCGGCGGAAGCACGCCGAGCGCACCTCAACCGCCCCCGCCGCCGACGGGCGGAGGAACCGGTGGCGGTGGCATCAACATCGGCGTCGGCGGCGCCGGGCCCCTTCTCAACGATAAAACCAAAAAGTAGCGAACTAGCGTTGGAGCAGCGCGCAGAACGTGGCGGCGTCCACGTTCCCGCCGCTGATGATGACGCCGATCCGCTTTCCTTCGACGGCAAGCTTTTTGTGCAGCACCGCGGCCGCCGCCAATGCACCGGTCGGCTCGACGACGATCTTCATGCGCTCGAACAGGAACCGCATCGTCTCGACGAGGTCGGCGTCGCTCACGGTAATAATGTCATCCACGTTCCGCCGGATGACGGCGAAGGTGTGTACGCCGAGCCGGGTCGTGCGCGCGCCGTCGGCGATCGTGTCGGGAACGGCAATGGCCACGATGCGGCCGGCACGAAACGATTGCTGTCCGTCGTTTCCACGTTCGGGTTCGACGCCGATGACGCGACAATGCGAAGACAGGTGGCGCGCGCTTAACGCGGAACCGGCGAGCAGTCCCCCGCCCCCCAGGCAGACGTACAAGTCATCGAGGGGCCCGGTCTCTTCGAACAGTTCCTTCGCGGCCGTGCCCTGCCCCGCAATCACGTGCGGGTGATCGAACGGCGGAATCAGCGCAAGGCCGCGCTCCCGCGCCACCCGGCGCGCGATCTCCTCCCGATCCTCTCTCTGCCGGTCGTAAAAAACCAATTCTGCGCCGTAACCACGCGCCGCCGCGATCTTGAGCGCCGGGGCGTCGCTCGGCAGAACGATCGTCGCCGACACCGATTGCAGGCGCGGCGAGCGCAAGCGCCTGACCGTGGTTGCCGGAGGAAAAAGTCGCCACGCCCGCGCGCTTTTGCCCGGCATCGAGCAACACGACGGCGTTGTAAGCGCCTCGGAACTTGAACGCACCGGCTCTTTGGAAATTCTCGCACTTGAAATAAACGCGCGCGGCGGTCCGCGCATCGGCGGCGCTCGATGTGAGCACCGGCGTCTTATGCGCAATTCCCGCGAGCCGCGCGGCGGCCCGCTCGATGTCCTCGTAAGTTACCTCGTCTGACATACAATCAACCAAAGACCAAGGCGCCGCGACGGGCGCCTTAAAACGAGAGACGACAACCCATGAAAAACCTCGGCATGATACTGCTCGGCCTCTGGCTGATCGCCACGGGGTTGAAGGCCGTGATTCAACTCAGCTTCGCTCACGACACCCTGGTGTACGGAATCCTCGCGATCGCGGCGGGCGCGCTCATCGTGCTACGGCGCTGAGCCGGGCAATTTCCGCCGCAGGCGCGACAGCCACCGAAACCAGCCGCGGTGCACGGCGCTTTCCCCGAGCGGGCGCCGATGCTTGACCCGGAAGCTGTCGGCCCATTCCGCGGCGAAGTCGCGCTGAAATTTGTAATTGATCAGCGCCGTCACGCACATCACGACGAGCGCGCCCAAGCTCGCCAGCGCCATGTCTTTTTGCGCGTCCCACGGATCGCCCTGGCTGCCGAGGTAGGCCGTGCCCAAATCGCCGCCGAAAAACTCGGCCGCAATCCACTCGAACAGCTCGAACAGCATGGACGTGGACATGGTGAGATCGAGGGGCAGGAAATATCCCCAAAAGCCGCGCACATTCGCGATGCGGATGAAGATCTCCCGCACCGGATAGGCGATCAGCAGGCCGTAGGAAAAATGGATAGCGCGGTCGAAATTATTGCGCCTGAAACCGAGCGCGTCATCGAGGCTGAACCCGAAGGCGCGCTCGAACCACCGGTCATACGGCACCTGCGCATAGGTGTAATGCGCGCCGATCTCGTGCAAACACAAAAATACGAAGATGAGCGTGTAGGAAACGCGCGAGAACGGAAACAGGCGATAGCTCGCCGCCATCGCGGCGGCGAACAAGAGCACCAGGGCGTTCTCGAGCGCCCACGCCGGCCGGTCGTTCGGATCGAGCGCGAGCACGATCCAGAGCAAGGCGAACAGGCCGGCGAGAATCGCAAGATAGCGGCGGTGCGAAACGAGTTTCATTTTATTGCGGGCGCCGAAGCGGCCGACACGTGCGAGTTAGCTTCGCAGGTCCGGTAATAGACAAGAAGCCCTCCCCGATGCCGATCGGCCCGCGCTACGGCGCCAACCGGGTGCTGCGCCAGCCGCCCTGCGCGTCGCGTTCGTAGCGAATGCGCTCGTGCAAACGGTCGGCGCGATCCTGCCAGAACTCGAACGCGTGCGGAATCACGCGGTAGCCGCCCCAATGGGGCGGGCGCGGAACGCTCCGGCCCCGGTATTGTTGCTCCAGCGCCCGCACGCGCTCCTCCAGCCACTCCCGGCTCGGGATCGCTCGACTCTGGTCCGAGGCCCAAGCGCCGAGCTGGCTGCCGCGCGGGCGCTTGGCGAAATAGGCGTCGGACTCGGCGGCGCTGGTTTTCTCCGCGCGTCCTTCGATACGCACCTGATAGCCGAGCGGGTCCCACCAGAAAACCAGCGCTACCCAGTCGTTCTCTGCAATCTCTGCACCTTTCTCGCTCTCGTAGTTGGTATGAAAAACGAAACCGCGCTCGTCATGGCTGGTGAGCAGCACCACGCGTGCGGAGGGCGGGCCGTCGGCGCCCGCCGTGGCGAGCACCATCGCATGCGGCTTGTCGATGCCGGCGCGCGATGCTCGTTCGAACCAATCGGCGAATAATGCCAGGGGATTATTGCTGGTCACGGATCTATCGGATCGCTCTGAAACGTCGTTGACTCAAGCATATTACGAAAAGGTGGAGTCCGGCACGCGTTACGTGATAATTGCCGGAACCCGACCGACCGGTGCGCACCAACCGTGGGAGTAACCATGCCATGCACTACCTCTACCTGGGGATCGCCATCGTGGCCGAAGTGGCCGCGACCTCGGCGCTGAAAGCCGCGGACGGATTTTCCCGCTTGGTGCCGTCCGTTGTCGTCGTGATCGGCTATGCGCTCGCCTTCTACTTTCTTTCGCTCACGCTGCGCTCGATGGCGGTGGGCGTCGTCTATGCCGTATGGTCGGGCGTCGGTATCGCGCTGATATGCATCACCGGCGCGCTGCTGTACCGACAGCGACTCGACGTTCCGGCGCTGATCGGCATCGCGCTGATCGTCGCCGGCGTGCTCGTGCTCAATCTGTTTTCCAAGACCGTGGCCCAGTGACGAATGGTCATGCGCCGCTCCCAATCGGGCCGGTGGATGGTCATCTCGGACAAGGAATAAGACGAAACGTGGCGCCAGTAATCGACCGCGGATTTGACGATCGCCGCGGCGTCTTGCGCGTAGGCGGGCGCGACGGCCGCCCCCGTGACGAACATCAAGATTTTGAGGCCACGGTAAAACCGGGCCGATGGCGGTGGCGCGGGCATGGCTCAGTATTGCATGGCGTAACCGCGTGTTCTTACGGGTCCCGCCCGGCCGCGCGTTCGCGACGGCGTGCCTGAGACGGAAACCCGTCGGCGGCGAGTTCCGTCCTGCGATTCTCGCGGGTTGGCATGGGTCTCGCATGTGATTTCCCGATTCCCGACTATCCTAAAAAGGACTACGGAGATGCGTCCATGAAATTGCTTTTTTTACCGGCGCTCGTCCTGCTGCAACGACTGAGCATCATGACCCGGACGGCGATAGTGGTCGGGCTGCTGGCGCTCGGTCAGCTCGCCGCACAGGCGAGCGCATGGGTCGGGTCGGATCCCGGAAATTCCGCTCTGCTCAGCTCGCAATTCCTTTCCGTCTTCGCGTGGATCGCCTTCGCGGGCGCCGTTTACCTGCTGATCGCCGTGGCGGCATGGGACACAGCCGGCATGGAGCGCATGGCCATGGCGGTCGAACGGGTCGCGAGCGGCGATCTCACCGGGAACGCCGGGGTTCCGAAAAACGCGCACCTCATCAAATCGAACGTCGGTGCTATCTGGATCTCGATGGCGAAAATGAGCGGCAATCTGCTCGACATCGTCAATCAGGTGCGCGCGAGCGCGGAGCGCATCGCCTACGGATCGCGCGAAATCGCCGCCGGATACACGCATCTGTCGCAACGCACCGAGGAACAGGCGTCGACGCTCGAGGAAACGGCCGCGAGCATGGAAGAGCTCTCGGCCACCGTGAAGCGCAACGCCGACAATTGCCGCGAAGCCAATGCGCGCGCCGAGGACACCGGCAAGCGCGCCGAGGAGGCCGGCCACGCGATGCATCTCGCGACGGCAACCATGACCCGCATCGAAAGCGGCTCGAAGAAGATGTCGGAGATCATCGGCCTGATCGAGGGCATCGCGTTCCAGACGAACATCCTCGCCCTCAACGCCGCGGTCGAGGCGGCCCGGGCGGGCGAGCAGGGCCGCGGCTTCAGCGTCGTCGCCGCGGAAGTGCGCTCGCTCGCGCAGCGCAGCGCGCAAGCGGCCGATGAGATCAAGTCGCTGATCGAAGCGTCCACCCAGAACGTTGCCGAAGGCTCCACGCTCGTGACCCAGGCGCAGCAGGCGGTGGATCGCGCCGTCGCCGGCGTGCGCGAGGTTTCACAGCTCATCGATTCGATCGCCACGGCCTCGGAAGAACAGAGCGCGGGCGTACAGGAGATCGGCAAAGCGCTCACGCAGCTCGAAGGCGTGACGCAACAGAACGCCGCGCTGGTCGAAGAAGGCGCGGCCGCGTCGACGTCTTTCGAGCAGGAGGCGGGACGGCTTATCGACGTGGTCGGCGCGTTCAAGATCGACCGCACCGAGGATCGGGACCGCGCCATCTCGCTGGTCAAGCGGGCCGCGGCGCACATCCGCGCCTGCGGTCCGGAGCGCGCCATAAGAGAAATCGCGGACCCGCAAGGCGCTTTCGTCGAGGGCGAACGCTACGTCTTCATCATGGACATCAACGGCGTGATGCAGGGAGCGGCATTCGGTCATCAGGACGCCATCGGTCAGGACATCACCGAGCGGGTGGACGTGGACGGCAAGAAGTACGCCCGGGAGATGGTCGACATCGCGCGCACGAAGGAAAAGGGCTGGGTCGATTATCGTTTCAAGAACGCCAAGACCGACCAGATCGAACCGAAATCGGCTTACATCGAGCGCGTCGGCGATTACATCCTCGGTTGCGGCATTTACCGGCCGGAAGCGTCCCGCACCGCGGAGGCGTTCGCCTTCACGGCACCGAAGCCCACCAAGGTCGCGGCGCGACCCGCGGCCCGGGCAAAGAAGCTGGCAAGCTGATTGTCGATGCGGTCAGCGGCGGCATCGCTCGCATTCCGGGACTTGAGAACTAGGAACGGCCGATAAACCCGGCCGCGCGGCGGCCGTTCATCTCCGCGGCTCGCGGCGCCTGCGCCGCGGAGAAAAGCGTGCGATAACTGCAATAGAGACCGGCGGCGGCGACCGGCAGCATGAGCGCACCACCCGCCACACCGACCAGATAGGCGAGCCAGATCGAATACAGCGACGTGACCGCGGCCAGCCCGAACGGCAAAAGCAGGAACGCGAATAGAACCGCAAGCGCGGATGGATATTCCGCGGCTGTCTTGAAGCTGCGTCTTACCGCCGGCACCAGCGGCTCCTTGTCCAACAAGGCGAGCGGCAGCGCATAGACCAGCAACGCCGCCATTGCCGCGTAAATCGAAAGCGCTGTCAGAACAGCCGCTACCAAGCGCGGTAGCGCCGCCAGCGGAAAACCAGCACCGCGGTTCGCCCACGCGTTGCCTGCGATCAACCACGCGACAATATCGCCCAGCACGACGACGGCCATGCAGCAAAGACCGAGGATCAACGTCTGCATCAACCGGCTCTCGTCCCGCAGCACGCTCAACAAGGCGCGCGGGGAGTGTTTCAGCGCCGTCATGCGCAAGGCCGGAGGCAACCGCAGCTTTTGCTTGGCGGTGCCGTCGAGGGAAGTAAAAATACCGGCAAGCAGAGCGGGCGCGAGCAGACCGATGAGCGGACCGCCGATGAAAGGAATGAAAGCGAGCAGGATTACCAGCGCGGTCCCGTAAAAGCCCATGCCGCCGAGCAGCCAGGGATTGCGGCGAAACAGTCGCCAGCCGCATCGCACCCAATCGAGACCGAGTTCCGCACGCTGCTTGAACCGTGGCAAGGCTCCCTCCTTGAACCGTTACTGTTGACGCGTTCTTACGAAACTACATGAGAAGTTTTAAACCCGAGAGGAACTTCGGACGAAAGGGGCTGCTTGCCGGTCGAATGAATGCCCGCCGACAACTTCCGTCACGCTTCGATGACCGTGGGAGCAAAACGCCCGCCGAAGCGGCTACGGGCGCACGAATGTCAATGCGAACCGGTCGTTCGCCGAGCTTACTTTGGCGAAATGCACGTCGCGCGGGTCGTCGGGATTGCGCAGAAAGTCGCCCTGCGCGGCGAGCTTGAATCCGGCCGCTTCCACTTCGCGCCGCAAGGCCGACTCCTCGTCACGTTCGTTCTCCCGGTGTCTGCAATGTGTACTGATTCATCCTTGACCCGCACCGCGGCTCCGTCGCCCCCCTCGACTCTCCCGCTAGCGGACCCCGCGAAGACCTTGCAACCGTTCGCCCGGCGAAACGAGCGCGGTTGCCGGCGGCGCCATCAGGATTTCCTGACGACCAGCGCGACGCCGAGCACGGCCAGCGCCATTCCAGCCATCGCAAGGAGGGACAGCGACTCGTCGAAAAAGAGCCACGCCATCAACGCCGTCGTCGGCGGCGTCAGATAGAACAAGCTGACGACGCGCGTCGCGGCGCCGCGCCGAATCAAGACGAATAGCAGGAAGATCGCGCCCACCGATACGCCGATGACCGCCCACGCCAGAGCAAAAAATATCGGCACAGACCAATCGACGCGCCCGTCCTCGAAGGCGAGCGCGAAGGGCAGCGTCACGAGGAAGGCCGTGGCGTACTGCACGAACGCCCCGGTGCGCAGATCGAAGCGCGGGCAGAAGCGCTTTTGATACAGCGTTCCGGCCGTAATGGCGAACAACGCCAGAACGGAGAGCGCGATGCTCGCCGCCGAGAGGCCGATCAGGGTGATCTTGTTCGCGAGGACCAGCGTCACGCCGGTGAGGCCGAACAAGAGCCCGGTCCATTGCCTCGCGCCGACACGCTCGCCGAGCCACGGTCCGGCGCAGGCGGTCAGCACCGGTTGCAGCCCTACGATCAGCGCACAAAGCCCCGCCGGCATGCCGAGATTGATGGCGCACCACACGCCGCTCAAGTATCCGGCATGGACCAGAGCGCCGGCGACCGCGAGGTGTGCGAATTGCGCGCGCGACTCCGGCCAACGCGCTTTCGCCAGCCGGATGATCGGCAGCAGCAGCGCCAACGCGGCGACATAGCGCCACTCGAGGAACGTGAGCGGCGGCGCGTACGGCAAGCTGAATTTCGTGAGGACGAATCCGCTGCTCCAGATGACGACGAACAGCGCCGGCATGGCGCGGATGAAAAGCGAATCGGCGGGTGAAACAGCGCGCGCCGTGGAAGCGGGGGCATCGGACAAGGCGCGGCGATTCTCGCAGGCCGCCGCGGGCGGTGCAACGTTGACACGGCCCTTACCGGCTATCGCTAGCCGGTAAGGCGGTCAAACTTTTCTAACTGGTGCGAAGCTCTTTGGCGAACGTCGACAGCAGCGCCGCCGCGAGCACGCCCACCGTGGCCACCACGATGTACCCGGCCAGCTCGGTCGGCAGGATCGTAGAGGTGGTCATGAAGGCCGAGTCGTGATCATGCGTCATGGACATGCCGGACATCGCGGTATAGTGCATGCCGCACACGGCGACGCCCATCACAAACGCGCTGATCAGCTTCTGCCAGGTCTTGCGCATCGTGAAGGCGATCCACAACGCGGCGATGGACGCCACCACCGCGATCACCAGAGAAATCGCCACGATGACCTCGTCGTGATGCATTTCGCCGGACATCTGTATCGCGTACATGCCCGTGTAGTGCATGCCGGCGACACCGAGGCCCATGATGACGCCAGCGCCAACGAGTGTGGCGATTTTCATCTGTCGCTGACCGATCACGAGGTAAAGCCCGATGCCGACGAACAGAATTGCCACGAGCATCGATACGATCGTAAGCGTCGCATCGTAGCTCACGGGTATCGGCGCCTTGTAAGCGATCATACCGATAAAGTGCATCGACCAAATTGCTCCACCGCCCAACGCGACCGCCGCAAACACCAGCCAAACACGATCCATCGCGTTGCGCAGGTTCGTGATCTGCCCCGCCAGCACCAATCCGGTGTAGGAGCCGAACACGGAGATCGCGTATGACACGGCGACTAACGTCAAATCAAATGTGCCAGTCATACTTAAAACCTCCAAGTTGAAGTTTGAAAACGCCGAATAACGAGTTACACAAACTCGATCGTTTTACAGGCAGCTTTCATGCCAGTTCAGGGAAAAGAGCTAAGCGCTTGATCGGCGGGCACGCGGTGGCGGTGCGCCCGGCGTCTTTTTGACTGCTAGAGGGCGGAACACCGTCTTCGAACCAAAACACGCTCCGCCTCGTTCCGCAGAGCGGGATCAGCCGGCGGCGGTCCGCCTGTCCTGCTTCGACCCCCGACATCGCCAAATCGGCGTCCCGGGAACGGTCAGCAGGCGCTCGGCGATCAGCCACGCGCGCGCATCCTCGGCGTCGCGCGTGAACCAGGCGTATGCCGACCCGAGTCGAAACGTGTATCCCCACGCGTCCATGTCGGCGCAGATTTCGCGCGCCGGTATTCCGAGCTCCCCGGCGAGAACGATTTGCAGATAACAAGCCGCGTTCTCTTCCGCGTAATCGCCACCCGCGTCGGTATGCAATCGACCGCGGCGCTCCTCATCCATGCAGACCGCGTGGGCGGTTTCATGGAGTGCCGAGTGCAGCGGCGTATCGCGACGCACGTACACCGTCGCGCCGATGAGCCCCGCTTCCGGCGCGCCCCAGTAGCTTCCGGGAATCGGAGCGTCATCGCCGACTCGATGAAGCCGCAGGCCGTAACGTGCGAGCAATCCCCGTAGCGCGGTCACATTATGAGAAGAGCAGATATTCATTACGGAAGTCATTGTCCGTTCCTGCGTTCTACCAGAAAGCATCATGCGGTCCAGCGAGGTTTCGGCAGGCGCTTTAAATCTCGGCGCGCGCTATTTGGCTCAGAATGTCTTGTCCGTAAGCTTCGAGCTTTTTCGCGCCGACGCCGGAAATATTGCTCAATTGATCGAGCGTTTGCGGTCGCGTATCCGCGATTTCGCGCAACGTCGCGTCGTGGAAAATCACGTAAGCGGGCACACCGTGCGTCTTGGCCATCTCGGCGCGCCACCCGCGCAGCCGTTCGAACAACTCCAATGCCGCCGGCGATAAACCTTGCGCCACAATGCCCGTGCGAATGGCACGCGGCGTTCTTTCGCGGCGCGTTGCGATGGGCGCCGTGTACTTGCGCAACAGCACGCGTCGTTCGGCTCTCAGCACCGCGCGGCTCGCCTCGGTAAGGACAAGCGTGCCATAGGCATCGTGATCGACGGCGAGCACACCGAGCGCGATGAGCTGTCGCAACACCGAGCGCCACTCGTGCTCGGATAAATCCCCGCCGACACCGAACACCGACAAAGCGTCATGACGCCACTGCTTCACTTTCTCGGTCGCCTGCCCGCGCAATACATCGATCACGTGGCCCGTGCCGAAGCGCTGTGCGCGCTCCTTCCATAAGCGATACACGCAGGACAATACTTTCTGCGCGGCGACCGTGCCGTCGTAGACCTTCGGCGGATCGAGGCAGTTATCGCAGTTGCCGCACGGCGATGACGTTTCGCCGAAATACGCCAACAGCCTCACGCGCCGGCAATCGGACGTTTCGCACAGTCCCAGCATCGCATCGAGCTTCGCGGACGAGATGCGCTTGTAGCTGTCGTGGGCGTCGGAGGCGTCGATCATCCGCCGTTGCTGCACCACGTCTTGCAAGCCGTAAGTGAGCCACGCGTCGGCCGGCAACCCGTCCCGACCGGCGCGGCCCGTCTCCTGGTAGTAACCTTCGATACTTTTGGGCAGATCGAGATGCGCCACGAAGCGCACATCCGGCTTGTCGATGCCCATACCAAAGGCGATCGTCGCAACCACGACTACGCCGTCCTCGCGTTGAAAGCGCGCCTGGTTCTTCCGGCGCGCGGAAGCTTCCATGCCGGCATGATAGGGCAGCGCGACAATCTCTTTTGCAACGAGAAACTCGGCCGTCTCTTCCACCTTCGCGCGCGAGAGGCAATAAACGATGCCCGCCTCGCCCGGGTGCTCGGTGCGGATAAAGTCGAGCAACTGCTGGCGCGCGTCGGCCTTCTCGACGATGCGGTAGCGGATGTTCGGCCGATCGAAACTGGAGACGAACACGCGCGCGTCGGCAAGCGCGAGGCGCCGAACAATATCCGCGCGCGTCGCCGTATCGGCGGTGGCGGTCAATGCGATGCGCGGCACCGTCGGCCAGCGTTCATGCAGCACGGATAGTTGAATATATTCCGGGCGGAAATCGTGCCCCCACTGCGACACGCAATGGGCCTCGTCGATGGCGAAGAGAGCGATCTTCGCTTGATCGAGCAGACTCAGGCAGCGCTCGGTCAACAACCGTTCCGGGGCCACGTACAGCAAATCGAGACCGTCCTCGATCAGCGCGCGCTCGATATCCGCGGCTTCGCGCCACTCCAATGTCGAGTTGAGAAATGCCGCGCGCACGCCGACCTCGCGCAGCGCCGCCACCTGATCTTGCATCAGCGATATGAGCGGAGAAACGACAACGCCCACGCCGTCGCGCAACAACGCGGGAATTTGATAACACAGCGACTTCCCACCGCCCGTCGGCATCAGCACCAGGCAGTCGCCCCCGCCGGCGACGTGCTCGACGATCTCGGCCTGCGCTCCGCGGAATGCCGGATAACCGAATATGTCACGGAGAATCTGCAACGAGCGCGCGTGCACGAGGCGAGCAACCGTCAAAGGAGCTGCGATTCTAGCGGAAGACTCCTATGCGGACATAGGCGATGCGTCCGCCGGCTCAGGGCAGCGCGACCGCCAGCACCAACGGCAGCACGACAATCGCCAGTAGGTTTCCGATCATCACCATCGAGGCGACGCGTTCCGGTTCCTGCTTGTAGCGTTCGGCGAACATGTAATTGAGCACGGCCGGCGGCAACGCTCCGAACACCAGCAACAGCGCGCGCTGCTGCACCGGGAGATCGAGCACCAGCAATAGCGGCAATACCAACGCGACGCCCGCCAGCGGCCGCGTGAGCGCCGCGATCATGCCGACGCGCCAGGAGTCGTAGCGCGCGCCCGCCAGCCGCACGCCGAGCGCGAACAACATGAGCGGGATGCTCACGTCGCCCAGCATTCTAATAGCCTGCGCCAGCGGCGGCCAAAGCTCGATGCCGGCCGCGCTTACGGCGAGCCCGAGTATCGTCGCGAATACCGAAGGCACGAGCCAGATCGTCATGAGGCGCGTCTTGTGATTGAGCAGCCACGCGCCGAAGGAAAAATGCAGAAAGTTCGACACGACGAACATCACCACCGCGGGCGCGAGCGCCTGCTCGCCGAAAGCGAGCACCGCGAGCGGCAGGCCGAGATTGCCGCAGTTATTGAACATGATCGGTGGCACGAATGTCTTGCCGGCGATTCCGGCGGCGCGCGCGACCGCCCAGCCGAGCAACCCCGAGCCAATGACCACGATAAAGGTGGCCAGCGCGAGCGTCGCGTACTCGCCGACGCGAAAATCCTTGCTCGCGAGCGCACTGAAAACCAGCGCTGGCAGAAAGACGTCCATGTTGAGCTTATTCGCATCGACGAGATTCAGCGGCGTCCGCCGCCCGATGAAATAACCGAGCGCGGCGATAACAATCAGCGGAAAGACAATCGAAAGAATTCGGACCACCATTCGCGTTATTTCGCTTCGTGGCGCATTGCGGCGAGCGGGACGCGCAGTATACCCGGAGTGGATGAAGCTACGTGGCGCCGAGATAAGGCCCCGGATCACAGGTCCAACCTGAAACCCGCGTCTTCCGCAGCTCCTCGCGCCGAGGAGCCAAACAAAGAAGCAGTCGGTGCGATGTGAGTTCCATGGATTGCGATCCGGCAAGCGATGCCTACATAACGCGGTCACGCAGGCGCCCATAACGGTAACGTCGCTAAGCCGTCGCATCCGTCCGTGTCGCCACCCCCCCGAGAAGGCCGGAATTCCCGATGAAAGTCGAATGTAGCGCGCTTTCGGCAAGATTCTTGCACCTCTTCCTGGCGAGAACCAAACCCGGACGAGACGAGCGAAGCGGCAACCGCCGCAGGGCTCGCAAAAACTCCTCGCCGGCAACGTCGGGCAATGGGTGTGCATATGTGGAACTACATCGTTGAGCTGATTCGGGAATTCGAAAGCGCCCATGGGCGCCGACCACAATTGGTGTATCTCAACGCGCGCCATATGCGACAGCTCATGGCGGAATGTCCGGACCTGTTCGATAAAGAGAGGGGAATTCCTCTGGGGTTCCACCTCGTGATCCTTCCCGAGCGCGAGCTGCACTACCCCAAAGCCGCCTGCTTGCCGCGGCGCGACCGTACAAAGCCAACCGCCCGGCCCAAAAAAGGGCCGGCACTTATCTCTTGGGCGAGCAGACAGCAAAAGCGCACAGAGGGATAACGGCAAGCAAAAGATACCTCACGCTGCTAGGACCAAGCTGGCCTTCTTTTCGGAAACCCGGATAGTTGCGGTCAGGCCAGTGGTGAAGGCGAGATAATCCGCCCGAACGCCGTCGCTAAAGACTACGCCGTTCCCTACCATTCGCGACGTAACTGTCAGAAGCGCCGTCGCACGTGCTGCTTCCGGTGGTACCGCGGTTCTAAGCAACCACCGGAAATTTCCGGGCTGGAACGAAATCCTGAGACGCAAAACCAAGGGCGGTACCGTTCCGAGTTCGCCGGCCCATCCTCGCCGGCAGGCTTTAACTCTTCGGCTTGGCGCGCAAGTACTGTTTCGGCCATGCGATATCGACGCCGAGCTGTTGCGCGGCGTGCATCGGCCAGTAAGGATCGCGCAGCATCGCGCGCGCGATGAATACACAGTCGGCTTCACCGCTCGCGACGATGCGCTCGGCCTGATCCGCTTCGGTAATGAGGCCGACGGCCGCGGTTGCGATGCCGACTTCCTTGCGGATCGCCGCCGCGAACGGCACCTGGTAGCCCGGCGTGTGGGGAATCTGGGCGTCCGGGACAAGACCGCCGCTCGAACAATCGATGAGATCGGCGCCGACTGCTTTGAGCCGACGCGAAAGCTCGATCGACTGCGGCAGGTCCCAACCGCCCGCTGCCCAGTCGGTCGCCGAGATACGCACGAACAGCGGGCGATCCGCCGGCCAGACGGCGCGCATCGTGCGCGCCACGGCGAGCGGCAGCCGCATGCGGTTCTCGAGACTTCCGCCGTATTCGTCCGTGCGCCGGTTCGAAAGCGGCGAAAGAAATTCATGCAGTAAGTAGCCATGCGCCATGTGCGCCTCGATGACCTCAAAGCCGGCGGCAAGCGCGCGGCGCGCGGCGGCGGCGAAGGCTTCCACGGCGGCGTCGATGTCGGATCGGGTCATGGCATGCGGGACGGGATAGTCCGGCGCGAACGGCAGCGCGCTCGGCGCCAGCGGTTGCCATCCGCCCGCCGCCGGCGCAAGCGGCGCACCGCCCGACCACGGCGCGGCGGTCGAGGCTTTGCGGCCCGCGTGGCAGAGCTGCATACCGGGAACCGCGCCCTGCTCTTTGATGAACCGCGCGATCGGCGCGAACGCCTCGGTATGCGCGTCCGACCAGATGCCGCTGTCCTGCGGCGAGATACGCCCTTGCGGCGTCACCGCCGTCGCTTCCACCATCACCAGCCCCGCGCCACCCACGGCGCGGCTGCCAAGATGCACCATGTGCCAATCGCCCGGAAAACCGTCGGTGGACGAGTATTCGCACATCGGCGAGACGAAAATGCGGTTGCGCATTTCGATATCGCGGAAACGGATGGGCGTAAATAGCTTGGACATGCGAATTCCTTAGTGTAGCCGCAGTTCGAGGCGTGCATCCCGCCGTCTTAGGCAGGATACAGTAAATGCTACCCAGCGGGGATCGATGAAGAGTTTTACCGGTGCCAAACGGGCCGTGCGTGCCGACGCCGCACGTGCGCAAGTGCTGCCTCAAATACGTCGGTAAATCGCCAGGCGGACGTATTCGGCTTCAACGGCCGAGCGCCGCGCCCGGCAGGGCGGTTCGCAGTCGACGCTCGAAGGCCTCGGCGGCCGGATCGCCTTCGGCGGGAGCCCACGGCGCGTAATCCGCCGGGACGGAAGGGTCGTACGGTCCGCGCTTGACCTCGAAGAGCACCGTGCCGGCCGCGAACGAAACCAGCGAGTGCCAGGTGGAGGCGGGAATCTCGACCACGCGCGCGCCGTCCGCCGCGTTCAATTCGACGCGATCGCGCACGCGACCGTCATCGTCGAAGGTGAGCGCCACCGCCGCGCCTTGCACGAGCACGAACAGCTCCCACTTGCCGGCATGGCGATGCGGACGCACGTAGGTGCCCGGCTCGAAATCGTTGAGCAAGCGCTGAATAGCGTCGTCCGGCGACTCGTGCAAGTTCAAATTTTTCCGCCGCCGCGGACTGGCCGCGGCCTGCGCAATGAGCTCGCGCAATGCGGCGGCATCGACTTTCTTTATATGGGCGGACATAAGTCTCTAAGCGCCGGTAAGTCGAGCGGTAATAAAAGCAAAAACAGTGCTTCAGCTTGGCCCGGACCTGGCGCGACGCCGCGTCCAGGCATTTTATTTTGCGCGATGCGCGATGCGCTGCTCAGTACCTGGCGTAGACCGCCTTGTTTCCGGCTTTGTCGAACGCGATCACGTTGTAAGCCTGCTTGGTGTCGCTCTCCATGCCCGGCGAACCGAGCGGCATCCCAGGCACGGCGAGTCCGGTTACCTTCGGTCTCTCGCTGAGCAGGCGTTTGATATCCCGCGCCGGCACATGCCCCTCGATCACATAGCCTTCGACCAGCGCGGTATGACAGGAAGCAAGCTCGGAGGGAACGCCATGGCGAGTTTTGTAAGGAGTGACGTCGGGTACCTCGCGGGTCTTCACATCGAACCCGTTGGCGCGCAAGTGATCGACCCACTGGCTGCAGCAGCCGCAGGTCGGGCTCTTGTAAACGATAACTTCCGCGGCGCTCGCGACCGATAACGTCCCGACGGAAAGAACCAGCAGAAAAAATGTCGCCCATGCCCGTTGCTTCATCATTCAACTCCTACACCATTTACTTGTATGGATCGCGCTCAAAGCCTGGCGCGCACGTTATTTCGAGCGCCTGCGACTTTATATGAATCTCCGCGCCCTGTTGCCGGAATTCCTGCTCTGCTCTTCAGTCCTCGCTCAGCATAATCGCGCACGGTCGCTCCGGGCTTCGCCTTCTCGTGCCGCACAGGGATGTGCCAATGTCGCGGGAGACAGGGTGTCGGGAGCGACCGACATCCGTAGCGCGACTAGGACTTGAGATAAATCTCGGCACCCTGTTGGCGGAATTCCTCCGCTTTGCTCTTGAGCCCTTGTTCAGCATAGTCGCGCACGTCCTGGGTAATCTTCATGGAGCAGAAATGCGGGCCGCACATGGAGCAGAAATGGGCGAGCTTCGCGCCTTCCTGCGGCAACGTCGCGTCGTGGAATTCCTTCGCCTTCTCGGGATCGAGCCCCAGGTTGAATTGATCTTCCCAGCGAAACTCGAAGCGCGCTTTCGACAACGCGTTGTCGCGCAGCTGCGCGCCCGGATGTCCTTTGGCGAGGTCCGCGGCGTGGGCGGCGATCTTGTAGGCGATGATGCCGTCGCGTACGTCCTGTCTGTCCGGCAAGCCCAGATGTTCCTTGGGCGTGACATAGCAGAGCATCGCCGTGCCGTACCAGCCGATCTGCGCCGCGCCGATGGCGGAGGTGATGTGATCGTATCCCGGCGCGATATCGGTCGTCAGCGGGCCGAGCGTATAGAACGGCGCTTCGAAGCAGTCCTGCAGCTCCTTGTCCATGTTCTCCTTGATAAGCTGCATCGGCACGTGGCCGGGGCCCTCGATCATTACCTGCACGTCGTGCTGCCACGCGATCTTCGTCAGCTCGCCCAGGGTTTCGAGCTCGGCGAACTGCGCGCGGTCGTTGGCGTCGGCGATCGAACCGGGGCGCAGGCCGTCGCCTAGCGAGAACGAAACGTCATACGCTTTCATGATCTCGCAGATTTCCTCGAAACGGGTATAGAGGAAATTTTCCTGATGATGGGCGAGACACCACTTCGCCATGATCGAACCGCCGCGCGACACGATGCCCGTGACGCGCTCCGCCGTGAGCGGAATGTAGGCGAGGCGCACGCCGGCATGAATCGTGAAGTAATCCACGCCCTGCTCGGCCTGCTCGATCAGCGTGTCGCGGAACATTTCCCAGGTCAGCTCTTCCGCCTTGCCGTTCACTTTTTCGAGCGCCTGATAAATCGGCACCGTGCCGATCGGCATCGGCGCGTTGCGCAAAATCCATTCGCGCGTCTCGTGGATGTTCTTGCCGGTGGAAAGATCCATCAGCGTGTCGCCGCCCCAGCGCGCCGACCATACCATCTTTTCCACTTCCTCCTCGATGCTCGACGTCACCGCCGAGTTGCCGATGTTGGTGTTGATCTTCACGCGGAAGTTGCGGCCGATGATCATCGGCTCGAGCTCGAGGTGATTGATATTCGCGGGAATGATGGCGCGGCCGCGCGCCACTTCGTCGCGCACGAACTCGGGCGTAATCGCTTCCGGAATCGCCGCCCCGAAACTCCGCCCGCGATGGCGCTTGAGCAGCTTCGCGTAACGCGGATCGTCGCGCAACTCGTTCAGCCGCAATGTCTCGCGTATCGCGACGTACTCCATCTCCGGCGTCACGACGCCTTTGCGCGCGTAATGCATTTGCGTGACGTTGCAACCCGGTCTTGCGCGCCGCGGTTTGCGGATGTGCTCGAAACGCAGATGCGCAAGCGCACTATCCGCAAGCCGCGTGCGCGCGTAGTCCGACGTGAAGTCGCTCAGTTGCTCGGTGTCGTCGCGCCGAAGGAGCCACGGCAGGCGCACGGGCGCTAAACCTTTTATGAGATCGATCTTCGCCGTCGGATCGGAGTAAGGCCCGGACGTGTCGTATATATAGACGGGCGGGTTCTCCTCGAGACCCTTCGCGGTGCGCGTCGGCGTTTGACGCACTTCGCGCATACCGACGCGGATGTCGGCCTTCGAACCTTCCACGTGGATCTTGCGGGAGTTCGGATAAGGCCGCGTCACTTCGTCCGACAGCGCCGCGGCCTTGTTCAGGAATTCCTTGGGAATAGCGCTCATCACTCAACTCCTCGCCCTCGCGGGCGCTCGCTGAGGCGTAGGCGCGTCTCGGATTTTTTGGAGAGGCAGCTTTCCTACGCCGGTACTAACCGGACCAGGTTCAAAGGGTATTTTCTCAGCCCCCGTTTCTTAGGGGCACCCCTAGCCGTGTTTCAGCCGTCCCTGGCGTCGCCGCATGGGCTTCGAGAACACCAGCCCGGCCTTCCGTGGCCGGGCGTTCAGCGGCGCGAACAGACGTTAAGTCTGTTCGCGAAAACT
>Ga0070741_10005707_pt1 | contig 27340 bp, 15 predicted proteins | sample Coa_R1_4_FD_66440 | JGI IMG/M metagenome (GOLD analysis project Ga0070741, IMG submission 66440) | Surface soil microbial communities from Centralia Pennsylvania, which are recovering from an underground coalmine fire - Coalmine... | ecosystem: Environmental > Terrestrial > Soil > Unclassified ...
AATAGCGGGCCCGAGGTATCGAGATCTGAATCGCCTCCATCCAGGTTGGCGTGGTTGGCGGCGGTGAACCAGTCGGCAAGCGTGAGGTTGGGATTAAGTTTGATGAAGCTCTCGCTGAAATTTGAGATTCCATCCCAGGAACCGTTGCTGGTGCCGAAATAAATGTTGCCCGCAGAGTCGACCGCCGGACCTTGTCCTGACATCCACAAGCTATCCTGGCTTCCGGTCGGCGATGTGTTGAAAACCGCCACTTGCGCCAGAGTCGATGCGTTGTAAGCAAACAGGAATCCGTGATACGCGCCCATGTCGCAGTGCGAACTGAACGGAACCAGGACATTTCCATTGCTTAGGACCAGCGCCGCACGCTGGTTCTGAAGCAAGGGGGTGAAAGCTGTGTTGGTAATCTGCACCGGGCTTCCGGTCTTGTCAGCGCCGGTCACGATGCTGAGCGCGTGCAGCATGAAGGAAAAAGCGCCGCCGTTGTTGAGCGAGTTCACGACGTAAAGCGTCCCGGCTGCGGGATCGATCACCGGCGTGCCAACGATTCCGGAGTTGCCGTTGATATCCACGCAGCCGGAGCCGTAGTCAGTGTTTGCAATGGGCGTTCCCAGATTGACATGCCAGTACGGAGCCCCGGTATCGGCGTCGAAGGCGTAAACGCTATTGCTCGTGGTAGCAACATAAACGACGTTATGCGTGCCGCCACCGATGTTGACGCCCGATACGATCAGGGGCTGCGCGTAAACCTGGTTATCGACGGGGGCCTTCAACAGCAACCCGAACTGGTTAACGTTCACGTTTGCCGGTGTGAGTATGGTCTCATTGAGATTTTGCCCGGTCCGCGCCAGATCGTTGTGCTGGGTGGTAACGTTGACTTGAGCAAATATAGAGACGCTCGCAAGCAGCAACACGGCTGCGAGGCGAAAAAAGAACAGACCGGTCCATCTCACCCTCAACATTAGCGCGCTCATTAGCGTTTCCCTTCCTGCAGCTCTCTCTTAAAGGTTTTGAGCGGGAGCAGCCCGTATGGATTGCCCACTACTCACTCAGCTACTGGACCTCAATCCCGCTTACCAGGGAGTTGTTAACTACAGAGGTGAAGGTGATCACGTAGTCGCCAGTGGAGCTGGCGTTTTCCGTGAATTGCTTAATCACTGCCTTGTCTTTGGCGCTCGCGGCGGCAAAGATATCGAAGTTGGTTAACACTTTTGTGCCGTTAATGCTTACGTTGAACGTTCGGGAGCCAGCGGATGAAAAAAAGGTTTCCGCAAAGTGCAGCCGCACCGTGTGGGTTGACCCGGCCGCAAACCCCGGAATCGTGTACGAGAAGTTTCCGCTGCGGGCCGTCTGGTAGACCGCCATGGGCGCCGGATTGGTAACTCCACTTAAATCGATCGTGCTGGCATGAGTGATGGTGCCGCCGCCGGCGAAGTCCTCATCAGCTACGAACGGGCTCACCGCCGGACCGCCGGAGTTGATCTGAACGCTGCCCGTCGTCGGGCATGCGCTGGTTGTAGCACTGGCTTGGGCCGAGGCTGCCGAGGCGCTCGCGGAATCAACGGCCTCCACCGCGTAGTGGTACGTGGTGGCGCACGACGCCGTTGTATCGTCATAAGACGTGGTGCTTACCCCGGTCGCAATCTGGTTGCTGCCCGAAGGGGTGAACCCGGCAGTGGTGCTGCGAAATACGTTATAGAAATTAACCGTGCAGCCCGAGGGCGCAGTACTGGCGGTCCAGACCAAATTGATCTGGCTGCTGGAAATCGCCGTTGCATTCAATCCGCTGGGAGCGCTGGGCGCACTGCTGCACGTCGGAGGGCTCCCGCCCGGCGTCAGGGTCATGGCATCAACGCGAGAAACGCCATCGCTCGCAACGTTGAACATCTGTACGGTATTGGTGCCGGCATTCAGGGGAACCACGATGCTTGAGTTTTCAAAGGTCTCGAAGTTGCCGGTGATGGGAAAATGCATGTCATTGGTGATGACGACGCCATTGACCATGATCCCCTCGGGCCGATCTTTAATGCCGGGAAAGAGGCCGGAGGCGTAGGCATACCGGACAGTCAGCGTGTAGTTGCCGCTTGACGGCGCTACCACATTAAAAAATGTCGCTGTGCCCTGAACTGCGTAGGCCATGTCTACGAGAACTTTGGTCGGAGAGATCGAGTTCGAGGAGTGAAAGTATGATGGGAACCAGGCGCTTAACTGTTCAAAGCAATCGAAACCGCCGAGCAGTGCGTCCTTGAAATAATATTGAGTTCCACCGCCAACGACAGCCACGCCGGCCACTTGGCCGTTGCCCCGCGAAGTCGGTGGTCCTGGGGGGCAGGCTCCTGCCATTGCGGTCCCAACTCCAACAGACAATAAGATCAGCAAAAGACAAAACGCTTTTTTCATACGAACTCCTTTGAGTTATCAAGCACAAGGAATCTGCGGATTCCTTGCATTCTCGATTCATCGTCATTTGGCCTTGTAGCCGAATGTGGCGATAACAATGGGGAGATCTCAGGATCTCCCCATTCCCACGCTTGCTTTTATTGAATTTCGATCCCGTTCACCAGCGAGTTGTCTTTCACCGGGGTGAACTTGATCACATATTGACCACTGGCATTGGCATTCGCCGTGAACTGCTCAATGACTGCCTTGTTCTTCGCTCCGGCAGCCGCGAAGATGTCGAAGTTGGTCAATACCTGTGTGCCATTGATGGTTACGTTGAAGATTCGGGAGCCCGCCGACGACCAGTAGGTCTCGGCAAAGTGCAGCCGCACCGTATGGCTTGAGCCAGCCGTAATACCGCTGCCTGTGATCGTGTAAGTGAAGGCGCCAATGCGTCCGGTCTGGTAGACCGCCATCGGCGCTGGGTTGGTCGCCCCAGTAAGATCAATGGTGTTAGCGTGGTTGATCGTGCCGCCACCAGCGAAGAATTCGTCGGCAACGAATGGACTGACCGCAGGCCCGCCAGAGTTGATCTTCACAGACGTCAGTGGACAGGCTTGCGTGGTTGCGCTTGCCTGGTTCGACGGCGCCGATGTGCCCGCTGAGTTGGAGCCTTCCACCAGATAGAAATAAGTGGTGTTGCAGGTCAACCCTGTATCCGAGAAAGACGTCGCGCTCACTCCACTGGCGACCTGGTTGCTGCTCGAGGGCGTGAACCCTGAGGTCGTGCTGCGGAACACGTTGTAAGTCGGCGTGCAATTTGCCGTGCTTGCCGTCCAGCTCAAATTGATCTGGGTAGTGGAAGCAGCCGTAGCACTCAGCCCGCTTGGCGCCGAAGGCGCTGTGCAGGCGGAAGACGTTGTCGCGCTGGCCGAAGCCGCCGCGGACGCTCCCACAGAATTTACCGCCTTTACCGTGTAGTTGTACGTGGTCGAAGCGGTCAGGCCGGTATCCTTCAAACTGGTTGCGGAAAGTCCGCTCGCAATCTGTGCGCCGTTCCGCGTCACCGTGTAAGTAACCGCACCCCCGCAAGCCGGGCCGGTAACCGCCGCCCAGCTCAGGTCAATCTCACTGCTGGAGACTGCACTTGCAGTGAAGTTCGCCGGCGTACTCGGCGCTGTGCAACCAGCAGGAGGAATAATCTCAATGCCCCTGAGGCTGGGATTGGTATGGGGAGCTCCGTTCGTCCCCACGGTAAAGGCAATCGTGATCGTGCCGCTGCTGTCGGCGGTCACATTGAATTGCTGAACATTGGCGATGAACTCTCCGCCGGCGGCAGCGAAAATGTCAAAGTTCGAAAGCACAGTCGCGCCATTGACGGCAACGTTGAAAGCACGCTGGCCGGCCGCCGCCACTGCGGTCTCCGCAAAGTGAAGACGTAAGGTATAACTGCCACCAGGTGTCAAATTGGGAATAGTATAGGTCGTGGGTCCCCACCGCTCGGTACGATAAACGCCCTGCGGAGCGGGATTGGTGACCTTGGAAACATCAATCACGTCAGGATAGGCATTGGTGGCGCCAAGATTGAAACCAGAGTCCTGAACAAAGTTATCTGTTCCCACCAGGCTGCCCGAACTGATGGCAATCGCCTGGACGTTCGTTCCCGTAGCTGGCAGTGTGACACTGGCCTCATTGGAGAGCGGAGATTCACCCGACTCCTGGCCCGTGGCTGTAACCACGTAGAAGTAGGTCTTGCCCGGTGTCAGCAGTACATCGGTGAAGCTGGTGCCATGAACTCCCGTGGAGATCATGTTGGTCATGTTCGTATTCGAGATGTTGTGCGCAGTGCCCGCTGTGGTGCTGCGAAAGATGTTGTAGGTAATACCGGGGTCGCTGGCCGCGGTCGCACTCGCTCCCCAGTTCAACTGCACCTGGCTGTTCGAGATCGGAGTTGCGGTCAGAGACGTGACAGCGGCCGGCGCAGGCGTCTGATACACACGAACATAGTCAACGTTCATGAACTGCGGCACGACCGTGCCCGGACCGGGAGGTCCAACGAAGCCGCCGCCGACCGCCACATCGTAGAGAATAAAGAAAGGATGGCCCCAGAAATCCCACTGGCCCAGCGTGGATGCGCCATTGGCTGGATCGTTACCTACACCCATGATTTCGCCGGGAGTATAGCTGGCATAGATATTGCTCGGGTTATCAACATAAAACTGGATCAAAAAAGGCGACCAGATCATGCCGAAGGTATGAAAGCCATTGGTGAATGGCGTTGCGGAATTGAAGTGTGCCCCCAATCCGGTGTTCGCATAGCCGATACCGTGGATAGTTCCCTTGATCTGGGTCGGCTTGGCGCCATTGTTCTCCATGATGTCAATTTCGCCGCGGCCCGGCCAGCTCACTCCGTTATCGCCCAGCATCCAGAACGCGGGCCAGATGGCCTGGCTGGTAGGAATTTGAATATTGGATTCAACCCTGCCGTATTGAAAGTCAAAACCACGGCCGCCAATGAGTTGAGACTTGAAGCGGGCGGAAAAGTAAGTTCCACCTGACAGGTAGGTCTTGATCACCAGATGGCCGTTGCCGTCGAGAAAAGAAGTCGTGCCATCGCTGATCATGTCCTCGATCTCGCCGGTGCCGAAAACGCCTTTGCCGGTTTCGAAGGTCCAAAACTGGTTATTGCTGCTGGTGGGCGTAAAAACCCCCGACGTGCCGTTGAACTCGTCAGCAAAGACCGGTGTTCCCCAATTCTGTACCTGCCCATGGGCAAGCGGGACCATAACTAAGAATGCCGACATTATGCACAGCAACAATAGCCCTGCATGTGAAACAAAAGGCAATCCCATTGTTGCGGATCGGTCGGTACGAAACCTTGTCGAGCTAAAGTCTTCCGCTTCGTGTGATAGCTTCCTCATCGTTGATTCTCCTTTTTAGACTTCAAATAGCCCTCTCTCTATCCTTATCCGCATTCCATGGGGCTCGATTCGGCCCGAGTAGTTGTGCGGAAATCTACTCGGGCCCCTCTAGTGCGCTGCTAGCCTTTCGTATGTTTCGATCTTGAGACCGCTTACTGGATCTCGATTCCGTTCACCAGCGAGTTGTCTTTCACCGGTGTGAACTGGATCACATATTGCCCGCTGGCATTTGCGTTTTCCGTGAACTGCTCGATCACAGCTTTGTTCTTGGCTCCAGCGGTCGCGAAGATATCGAAGTTGGTCAATACCTGCGTGCCGTTGATTTTCACGTTGAAGATACGCAGACCCGCGGCCGTCCAGTAGGTTTCGGCGAAGTGCAGCCGTACTGTATGGCTCGAGCCGGCCGCAAAGCCGCCTGTGATCGTGTAGGTGAAAGCGCCAACGCGGCCGGTTTGGTACACGACCATCGGCGCCGGGTTGGTGACTCCGCTCAGATCAATAGTGTTGGCATGGTTGATAGTGCCGCCGCCGGTAAAGAACTCGTCGGCAACGAACGGAGCTACTGCCGGCCCGCCCGAGTTAATCTGGACAGCCGTGGCGGTTAGCGTGGTTGCACTGGCTTGGTTCGACGCAGCCGATGTGCCGGCAGTGTCCGTGGCCTCCACCAGATAGAAGTACGTAGTTTTTGCCGCCAGCCCAGTATTCGAGAAAGATGTCCCGCTCACTCCGGTGGCGATTTGGTTGCTGCTGGAAGGCGTGAAGCCCGAGGTCGTGCTGCGGAAAATGTTGTAGCTAATCGTGCATCCCGACGCCGTGCTCGCACTCCAGCTCAAGTTGATCTGGCTGCCGGAAACTGCCGTCGCTCCCAGTCCGCCGGGGGTGGTGGGCGCTGTGCTGCAAGTATTCGCGCCGGGAACCATTTCGATCCCGCTTATCAGCGCGCTGTTGACCACCGAGGTGGTTGTGATTGTGTACATGCCGTTGGAATCTGCATTGAGCGTGAATTCCCTGATGACAGCCTTGTTTGTAGCTCCAGCGGCGGCGAAGATATCGAAATTCGTCAATACCTGTGTGCCATTGATGGTTACGTTAAAGGTTCGGGAACCGGCGGTCGTAAAGAAGGTCTCCGCGAAGTGCAACCTTACCTTTTGACTTGAACCCGGCGAGAATCCCGGAATGACATAGCTGTAATTGCCGATACGCGCCGTCTGATATACAGCCATCGGCGCTGGATTTGTTACTCCGCTCAAATCGATGGTGTTGGCATGGTTAATGGTAGTGCCGCCATTGAAATCTTCATCGGCCAGGAACGGACTCACTGCCGGCCCGCCCGCGTTAATTGCAATGTTGGTAATCGGGGGCCCGGTCGTGGCTGTGGCCTGGTTCGAAGGAGAAGATGCGCCGGCTGGATCAAGCGCCTCCACCACATAGAAATACGTAGTAGAGGGCGTCGCTGTTACATCGGAAAAAGTGGTTGCGAATATGCTGCTCGCGATCTGGTTGTTGCTCGAAGGCGTGAATCCGGAAGTTGTGCTGCGAAACACGCTGTAACTCACCGAGCAGGCGCCGGCTGTGCTTGCAGTCCAGCTCAGGTTAACCTGATTGCCCGAGACTCCTGTTGCATTTAACCCGGTTGGGGTTGTAGGTATAGGACAGTTGGTCGGAAATAGACCATAAACGCACAATTGTCCGCTGCCGGCGTTGGCTGTGCCAAAGCTGCCAAGGTACACCTTGCCGTTGGCAATGCTGGCATAACCGTTTTTGGCAAAGTTGTTGCAGCTATCGCGGCTGGCATTCTGCTGGTTGTTATAAAGTTCCGTCGATATCTTGTTGGCGTCATATGCCCGTAGCACGCCCGGTACGGTTCCATGGTTGGCATCGCCACTGAGCACAGCGTTGGCCCACACAATGCCGTTAGTGTTGCCGTTGGCCGAAATCGAAAGAAAAGCACCCGGTTCGCCGCCAATAAAATCTGGTCCGGTCTGAAAATTAGGCGTCACCAGGGTGTTGCCATTGAACTGGAACGCCTTCAGGTTATCGCCCTGCGCCCACATATAAACTTCAGCGCCGTTCAACCCGCTGTTCCAAAACACAGGGCTCCCGTGAAGGGCCGCTCCCAACTTGATGGTCTGCACCGCGGTCGCATCGCCCAGATGCCCAAGGCTGGCAGTATCAATCACATACCCCGTTGACGATTTGCCCACCATCACCAAACGGTTGCCCGGCGGGATCAGCAACGGCCCAGAGGTATCGAGATCCAGGTCGCCTCCATCCAGGCTTGCGTGATTGCCGGCGGTAAACCAATCTAGAAGCGCCAGGCTTGGACTAAGTTTGATGAAGCTTTCACTGAAATTCGAAACGCCGTCCCATGTGCCGTTACTGGTTCCAAAATATATGTTGCCGGACGAGTCGACAGCAGGCCCTTGTCCAGACATCCACAAGCTATCGCCATTACCTGTAGGAGATGTGTTGAAAACCGCCAGCTTCGCCAGGCTCGTGGGATCGTAGGAGAAAAGAAATCCGTGATAAGTCCCCATGTCGCAGTGTGAGCTGAAAGGAATCAGCAGATGGCCGTTGGCCAGCGCCAGTCCGGCGCGCTGATTTTGTGCTGTGGCGCTGAAGCCACCATTTGTAATCTGGACTGGACTTCCGGCCTTGTCGGCTCCGGTGCTTATATTGAGCGCATGCAGCATGAACGAAAAAGCCCCGGCGTTGTTAAGCGAGTTCACCACGTAAAGCGTTCCACTGCTCGCATCTATGACCGGCGTACCGATAATTCCGGCGTTGCCGTTGATATCCACGCAGCCCGTTCCATAATTGGCGTTGGAGATGGGAGTTCCCAGGTTTACGTGCCAATATTGCGCGCCGGTGTTGGCGTCGAAGGCATAAACGCTGTTGTTTGTCGTGGCCACGTAAACAACGTCGTGCGTGCCCCCGCCAATGCTCACGTTGGCTGCGACCAGAGGTTGCGCATACACCTGATTGTCGACCGCAACTTTGAACAACAGCCCAAACTGTGTGGCGTTTACGTTACTTGGCGTCAGTAAGGTCTCATTCAGGTTTTGCCCGGTTCGCCCGAGATCGTTGTGCTGGGTAAGAACACTGACCTGGGCCGATGCGAGCATGTTAGCCAGCAGTAGAAATAAGGCCAAACCAAAAAATAGCGCAGTTCCTCTTCTGTTTCTCACTTCGTATATCCTCCTCACGCTTTTCGTGCTGACGACGGGTTACGTTGCAATTCGTTTTGCTTATGCAGGTCGATTGATCTTGGTTATTTGTGGCACTTGTTTCTCAAATGAAACCACTCTCGATCAGGTGCGGCAGTTTGCTCTGCTTTACAGGGGGAATCAAGTTTCATCGGGTTAAATTAACGGGTCTAAACGGTTAATTTAACGGAGTAGAACGATTGACAACGCGGAAAGCGGCGATCGGTCGAACCAAGTGATCTGTATTGGGAGAAAGGACAATCTACAATCGAGAAAAAGCCCAATTTTTATGTGGATTTTACGTTCAGACGGGCCCGAACCTTTTTTCCAAAAATGAAAAAGTACGCTGTACGAGTGGACACAAGTCTTAATGTCCGCTCGTAATCAATAAACCGTTTTGCAGTGAATGTGCAAAGAGCAGTGGTCGTTTCTGTTCGCCCCAAAAACAGTTGGGGTTTTGCCGGCAAGGCTGGTGAAATTTACAAAGTTAATTATGCAGAATTGCTCACAATGGAAGGAACGAATTATTCTTCCCTGACCTCAATGGCGGTCACCAGGGCGTAGTTGTTGATGGGAACAAATGTAAGATTAATTTTGCCCTGGGGCGAAGCTGGCATATTGTGGAAAACCTTGATCACGGCCCGGTTTCCGACGCCAGCTTCTTTGAGGATGTCGAAGTTTTTCAGGAGCGTTGTGCCGTTGCAATAAACATCGAAGACCCGGCTTCCAACCCCGCCCACCGACTCAGGAGGAGCGAAGTAGGTTTCGGCAAAATACAAAGTAATGGCATAGTGGCCGCCTTCCGCCACGGGGATGGAATAACTGAAATGCCCGAACCGTTGCGCAATATACAGCTCTGGATCTGCTGTCCCTTCAATTGCGGTCTTTCGGGAAGACCTGCGGCCACCCATGAAGTACTGGTCCGGCATCCAGACCTGGCCGAGGTGGTCGCGATAGATAGTGTCTCGTGCAGCTATTCGGATAGGAAGCATCTTGCCGGGAGTGCCGGGCAAAATTTCCAGGGCGTTCACGAAACTTGGGCCGGTGCCCTGGAAGGTCAGGTGCAGTATGCCGTCTTTCGCCGGGGAAATGTCTTTAAAAATCTTCATTGTGGCCGTATTGACGCCTTCAGCATCGGAAGCCACGTCAAGGGTCGAAACCGGCAGCCCGTTGATAGCCAGACTGACGCTTCGCAGGGCCTCACTCTCAAAACTGGTTTCCGCAAAATAGAGGTGTAGTTCGTAGCTTCCCGGGCTCAGGGGAATCTCATATACGAATTGACCTTGCCGTCCGCTGCGAAAGATCTCCGGATCCTGCGTGCGTGCGATCTCGCGAGAGTCGCGGCGAAAGGTTTCGCCGCCTTTAAAATAACGATCCGACAACCAAAGATGGCCCGCTTTGTCTACGTAGTTTCCATTATGGTCGCCGGCTAATATGCGTATTGCTTCGGTCTCGCCCGGCAAAGCGCCGACGGGAGCGGTTTTGCCCTGGGTAGCATCTTCTGCGCGTGAAACACCGGGTAGTGTGGTTCTGCTCTGGGCTGTGCTTTCTTTCTCAGCAGGACGTGGCCGGCCGATCATGACCCACAGCAGCGTACCCACCACTGCAGCAACGCCCAACGCAATGGCAAGCCGCAGCCACTTAGGCGAAGAGGCCTTTGGTTTCTCCTCTGGCCCTTTTGCTTCTAAAGTCTTTTCTTCAGCCTCTTCCACTGCCACCGAAGGTAGCTCACCCGTTGGCTCTGCTTCCGGGTGCTCGGTTTGTTGAGGCTGGGAGGATTCCGGAATCAGGACAAATTTCGGTGTGTACTGTCCCGTGGGGATAACAATTTCGATCCGGTGAATGCTGCCCTCGACCGCGTAATACTGCTTAAGCCGTTTTCTAAGATGGTGGGTATCAACCCGCACCACGGCATTAAGCTGTGGATCAAACTCGGTATCGCGCCCCAGCACATCCACCGCAATGCTGTATTCTTTAAGCTCGTCGCCTTCGCCGCTAAAATACTTATCGCAAAGATAGCTCAACAGACGGGATAGCTTTGGCGAGCGCTTGAACATTTCAGATGCAAGCACGCGGGCAAGTTCAGCTCTTTCCTCTTCATTCGTAGGTGGACTTGTGGCTTCGCCATTCGGCCCCAGGAATGGGTCAGCGCTGGAAGCCGTCACTTTTGCAGATGCAACCATAGATGAATGGTCGGATACATGCAGCCCCGTTCGCCCGGAACTGGGGCCTGCGTTTTTGCTCTTCTGAACAGCATTGCCGCTTTCCTGCACAGCATCACCCGATTGATTATTATCAAGCTTTTGCATACCAGGCAGCTTCTAGCGGAATGAGCATATCACAGCAGAATCCCGGCAATATATAGATGATATATAGCCCTGGTTTTAACGTTTTTAACGTGTTGCAGGAAAGTTAACGGCAGTTGCGGACGGTCCTCCCCCTTGAAACCCGTTGCTGGTGTAGTTTTTAGCCCCTTATCTCGCCTGGCGCGTGATTTATCAAAATTGGTAGATTTAACTGGACTAAACTTGACTGCCAGCGGATTGAGACCTATGATTCTGACGTTTTAAGTTCCGAATATTTCAAGGAGTCTCGTATATGACCTGGCAAAAACCGGAATTCGAAGAAATCCTTCTGAATTGCGAGATCAACTCATACGCACCCGCCCAACTGTAAAAACCAAAAATCAACCCGTTACGACGCAGTGATTTTTTTGCAGGGTTGCATTGTAACGGGTTGATTGGCCGCCTGTAGTTTATATTTCACCCCGAAAACATACTTCCGGATTTTTCTGCCCTTGATTCATCAGGATGGCGCTGACACACTTCCACCTCAATGATTACCGATCTTCATAGGTTAAGTACACCGGCTTTCCGCATTTCTTCTTTCATTCCCGCCCAACTTTGCCGGGTTGATTCTTCCGCTGTGCCGGCGCCGCGCCAGTGGGTCTCGAGACTGACGGCGTACTTGTATCCATCATTTTTCAACGCTCGGAACTGCCCAACCCAATCAATGGCGCCGCGCCCCATCGCGGCCCAGTCGTAATCGCCTCGAACTGGATTTTTTACGGCATCTTTGCAGTGGCAATGACGAACTCGATTTTTGGGAAGCAAGCGATAGCCATCAGGATAGGCATTCTCTCCACGGGCAACCGCGTTGCCCGGGTCCCAGTTAAGCATGAGGTATGGCGACTGAGCTTCGCTCAAAAGCCTGGCCGCCTCCGCTCCGGTGGCGGTATTGCACGCAAATTCATTTTCCAGATTGAGAGTAATTCCGTTTTTGCCGGCTTTGGTGGCGGCACCCAAAAGCTTCTGGTCCATGGCTGCGCGATAAGGCGCCGGGTCGTCAAGTCTCCAAAAATCGAAGCAACGGATACATTCTGCGTGAAAAGCCTTTGCCAACTCGATGCTGCGCTCCAGCACTTCATCCTGCTGATCAAAGGTATAGTCCGCGCCGAATTGGTCATGTTGCAGGCCGAACTGCGACTTTGGCGCTCCCGGCCAATCCACTTTGAACAGAGGACTGGCAATATCGGTGACTCGCAACTTGTTTCGCTCCAGGATGCGCCGCGCCTCCGCGATCTCTTTGGCATCGAGCTTGAGTATATTTTTGTTCCACATGCCGCGCAGTTCGATCCATCCCATGCCAAATTCGTGGGCCACGATTTCGCAGGCACGGCCGAAATCCTGCGTGATCTCATCGTTAATGACCGCAATCTTGAAGGGCGATTTCATAGAGCCAAGCCGAGCCTTTCTTCGAGGTATTTCTTACTGATCATCGCCGACTCTTTCGGCGTTCTCGATTTATCGGGCTCGTGATCCAGTTCCACGACGGCCCAGCCCCGGAACTTGACTTTGTGAAGAGCGGCGAAGACTGCAGGCAGGTCCACCTTGCCACGGCCCAGTTCAAGAAAGTTTTCTGCGTTCTTTGGATTTTCCGGATTCGGCCCAGGCTCTCCCAGATCTTTTATATGAAGGAAGAGGAGATGCTCATGATATTTTTCAATGGCCTTCGCGGGATCGCCGCCGCCCGCCTGGTAATGCGCTATATCGAGTTCCAATTTCACATAATGAGGATCTACAGCGTTGAGCAATCGCTCAAGACCTTCAGGACGCTCACTGAGCGAATTCAAGTGATTGTGATATCCCACGGTAATGCCCAGATCGGCGGTTCTCTTGCCAATCTCGGTAAGCAAACGGCCTAGCTGCTTGTAATCTGCGGCGGTAATGGCCTGGCTTTTTGGCTCCTGGTCAATCAGTTGGAGATAAAGCCCCCCGACATCATGCAGGTACTTTGCATTAGCGGTGTGCAGAGCGATATCGCTGGCCTGCGCGGCTGGTTCCACATGAACATCACCACTGGAGAGGGCCACCATGGTGAGCTGGTGTTGTTGCAAAAGATCGCGCAATTCCGCCGGCTGGAAATCCCTTACCGCGTTGGCGCGTAACTGGATCCCACGATACCCAAGTGCAGAGATATCTTCTATGGCCTGTTTTTCATGGTCGCCCCAGGTAATGGCCGCATATCCAATACGAATTTCCGGCGGCGCACCGGTGATGGGCTTATCGAAATAGGCGAGATCCATCGGCGGATAGAGCAGCGGCTCGAATAGAGCATGGGCAGGAATGGACGACATGGCGGAGACGCCTGCAACTGCACCCAGAGCAGATAGAAATTCGCGACGCGAGACTTGAAGCTTCATTGAGTCCTCCTATGTGTGCTTACTCAAGACGAACGTCTTCCGTATTCAAGCGCAAAACGGAACGGTTTCGCTGGCGCTGTTGATCTTACTCCGGGGGAGGAGCTGTGGACGGGGGCACCGGCTTTCCGCTGGCGGTATTTGGTTCCATTAACTCAATGCGGGTGCCGTCAGGGTCGAAGAGATTTGCCTGCCGTTTGCCGTTGACTCCAGTCCTGATCTCAATGGGTTTGCCATAGTTCTTGTATGCTGGACGGGCTTCGAGCGCCGCCACGGCTTTTTCGATATCTGGCGTGACCAGGCAAACATGGTTCTTGACGCCTGTCTCCCTCACATCGGGCGGCTTGGAGTAGAGCATAAGTTCCAGGTAATCGCTGCCATCCGGAACGCGCATATTGACCCAGCTCAGAACTTTACCGGATGAGCTGCCGCGCCAGAACTCCTGGAAGCCGAGAATGTCGCCATAAAACTTCTGGGAGGCATCGAGATGCCGGACCAGCACACCAACGTGTGGTACGTGGGTTGAAATGCGCGTATCGGGCATGTGTTTTCCTTTTTCGCGCCGGGTCCAGCTATCGGGCTCGTATTGCACAATCTCTACGGTGTGGCCATCGGGGTCGGTAATATTGAAGTTGGAATTGCCGATCTTGCCTTTGCCGACTTTTTCCGGCACCTTGACCCCCTTGGAAGCGAGATACACTCGCATACCTTCGGCGTCATCGGTAAAGAAAGAGATATGGTTCAGGTGGACGCCTTCTTCTTTCGGGCTTTCGGCAAACAGCTCCAGGTACTGGTCCTCGTTGATCTTGATAAAAGCGATGCGGTCGGCGCCGTCATCACGCTTCAGGGTGTAGGGCTCATCGAATCCCAGAAAGTCTTTATAAAAGGCGCGCGTCTTCTGCAAATCGGTGACATAGACAGCCATGTGAGAGATGCCGAGAATGTGCGGGCGCTTTACCGCATCTGCCGACCACAGGGTTGCAACTAAACATGATACAAAAACCGTAATCCCGCTGATAAATCGGTTCAAATTTAATCCCCTTGGTTTGATATTTAAGACGTTTTAACCATTTCTCTATGTCCTGTTCCGTCATCACCGTCAGCATGATGACAGAGGTTTCGGCAAAACCTCAGGCAGTCTCTGCAATCGCCTGGCGCAGCTCCGCCAGAAATTTCGGCACGGTCGTAAAAGGATCGTAGTCCTTCCCTTTCACGGAAAGCGTTTCAATGGGAAGGTAACCGCGGTAACCCGATGAACGCACGATGCGGATAAACCTTTTCAGATCCAGGGGCACATCGCTATCAGCACCGAAGGCGCTTTGCTTGACTTGCCAGTTCACGGCATAGGGCGCTACGCGGGCCATGTCTTCATAAGGGTCTTTCGATTTGAAGTAGCCAGTATCAACAATAGCGCCGCACCATTCCGAATCCACCAGATTAATCAGCTTCAAAAGATGGTCTCCGGTCTTGAGAAAGTCACCGTGATTTTGTACGCCGATGATTACGCCGTATTTCTTGCCTCGAGCCGCGCACTCTCGCAGGTCTGCCGCAATCCACTCAGCTACCTGGTCCCAAGTGTATCCTTTTGCCACCTGCTCCCAACTCAGGCCTTTCATCTGAGTATCGGCAAACACCCGTAGCACGGGCGCGCCCATGCGGGAGGCTACTTCGACCCATTGCTTGATGTGCTCTACATCAGCGGCCCGTTTGGCTTTATCTGGCTGGGTAAAGTTGTTGCGCACCCCCGAACCGCTGATGCCAATGCCGAACTCAAAGGCTTTGCGCTTGAGGTCGTTTACGTAGGCATCGCTCGGCACATCAGGATATCCAGGGAAGAAATATCCGGTGGCATCGAAACCGTCGAAATTATACTTGGCGCAAAATTCAACCAGCTCGAACAGGTCGATCCCCGCTCCGTGGCGCTTGACCTTGTCGTTGAGCATTTTGCTGAAGGAATAGGCATTGAGCGAGATCTTAAGCATGGGACCGCCCACTCGCTTGATGGGCTGCGTCTCCGCGAAAGCGGAAACGCCACCGAGCGCCGCGCCTGCTGCTGCCGCGAGCGGGAGCAGGCTGGCGCTTTTGAGAAAATTTCTGCGACTGTAATGATTCTTCATGGTTTGATTATTTTTGCGCTACCGCAGCCGAGAGCTGCTGTATATCTGCGTCTATTTTCTTCTGCTGCTCCGGTGTAAGCGGCGGAGCAGTGTCGCGGCGGGCCGCCTGTTTAACCTGCAATGTCATTGCCTTTTGCTCCTCCGAAGACAAGGCTGGGTAATTGGATATCGCCTGGCTTAGCGACTCTTCCGCATCAAACGGGTCGGCGCTGGCTTCAACTTTTTTTCCGCCGCCCTTTTTTCCGCCGCCTTTTTTATCGCCGCTGAGCGCATCGCTGCTGCCCTTGGAGACAGCTTCTATTTCCGCATCCATTTTCTTTTGCTGATCGGGTGTCAGCAAAGGCCGAATCTGGCGGCGGGCGGCGACTTTAATCTTCAACATCATAGCCTGCTTCTCTTCCGGCGAGAACGCAGCGAATCGCAGCAGGGGTTTACTCACCGACTCTTCACTGTGGAGCAGCGGCTCAATCTTGACTTCCTGCTCGCAGGTCAGTCCAAATGCGGCCGCCATCCTCTCCAGCAACGCGTGCTTGCCGGCGGGCAGTCCCTCGCACGCAGCAGGAGCAGGCTGTGGGGCATCCGAGGATGCAGCCGGCGCAGACTGCGGGGCAGAAGGTGCAGTCTGCGCCGTTAGGGGTGCAGCGTATACAACAGCAAGAGGGTCACCGAGCAAGATCGCAAACGTACCCAATGCCAGCACCAGGATCGGCAAACTTATGGTTTTCATCTGTACAAGGCATCGGTTTCTGTAAGTCGTCATAGTTCTCCTTAATTGCTTTTAGAATCTGTAAACCAGGGCCAATTGCATGATGCGCGCGGCATTGGCTTTGGTGATGCTGCCGCCGGCCGTGCTATCGATTGCCGTATTGGGAAGCTGGAAATTTGTATGATTGGTGACATTGAACGCCTCCCAGCGAAACTGCAATCTGCCATATTCGCTGATGCTGAAATTCCTGGATAACGACAGGTTGATGGCCAGAGAGCCGGGACCATCGAGAATGTTCCTGCCGGAGTTTCCGTACCGGAAAGCAGTGAGCGGAACGACCTGGAAGTCAGCAAGGTTAAACCACATTGAGTGAGAGGGATTGGACAGTGTGCCGCTGCCGATACGATCAGGGCGAGTAGGCTGGCCCGCATCTACTTTGAAATTTTGCGTTTGCACAGGCGTAAAGGGTTGGCCGCTGTATGCCGTTCCAGTGCCGGCAAGTTGCCATCCGCGCACAAAAAGGTTGTTGGTAAACGGAAGCTGGTAGATGACGCTGGTGCTGAAGACGTGACGGATGTCAAAGTCCGAGCGCCCGTATTCGCTCCTCAGGTTGAGCGAGTCCTGGGCAAAGCCTTTGAAACCGCCATCCCCCGCATAGTTCAACCCTGAGTTTTCATCGAGAGATTTACCATAGGTGTAATTTGCGCGGAAAGACAGGCCATTGTGCGACTGTTTGCGGAGAGTCACCGTGCCTGCGTTGTAATGGGAAACGGCGCCGAAGGAGTAGAACTCGATATCGCCATAGAAATTTGAAAATGGACGGGGACAAGCAGGACAAGTGCCGTCGGCCAAAGCCAACTGCGGGTTCTGGTTACGTAATTGCTGATTGAGATCGTATTTGCGCCCCAGATGGGTTCCTTTCGATCCGGTATAACCCGCCTCAATGGCTACGCCTTTACCCAATTCGCGTTCGATAGTGAAGTTCCAGCTTTGCAGGTAGGGCTCGGGCGCATTCACATCGAACCCCGTCGGTGTAAGGATGCTCTGGGCTTTGGCCAGCGCGGACGGAAATGGATTGGAAAGAGTTATCTGGCCCGGATTGCTTGTAGATCCGGTAAAGCTTTGGCTGACAGAAAAGGGAAAACCCCCGGAGATGTCGGTGCGGATGGCGCTCAATCTTGAGCCGGTGTAGAAGATGCCATAACCGCCCCGTACTACAGTCTGGTTATCATTGAATGGCCGCCAGGCAAAACCGATGCGTGGCGCCACGGCCTTGTAGTCGGTGTGAACTGTGGACTTCGGCAGTCCGAAATCGCTTGCCACTCCTACCTGGCCGGTAAGTCCCACGCCGGCAAGGATGGCAGCCAGATTCGGTAACGTGGCAGCGCTGCCCAGGATCACCTTTCCCGTTGCGGGAACATAGTTCGAGAATTGCCCGTCTTTTTCATAGGGCGCAACTGGAACTTCATAGCGCAATCCGAGGTTGAGAGTCAGACTGGGCAAGACTTTGTAATCGTCCTGAATGTAGATCGCATAATTGTTGCTGAAAATATGGTTGGTTACCGTACCGGTCTTCAGAGTGGTTGTGTCGGGAAGGCCGAGAAGAAAATCTGCGAATGGAATACCAGTAAATGTCTTCTTGAACGCGAAGACGCCATTGAATCCGTCATTGGTCGGCTGGAAGTAACCAATCCGCAATATCTCGCCGCCAATCTTGATGCTGTGTTTCCCCTTATTCCAAGTCACGACGTCACTTAAATCGTAACTGTTGACGGTAAACCGAATGGGATTGAAACGGCTGTCGCCCAGGGCCGCGAAACCCGTAATGCTGAAATTAGGAAAGTCTTGCAAGGCCGGATCATTCGTCGTCCCAGGGATTCCAAGCTGCGCTGCAAAGTTCGTTCCGGCATCAACGCTGAACTGATGGCTGGTAGATCGGGTGAGGCCCAGGTGAAACTCATTGATAAGGGTTGGGGTAAAAATTCGTGTCTCAGAAATGCCGTAGATTGCATCGCCGCGGCGTGTGTTGCTGCCGAATGTCCCCAGAGGAGAGCCAGAAGTAGGATTGATAGAGTCTGAAGACCGATGGATTCCATGAAAAGAGAAGTTGTCTTTCTCGCCTAGTTTCTGGTCTACCTTGAGCACGAAGTTGTCATAGTTATCCATGTTGTTATTGTTTGCGATGTAATTGCTGCCTCCATTGAAATTGGGATCGAGATTGGGAAGAGGATAGAAGTTCAGCAACGCCTGCGAGACCGGACTGATGCATGCAGCGGGAATCTGGCTGCCGGTAAAGGTTTTGCACGGCCCGCTCTTGAACGGAGACTTTAGAGTGCCCTTTGACTGCGAAAAATTTCCCTGACGCTCAAGCAGAGTGGGCACAACAGTAATGGAGGGCGAGCCTTGTATTTGCCGTTGGCTTTCCCAACTCACCATGAAAAATGTACGGTTATGACCGTTATATAGTTTGGGAATCAATACCGGACCGGTAAGGGTGCCGCCAAACTGGTTACGGCGGAGTTTGTTCTTGCCGTTCAAGTCGAAAAAATTGCGGGCATCGAACATGTCATTGCGCACAAACTCAAAAAGCGAGCCATGAAACCCGTTCCCCCCTGACTTGAGCAGCATGTTAACCACGCCTCCGGCCAGGCGTCCATATTCGGCGGTATATCCGGAAGTCTGAAACTTGAATTCCTGCAGAGCATCGAGCGGTGGAGTGACCTGTACACCAGCATCGCGGGCACTCTGGTCGTTGAACCCGTCAATGATGACGTTGCTGGCATCAGCGCGCGCCCCATTCGTAACATATGCCGAGCCCTTGGCGCCTTGTTCGCCGGGTTGGACCCCTGGAACGGTGAAGGCCAGATCGTTAAAATCCCGTCCATTCAATGGAATCTCTGCAATCTCAGTGGGTGCAATAACGTCGCCCTTGGAAGAGGTTTCGCTGTTGATGAGAGGCGTCTGGGCATTGACCTCAATGCTCTGCGAGACCGCTCCTACTTCCAGAGGAGCGTCAAGGCGCGCTGTCTGGTCGGCCTTCAATTCCAAGTTGGCTTCACGCAGTTGTTTGAAGCCGGCCTTGTCAATGGTTACTTCATAGACCCCGGGCAGCAGATTGGAAATGATGTATTCCCCTGTGCTCCCGCTTCGCCCGGTGCGGGTTTGGTTGGTGTTGGCGTTGCGTATCTTGATTTCTGCGTCAACGATGGCGGAGTGCGAGGCATCTGTGACCCGGCCTACCAGGGTTGCCGTGGGCTCTTGGGCCGTTCCCACGCTCGCCAGGACGAAAAGCGACACGGCCAGCAAAACAGCAGCAATCTTTGTACTCATTTTTTTCCTCCCAAGCACCCGTTTGCGCCGGTTTCTTTTTGACCGGTCTTATATTTTCGGGGAACTTGCAGCGGTGAGGGCGCTATTAACCACGGCTTCCGCTTTCCCTTTGCTCATTTGTTCTATCAATCCCGTCCTTTGGGGGAGACATCGCAAGCTGGATCCGCCCCCCTAAACCGAGCATTCATCCTTGCAACGTGCGTGCGGACCAATGGCAATCCCGAGGGCGCGCTCACACTAAGACGGCGGAAGAACGGTCAGCAAGTTAATTCACTGTTAAAGGCTGTGGCAACATCCATACGTCACAAACCTATAACTTGCAATTACTTAGCTCTTGAACTCTTTACGTAAAGACTAGCTGGATGCGGCGAAATGCCGGGCGGAACATTTTGTGAGACTGACTACCGCTACATGAGATAGAATGCCGAATGCACACGTGCCTCGCAGAAATTCCATCGCCGCTGTTGATAGCCGAAAACTGCTTGTAGAGCGGGTGGCGGCAAGCAGCTACCTTAACAAATCAGCCCGTTTGCGTGAGATGTTTCTCTATCTCTGCGAACGTGTGCTTGAACAATCTGCCGACGACATTCACGAGCATGAGGTGGGACACAAAGTTTTCGGACGGCCGGTAGACTACGACAGCACGGCCGACAACATTGTCCGCGTGCATGCTTCGATGCTGCGCAAGCGCATTGACCAGTATTTTGCGAACGAGGGCAGCCGTGAGCCTATCATTATTGATATTCCCAAAGGAAACTATGCGCCGGTGTTCCGAAAGCGCCCGGAGAGCCCGCAACCCATCCCTGTTCCTCAAGTTCCTCCGCTCGGTCGCCGATGGAATTGGAGGATGTGGGTTCCGATAGCTCTGGCAGTTTTTTTTGCTTATCTCTCGATTATTCTTTTTTTTCGGGCCCGCGATTTGGAGAAAACCAGTATAGCCATGCCGGCACGGCAGGTCACGGTGCGGCAATTTTGGTCTCAGCTTTTCACTCCCGGCAAGCCCGCTGACATTGTGCTGGATGATGCATCCTTGGGATTTTTTCAGGAGCTTACAGCGCATCCCATTGCGCTGAAAGAGTACTACGACCGCAGTTATCTGCAATCCGTTGAGCAAAGCGCCGCCACCGCAAAGCTGGACCGTGATTTTGCGGAACCGTTGGTCCTGAAACGCCAATCAAATTACGCCGATGTTGCGCTTCTCTGGAAGCTGGCCCAATTGTCGGGCGCACTGCAGGGCAACGGCAAAGTCCAGTTCGCCAGGGATTATTCTTTCCGTGAAATAAAGGCTGACAACGTCATCCTGCTCGGAAACAGCCGTTCTAATCCCTGGATCGAGCCCTTCGAGAATCACCTGGGGCTGCGATGGAAGTTCGACAAGTCGCTGGGCACATACTATCCGGTTGATACAGCCGCGCCTCCGGCTGACCAGGAAAAATTCCACGTCGCACAAGGCGGTGAGCCACGAGAAGGCTACGCCACAGTTTCGTTTCTTCCCAATTTGAGCGGCAGCGGCAAAGTGCTGATCATTTCTGGAACCGGTGGCGCTGCCATGGGGGCAGCTCTCGATTTTCTTTCGGACGAAAGCTCGATAGCGCAAGTTCGCGGGCTCTTGCCCAACAGTAAAGCCGCCGATTTCCCGTATTTTGAAACTCTGCTGCGGGTCAAGAGCCGGAGCAATGTGCCGAGGGACACTGCAATCGTCATCTGCCGCCCGCCGCAACCGTAGTTGGGTCTTCCGACCATCCAGAACAATTCCAGCTTTGGTCTATAGCCGCGCGACCCGCGACTGAACCCGGACCCGCGTGGAGCAGGCTGAAACGGAAATGAACAGAGATGCGACCTGGACTCCAGTAATTGTGGACTTGCTTAAGCGGTTAGACCGCTAAGGAGCAGCGCGTGTCGCGTAAGTCTTGGTTTCTGTATTGGTGAAATCGAAGCTGATGATAAAATCACGCCCTGCATCCTTACTGGAGGGCGTAAACTTCCAACCCTGCGCTGCCTGCATAGACAGCCGGGCAAAGTATTTGCTTGGCCCGGGTGATTCGAGTTCAGCCCCCACCACGCTGCCCGCCCCATTGACATGGACCCGCACACTGACTCTCAAGATTCCATGAATCGTATCTCTGGCTTTTTGGGGCACATCGGGCAAGACCTGATTAATCACCAGACTATCTGCAGGGCTGCGATATGCTGCGGCAGCACGCACTGGAGAGGATGCAGAAATTGGCGAGGGCTTGGCGCGAGACTCTGCCGATTCCGACTTCTGCTCCGGTTTGACCGCAGAAATTTTTTGCCCGGCTTCCGGAGGGCGGCGCAAGAATCTTGAGGCCGCAAATATTACCGCCACTACCAGCACAGCAACGACCAGCGGCACAACAAAACGCCTCCCTGTGAATCCTTCCTGGGCGCCATCCGTTGCCCGTTTCGGGCGCGAGAGCGCGGGATGAAGCCGCGCCGAAATCTCCGCAATCGTCCATCGCCGCTGCGGGTTCCGGCGTAGACAGCCACGTACAATATCAAACAACTCTGCGGGTAGATTTTCCGGCAATTCCGGGTCCGTCTGGTCCCCTTCTTTGCATGAGGGCAGACGCTGGGTCGAGATTTCGGCCAACATCATGCCCAACGACCAGATGTCCGCGGCGGGCGAGCCCCCTGCGCTTGCCATTTCGGGCGGATCATAAACGCTCGATATTCCTGTATTGGGAATTGAATCTCCTGCCCGGCTCAGGCAGTCGCTCGCGAGCTTCAGCTGGTCTTTAACCGCCATAATGTTGGCGGGGTTCAGGCGACTGTGTATGAATCCCTGGGTGTGGAGATAAGCAAGGGCGTCCAGAGTAGGCCGCAACAGGTCGCGGATCTCCTCGGGCGTCAGGGCCCGATCAGGAAGCACTTGAGCCAGATTTTCTTCTGCATACTCCATTACAACGAAGAGCATCTCGCTGGCGCCGAGCCGGCAACGCCCGATCTGTAAGAGCCTGATCAGGTGAGGATGAGACAAACTTTGAGCAAGCTGCCATCGGGAGAGCTGGAGTTCAGCATTTGCGTGATCGGACGGAACCAGCTTAACCGCAACCTGGTGTGGATGCTCCACTCCATCCTGAGAAACGCGTTCTGCAAGAAATACGGCGCTTTGCTCGGAACCGCCCAGGCATTTCTGCAGATGAAACTCATCGTTGACGGCCTGGCCTTCCCACTGTTTCCAGGCTTCGAGCATCTTTTCTTCTTCATTTGCCTTCACATCCATCGGTTCCTCAGTCCGCATCAAGGCAGCATACCACTGGTCGCAACATTTCGTTCGTATTCCCTGCAGGCAAGATTACCAAGGGCTTCAGTATTTCACCAGAGGAGGATGCAGAATTCGGCTGGAAACGGAACGGCAAGCTGTCTGCTAAATCCCAAGCAGGTTGGGCTGCAGCTTTGTATATTGGTGTTCTTGCGCCCAGAGGTTCAGGGGGATTGTCGCCAATTCGTCCACAATGGGTACCGCGTGGCCATTCTTGGTCAGGTCCACTGTCTTGATGTAGTAACGGCAAGTGTCGCATGCCTCGACCCGAACCTCGTGAAATTGACTTGCTGTATAGATCGCAAGCTTCTCGACCGTTCGTTCTCCACATGCGGGACAGACAATTCGCCCATAGGTCCACTCGGTGGAGCACAGTGAGCAGATCAGAGATCGTTTGGCTCCATCGCCTTCCGGCCTTAGTACGCCGACCAAGGGCTTTCCCGAGCAAAATGGACACACCGCCACACTCTCATTGCTCGGCATGGGCGCGCTGCGGTCGGCAAGGTATTCTGCCTGCGGCTGCAGAAAAATCCACGCCAGCCAGGCTTCGGCGTGGTCTGGAGTGGGCTGAAAATCCACCGCGCTTTGCCAGTGTGAAGCGAGCAGATCCTGCCATCGGCTTGCACCCTGCGCATTCAGGTCGCGGGCCGACCGGGCGACGGGTTGTGGCGCAACCGTTTCGACACTCGAAAGGAACTCGGAGAATTTCGGAAGCAACAGAGACAGGTTCAGGTGCTCGTGGAGCAGGCCGGAAGCCGCCTTTGTCGATCCATTCCCTGAAGCTGTTTCGATATAAGAATAAAGTGTCTTCTGGAGACCGGTGATGTGTTTGTAGAATTGCAGCACCTCAGCCGCGAATGGATGCGCGGCTGCCAACTCATCAGCACGCTGAATGCGCTGCTGCCATTTGGATCGCTTCATTTTTGCGATGACTTCTCTTTCGTCACCTGCTCGTACCAAAGGCGATGGTGCATTCTGGCCCAGGCGGCTGAAACTTCTCCGCGAATAATCGAAGTGAAGCCGCCCCGCACCATGGCCGTGCCCATATAAACATGAATGATGAAAGCGCCTATGGTGACCAGTGCCGTCCCTACGTGCACGGTAACAGCGAGATAACGCAGCCAGCGCAAACTCCAGGGAATGGATTCAACGAACCACAGGCCAATGCCCGAAAGCAGCAGCAGGATGGCGCCATAGAACATCACCCAGAAAAATATTTTCTGGCCATAGTTGAATCGCCCAATGGGCGGAAGTTTTTCATCCTCGTTGCGGATGTAGTAAGGCATCGCTTTTTTCCAGGCGAGGTCAACGTCGGTGACGGCCATATCGCGGCGCCAGAGTTTGTACATCCATAGAGCAGAGGCGGTGAAGACCAGACCGACCCACGGATGCCAGAAGCGCGCCGTCGGTCCGCTGCCGGCCAAGGCGGCCATCCAATACATATAAGGAGACCAGAAAGCCAGCCCGGTGAGCAGGCAATAAACATACGATAACCCCGCGATCCAATGGTTGATGCGCTCCGCCAGAGTGTAGCGAAGAATCCGGTCGCCGCTCTTGCTCACTGCCTGCGAAACAGGGATGGCTTGCGATGTACTCATTTCCGCTCCCCTTTCCCATTCTTGTCGCCGTCTTTTTTATCATCAACCTGTTTAGGACCGAAGCGAAGATAGTGCAGCGTCACTCCGATAATGCCGCCCAGCATGGCGAGATTGCCGAGCCACTTTACAGGTCCTTTCCAGAGCCGGACAACCAATGGAATGTGCGGATCTTTGGGCAAATCACCATAGGCTTCGGGATTGCTAGCATCGTGCAGAACGTAGATAACGCCCGTTCCTCCAACACCTGGCGGATCGTAGACCCCTGCCTGCTCAAAGCCAAAGTGCTCGCGAAGCTGCTGGGCGCGGTTCTCTGCCAGCTCTTTCATATCGTCTTTGGTTCCGAAGTGGAGGCAGCCCGTGGGGCAGGCCTTGATGCATGCGGGCTCGAGCCCTTCCGTCACGCGGTCGGCGCATAGCGTGCACTTGAACATCTTCTTGGTTTCGGAATTAAACTTTGGAATGTTAAATGGACACCCGGTTACGCAATAGCCGCAGCCGATGCAATGGTCCTGCTGAAAATCAACGATCCCGTTTGAATACTGCACAATCGCGCCGTCTGCCGGACACGCTTTCAGGCAGCCGGGATCAACGCAATGCATGCACTGGTCTTTACGCATCAGCAGCATCAACGTGCCATCCTCACGTTCGTGCTCGTTGAACTTGATGAGGTTCCAGTAATTCCAAGCCGTCTCGGGCATGGTCTGATAGCTATTATTGAACGTGGTTTCGCTGAAGGTATAGCCGTTCCATTCCAGGCAGGCGACTTCGCAGGCTTTGCAACCGATGCAGGTTGTTGTGTCAATAAGTTTGCAGACCTGCTCTGCCCGCTTCACGCCCGCGCCCGGAACCGGACCGGGATGGCCGGAGATTTTTACGATTTCGAGTGTTGCCTGGCTCATAGTAGTTGCCTATGCCTTTTCGAGCTTTACCAAAAATCCCTTAAATTCCGGTGTGTAGGCATTCGGATCAACGACCGTAGGCGTGAGCAGATTGATGATTGTCCTGGGAACCTTGCCCTGGTCTTCCTGAATGCCACGATACCCTTGATGAATGGGAATCCCAATCTGGTACGTTTTCTTTCCGTCAATCATCATGGGCTTGATGCGCTTGGTGACGAAAGCCTTTGCCTGATAAGAACCGCGCGCACTGGTGACCCTGAGCATGTCACCGCCTCTGATTCCCCGTTCGTTAGCTAGTTCTTCAGAAATCTCGATGAACGGTTCAGGAATCAGTTGCACATTCATCGGGTTGTTCTTGGTCCAGTAATGGTAGTGCTCGGTCAGCCGATAGGTCGTACAAACGATGTCGAAGCCCTGCTCTGTCGTTCCATATTTATCCGCCGGCGTCTTGAATTTTTTGACCACCGGATTGTTCGATTGATTGGGATGCAGCGGGTTCTGGATTGGACTCTCGATCGGCTCGTAGTACTCGGGAAATGGCCCATCCGCAAAGGCAGCTAATGGCCCGAAAATCCGCCCGACTCCCTCCGGGTTCATAATGAAGGGACCCATGTGATCTTTCGGGTTAGAGTCGGGTTTGAAGTCGGGCACATCATTCCCCGTCCATAGTTGCGCAGATTCATTCCACCAGACCTGCTTGCGGTCCGCATCCCAGGGCTTTCCTGCTGGATCGCACGAGGCGCGGTTGTAGAGCACGCGGCGATTGGCCGGCCACGACCATGCCCAATTCGGGAAGATGCCCAGGCCGGAGGGATCTTCGGTGCCACGGCGCGCGAGTTGCGGACCGGCTTCGGTCCAGGAACCGGAGTAGATCCAATTGCCGCAGGAAGTTGTGCCGTCGTCTTTTAACCATGCGAAGCCCGGCAGTTGCTGGCCCTTCTTGATGACCTGCTGCGACTTGGGATTAGGATCGGTTAAGTCGGCAAGCGCTTTGCCGTTGATCTCTTTCGCCACTTCGCCGAGCGAGGGATGCTTGGGATCGCTATATGCCCAGGTCAGATGCAAGATGGGATCGGGAAACTTGCCGCCTTCTTTCTGGTAGAGCTCGCGTATTCTAAGAAAAATCTGCGCGATAATATCTTGATCGAGACGGGCCTGGCCCGGCGTGGGCAGCGCGATATTCTTCCACTGCAGCCAGCGCGATGAGTTGGTCATGGACCCATCTTTTTCGGCAAAGCCGGCGCAAGGCAGCCGATAGACAGTCGTGTTGATATTTTTCATCTCGTCGGTTGAGATTCCCGGCGACTTCCAGAATTCGCTGGTCTCATCGGGATAGATTTCGCCAACGACGAGCCAATCGGCTTTCTTCAGCGCATCAATATTCTTTTGCGAATCTGGCCCGATAGCAACACCGTTCATGCCAAAGGCAAACATTCCTTTAACTGAGCCGCGGTACATGTTGTCCCACATGTTTGTCCAGGAGTAGTTGCGGTCAATCTTGGGCATGTAGCTGAAGGCCCAGTCATTTTCTTTCGTCGCGGCATCGCCGTACATGGCTTTCAGATAAGAAACGGCGAACTTGGGCATATTTCCCCAGTAGTTGAACGAATCCCACGGGGCCGGCTTGGAAGTCTTGGGCGTGGTCCTGTTGAGGTAGGTCTGCAAATCGGTATCCGCCGGATTCGGTACTTTTAAATATCCAGGCCATATGTCATACACGCCGCCCATATCTGTCGCGCCCTGAATGTTAGAGTGGCCACGCAGAGCATTTACTCCACCGCCTGCACGTCCCACGTTGCCCAGCAATAACTGCAACATCGCAGCAGTGCGAATAATCTGCGTGCCGAAGGTATGCTGCGTCCAACCCACCGCGTAGATGATGGTGGCGGCTTTCTTCATGTCTCCATCTTTGCGAACGGAAGTGAACAGATCGGCGGCCTTTAGGAACTGCTCTTTAGGAATGCCCGTGATGCGCTCGACCATCTCCGGTGTGTAGCGCGAATACTGTTGCCGCAATAATTGAAACACGCAACGCGGATGCTGTAACGTAAGGTCGTAAGCCACATTCGGAGGAAGCATGGGCGGAGGCTTGGGAGACTCGGTAGACTTTGCTCCTGCCGCGCTCGCTCCCTGATAGCCCTGGCCCATGCCGCCCGGCTTCTGGTTCCCACCCTGCGCATCGCTTTGCGGCGCCTCCGTAAACAC
>Ga0070741_10005708_pt1 | contig 27331 bp, 15 predicted proteins | sample Coa_R1_4_FD_66440 | JGI IMG/M metagenome (GOLD analysis project Ga0070741, IMG submission 66440) | Surface soil microbial communities from Centralia Pennsylvania, which are recovering from an underground coalmine fire - Coalmine... | ecosystem: Environmental > Terrestrial > Soil > Unclassified ...
AGTTCCCCGGCCACCTCGCCGCGTTCGGTTTCTTGCGCGAGATCGCCGGGCAGAAGGGCGAGTGGCAGAAGCTCTTGACGCTCGCCGATCTCGGCATGCGCGCGCAGCTCTCCGACGACGAGATGGCGATCCTCGCCACGCAGGCGGCGGTCATCTCGTGGAAGGAGATGAAGGACAACGACAAGGCGCGCGGCTACTTCGATCGCGTGCAGAAGATCGATCCGAACTCGGAAGAGCTGCACGCGTTCATGACCGCGGTCGAGGCGGGGCCGACCCAGCCGTCGGCGAAGTCGAAGGCGAGCGCGCTCATGGCGGCGCTGGTGCCCGACGGCGGGATCAACGGCACGGCCAAGGCGGAAGCGGCCGAGGCCGAGCCGGAGAAGGAAAAAGAGAAGCCGTCGCGCAAGCGCAAGCAGACTCCGCCGCCGCCGAAGGAGCCGATCGTCGACGAGGCGCCGGCGAAGTCGGCCGAGCCGCCGGCGCCGGTGAAGGAGCCCGAGGCGCCGAAGCCGGAGAAGATCGAAGCGAAGGAAACGCCGGCGCCGGTGAAAGAAGCCGCGCCGGTGAAGGAAGCGGCGCCTGTGAAAGAAGCCGCGCCGGCGAAAGTCGAAGCCGCGCCGGTCGCGCGCGACGAGAAGCTCGACGACGCGGTCAAGCAGGCGATGGACGCCGCGCGCACCGCCGAGGGCCAGAGCCTCGACAAAGGCATCGAGGCCTGGCGCAAGATCATCCAGGCGAACCCGACGCTGCGCGCGCCGCGCCGCGAGCTGCAGCGGCTCTACACCAAGGCCGAGCGCTGGAACGCGCTCATCGAGCTGATGAAGGAGGAGGCCGAGAAGCTCCCCGACACCACGCCCGACGAGAAAGTCGCGCTGCTGTTCGACATGGTCGCCATCTACAAAGAGCGCCTCAAGCTCGACGTGATGGTGCTCAACACGTACAACGCCATCCTGGCGATCCGTCCCGGCGACGCGCGCGCGCTCGACGCGCTGGCCGCGCAGTACGAGACGATGAAGCGCTGGCCGGATCTGATCGGCGTCTTGCAGAAGAAAGCGCCGACGCTTACATCGCCCGCCGACCAGGTCGAGCTGTACCTGCGCATCGCCGGCCTGTTCCAGGAAAAGTTCTCCAACGTCGCCGAGGCGATCAAGGCCTACGAAAAAGTCCTCGAGCTGGATCCGGGCAACGCGGTCGCGATCGCGTACCTCAAGACCAACTACGAGAAGCGCCGCGACTGGGAGAAGCTGATCGGCGTCTACCAGAAAGAGATCGAGCGCATCTCCGATCCCAACGAGCGCGGCGCCAAGTTCATCGAGGTCGCCAAGCTCGCGTCGGAGAAGCTCAAGAAGCCGTCGGTCTCGATCGAGCTGTGGGCGAAGGTCCTCGACGCCAATCCCGATCACCTCGAAGCGCTCGGCGAATTGGAGAAGCTCTACGAGCGCGAAAAGATCTGGGACAAGCTCGCGCAGGTCTGCGAGCGCCAGGCCGACCTGTTCGCCGACAAGGCGAAGAAGGTGGCGATGCTGCAGAAGCTCGGCATCCTCTTCACCGACAAGGTGAACGAGCCCGAGCGCGCCACCACCGCGTGGCGCCACCTGCTCGACCTCGAGCCGGAGAACAAGCGCGCGCAGGACGCGCTGAAGAAACTCTACCTCGCGCAGAAGAACTACGACGAGCTGGAGAAGTTCTACGCCACGCAGAACAAGTACGACGAGTACATCCGCGTGCTCGAGCGGCAGATGGAGGCCGAGGACAACGCGTCGAAGATCGGGCTCGGCATCAAGGTCGCCGAGCTGTATCGCGATCGCTTGCAGAAGGCGGATCGCGCGCGCGCGGCGTATGAAAAAGTGCTGGCGCTCGACGCGGAGAACCTGACCGCGGCCGAGGCGCTGATCCCGCTCTACGAAAAAGATCCGCGGAAGCTCGCCGGCGCGCTCGAGATCCAGCTGCGCCACACCAGCGAGATCGGCGCGCGCATCGAGCGCATGCACAAGCTGGCCGAGCTGTCGGAGGCCGCGCTCAAGGACAAGGCCGCCGCCTACGGCTGGTACCTGAAGACGTTCGCCGAGGAGCCGCACGCCGAGTGGGTGCGCACCGAGGTCGAGCGGCTGGCGAAGGAGACCGGCGCGTGGGGCGAGCTGGTCTCGGCGTACGAGGCCGCGTATCCCAAGCTGCAGGGCAGCGGCAAATTGCCGCTGATGCTGGTGGTCGCGCGCGTCTACGAAGAGGAGCTGGCCGAGCCCGACAAGGCGCTCACCACCAACGTCGAGATCCTCAAGCTCGACGAGAACCACCCGCAGGCGGTGGCGGCGCTCGAGCGGCTCTACCTGTCGACGGGGCGCTACCAGGATCTGCTCGGCATCTACGAGAAGAAGCTGCGGCTCACCGGCGACAAAGAGGCGCAGAAGGAGATCCGCTACAAGGTGGCGTCGATCTTCGAGCTGGAGATCAAGGACGACAAGCGCGCCATCGAGGCGTACCAGGCGATCCTCAAGGACTACCCCGACGAGCTGAACGCGTTCCGCGCGCTCGACCGGATTTATGTTGCGACGCAGCAATGGAAGGAGCTGTCGGCGGTCATCGGGCGCGAGCTGAGCCTCGTGCCGCCGGGCGACGTCGACGCCATCGTCGAGCTGAAGTTCCGGCTCGGCGCGCTGCGCGAGCAGCACCTCGACGATCCCAAGGGCGCGATCGATCAGTTCCGCGACATCCTCGGGCTCAAGGCCACGCACGCGGGCGCGCGCCAGTCGCTCGAGCGCCGCCTCGGCGACGCCGATCACCAGCTCGAGGTCGCCGCGATCCTGGAGCCGATCTACCAGCAGCTCGAGGAGTGGGCGCGGCTGATCGAGGTGCACGAGATCCAGCTCGCGCGCGAGAAGGCGCCGACCAACCGCGTGAACCTGCTGCTGCGCATCGGCGAGCTGCAGGCGTCCAAGATCGGCGACGGCGAGAAGGCGTTCGATGCCTACTCGCGCTGCTTCAAGGAGGACCCGGCGAACGCGACCGCGCGCGCCGAGCTCGAGCGGCTGGCGTCGATCAACGAGGCGTGGCCGCAGCTGGTCGCGCTGTACGAAGGCGCGATCGAGAAGATCTCGGGCGACAAGCTCAACAACTCGCTCCTGCGCGAGCTGCTCCTCCAGGTCGCGGTCGCGTACGACGAGAAGCTGGAGAAGGCCGAGAAGGCGGTCGAGTATTTCCGCCGCGCGCAGAACATCGAGCCCGACGATCCGCAGGCGCTGGAGGCGCTGGAGAAGCTCTACACGCGCAACGAGCGCTGGCCCGAATTGCTCGACGTGTATCGCAAGAAGGTCGAGCTCTCGAGCGATCCCGAGCTGCGCGAGCAGATCTACTTCCGGATGGCCTACCTCTGGGAGGAGATGCTCCAGAACGTCGACGAGGCGATCGCGACGTACAAGGAGGTGCTGTCGCAGGACAGCGCGAACCTCAAGGCGCTCAAGGCGCTCGATCGGCTCTACCTCGCGCAGAAGCAGTGGCGCTCGCTCGCCGACAATTTGACGCGGCAGCTCCAGCTCACCGACGACAAACCGGAGACGATCGAGCTGCTCGTGCGGCTCGCGGCGCTGCGCGAGAAGGAGCTGAACGAGGTCGCGGCGGCGGTCGACACCTATCGGCAGGTGCTGGATCTCGATCCGTCGAACGATCCGGCGACCATCGCGCTCGAACGGTTGGTGCAGCTCAAGGATCACGAGCTGCAGGTCGCGACGATCCTCGAGCCGATCTACAAGGCGCGCAACGAGTGGCAGAAGCTCGTCGACGCCTACGAGATCCTGGTGCGCCACTCGATGGACCCGGCGCGCAAGATCGAGCTGCTGCACCAGATCGGCGAGCTGTACGAGGTCGCGGGCGAGGACGGCGACAAGGCGTTCTCCACCTACGATCGCGCGCTGCGCGAGGAGCCGGGGCTCAAGGAGACGCAAACGCGGCTCGAGCGGCTGGCGCGCTCGCTCGATCGCTGGAAGGACCTGGTCACGCTCTACACCGGCGTCGTCGAGCAGGTGGCGCGCGACAAGGGCGATCCCGAATTGCAGGTGCAGCTCCTCATGCGCGTGGCGCAGATCGAGGAGACGCAGCTCGGCGACAACGACGCGGCGGCGGCGGCGTATCACCGCGTGCTCGCGGTCTCGCCGCGCAACCTCGACGCGGCCAACGCGCTCGAGGCGATCTACCTCCGCACCGACGCGTACACCAAGCTCGTCGACGTCGTGCTGGCGAAGGTCGACATGGTCGCCACCGTCGAGGAGAAGAAGGAGCTGTGCTTCAAGGCGGCGCAGATCTACGAAGAGGTTTTGGAGAACGCCGATCGCGCGATCGACGTCTACCGGCAGGTGCTGGCGATCGACGAGAACGATCGGCAGGCGATCGACGCGCTCGAACGGCTCTACATCCGGCTCGAACGTTGGGAGCCGCTCAAGGACGTCTACTCCAAGAAGGCGGAGCTGGCGACCGCGCCCGATCAGAAGAAGCAGATGCTGTTCGTGCTCGGCCAGGTCTATGACCGCGAGCTGAAGGATCTGACGCGCGCGATCGAGACCTACCAGACGATCCTCGATCTCGACGCGGAGGACGTGACCGCGATCCAGGCGCTCGATCGGCTCTATCAGCAGACGGGGCGCTGGTACGACCTGCTGCAAATCTTGGAGCGCGAGGTCGAGCTGTCGTCGTCGACGGGCGAGACGGTCTCGCTCAAGCACCGCATCGGGCACCTGTGGGAGAAGGAGCTGAAGGATCTCGGGCGCGCGGTCGAGGCGTATCGCGACGTGCTCGCGCTCGACGGCACGCACACGCCGACGCTCGAGGCGCTCGACGGCCTGGCGCACGGCGAGCAGGAGCCGGTGCTGGCGGCGCGCGTGCTCGAGCCGATCTTCGAGGCGGGCGCCGAGTGGGAGAAGCTGATCGAGGTCCTCGACGTGATGGTCCGTCACACCGAGGATCCGGTGCAGCGCGTGGAGCTGCTGCATCGCATCGCCGATTATTACGAGCGCTGCCTCGACGCGCCGGCGGAGGCGTTCAAGGCCTTCGGGCAGGCGCTGCGCGAGGACTCGCAGAACGAGCAGACGCTCGGCCACCTCGAGCGGCTCGCCGACGCGACCAAGGCGTGGTCGGAGCTGGCGGCGCTCTACGAGACCGAGCTCGGCAAGCTGCTCGAGGTTCCGCGCCAGGTCGAGATGCTGCTGCGCGTGGCGCGCGTGTACGAAGAGGAGCTGGGGCAGGCCGACAAGGCGATCGCGACGTATCGCCGCGTGGTCGACGCGGAGGCGGAGAACCGCGACGCGATCCTGGCGCTCGATCGCCTGTATCAGCAGGCGGAGAAGTGGCCGGAGCTGGCCGACGTGCTCCGTCGAGAAATTCGACTGGCGCGCGGCGACCAGGAGATCGTCGCGCTGCAGTTCCGGCTCGGGCAGCTCTACGAGCAGAACCTCCACGACGTCGACAACGCGATCGAGGTCTACCGCGAGATCCTCGCCGCCGATCCGGCGCACGGGCCGACGCTCACCGCGCTCGAGCTGTTGTTCGCCGAGGGCACCAAGCCGATCGAGATCGCCACCATCCTCGAGCCGCTGTACCGCGTCGCCGAGCAGTGGGAGAAGCTGACCAAGATCCACGAGGTCCAGCTCGGCAAGCTCACCGGCACCGAGGAGCGCACGGCGATGATTCAGCGCATCGCCGAGATCCACGAGCACAAGCTGGTCGATCAACCGTCGGCGTTCATCTGGTGGGCGCAGGCGGTGCGCGAGGCGCCGACGAGCGAGCTGGCGGTGGAAGAGGTCGAGCGGCTGGCGCGCGCCTGCCACACGTGGGACGAGCTGGTCGGCGTCTACAACCAGGTGCTCGAGGAGCGCCGCGAGCCCGAGGTGCAGCGCACCGTTCTGTTGCGGCTCGCGCGCGTACACGAGGCCGAGCTCTCGGACAACGCCAAAGCGGAAGAGGCGCACCTGCAGGTCCTCGGGATCGATCCGAAGGATCCGGAGGCGCTGGCCGCGCTCGATCGTATCTACACGCAAGCGTCGATGTGGCAGGAGCTGGCCGACATCCTCCACCGCCGCATCGGCGTCACCACCGGCACCGACGAGATCGTCGAGCTGTACTTCCGGCTCGGGCGCGTCTACTCCGACGCGCTGTTCGACACCGCGCAGGCGGTGGCCGCGTACAACAACGTGCTCGAGACCGACTCGCGCAACAAGCGCGCGCTCGAGGCGCTCGAGCAGGTGTACTTCAAGAGCGAGTCGTGGGCCGAGCTGTACTCGGTCTACGAGAAGATGGTCGACATCGCGCCCGGCGACGAAGGCATGGCCGAGTGCTACGCGCGCATGGCGAAGATCGCCTCCGACGGGCTCGAGCAGCCGGAGAAGGCGGTCGACCTGTGGGGACGCGTCGTCGACTTGCGCGGCGAGGATCCGATCGCGCTCGGCGCGCTCGCCGATCTGTACGAGCGCGCGTCGCAGTGGCGTGAATTGGTCGACGTGCTCGAACGCATCGTGCGCATCACGCACGAGCCGGGCGCGCAGATCCCGCTCTACCAGCGGCTCGGCCGCATCTGGGGCGAGAAGCTCGGCCGCGAGCGGAACGCGCTCGAAGCCTGGCAAAAAGTCCTGCAGATCGATCCGAGCGACATCCCGGCGCTCAGGGCGCTGGCGGCGATCTACAAGGCGACGCAGGCGTGGGAGGAGCTGGTCGAGACGCTGCACAAGCTGATCGAGATCGGCACCGCCTCGGACATGGAGCCGGAGGAGCTGGTCGAGCTCTACGCCGAATTGGGATCGCTCCAGGGCGAGATCCTCATGCGCCCGCAGGAGGCGATCGACGCCTGGCAGCGCGTGCTGGCGCTCAACGAGCGCGACTTCCGCGCGCTCTCGGCGCTCGAGCAGCTCTTCACGCAAGAGGCGCGCTGGGAGGAGTGCATCCAGACGCTCGAGCGCAAGGCCAAGGCGCTCGACGAGCCGGCGCAAAAAGTCGAGACGCTGCTCCAGGCGGCGGCGGTGTGGGAGGACAAGATCGGCGACCGCGATCGCGCGGGCGACGTGTACGAGCGGATCCTTCAGCTCGACAATCAAAACCTCACCGCGTCGATCCAGCTCGAGCAGGTCTACAAGGCGCAGGGCAACTGGGAGAAGCTGATCGAGCTGCTCCTCGCGCGCGTCGAGTTCACGCACGAGTCGACGCAGCGGATCTCGATCCTTCAGTCGGTCGCCGAGACGTACGAAAAGGAAGTCGGCGATCAAGAGGGCGCGTTCGTCGTGCTCCAGGCCGCGTTCCGCGAGAACTACGCCGAGAAGGCGGTGTCGGCGGAGCTGGAGCGGCTGGCGACGGCGACCAACAAGTGGAACGACCTGCTCGCCGAGTACACGCAGATGGTGCAGACCATCACCGAGCCGAAGACGGCGGCCGATCTGTGGGTCAAGATCGGGCGCTGGTACGGCGAGCACCTCGGGCACCTCGAGTACGCGATCGCGTCGGAGCAGCAGGCGCTGCAGCTCGAGCCGAACCACACCGAGGCGCTGAGCGCGCTGGCCGACTTCTACCGCAAGACCTCCAAGTGGCCGGAGCTGGTCTCGACGCTGGCCAAGCACGCCGAGCTGGAGCAGGAGGCGCCGAAGCGCGTCGACCTGCACCTGGCGATGGCGGAGCTGTGGGAGGGCCCGCTCGGCGATCAGAACCAGGCGGTGGCCGCGTACCGCTCGGCGCTCGAGAACGATCCGGCGACGCTCGACGCGCTCAAGGCGCTCGAGCGGCTGTATCGCCGCAACGAGCAGTGGCCGGATCTGATCGAGATCCTGTCGAAGAAGTCGGCGGTGCTGGAAGACACGCAAGAGGTCATCTCGCTCAAGCACCAGATCGGGCAGCTCTACGAAGAGCGGCTCGGCGACGGCAACCGCGCCATCGAGAGCTTCAAGGAGATCCTGGCGGTCGATCCGCAGAACGTTCACGCGCTCAAGTCGCTGGAACGGCTCTACGAGAAGACCGGCATGATGGAGCAGTACCTCGACGTGCTGGAGCAGCAGCTCGACGTCACCGGCACCGACGAGGAGCGCATCTCGCTGTACGAGCGCATGGCGGTGGCGTGGGAGGAGCAGTTCCGCAAGCCCGACCGCGCGTGGGATGCGCTCGAGAAGATCCTCCTCATCAATGATCGCCACGAGCCGACGCTCATGTCGCTCGAGCGGCTGTACCGGCAGGAGCGGCGCTCGGCGGAGCTGGTCGAGACGCTGCGCCGCCACATCAACGCCGTGCAGGATCCGGCGGTGCGCGTCGATCTGTACGCGCAGATGGGGCAGGTCTACGAGGAGGATCTCAAGGACGTCGATCGCGCCATCGAGGCGTACAACGACATCCTCTCGTTCGAGAGCGACAACTCGAACGCGCTGTCGGCGCTGGCGCGGCTGTACGAGCGCATCGAGGATTGGGATCGCGCCATCGACATCGCGTCGCGGCTCATCCAGATCACCGACGACGTGCGCACGCGCGTCGATCTGCACCAGCGCATCGGGCGCATCTACGAGGAGCGGCTCAAGGACGGAGACACCGCCGAGTCGCACTACGTCGAGGCGCTGTCGCTCGACTCCGGCTACGTGCCGGCGATGTCGTCGCTCACCGCGATCTACCAGAAGCGCGGCGACTGGCTGAAGGCGGCGCAGATGATGGTGCGCGCCGAGGCGCAGACCGGCAACACGCTGGAGAAGGCGCGCCTGCTCTTCGAGGCGGGCCGCATCTACCGCGAGAAGCTGGAGAGCGAGCTGAACGCGGCCGACCTGTTCGCGCGCGTGCTCGAATTGGATCCGGAGCACGTCGAGGCGGGCGAGCCGCTGGCGGAGATCTATTTCCGCGACGAGCAGTGGCAGAAGCTCGAGCCGATCCTCGACATGCTCGCGCGCAAAGCCGACAAGAAGGACAACAAGGAGCTCAACCAACTCTATTACCGGTTGGCGCGCACCTCCGACGAGCTGAACAACAGCGAGAAGGCGCTGCGCTTCTACAAGTCGGCGTACGATCTCGACTCGACGTTCCTGCCGACGCTGCTCGGCCGCGCCGCGCTGCTCTACAAGCTCGAGGACTGGGAAGGCGCGTTCAAGATCTACCAGACGATCCTGGTGCACCACCGCGACTCGCAGAAAGAGTCGGAGATCGTCGACATCTTCTACCGGCTCGGCAACATCAAGCTCAAGCAGGGCGAGCGCAAGAAGGCGCTCAACATGTTCGAGAAGGCGCTCGAGATCGACGCCACGCACCGCGCGACGCTGCTGGCGGTGATCGAGCTGCAGGCGCAGGCGGGCGACTACGAGGCGGTGATTCACGCCAAGCGCGCGCTCTTGCCGGTCGCCGAGGAGCCGGAGAAGGTCAAGCTGCTCGACGAGATCGGCGACATCTACCAGTCGAAGCTGCAGAACCCGCAGAAGGCGATCACCGCGTTCCTCGAGGCGCTCGAGGCGCGGCCGGGCAATCACGTCATCCTGCACAAGGTGCTCGATCTCTATTCAGAGACCAAGCAGTGGAAGAAGGCCGTCGAGATCATCGTGCAGATCGCGACGCTGGAGAAAGATCCGATCCGGCGCGGCAAGTATTATCACGCCGGCGCGCGCATCTTGCGCGACGAGGTCAAGTCGCTCGACGAGGCGATCGAGTTCTTCAACCAGGCGCTCGATTTCTACTTCGAGCGCCCGGACAAGATCACCGAGGCGAATTTCCAGGAGTACCTGAAGGCGTTCGAGTCGATCGACAAGATCTGCACCGGCAAGAAGGACTTCAAGAACCAGGAGCGCAACTACCGGCGCATGCTCAAGCGCCTGCCGAAAGAGGGGCACGATCAGATCAAGGTCGCGCTGTGGCACGCGCTCGGCGAGATCTACCGCTCGCGCTTGAAGGAGTACGGCGCGGCGATCCAGGCGTTCGAGGTGGCGACGCAGCTCGATCCGAACAACGTCGGGCGGCACGAGATCCTCGCCGAGCTGTACGTGATGGGCGGGCCCGACTACGCGTCGAAGGCGGTCAAGGAGCACGTCACGCTGATCAAGCAGGACCCCTTCCGCGTCGAGAGCTACAAGGCGCTGCGCAAGATCTACATGGACAACCGCCAGTACGATCGCGCGTGGTGCATGTGCTCGGCGCTGGCGTTCCTGCAGCGCGCCGACGGCGACGAGATGCAGTTCTACGAGCAGTACAAGCAGAAGGGGTTCGTGCGCGCCAAGGCGCGGCTCACCGACGAGATGTGGGCCAAGAACGTGTTCCACCCCGAGGAGGATCGCTACATCGGCGCGATCTTCGCGGCGGTGTGGCAGGCGGTGGCGCTGCTCAAGTCGGGCGAGCACAAGCAGTTCGGCCTCAAGCGCAAAGAGAAGCGCGACCTGGCGACCGACCAGGCGCTGTTCTCCAAGGTGTTCAACTACGTCACGCAGGTGCTCAACATCATGCAGCCGGAGGTCTACTTCCGGCCCGAGCAGCCGGGCGCGATGCAGCTCGCCAACACCAAGGAGAAGGGCCAGCTGATTCCGTCGCTGGTGATCGGCGCCGAGCTGCTCCAGGGGCGCGGTGACAAGGAGCTGGCGTTCCCGATCGCGGCGTTCCTCACCAAGCTCCGGCCCGAGCACTACCTCAAGCTGACCGTGCCGACCAACACCGAGCTCGGCGTCGCGTTCATGGCGGCGATCAAGCTGGTGCAGCCGAACTTCCCGGTGCCGGCGAACCAGACGGCGACGGTCGATCAGTACCTCGCGCTCATGCGCACGACGGTGCAGCCGGCGTGGCACGAGCAGCTCGCGCTCGTGGTGCAGCGCTTCATCCAGCAGAAGGGCGCCATCGATCTGCAGAAGTGGTCGCAGGCGGTGGACCTGACCGCGCATCGCGCCGGCTTCATCGTGTCGAACGACCTGGCGCTGTCGGCGCGCTTCATCCAGATGGAGCCGGCGACCGTCGGCGGGCTCTCGGCCAAGGACAAGATCAAGGAGCTGGTGCTATACGCGATCTCCGAGGAGTACTTCGAGCTGCGCGAGCACCTCGGCGTCACCATCGGTTAATCGGTACCGACGATGAAGAACTCGCAGAAGCCGCCGCGGCGGTCGAGCGCGCTGCGCATGCACGTGCGCGATCTCGGGCACGCGCCGATCAAGCGTTACGTCGACATCCAGCGCGAGCGCGGGCGGCTGATCGCCATCGACAAAGTCGACGTCGACATCGAGCAGCTCGTCGAGCGGACGTTCCTGTGCGATCGGCACCGCTGCATCCAGTGGACGCCGCACGAGCGCAAGGCCGACGCGCGGCCGCTGATCGACAACTCGTGCTGCTCGCGCTACACGGTGCCGGTGACCGATCTCGATCGGCGCAAGCTGGCCGAGATCCTGCCGCGCGTGCGCAAGCGGCTCGACGCCTCGCACCCGCTCAACGCCGACGACGCGGCGCCGCCCTACGACATCGACGAGGACTTCGCGTTCATCATGCGCGAGCAGGCGGGCGGCGCGTGTCAGTTCGTGCTCTACGAGCGCGGGCTGACCACGTGCGCGATCCACAAGACGTGTCTCGAGGACGGGCTCGACGTGTGGGAGTACAAGCCGCTCGGGTGCTCGCTGTGGCCGCTGGCGCTCGTCGACTACGACGACGACGGCGAGCAGCGCTACCTGCTCACCATCTACGCGCGCGCGACGGCGGGGCTGTTCGACTCGAAGAACGAGGACGAGGACGACGAGGCGCACTTCGCCTGCCTGGTCGATCAGGATCCCAAGTACGACCCGCTGTACGTCTCGATGGAGGGGATCTTGACGTACGCGCTCGGCGAGGCCTTCTACAAAAAACTCGATACGAAAGCCCGGCAGTATCTAAAAACTTGATGGCGCTCGACGGGCGGCCATGAGGATCGGCGTCGATACCGGGGGCACGTTCACCGATGTGCTGGCGCTCGGGCGCGACGGCGCGCTGGTGGCGGTGAAGGTGCCGTCGACGCCGCGCGATCCGGCGGAGGCGGTGCTCGCGGCGGTGCTGGTGGCGGCCGACGGGGCGCAGCCGGTCGAGGTGGTGCACTCGACGACGGTGGGGACGAACGCGCTCCTCGAGCGGCGCGGCGGGCCGACGGTGCTGGTGACCACCGCCGGGTTCGAGGACGTGATCGAGCTGGGGCGGCAGGCGCGGCGCGCGTTGTATGCGCTGCACCCGGTCAAGGCGGAGCCGCTGGTGCCGTCCGAGGCGCGCATCGGCGTGCGCGAGCGGGTGGCGGCGGGCGGGAGAGCGCTCGAATCGCCGATCCTCGACGGTCTGGCCGAGCGGGTGCGGGCGAGCGGGGCGCGCTCGATCGCGATCTGCCTGCTGCACGCGTACCAGAATCCGGAGCACGAGCGGCTGATCGCGCGCGAGCTGGAGCCGCTCGGGCTGCCGCTGTCGCTGTCTTCGGACGTGCTGCCGCTCGAGCGCGAGTACGAGCGCACGTCGACGACGGTGATCGACGCGTACCTTCAGCCGGTGGTGGCGCCCTACCTCGCGCGGCTCGAGCGCGAGCTGGGTGCGCGGCTGCGCGTGATGCAGTCGAACGGCGGCGCGACCGTCGCCGAGGGCGCGGCGCGCCACCCGGTGCGCACGGTGCTGTCGGGGCCGGCCGCCGGCGTGGTCGGCGCGCTCGAGGTGGCGCGCGCCGCCGCGATCGCCGACGTGATCACGCTCGACATGGGCGGCACCTCCACCGACGTGGCGCTGCTCGCCGGCGGGCGCGCCGCGATCGCCGAGGAGGCGGAGGTGGCCGGCTGCCCGATCCAGCTGCCGATGATCGCGGTGCACACCGTCGGCGCCGGCGGCGGATCGATTGCGTGGCGGGATGAGGGCGGCGCGCTCAAGGTGGGCCCGCGCTCGGCGGGCGCCGATCCCGGGCCGGCGGCGTATGGGCGCGGCGGCGAGCTGCCGACGGTGACCGACGCCAATCTGGTGCTGGGACGGCTTTTGGCCGAGCCGATCGCCGGCGGCGCGGTGACGCTCGACGAGGCGCGCGCGCGCGCGGCGATCGGCGCGCTCGCGGCGCGCATCGGGCGCGGCGTCGAGGAGGCGGCCGAGGACGTGGTGGCCGTCGCCGACGCGGTGATGGCGCGCGCCATCAAGGCGATCTCGGTCGATCGCGGCGTCGATCCGGCGGGGTTCGCGCTGCTGCCGTTCGGCGGCGCCGGCGGGCTGCACGCCTGCGCGGTGGCGCGCGAGCTGGAGATGACGCGCCTCGTGGTGCCGCCGTCGCCGGGGCTGTTGTGCGCGTACGGCGCGCTGTGCGCCGACGCCATCCACGACTTCGCGCGCACGCTCTACGCCGACGCCGGCGCCGCGCTCGACGCCGAGGCGCTCGACGGCGAGTTCGCCGCGCTCGAGGCCGACGCGGCGCGCGCGCTCGACGCCGAGGACGTGCCGTCGCACCGCCGCGCGCTCGAGCGCACGTGCGCGCTGCGCTACCGCGGGCAGTCGTTCGAGCTGACGGTCGCGGCCGAGGGCGACCTGGTGGCCGCGTTTCACGCCGCGCACGAGGCGCGCTACGGCTACGCGCTGCCCGGCCGCCCCGTCGAGCTGGTGGCCGCGCGGCTGCGCGCCGTCGGCCGCGCCGAGCCGGTGGCGCCGCTGTCGTCCGCGCGCGAGTCGCCGCCGCGCGAGTCGCCGGCCGCGCCCGCGCGCCGCGCGATCCGCTGGCGCGGCGGCGCGCTCGACGCCGCGGTGGTGCGCCGCGCCTCGCTCACCCCCGGCGCGCGCCTCGACGGGCCCGCGCTGATCGTCGAGTACTCGGCCACCACCTTCCTCGATCCCGGCGCGCGCGCGCAGGTCCTCGACAGCGGCGCGCTGCTCGTCACCCTCGAATAGCCATCGGGTGGGATCGCTCGATCACCGCTGCACTCCGCGCGCAGGCGGGCATGGACGCGGCTCCGCGAAAAAGCCCGTTACCTTTTTCGCTCCGCCGCGTCCATGCCCGCCTACGCGCTCCGTTCCGCTGCCGCGGCGCAAATTCGTAAAGCTGCGCTGTTTGGCGATTCTGTGAGGTTTACGCCAGTCGAGCCTTGCAGGCAGCGGAGTGGAGCGTGCGGGCTGCGGCAAATTGCCGCCGCGCGCAGTTTCGCAGGGCGCGTCTGCGCGACCGAGAATGTTTGAGCACGGCGGCAATTTGCCGCAGCCCGCACGCGTAACGCAGCGCGCTCGTCCAAGCTCAGCGCACGGCGGGACCTACGGACATGGCCAGCTCGTCGCGCAGGCGGAACCAGTCGTCGAAGCCGGCGAGGTTGACGTCGCGGTGCTGTTTGCCGTCGAGGGTCGCGGTGCACGGGAGCTGCGCCAGGCGCGCGTCGCCCTGGCTCACCGCCGACTGGAGCGCGTCGAGCAGCCGCACCAGCGTGCGCACGTCGCCGTCGAAGCGCGCGGTGATGGCGGTGCCGGCGGCGCTCGGCGCGTACTCGAGCGGCGGCGTCAGGTGCGTCCACTCGAAGCCGGCGAGCTGCCGCTCCATGGCCGCGCGCAGCTTGGCCGGCTCGCCCGGCGCCTCCAGCCGCAGCGACGAGAACTGCCCCTCGAGGTTGGGCCGCGCGCCGCCGAGCTCGTCGAGGAAGCGCCGGACCGCGCGGTCGCGCCCGCCGAATTTCCCGTCGGAGAGCGCCAGCCGCTCGCCCTCCGGCTCCGACTCGATGGCGAACTGCACGCCCAGCTCCTCGCGCGACACGCCGCCGAGCGCGCGCAGGTACGTCGCCAGGTCCCAGTCGTCGGCCATCACCTTGGCGTCGCCCACCACGCGCCCGTCCCACAGCCGAAAGCGCAGGCGCTCGGAGTTGCGCAGGTCGCTCCATGCCACAAACCGATCGAGCCGCGCGTTGAGCCGCTCGACCGACGCCTCCGACGCCTCGACGGACGCGCGCACGTCGATCGCCTTCCACCCGCCCTGAAACGGGCGCGGGCGCAGCATCATCCACGCGAGCGACGCCGTCACCAGCGCCCCGGCGACGATCCACCCGGCCGTGGCGCGTTTCACCCGAGCCTCAGCGGCGCCTCACCGGCGGAAGATCGACGCCAGCGCCAGCTTGGTCGACGCGCGCATCATGTCGGCGAGCGACGTCGTCAGCGGAATCTCTTTCGGGCACACCTGCACGCAGTTCTGCGAGTTGCCGCAGTCGGCGATCCCGCCCGGATCGAGCAGCGCCTCGGTGCGCTCGTCGGCGTGCATCGCGCCCGACGGGTGCAGGTTGAACAGCCGCGCCTGGCTCACCGCCGCCGGCCCCATCCACTCCGACTGCGGGCCGTAGTTGGGGCACGCCTCCATGCAGCACGCGCACGCCATGCAGCGCGACAGCGCGTAGCGTAGCTCGGCCAGCTCCTGCGAGTAGCGCGGCCCCGGCCCGAGATCGTGCGTGCCGTCGAGATCGATCCACGCGTGCACGTCCTTGAACTTGTCGAAGATGCGCGTGCGATCGACCGCGAGATCGCGCACCAGCGGGAACTTGGTCATCGGCCGCAGCTCGATCGGCTGCTCGAGATCGTCGCACAGCGCCGAGCACGCCTGCCGCACGCGCCCGTTGATGATCATGGTGCAGGAGCCGCAGACCTCCTCGAGGCAGTTGGCGTCCCACACCACCGGCGCGACGCTCTTGCCTTCGCGCGTCTTCGGGTTGAACTGGATCTGCATCAGCGCCGCGTGCACGTTGAGGTGCTCCTCCCACGGCACTTCGAACTCTTCCCAGCGCGGCGCGGCCGCGGGCGAGTCCTGACGCTTGATCTTGAGAGCGACGGTTTTTCCCTGGGCCATTAGCGGGCTCCCTGCGCGGGCTGCGGGGCGGGCGCGGCCTTGCCGGCTTGCGGCGCGCCGCCGCCGGTGTAGTCGCGCTTGACGGGCTTGACCAGCGACGCGTCGATCTCCTCGTAGCTGATCTTCGGGCCGTGATGATCGGCCGCGTCGTACTTCGCCATGGTGGTCTTCATGAACTTGTCGTCGTCGCGCTCGGGGAACTCGGGCTTGTAGTGCGAGCCGCGCGACTCGTCGCGCAGCAGCGCGCCGACGGTGATCACGCGCGCCAGCACCAGCATGTTCCAGACGTGGCGCGTGAACATCAGCGCCTGGTTGGCGGTCTTGCCGGTGTCGAGCACCGAGCACTTCTTCCAGCGCTCCATCATCTCCTGGATCGTCTGGTCGACCTTCTTCAGCTCGTCGTTCTTGCGCACGACGGTGACGTGCGTGGTCATCATCTGGCCGAGCTCCCACCACAGCTTGTAGGGATTCTCGGGCCCGCTCATCTTGGCGATGCCGTCGTAGATCTCCTGCGTCTTCTGCTTCTCGCCGTCGAACACCGCCTGTGCGGCGGCCGGCAGCGACTTGACGTCGCCCGACTGCGAGTACGCCACCATCTTCGGCCCGCAAACCATGCCGCCGTACAAGCAGCTGATCAGCGAGTTGGCGCCGAGCCGATTGGCGCCGTGATACTGATAGTCGACCTCACCGACGGCGAACAGCCCGGGGATGTTGGTCATGTGATCGTAGTCGACCCACAACCCGCCCATCGAGTAGTGCACGGCGGGGAACACCTGCATCGGCTGCTTGCGCGGATCGTCGCCGATGAACTTCTCGTAGATCTCGACCACGCCCTCGACGCGGTGGGCGATCTCGTCGGGCCCGCGGCCCTGCGAGACCTCGCGATCGGGATTGACGATGTCGAGGTACACCGCGTCCTTGCCGCCGACGCCGAGCCCTTTATCCCGCACTGCAACAAAAATCTCGCGCGAGGCCACGTCGCGCGGCACCAGGTTCTTGTACTTGGGATATTTGTCCTCGAGGAAGTACCAGCGCTCGTCCTCGGGGATCTTGAGCGGGTCGCGCGCGTCGCCGGCCTTCTTCGGCACCCACACGCGCGCGCCCTCGCCGCGCAGCGACTCGGAGATGAGGCGCAATTTGTCGGGGCCGTTGATCGCGGTGGGATGGACCTGGATGAACTCGCCGTTGGCGTAGGTCGCGCCCTGCTGGTAGACGACCGCGGCGGCGGTGCCGGTGTTGACCACCGAGTTGGTCGACTTGCCGTAGACCAGGCCGGGGCCGCCGGTCGCCAGCGCGACCGCGGCGCCGGGGAACGTGTCGAGCTTCATCGACGCGAGGTCCATCGCCACGATGCCGCGGCAGCGGCCGTTGTCGTCGAGCACCGTGCGCACGAACTCGTGGCGCTCGAAGCGGCGGACTTTTCCCGCGACCTCGTGGCGCCGCACCTGCTCGTCGAGCGCGTAGAGCAGCTGCTGCCCGGTGGTGGCGCCGGCGAACGCGGTGCGGTGGTGCAGCGTGCCGCCGAAGCGCCGGAAGTCGATGTAGCCCTCGGCGGTGCGCGAGAACGGCACGCCCATGCGATCGAGCAGGTAGATGACGCCCGGCGCGGCGTAGCACATCGCCTTGATCGGCGGCTGGTGCGCGAGGAAGTCGCCGCCCTTCACCGAGTCGATGAAGTGGATCTCGGGCGAGTCGCCTTCGCCTTTGGTGTTGACCGCGCCGTTGATGCCGCCCTGCGCGCACACCGAGTGCGAGCGGCGGCACGGCACGAACGAGAACACGTCGCAGTCGTAGCCGGCCTCGGCGATCTTGATGACGGTCATCAAGCCGGCGAGCCCGCCGCCGACGACGATGAACCTCGGCTTTTGCGCTGGCGCCATTTTCTCCTCAGACCTGCATGTTCGTGAACGCGAGCAGCGTGGCCAGCCCGACCGCGAGCAGCGTCACGCCGACGAGCCCGCAGACGAAACCCGAGATGCGCTGCGACCGCGGGCTGATGGTCAGGCCCCAATGAATCGCCGCGTTCCACAGACCGTTGGCGAAGTGGAACACCGCGCACGCGATGCCGATGACGTAGATCCACAGCACCTGGATCCCGAAGTGCGCCTCGCGGAAGTAGTCGTGCATGTAGCGCGCGCTCACCAGGCCCTGCCCGTTGACGACTTGCAGATCGCGCGCGAGCCCGGGGCCGCCGGCTTCGTGCAGGAGCGGGAACAGCCGCGTGTTCCACACGTGATAGCCGATATAGAAAAGGAGGATGACGCCGGTGACGCGCTGGAACAGGTACGTCCAGTTGCGCAGGTAGCCGTAGCCGCCGACGTTGGGACGCGCCTGCTTGGCGACGAAGATGCCGTACGCGGCGTGATAGAGCAGCGGCAGGCCGATGGCGCCGATCTCGAGGAAGATGATGATCGGGTTGGTCTGCAGATCGACGACGACTTTGTCGAACCGCTCGGCGCCGCCGGGGCCGACCGCCTGGAAGTTGGAGTAGAAGTGTTCGATCAGGAAGGCGCCGATCGGCAGGAACCCGGTCAGCTCGAATAGTTTCTTGGCGAAGTATTTGGTCCGCGCCGATGCCATCGAGTCCTCGCGTTTTCGCGTGGCGATACTTATTCGATGACCATGTAATGTCAAGGACACTCGCACGCCACACCGTCGGGGAGTAGACTAGAAGCATGGTCAAGGTGCTCAACTGGAACGGCAAAGATGTGCCGGCCGAGCTCAAGGACCTTCCGGCCGGACAGTACGCGATCGAAGCGCTCGATCACGAGCTCACGCCCGAGGAGCAGCAGGGGCTGATCGACGCGATTGAAGAGTTCGAGCGCACCGGCGAGTCGGTCGACGGCGAGACGTTTTTCAAACAGCTGCGCAGTCAATTGCGCCGGTGAGCTATCGCCTTCTCCGCGCCGCCGAGCGCGACGTCCAGCTGCCGCCGCTGCGCATCTACTATCGCCGTCGCGCGCGATCGCTGGAGATCGTGCGCGTGTATCACCAATCGCGACGGCCGATCGCGAAGTAGGCGGGTCAGTTCTTGGCGTCGAGGGTGTCGGCGGCTTTGGCGGCGCCGTCGGGTTTGCCGACGAGCACCAGCGCCTGGCAGCTGCCGGTCAGGTCGGAGCGCGTGAGCTTGAGCGCCTTGGCGACGCACGCCGATTTCGCCGACGCGCTCGAGCGCGTGACCTCCACGCTCGCCGCCTTGCCGTCGGCCCACGCCCACTTCACCAGGAACGCGCCGCCCGACGGCGTGCACGCGTCGAGCGCGCGCTTCTGCTTGGCCAGCGTGCCGACGACTTGCAACAGCGCGAGCATGCCGCTCGACTCCAGCTCGCAGCTCAGGTTGCGCACGGTCTGACCGTCGGCGGTGATCGATCCCACGCTCACGTTGTCGGCCCGCGCGGCGCCCGCGTGCGTCAAACCGAGCGTCAAAAAAAACGTCAAAGTCAGCGTCAAAGCCGCCGTCCGCCGCATCGCGCGCCTCCGTCGGTGTTGCGCGATCCTACGAGCGCGCCGGCGGAATCTTACGCGTAGCCCCAACGGCGGCGTAACGCCCAGTTGGCGCCCAGGCACACGGCGGCGATCGCCAGCACCCACCAGCGGCTCCACAGCTCGACGTCGCGGTGCTTGTTGACCTTCACCACGCGCGGCGGATGGAACGCGAGCCCGGCCAGCGTCTCGCCGGGGCCGCGGAACGTGCCGCTCGTGGCCTGCGCCACCAGCTTGAGCAGATCGTCGCGCGCCTCCGGCTCCTCCAGCTCGCGGCCGGCGCCGCGCACCAGGAACACGTCCTGCTCCTCGGTCGCGCGGCCGGCGAGCGTGGCGCGCGCGGTCACGCGGTAGCCGCCGGGCGCGGGCGGCTCGAGATCCACGTGCAGCTCGCCGTCCTCGTCGGTGCGCGCGCTCTTCGAGGTGATCGGCTCGGGCCGCGCGCCTTCGCCGAGCCGCGTGACCGTCACCGCCACCTCGACGTTCGGCGCCGGCCGATAGTCGGGCGCGAGCGCGCGCACGTCGATGCCGACCTTCTGCCCGCGCTGGTACTCCGGCTGATCGGTCTCGATGCGCAGGAACGACAGCGACGGATCGCGGATCAGCCAGCGGATCGAGCTCTCCCAAAACCGCTGGTACGTGCGCCCGCGCTCGGCGCTCTCCGCGCCGGCGACGAAGCCCCAGCGCCACGACGAGTCGCTGGTGAACGCCAGCACCCGCCCCTTGCCCGCTTCGCCGACGGTGAGCACCGGCAGCGGCTTGCCGTCGGCGCCCTTGCGCGTCGGATGAACGCCGAGCACCGTCGCGCCCGGCCGCGCGCGCGCCACCAGGTTGGTGCCCTCGAGCTCGGGCAGCTCGGCCCAGCGCGACTGGTTCTGCTTCACGTCGACGCGCAGCGCGGTCACCGGGTGCGCGCGCCCCTCGGGCGTGAGCGAGAGTCTAAAAGGCTGCGGATCGACCAACCGCTCGGGTAAAGTCTCATCGAGCAATTCGACCGGCAGCACGTCGGCGACCGGCGTGTGCGCGTAGCCGCCCGACGAGAACGCGAGATCGCCGCCGATCATCGCCAGGCCGCCGCCCTCCTCGACGTAGCGCTTGATCTCGCCGAGGTACGCGCCGATTCCGTACGGCCCGTAATTGAAGTTCTGCACGAACACCACATCGAAGCTGCGCAGCTGCTCCTGGAACAGCTCCTCCGTCGGAAACGGGATCAGCGACAGCTCGTCGGAGGAGACGGTCTCGAGATCGGTTGGCGTGCGCAGGATGAAGAACGAGATCAGATCGACGTTGGGATCGTGCTTGAGCAGGCCGCGCAGGAAGCGCTCGTCCCACGACGGGCGGCCGCTCACCTGCAACACGCGGATCTTGTCGCGGATGACTTTCAGCAAGAACGCGCGCGCGTTGTTCTCGGCGATCGCCTCGCCGGCGAGCACCGGCGTGGAGATCTCGTAGAGATATTTTCCCACGCGCTCGGGCGTGAAGTTGAAGATTACGCGGTAGTCGGTGCGTCCCGGCTCGACGAGCACGTCGGCGGTGCGCACCGCCACACCGTCGCGGCGCAGCGTCACCGGCAGGTGCTTGCCCTCCCAGCCGGCGGGGCCGCCGCCGACGACGCGCACCACCGCCTCGAGCTGCACCGCGGTGCGCACGAACGCAAAGTCGTCGGCGAGCACGCGCGCGATCGCCACGTCGTGCAGGCCGGGCTGGCCGACCCACGCGGTGTGCACCGGCGCGTCGAGCGCCTTCAAGAAGTCGAGCGACTCGGCGTCGAGCGTGGCGCCGAGGCCCTGGCCGAGGCGCCCGTTGTCGACGCCGTCGGAGATCACCACCACGCCGGCGAGATCGCGGCCCTCGTAGCGCGCGCGCAGGCTGCCGAGCGCCTCGCGCAGCCGCGTGGCCTCGGCGCGCGGAGGAGCGCCGCCCGGCGCGTCGAGCGACTCCTCGGTCGTCGGCGCCAGTCGATCGCCGAAGGTGAAGAAGTCGAGGCGGTGCTCGGCGCGCAGCTTGTCGAGCTCGCTCTTGGACGCGCGCAGGAGCCGCGCGGCCCGCTCGGCGCGCGCCGGCTCGCCGGGGCGCTCGCTGAGGCGCATCGACTCCGACGCGTCGAGCAGCACCGCGACGTGGTTCGGCACGCGCGTCACGTTCTCCATGCGCACCGCCGGCTCGAAAAATAAAATCAGCGCCGCCGCCACCGCGCCGAAGCGCAGCGCCAGCAGGAACCAGCGCCGCGTCCACCGCTCCTCGCGGCGCAGCGCGCGCCACGCGAACGCCATCACCGCGACCGCCGCGATGATCGCCAGCGCGACTCCGAGCCTTCCCCACGGCGCGAGCGAGACGAGGTGCCACTCGTCGAACGTCTTCATCGCGACTGCCACACGCGCCGCCGCAAGATGAACGGCACGTGCACCTGGTCGGTCTTGTAGTCGAGGCACAGCGCGTACATCGCCAGGTTGATGCCGAGTCGGAACGCCATCTCGCGCTGCCCGTCGCCGCCGGGATACACCTCGTGCTCCCACTGCCCGAAGTTGTCGCGCGCCCACGCGCCGGCGAGATCGTTCTGCGAGTAGACCACCGCGAGCCGCCCGTCGTGCGTCACGCCCTCGAGGTACGGCACCTGCGCCACGCGCCCGACCGGCGTGCGCAGGAGGTAGAACGATTTGTAGATGACGTGATCGGACGAGACGCGCTCGAGCGGCTCTTTGGGAAACAGCCGGCGCACCAGCGCGCGCACCGACTGATCGAAGCCGCCGCCCGGCCGCGCGTCGGCGCCGTCGATCAAGAGAAAGCCGCCGGCTTGCAGGTGGCGGCGCAGGCGCGCGACGTCGTTCTCGTCGGGCGCGGGGAACGCCGCGTCGCCGGCGAGATACAAGAACGGGTAGCGGCGCAGCGCGGGCTCGTCGGAGAGCTTGACCTCGACCGGCTCGGTGACGGTCTCGATGCTGGTGCGCTTCTCGATCTCCCACGCCAGGCGGCGCGGGCCCGACGGGCGCGGGTTCCAATTTCCCGGATACGAGATCTGCGCGATGGCCAGCTTGTCGAGCTCGCCGAGCGCGAACGCGGGCGCGGCCGCGAGCAGCGAAGCGAGGACGAGGACCGCGCGCATCATTAATCCCTAGCACATTAATACGCAGCGATCGGCCGGCCGCGCTATCGTGGAGCGATGCGCGCGTTCGCAGTCGGGCTCGTGGCGCTGGCGGCGGGCGGCGGCTGCTTCGGGAGCTGCCAGACGCCGATGCAGCAGGGCATATGCGCGCTCGGCTCGACCGCGCCGCTCGACTCGCTCGAAATCGGCACTGACGCCGATCCGTTCGCGCCGCTCTCCGACGGCGACACCATCCAGTCGGTGATCGGCGGCCAGGGCGCGACCATGGTGATCGTGCGGCTGCGCGTGCGCGGCGCCGGCGCGCCCGCGTGCCTCGCCCAGTCGACCAGCGTGCTCGCCGCCGACGGGAGCGGCGACGTGCTGTCGCGCAACGACGCGGCGCTCGAGACCACGCTGGAGGCCGACGGCGCGCGCACCACGCCCGAGCTGCTCCTGCCCGGCCGCATTCCGCGCGCGGGCGAAGGCGTGATCATCACGTCGCTGGCCGGCGGCCGCACGGTCACGCGCGCGCTGTCGATCGACGTCGCCGGCTTCTTCGACTTCGCCCCCGAGCCGGACGGCGCGGGTGTGGACGCCAACACAGAGGATTGAAACGCCAAGACGCCAAGACGCCAATCAGATCTGAAATAATAATTTCTGAACTGGCGTCTTGGCGTCTTGGCGTTTAATCCGATCGCCGATTTGACGCGGGTCAGCGCAGGGCTTGGGCCAGGCGGCGGACGGCGTCGCGGAGCTCGCGGTCGTCGAGGGCGGCGAAGCCGAGGCGGAGGAACGGGCGGGAGCGGCCGTCGAAGGCGAAGCGCCGCGCCGGGTGCAGCTCGACGCCGCGGGCGAGCGCGCGCTCGGCCCACGCGTCGACGTCGAGGTCGGGCGCCACGCGCGCCCACAGCGCGATGCCGCCGAGCGGCAGCGAAAACGTGAGCGCGCCGCCCAGCTCCGCGCGCAGCCGCTCGGCTAGAAGCTCGCGCCTGGCCGAATAGATGCGTTTTACGCGACGCGCGTGGCGCGCCACCTCGCCGTCCTCGAGCAGCTCGGCCACCGCGTGCTCGACCGCGAGATCGCCCTGCCGATCGGCGTAGGCGCGGTGCGCGACGATGCGCTCGACCACCGGCGGCGGCGCGACCAGGTAGCCGATGCGCAAGCCGGGCGCGAGGATCTTCGAGAGCGTGCCGAGGTAGACGACGACGCCCGACGGATCGGCCGACGCCAGCGGCAGGATCGGCCGGCCGACGAAGTGGAACTCGTGATCGTAGTCGTCCTCGAGGATGGCGAAGCGGCGCGCGCGCGCCAGCTCCAGCAGCTGCAAGCGGCGGCCGGCGGTGAGCGTGGCGGTGGTGGGATATTGATGGTGCGGCGTCACGTAGACGGCGCGCAGCGGCGCGCGCGCGGCGAGCTCGGCCAGCGCGTCCAGGCGCAGGCCGTCTTCGTCGACGGGAATCGGCACCAGGCGCGCGCCCGCCGAGCGCAGCGCCTCCCACGCCGGGCGATAGCCGAGCGCCTCGACCGCCACCACGTCGCCGGGCGCGATGAGCGCGCGCGCGATCAAGTCGAGCCCCTGCTGGCTGCCGCGCGTGACCACCAGCGCGCCGTCGGGCGCGTGCACGCCGCGCGTCGCCGCCAGCATCGCCCCGAGCGCCACGCGCAGCCGGGCGTGACCGCGCGGATCGCCGTAGTCGAGCAGCGCGCGCCCGTGCTTGCCGGCGAGCGCGCGGCGGTAGGCGCGGCCGAGCGCGAGCGCCGGCGCCAGGCGTCGATCGGGCACGCCGCCGTAGAGCGGCAAAATGCCCGGCCGGATCACGCCGGGCGCGTACGGCTCGGGGCCGGGGCGCAGCTCGTAGCCGGGGCGCGCCTCCACGCCGCCCGCGGGTGCGGCAAATTGCCGCGGGCGCGCGTCGGGCAGCTCGCGCGACACGAACGTCCCGCGCGCAGGCTCGCGGCGGATCCAGCCCTCGGCCGCCAGCTCTTCGTACGCCGCCAGCACGGTGTTGCGGTGCACCGCCAGCGTCTCGGCGAGGCGGCGGCTGCCGGGCAGCGCGTCGCCGGGCTTGAGGCGCCCGCGCCGCACGTCGTCGGCGAGCGCGCGCGCGATCTGCAGGAACAGCGGCAGCTCGGCGCGGTGGTCGATCGCGACGTGCAGATCCCAGGTCGGCATCTGGTCTGTTCGATATTTCAAATCTGGAACTTTTGCAAGGACCAGCTCGACGGCAGGATGCCGGCATGAGGCGAGAACAACACTTCCGCATGGAGCGCGACGAGGCGGTGGCGATGCTGGCCGCCGCGCCTTTCGTGCACCTCGCGGCGGCCGCGCCCGACGGCACGCCGATCTTGAAGACGGTGCACGGGGTGATCGTCGATGGCGCGATCTGCTTTCACGGCGCGCCGGCGGGCGAGAAGATGGAGGCGATCGGGCGCCCGGTGGTGGTGAGCTGCGAAGAGGTGGTGGCCGAGGTGCCGTCGTACTTCACCGACGCGGAGCGCGCGTGCCCGGCGACCACGCTGTATCGCAGCGTGCAGGTGCACGGCGTGCTCGAGCTCGTCGAGGACGCGGCGGAGAAGGCGCGCGCGCTGCAGGCGCTGATGGAGCGGTTTCAGCCCGAGGGCGGGCACGCGCCGATCGCGCACGATCATCCGCTGTATCGCGCGGCGGTGCGCGGCATCTTGATCGCGCGCGTGCCGCTCGAGCGGCTCGACGGCAAGTCCAAGCTGGCGCAGAACCGCTCGCCCGACGAGGTGCGCGGGCTGCTGGAGAAGCTGTGGGCGCGCGGGCGCGGCGGCGACGCGGCGGCGATCGAGCGCCTCCGCGCGGCCAACCCGAGCGCGCCGGCGCCGGCGTTTCTCGTCGGGCCGGAGGGCGCGCGGCTTTGTTGTGCGCTGCAGCAAAAAGACGCGCCCGCGGCCGCGGCGCTGCTCGAAGGCTGCTACTGGAACTGCGGCGTCGAGCGCGCGCGGCTAGAGCGGGCGCAGCTCGGCGCGGCCGCGTGGGTGGGCGCGCACGACGGCGGCGGCGCGCTCATCGCCAGCGCGCGCGCGATCTCCGACGGCGCGCGGCTGGCGTGGATCCACGACGTGGTGGTGGCGCCGGCGTGGCGCGGCCGCGGCCTCGGGCGCGCGCTGCTGCGGCTGCTCCTCGATCACCCGTCGGTGCGCGGCGCGCGACAGGTGCGCCTGGCGACGCGCGACGCGCAGGGGCTGTATCGCAAGCTCGGGTTCGTCGACTACGCCGCGGCCGCGGGCGAGCCGCAGATGATCCTCGAGCGCGGTTAGCGCCACCTCAATCGTTCGGCCCGCCGTCCGTCGGCTCGGTGAGATCGGCAATCGCCAGGTCGCGAGCGCAGTCGCACTCGACGGCCCAGGTACCGTCGACGCAATCCGGATCGCCGCGGCAAGTCCCGCAACACGCGCCCTCACAGACTCCGCACTGCTGCTCACATACATCGAAGGGGGGATAGGTCGAGCAGCCGCACGCGGCCGTCGCCCGGCTTCCCTGCGTCCAATTCGCGATGCAGTGGCGATCGCTCTCGACGCCGCATGCCGAGAGCAGCAAGGCGAGTAGCAAGCGACGCATGAGAGCGATCCTACTCGCGGCGGCTAGATCGCGCGCGCTTCGAGCACGCTCACCGTCGGATACGGGAAGACGCGGGCGGGCTCGAAGCCGGCGTCGCGCATCAGCTGGTGCAGCTCGGCGACGCTGCGCTCGCGGCCGTCGGCGCAGACGATCAGCATGTGCGCGTCGGCCATCGGCGCCAGCCCGGAGGCGTCGTTGCGCTCGAGCAGCGACTCGCACAGGATCAGCCGCTGCCCCGGCCGCATCGCCCGGCGCACTACGCGCAGGATCGCGCGGCAGCGCTCGTCGTCCCAGTCGTGCAGCACGTTCTTGAGCAGGTACGCGTCGGCGCCCGGCGGCACGGCCTCGAAGAAATTGCCCGGCGCCAGCGTCACGCGCTCGAGCACGCGCCGCTGCCCGAGCAGCACGCGCGCGGACTCGAGCACGCCCGGCGAATCGACCAGCAGCCCGCGCAGCCGCGGAAAGCGGATCAAGATCTCCGAGAGCAGCGTGCCGCGCCCGCCGCCGACGTCGCACAGCGTGCCGACCTCGCCGAACGGGTAGAGCCGCGCGATCGCCGGCGCGTCGGCGACGGTCATGCCCATCATGGTCTGCGCGAACATCTCGCGCTCGTCGGGGTGGCGCTCGAACCACTCCCAGACGTTCATGCCGAAGACGCGCTCGAAGGCGTTCTTCCCGTCGAGGACGCTGCGCTCGAGATCGCTCCAGGCCGCGACGTTCGACTGCGACGAGATGTACTGCAGCCACTCGCGGATGCGCGTGAGCCGCCCGCCGATCATCGCGCGCGAGAGCCGATTGTTGGCGAAGTGCCCGTCGGCGCGCAGCTCGAACACGCCCGTCGACGCGAGCGCGCGCAGCACGCGATGCATCGCGTCCGCGTTCGCGTCGCACCGCGACGCGATCTGGCCGGCGTCGAGCGGCCCGCCGGCGAGGAGATCCGCGACGCCGTGCCGCGCGGCCACTCCGAGCAGCTGCGTGTGCGCCAGGCCGAGCGAGCGCTCGAAGATCGCGACCTCGGCGGGCAGCACGCGATCCGCGAGCGCGACCAAGCGGCGGCGCAGCCAGAGGACGGCGCGAATGGCGAACGCCGGCGGCGCCGAGGGAAACGCGCGCGGGGTGAGGACTGCGTCGGTGGGCGTCGGCGCAGGCAGCGGACGGCGCGGGACGGAAGGGAGCGGGTGGGTGGAGGGGTGCGGGGGGAAGTCGAGGAGTTGGGACATGCCGGGGAGTGTACGACTGGGGCGGGGTGGGGATCGTCTGTCTTTAGTGAGGTGGGTGGCGCGCTGCTCGCGCGACTGAAGGGGTGGTGTTCTGGCGCGAGGGGATCATTGGCTGGTGAGGGGTGAAAGTGAGGGCGTGGATGGTTGAGGGCTCGTGCGGCACCAGACGATGGGCGTGCATGAGAGGAGCGTCGCCGCGCTGGAGGGGTCTG